>Ga0307513_10004625_pt1 | contig 18318 bp, 17 predicted proteins | sample 15_EM_MG_FD_202174 | JGI IMG/M metagenome (GOLD analysis project Ga0307513, IMG submission 202174) | Populus trichocarpa ectomycorrhiza microbial communities from riparian zone in the Pacific Northwest, United States - 15_EM | ecosystem: Host-associated > Plants > Roots > Unclassified | place... | reverse complement strand
ACTATACTTTATTACTTTACCTTTATCAAACAATTACCAACGAGCCTTCCTGACTATTAATCCGTTGTCTCGAATATCCTTGGCCTAGTTAGCTCGGAATCCTACCGTGTTAACTACCCCGTAACACCAATAACCCCTTCACAGCCATTACGATCCACAGAACTCCCTTTACCGTCCGCCAGGCCAGCTCTATTTCCATTTTCGGATCTTCCACAATCCTTCATCCTCAAAAGTACCAGCATCATCTAGTAGCCATCCTCCATCCGCTGCAGGACCATTTAAACCGCCGCAAAAAACAGCCTCTTTCTGATCCATCAACCACCCCTCACCCCGATTACTATTACAATGGCCGCCTCAAAGGTTGATCTCACTTTCGAAAAATTGGTATCCTTTAAAAACGACGGCGATGTTACCTGGTGTAAGCACGTTTGCGGCTTCCTCTACCCACGACCCTATAGTCCAGAGTATAAAGCCTGGCGAAATGCCATGAAAGGTAAGATGGAGCAAGACACGATCCCATGGTGGAAGCAGAGTACTGCCGCCCAATGGGAGGCTATCCAGGCACATGCACTTACCCTCCGGCCTGTTAGCCAGAGGTCAGGACTCTGGCAGGCTGATAACCCCCGTGGCGAACGTTTTACTGAATGCCTCGACCTTTTGCTAAAGGACATAGCAAAAAAACATCAGTGTATCTTAAGAGATATGTTGAGAGCACCTGTTGCCGCTGTTCCGGTTGCCGACCCCACCCCCGCCAGAAATGATCGTATGTTATCCCCAAGCGTCCGCAATAAAGATGTACCATATATGCTAATACAGCTTCTGCAGGTCTCGCCGGTCAGCAGTCTGTCCGTCTCTGGATAGATGAGCCATCCGTGCTTCGCCCAAGCAGCCCACTTCCTGTCGGGATGGCCAAGATCCAGTGGGAAAGTTGTGGACATGTTTACAGGATGGAGCTAACTGAGCTCACCTTTCCGAACATGCTAGCGGGCATAGACAAAACCATGGCACCGGGAGTCGCATTTCGTATGCTTATTGATGCGACTGGACAGGGTACATGTCTGCTGCAGGACAATCCACAGAAGCCGCTGCTGCTTGCTGAAATGATCCGAATGACAAATAACCAACTTGTCCGCATATGGTGTTCTTTGAATCCGCCAAGCGAACCAATGGATCTGCTCTTCTGTTGCCATCGAAGGAATGATACAGAGGATAGCACGCCTCCTCCTGGTGAGATCAGGTTTGCTCCCCGTGATAACCGGGGCCCCCCTCCAGACGCCTGGGATGACGGGTCCGCCGGTAGCGATGATGGACAGAGCTCAGATGGCCACCAGCCAGAGTCATCCGCTGCGGCGGCAAAGCGAACCACCTCATCAAGGACCACCAGGAGCGGTAATACCACAAAAAGGACTAGGTGAACACACCGCATCAATTGGGCGGACTTTGGCGAATCAGGGCCAGAGTCTTCTGGTAAGCAAGCTTCAGTCCCTCGTGCTAACTTGGGCACTGGTGTTATAAGGTCTAGTAGCCAAAGAGAACAGGTGACTGACCTAAAGAAAGCATCCCGGACCCCAGCCAATTACAGTGGTAAACACAGCCTCGCGGTCATGCAAGAGGCCAATGAGCCATACGGTTCGGATGGAAGTCCGGAACCCCAGAGGAAGGTGGCCCGCCAGGTGGGGGCAATAGATTCCGGGATTGAGGTTCAGCCGGACCCACGCGATGGGGAGCATAATCTGAGTCGGCAACTTGCTGACAGGCCTAGTCCGATCCACAGTCCGTCTCCGTTTACTCTCAATCCGGGTCACCATCATGCGTCTGCAGCCTCTGACCTGGCAGAGGCGAGAAGGTCAGCCGCGCATCTTTTGATGCTGGCCTCAGGGGCCGAGCAGCCTGTCAACACATTGGCGACACAAGTCGATACGCCCGGCAGAAGCCATTCCCCCTCCAATCCGCCTACCGGCTATGTGTGTTCGGATATTCCGACAGCTGAAGACGTTGGACGCAAATTAACCCCGCCCGCTGACTCCCCAACCGACTAGAGTGCATACTCTACACCTGCTAAGTTCCGGTTACGACTACCAGGTTTTTCATCCATTCTGTTGGTAAGGTCTGCTGCAGTTCCAGCAGAACCGGGCGTTGGGAGTCCGCTTAAGTCCGTTTCTGTCCTGGCTCACTAGCTCTGGGAACAAAGCTCTCCTGCCCCGACCAATGTGGCTAATGTCTAGCTAGCTGAGGGCGCAGGTCCATTTCAAGCAATTTACAAGTACTAGGCCACGATGGACCCTTCTACTTTTCCTTTTGTTGTTTTCACTTTTGTTTCTAGAGTTCATGTTATTCTCGCTGTTTCCTCACTATTTCTGTTTTACATTAGCCCGCTACGTCTGGGCTGCTTCCCCTCATCACTATACTTAATTTAGCACTGCGACTGTCCGCAGATCCTGCGGGTGTTTCCTTAGCGTGCTTTTCATTTGGAGTCTAACTTTTACAGTTTTGCGAGTTATTCTTGTATTTTTTCCCGCACATTTCTTGTTTGGATTGGCCCGGCTGTTGCCGTTCCAGGTTGCCCAAACCCAATGGAGTCTACGGACACTTTCTTGCTCTACGGGGTGTCTCTTAGAGTTTTGCAGACCATTCTTGTTTGGCACTAGCTGTTCTGCGTTTACCGGGTTGGCTTGTGGGACCTGCTCTTGGTCTCTTCGCAGATCATTCTTGCTCTTTTCCAGCTCTTTTTCGTTTGGTATATGTTCTCTCTGCTGGCTTTAGCGGTTTGCTCTTTGGACTTGTGCGGATCATTCTTGTTCTTCTCTAGCTGTTTTTGGTTCTGGGTCGCCCCTTTCATTACTATTCCTATCCTAGCTTTTCATCTTATATCCCATCCGTTGAGCTTTAGCGGCAGCTTTCCCTTTCTGAGATTAGCGTCCGGGCCCGAGCCCTAGCATTACCCGTATTTGTTTCTGTCCGCTTGGCAGACCTACTCAGGCTAGATTAGTCCGTACATTCTGATAACTTTTTTTCATCTAGTTCAGGAACCCCAAGTATGTAACACTCGTATTGCCCCAGTGAAATCGCAGCCTGGCCAAGTCTTCGGGTGCAAACTCCTATATCAGCTATCAAGCTGCAATTTGGACGCGGGGTGAGTGCTGACGCCAGCGCACATGAAAGCGAGTGATGAACTGTGAATGTCCTTAGTTCTTAAGGAAGCTCGGCCGACCATTTCGATCTTCAAAGTTCACACCCCATATCGTGCCCTTAGCTACCTACCAATAGAGGCTTCCTGACACCACCTGCAGCTCAACGTCATACACTGCAATTCTCTTCTATCACTATTTACCTGCATACTATGTCACAACAAGAGCGGCGGCCTATTGCGGACCGAGCGCGTTCATCGAGGCTGGAAAGGCAAAGGCAAAGGGATGTCCTTCGCGGATGTTTCTGGGGATCTGGGTCCAGGGACGGATTAACTATAATAACATCATCCAGTGTTGAGTCTGTTATGGCTGGGTCCACTGTAAGTAGGAGGAAGGATGCCGTGCCGGATCCAGCTTCTTCACCACTCCGGGTACCAGAGCCTGTCCTGTACAACCCGCAGCTGGTCTTAGAGTCAGCGGATGAGAGTCTAGACCCTAATGATGGGGAATATGAGGGTGATGATGGCCAGAGTGAGGAGAGTGAGGAGAGTGAGGAGAACGAGTTAGGCCAGCATGGGGATGATACCGATCATCCATCGGCCTGGGGAGTGCAAAGCCCAATTGGGCGTGAGTTCCTAGCTCGCAGCGCTCGATACTGACAATCACCCCTGGGAATACCCAGAATTCCAGCAGCAGGATTAGTGACCCCGGACGGAGAACGTCTGCTCAAGTACGAGTTAGCCAAACCGGTTTTACATCTGCCATTTCCTCCCGTTGGCCCACAGACTTGAATACACTTGCGATGCCGGTAATAACCCCAAGTCACCCAGATCCAACGGTGCGGGAATTGGATAGCAGAGGACAGCAAGCCAGCAGTAGGCGAAATATGGCAACCGGGCTTGAGCGTACCATTCTGGCCAGACCTCCTGACCTGATGTGGGACTGGACGATCTTCATTATTGGGTTTCCGGACCCAATTAGCCTGACCGAAAAGGTCCGCACATGTTGGAGCGATACCCGGACCAAATTAGGCTTTCCCGACTTTGCTCATGCTACCCTGCCCTCACATGACCAGGTAAGTTACCCTTAATCAATAACCAACATCCCATTCTCAGCTAACTGCAGTGGCCGCTGGTCACTGATTTGCAGATCCGGGCAAAGCACAGTTGATGGAGATCTCAGTATCTGCACACAGTAAAGAAAGCTTTAACAGAACTATATAAGCTCAATATTGAGGATCCTACAGCCTGCGCACGAAGAGTGGAATACCTACCCGAGGAGGATAGGTTCATTTGCCCGCCGGGCAGCTATGAGGTATCTTTTTGACATTTGTCGGGATTGTTTCTAAGCGGAGGAAGAGTAAATCGATCTATTCCGGCGGACAGCCAATTTCTCTTAGATTCCTAGCACCCCAGATTCCGGGTGTGATATTTCCTCAATATTACTGTGGCCCCAAAAGGAAAGGCATGACGGATGAGGGTTTCCTGAAGACGATCGATGGCCCGTTTGTCTGTCTGACAGCTGCGATATTATGTCATTTACTGTGATGTTGGCGGACTGGCATCTGTATCGATAATGTGACTTTCACAAGGGCCACTTCCGGAGGTAAGAAAAACATTGTGTAGTGGCAGGTTTCGAAATTGTTCAGATCACCTGACAGCCCGGGCATCTGGACACTTTTGCAAACAGCAAGTACTCGAGTTGGGTGAAAGGTCAGCTAACGGATAGATAGCCCTGCTGGAACGTCAGACACGATCCTGGCGCAAAACGGAAAGACTTTGGCAACGTCGAATAATCCAGCGGATAAGGACAACATTGGAGGCCAGAATCGGGAAGGAGTGGGGAAAGCGGGTTGAGAGGACGGCGGGATATGACAATGATGAGTACGCATTGAGGCGGAAGTTTGGTAGTAATACGGAGCTGGATGAATTGGAGGCTGCTTGCGGCCTCGTGGATATAGGAGGAGGACATGGTCGGCACAAGCCGCGGTGAGAACATGGGCCCAATCCGGGAGCACTGAGCACTGGTTGGTGCACCGCAGTTCCAAGACCGTGAGGAGGCGGAATCCCATGTTGAAGAAACCGATCGAGAGGATAGGGAGACTGGTTTTATCACTACTCGCTGATCGTGTATATATATGTAATAAAATTAAATTAAATTACATGTGCTAAAAGGGTCAGGAATGGTCAAACAATAGTATTGTGCAAGTCGGTAGGCTGGAAAGGCATGAGAATGAATTGCGTGGATGGTTATAAGCCGTGCAAGTATGAGTAAGGCATATAGCGGGCAATTGTAGGTTCGGCAGGCATGGGAATGTATCAGGCAGATGGTTATAAACTGCGCAAGATTGGGTAAGTTGTCTAGCGGGTAGCTGTAGGTTGACAGGCACGGGAATGAGTCTTGGGGACTGTGAGAAGCCGGAGAAGACGGTGGGAGTCCGCGAGTGGACTGTAAAAGGCCGGGGAAGACAGTGGGAGCCTGCGAGCGGACTGTAAGAGGCCGGGGAACACAGTGGGAGCCTGCGAGCGAACTGTAAGAGGCCGGGGAAGACAGTGGGAGCCTGCGAGCGGACTGTAAGAGGCCGGGGAGGCGGCGAGAGGGATGGAGTAGATGAGACAGGATGCGGAAAGCTGAGGAGAGAGCCGCACGAAAGGGGAAGAGAGGGGGGAGGTCCGCCGGATATGGGAGAAGAGGGGCTGGGATCCGAGGGTGGAGGAGGAAGGGCTGAATGTATTGGGAGGGATCAGGGCGGAGAAAGTAATGAGGGGAAAACGTCCGCCGAATATGCGAGAAGACTGAGGGAATCCCGGAGTGTGGGAGAAGAGGAGGTGATGTTGGTGGGGTTCCGAATGAGAAATGGATTCAGGGAAAGGTTAGTGACGGGGTTAAAGGAGAGAGGGTATCATGGAAGGAAAGCTGGTGGGCGGGCGTATCGGGGGCGGAGGCCGGAAACAGAGATGTCGCGGCTGCAGGACGTCCGCAAAAGGGCAGCATAGGAACGGGTTCATTGGGAGCGAAGAGATGAAGAGGCTGGGCGCTTGGGGTAGAGTATCAGGGGGGTGGCTGCACCAGGGGGGGGCAAATGCGTCAGGATACAAAAGGGCTACGTCCAATACGTCCGGACGCTGACTTGCCCGTCCGGACGCATTGGACGCGGCCCTTTCACTTCCTGACGGAATGAGCCCGGGCGGACGCATCCCGAACAGGAGTTTATGTTATAAGCGCCTGGAACGTCCGGCACACAGGGTGAGCGGGGAGAGCTAGAACGCAAGGTATTTTTTTTGCTGATGTGGCCCGCGCACCTCTTTCAAATTCCGCAACAGCCTTGCGCTCCGATTGGGTAGCGCTGCCCCCTGGAAACTAAGATCAAGCCCGGAATCTGCTTCCTCCGCTAGCCGTGCCAATGCCAACAAGCAACACAGTTACATTTGAGATATTTGGAAACTTTTATCTCTATACAGAGGAATATGATGAGAGTTGGATAGAGTGGTGGCAAGGCACACCAGGGTATATAGCCTATCCTGAGAACTATGTTGGCAAGAAAAAGATAAGATGGAACTAGGATCTTCGAGGCACAGAGGTGTGGAAATACTTTCAACAATGTGCTGACGGTTTAGGTAGTACTATTACCAGGCCGTGAGTAATGTGCATTATGTGCAGAAAGGTACTAGCTCACCCAAGTGGCACAGGGACGAGCTCGATAGATGACTATAACAGGTCCTCTGCTTGTCTGCAATCAAGAAAGATTAATGGATATGATGGGCAGGCTGGAAGCCCACTTGGTATAAATGTTCTTACACTATTGCAAAAAGTGAAATAGGGGTAGGATTATCGATCTAGCCACACCAGCAGGATTCAATCAGCATGATTTCGAAGAATACTTTCTAAAAGCTTTTTAGCAACGAATCTCGCCTTTAATTGCACAAACAACCTTGCCTTTCGTCGTACCTGCAAGTACATTCGTCCTGGAGTCGAAATCCCCAGCCCAACGACATTAACACAGCATTTGAAACGGCTGTGAAAGTCTATGGTGGATGATATTCGAACATGTCTACCGGCTGCAGGAAAGATTTCTCTGGCTCCTGATACATGAACGTCAGTGAACAAACTTGCATTTTTAGCAATTGTGGCTTATTGGATCTCAGATAGCTGGCAAATGGAGGAGGTGCTGATCGGGTTCAAGGAAATCAGGGGGTCTCATATGGGGACTAATATGGCAGGGATAATTAACGACGTTCTAGCCAGATACTAGATTTAGGCTAGAATTCTGGGTTTCATCACCGATAGTGCCAGCAATAACTGAATGCTCACTCAAGCCTTAAACAATGATTGGAGTTTACTATCGGTTGAATGGTGTCAATTGGAAAATCATATTCCATGTATGGCCCATGTTGTTCAGCTTATCCTTGGTGCATTTATGAGTTCAATCAAGGTGAAATCGCGGGATGGTCATATGCCATCTGGCTTTAAGGCGGGCTATATCGAGAAGGTTATGAGGTTGGATAATTTGTTTCACAAAACTGTAGAAATGGTAATGTGTCTAAGATCTGATACCCTAGCACCTATATTACAAATGCATACTTACAAATTCATACGCACAAATTCATACACACAAATTCATACATACAAATTCATACGCACAAATTCATACTCACAAATTTATATCCACAAATTCATACACACCAGGGTATATGCTCAAATTCATACACACCAGGGTATATGCTCAAATTCATTATTCCAAATTGAATGCGCGCCAATTTGAAAGTAGAACCAAGTGTTTTCCCCGTCGTTCCCACTTAAGATACCTTTAGTCAGAGATAATGTCATTAATGGTTTATAGTATCAGAAAATAAGTATTGTAGTTGGTCCTTTACCTCAACGGCATCAACACTTCATCGAGATACAGAATAACAGGGTTAAGATCCCTACAACACTACTTTATGATGTCAAACCACCGTGGAACTCCACCCTAAATATGTTTGAGAGATCTGTACCACTACAGGAATTCACTAAGGACTTGTTACAAACCTATGCCGAGTTTACACCTCCCTGGTCTACCCCGAAAGAGTGGAGGCAGATTGAATACATCTTGGAGGTACTTCAACCGCTATGATTTTGGACTATGTGGATGTCAAAAACACATGGCGTCACCATTTATCGTGTGTTTCAAGTTTATCAAGATATCTTTGATCATTTAGAAATGCAAATTTCGAAGTTAGAACGGAAGCGGATGCAATCCAAGGTTGATATTTGTGAGGGCCAAGTGAAAGCTAAATTGGAGGAAGCCTCTTACTATGACAAAACGGAAAGTCCAAGAGGTTTTCGGTTCCGCATTTGAACTTGTCTAAATCCCTATTGCAAACTCAACATTTTTCATAAATAGGATCTTAATGCCAGTAGGGGGACTGAGTATGAGAAGTCATATAAAAGGGAGTGTATAGCCTATTATGATCTGTGCTATACACCAATAAATAATCGGGCACCTGACATGTCAACTCCACGGAGTGGTCTGAACAGTCCATCCAAACACCTTTACTCTTCAAGACACACAGCAGTTATCATAAGTGAGGCACTAGCATACCTTGAAACCGATTCTGGGATTAAGCCACCCGAGCCAGACGCTGAGGTTACGGATCCCACACGTGAGGCCTGCCCAGCTGAGACTTTTTACGAGGCAAATATACTGGAGTGGTGAAAAGGTTAATGGGGGAAGATTCCCCAATTTAGCTCAAATAGCTAGGGATATTCTCGCAGTTCAAGGGGGTAGAGTTGGAGTAGAGCGAGTGCTTAGCATGACAAAAGCTGTGATTCCCTATCGGCACTCACCACTCAAAAGCAGTACAATTGGATCTTAGATGCTGGTGAAATCCTACAAAAATCAAGAATTACGATGAAAGCTAGCAGGTCATGATAGTGAACGGGAGGCAGAAAAACTCACTGTCTGTACCAATCGCACTTTATTCTATCCTGCTTGGAGCGAGAGGGAAGCTTGCTTTGAGCAAGTTTGTACTATAGAAGACTACAGGAGGGCTATCAAAAATGAAGAAGAGGGATGCTGAGAAGCACAAGCGGCAGTGCAAAAGAAGAAAAGGTGCGAATCAGCTCAACAACTCTTAACACAGGAGTCCAGATATTGCAAATTCTACCATGGATGCCAGAGGTGTGTTATTCTCTGCTATTTAACCGATCTCTCTGCATGGGCTTGAAATTAGCAATTGTTGTATTCAGCTTTCAACTTGGTCGCATATCTATATTCAGGGCATATACTAATTTCCTCCTCGCTTGTATTAGATTCAGGGGAACCATGTCTACCGCTGGATATGCATAAGGTTTATTCAATGAAAAGAAATATTTCCCACAGGTTGAATACCCCCAATCATCCACGCGCCAGACACCACCAATCTGGCGATTTTGACTTTCTGGACTCAATCCTTTCGCGACCTAAACGGCCACCGGATAGCAACATGAAGGAGTGTTTCGAGGAGGAAAATGAGCCCCAATTGTACCGGATCACCTGTGACATATAATAAAGGACAAGTAAGTAAGTCATCCTTTGGGCTAAGACTAGGGTTATATACTAAACTATCATTAGGCAAGGCATCATATGTGTAATCAAAGCTAGGAATAGCAAGCATGTTGGCTATTACCGCAAGTTGAACCGGCAGTACACAAATATGTTACTTCATGGACTATAGTGGCAGATCATACCCGACATAGTGCAAGCGGTACGCGGAAGCACTATAGACCAAGCGAGAGGGAAGGCACTCAAACCACTGATAAAGCTGCGAGTGATAGTATGAAGGATACTACGGCCCTGAGTTCTCCTGCAGGAAACGGGATCAGCGAACATACCCCGAACCGTACTTTGACAACGAAAGGCTCTGTTATTGAATACCATGCCTTTGTTCCACGAATGGGATCACAAATGCAGAATATTGAACTTGGACCTGAGCCAGCCCAGTCATATAACATGAAATCAGCAATTCACACACTAAAGGAATTCGGCCCGCAGCTTTCACCGTTGACTCAAACCGTTGAGGCACTATTTCAGACTTTCCTCCTGGAGGACCATTCCAAATACACAGCAGGCTATGAGACCATTTACGATAGAAAAGCTGACAATGTTGACAAGGTATTTGGAATATACACCTCCCGCTCACTTGTCATCAAGGTGAATACCAATAACCATAAGGATCTGAAGGACGTATGCCATGAGTGGTGTGAAATAGTCGTATTGGGAGACTTTGACGGCGGCGATGCCTGCTTTCCTAAGCTTGGAGTCAAGATTGATTGTACCCCTGGTATGTAGAGACTCCCGCCCATCTTATCTAATTCCAATAAGTGACTAAGATATATTCTCTAGGTTTCATTATTTTCATGTGTTCCTATGCAGTGGAACATGATAGTAGCTCTTTTATGGGAAATCGGTGTTGTATTGTCCACTTTACACATCAAGCAGTGCACAATGCATATGTGGAGAAGACGGAAAGCTATTGTGGGAGTTCAATAAGATGCCTAAATGGTGGCAGAGGTTGTGCATGCATCTGAATGTATAATAATACTCCTAATCACTGATTTTTCTATCTAGTATGGGTATATACTTTTGAGCTTGGCCTGCCCTTGTTTGCCCCCAAAATCATACGTCCAAACTATACGCCCAAAGCCAATTACCCAAAACCACCCCCCCAAAACTATATGCCCAAAACCATCCGCCCAAAACCATACGCCAAAGAGATTCACCTAAAACTATAGCTTTTTATAGACCATAGTGAGTGTTTAGTTTAACCAACTATCTGCAAGTTTAGGGTAAGTGATTGCCTGAACCTCAGACCAGATTTAAATAGTGGCTAGTATTTGGCTGGATGGCTTGCAAGGCATGTGAGATGTGAGGCCTAAACCAATAGTCTTAGAATGAAAAGCCCAAAGCTGAACGCCCAAGCCATAGGCCCAAAGCCATACACTGGCAGCCTGAGTGAGATTACTAAAGAATAAGCCAGAGACCATATCCTCAGAAAGATAGGCATTATACATGCATAACTATACAACGATGCTCTTAGAGTTATGTACCCGGAATCATATGCTTAGAAGTACTTAGAAACATACTTAGATTATACGCTTACAATCATATACTGAGAGCGATTTCCAAGCACTATTTATCTGAAACTAGAAGCTCAAATCATAATGATAATGTAAGCACTATATTCAAATCCTATCTTTGAGATAGTTGCCGGATTGCTATATGGAATATCCTAATAGTGGAGTGATCATACTAGACATACAAAATAATTAGGGGGTGTTTGGCCGCCAATTCTCATCTCAAATTGGGATTTCGGATCAGAATTGAGAGGCCAAACACCCCTTAGATTTCAACCGGCCATTTGTTTAGTCACAAAATATCACTTGTTGGAATAAGTGGTACCCTGCACAGGGCCAAGGGTGGAGGATGAGAAGATAGGGGCCGTCTAGACAATCAGCAGGGAAAGTAAAATACCCACCCTGCCCCATAGCCCGGCCAGGGCCCTGTGTCATACGGGCGGAGAGGAATGGCAAAGAGTTGGCCCCGGGCCAGAATAACCGCGAGGTCAGAAAGTGAAAACGCGCCCTCCCCCACCTCATAACGAACACTAGTCTAGTCCACTGTAGCTATCTATCTGTAGGGTTATTACAGAGAGGTTGATAGCCAATGGGCTGACCAAGCCTTTGGTGGGAGCTAAACATGTGGTATTTGTTGAAATGTGGGGTTTTTCTTGATCCCGATAGGATCTTATATGTGTTTATAGGCAATGTTTGAAATTACTATTTTTAAGCATGGCTTAATGTTTAGTGGCTTCATGGGATAGTGCCGGTAGGGGAGGTATCAGATATTAGGTTAGTAGTAGGTACGGGTAGTAGCTATTCTCATATGTATTAGGGTTGAGTACTTTGGTTAGTAAAACAGGTTGTTGGCTCTTGACAGTCATGTATGGTACCATGCATCCAAAGGAGGGACCTGGCTCGATGCAACATGTAATGCTCAACTATATCAAGAATCTGTGCTATATCATAAACATGTAGTTTCACATGTGTGAATGTTCAATTCCGTGAATTTCCCTGTTACGGGATAGCTAACACGGTAGGATTCCGAGCTAACTAGGCTGAGGATATTGGAGACAACAGATTAATACTCAGGAAGGCTCGTAGGTAATCGTTTGGTAAAGGTAAAGTAATAAAGTGTAGTCAAATATCAACGAGTTAAAGTCTAACTTAGTTAACTTGTTATATTGTTAAGGTCTCTTCTCTATTGCTTGATGATTCTTCAGCCACCGGGAGAGAGGTCTCTATTTATACTAATGTTCATGCTACTTCGACTTCTCTAGTTAAGAAGAATCTTCTCAACAATTCAGTTCGTCAGAACAAAGTGCGAACACCGTTTGACCCTAACAACTTGCCCAGCTTGACTCAGAGAATCTCCCGAACTGCTATTTCATCTGAGGGTGTCCCCACTCCACCAGTAGACAGTCTTGGATCTCTTGGTCATGATAGACTATAAATGAATATGCGGCCCAAATGTCTACATACCAATAGTAATATGGAATATGGAGTAATCAGTTCCGATATCCAGCTATCAAAGCATTATGCAGTTACCGCATATGCTACTCGAAAATGAGAGGAGCAGTACTCTCTAAACATCGTTCCAATCAGTTAAACATATTTTAAAATGTGCTCTCATTTAGTATTCCAAGTCGTCCTCCAGATGCCTCTATGAAGCTCATAACTCCGGGAGCTTGGGTTCGGATATATGGTCATTCTATAAAGCCATATACCTCGCTCTTAATTATCAGGTAAGCTGTTCCTGCTAGTGTAGTATTCCCATTTTTGTTTGAATTTTATTTTATACATAGTAATAATATCATCGGTAACCCAGAAATGCAAATTCCAAATAAATAAATTAAATAAGATTGAAAAACATTTCCTTGATGTGAATTGGACAAAGAACCTTGAAAAATCATACATTTTATGATATAGCCCTGATTCCTCATAGGGTTGAGTATTACATGTTGCATCTAGCCAGGTTTCCCCTTGAGATGCATAGCACCATATCTCTATATATACCTTCAGTTATAAATAGGAAATACAGTATGTCATTTTTCCAACAGCATCACATTCCTACAGAAATAAGGTCTAGGGTTCTATACGGGCTCTGGATACTTTTGCATATAATACAAAGTGTGGATCAGAAGGGCTTACTATTGAACTCCTCAGCCAAATTCTCTAACCACTCATTCTCACTATCTTGTAGCCCAATTGCAGTTTTCTTGTTGTCTAGTATCCTTCTGTTGTATACCATTCTCCACTCAGGGTCTCTAAGCCCTGCCATAATATGACACTGAAACTTCTTGATTACCTTTATCATATGACTGAATGTAATCACAGCCTCAAATAGTCCACCTCCATAGTTTATACTAGGTCCTTTCCACTGTGACCCTGTTCAGCTAACTTGTTCAAGTTTCCCAAAGCTCTAGCACCATCCCACTACTTCCCTACTCCTTTCATTTGGTTATCCAAACAGTGTCCATATATATAATGCAATACATCAATCCTTGAGGAGAGGAACATCTCATCATATATATCTGGTAACCCTGTCTGATTCTCATCTGACTATTCTTTCAGCAACAACTTGACTGATAGGGCTTGCATCTTTTCCCATACATTGTAACAATCCCTTATAGTCCAATTGGGATGTGATAATAACTCTGTGTTGAATTGATAATAGATTGTCTGGATCAGCAGGCAATGTCACTTCCAATAATCTCTTTATTAGTTATGATAGGAACTGTTCTCCTATCCAATAATAATGAGCACTGTAGAACTACTTGATAGTTCTTGTCGTTGTTACAATTGGTAGTCTTGTATTGATTGCCTGATCAATTATAGATGAAAAACAATAGTGAGTAAAAGAATATAAAGTAATTGTTTTTTATAAAACTTGTAAGTAGGAAAGTACTTGGATGAGAGCATGAAGATCTTCTTCCTAGACTGAAAAGGCCCCTATCTATACCCGATCTTCACTCTACCCTTACCCTGATGACTCATCCATATTCGTCATCTACATCTTATGACTCATAACAAGTCATAATATCAAATCCATTAGCTGACTTCTATTAGTCATCTGCCCAACAACCTTTTACCAAATACCAACTCATAAAACCAGTTGTGTGCCCAAATAAGACTGGTGCTTAAAACCCATAACTCATAATATAAATGATGTGTGAAAGTCATTACATCATTTGACATCACAATCATAAGTTATGAAATACTCAACCAATAACAATCTACGGATGACTTACTGCTGTGCAGTCATGTGAAATACACCAAGTCAACCGATATCATAGCATTTAACCCAATATACCTATGACTAATGAGTATTAGTCATGTGAAATTTGCCTTGCTTTATCACAATTTGTGACATAAAGTCTCATGGTAGAGAGACATGGATTTCGGAACATCTTTGTTTTCAGTAATGGTCAAGCAGCCTTTCTGCTCTTCATGGTTCAATTGTACTAACCTTGCTGCCACCACTTGGAACTTCTTCCTCCAAACACATGCACTGGCAATGGTATCCTGGACAGCAAAGGTGAAAAGGCTTGTTTTGCATTCAGCTGTAATGCCCTATTTGGGATTCATGGATATATAGTCCACAGAGCAAGCAGAGCCATCTTTGTTCTTATCAAAGACGTTCCTCCCAGTCATTAGAGCCATGAGGTAGTGCCGGTCGAGTTTGTCAGCGATAGTGCCTGAATTGATTACCCAGTTACCAACATAGGATGTGGTGAACTTCTACTGTAATTAGCTATTTAAACTATTAGGCATCATCCAAGTCAGATCAAAGCAAATCAGCATTGGTATCATACTGTCAATAACCCTCACCCCAAGCACAGCTAGCAGCCTGAATAGTACGGATGAAGAACTTGGCAAAAGGTAGAGAAAGAAGAGGGAAATCGCTCAGACACTGTGATGACAATGGTTTGTACCGTCGGAGGGGTGGGGGGAGGCTTTTGTAAGGCAAGGAGAGAGCAGGTTTGGATTGATAAACATGTAGTTCAATGCTGTGCACTGAGCTGAGATGAGGGCATCGCTGATATTGAGAAAGAAAGAAGAAAAAGAGTAAATGGCTGATGGGAGAGGTGTTGTTGGGAGGTAGGAAACAATCAATCAATCAACTGTCATGGTTGTTGAAAATGATAGACAAGGAGGTAATAATTTGTAAGGAGGACTCAGATATTTTACACAGTGAAGTGAAAAGGTACACCTGAGTGTGCTGAGGTCATATCAAGCGGTAATAGAGACCATCGTTGATTTTGTGAAGCATATCAAAACTGAGGGAAGACTTGAAAGGAAGAAAATCAGAAGATTGTGTCAGCAAAGAAATGAAGGAAAGGTTACTGCAAAGTGGGAAGGAGAGCAAACAGGAGCCATTTGTTTCACGGCTTGTGCATTCTCTCGCTAGTGCATAGGCCTTCCACTATGGAGAAAGAGTGCAGCTACTCCCAACAGCTGTTGTTGGAAATGTAAGAAATATTTTCTTTTATTTTTCTCCCCTTCTTTCCTTTCTCAACTTCTTCCTTACTTCTTCTCTAAACCTTTACCTTCAAGTCTTTTTTTCTTATGAGACCTCAACACAATTAATACAGGCTTTCTGTGTTTACTTAAGCTATCTCCTCCGCTGTGCAAAACCTGCCCCGTAAATCATTAGCTCCGCTTCAGTATGTTCAGCAGCTGTACCAAGACATATAATATAGCGAGTGATAGTTCATTATTGGTTGCAGTACAAAGAGAAATATTCCAGCAAGAAAGTAATTTATTCAACCGACCATAAGAAAATTTGCATTACTTAGAGGCGCAATTTTGATGTCTCTTTATAAAGTAATTTACTACCAAATAGGCTACACTATCAGTCACTTGTTGACGAATTTGAAGAAATGATTGCGCATCTGAGGCGTTTCTGGCAGCAGCTCCGAATTTTGTCGGTTTCTTTAGAGCTCCCTGAAGGTGGGTACAAAGATGATCTGCAATGTAATTTACATGAAATCTCATGGTGTTGTAGCCATGCGGTTGACAAAACATACCAGTTTGAAATTACAACCGTGGCTGCGAAGGCCACTCCCCAGCCACCATTCACGACTTTCCCGGTAATCACAGGGTTCTCCAGGCCACTGGCCCATTGGTACAGTGCATTGAGATACATTCCGCAGTCCTTCCCGATGTCTAGCTCGATCCACTCTCCATTCAATAAGGCCTTTACGTCCTCTACAAAAGCTACACCCGGGTATCGGGACGAGCGAACCCAATACTCATCGGGGAAAACCGAGCTTACCGGCTGCGTTATAGTCCCCTCTCCCGAAAACACCTTCAAAATCATCACCCACCTCCCGCATATGAAACTCGGCAAAATCGGGTTTGAACGTAATATTTGTGAACTGCTCTCCCTTGGTGTTAGGGGAGCAGGTGCTAGGCTCAGCTCCTGACCAGGACGCAGAACACATCGGGATTCTATGGCAGGTATTAAACTTGTGGAATCAACGAGAACGAAGGCTCCTGGCGGTTATTGCTGTAAGGTAATAAATAGCCTGATGTTGTAATTTTCCGTCCTTGTCGTAAATAGAGCGGCGTTTGATAACGGTTCAAACCACTCTTCTTCCTTAGAGAGCGGAGGGAGTGAAGGGAGATGATGATTTAAAGAGTTGAAAGTGCCGGTATGGGAGATGTGGCTACCGGTGTGTGGCAACCGTATAAGTTAATACTGGTATGAAGGTTAGTGATTGGATGGTCTTGTACCGTACCTAAATCAATCCACGAACTTAACAAAAAAAGAATTTGGTGATGAGCTAGACAGGGGCCGGCACTGTTAAGGATTTGATGGGAACGGACCACCTTTCGCCGTCCCGTCCCGTCCAGGGCTCATGGCCGTACTATATCCCCATCGGGCCCTATGAGGCCCCCGGACCGTTGATAGCACTGCAGGAGCCCCGGTGAGATTAGGATTTGGCATTTTGAGAAGTAGAGTATCGTAATTTATCATACATCGGGCAGGGGCATTGAAAATGAAATAACTAGCCATTCTTTGGTGAGGCTATCAATAATCATAGGTTATCACTCGTCTAATCTCTCGCTCTCTCTCTGTCGGAAATATCACGTCAGTGTTATTTGCAAACTGCTTGGCCGCTTAGGAAGTCAGGATCTGGGAAATGACGCGAGTCATATTGATGTACTCGCCACAGGGGTAAAGTATTGGAACAAACATGGGGCCGAATGTCTGTCCGATGAGCAAAAAAAAAGCGGTTATTTTCCCTCTTAGGTATCTTAGCATCTGAATAAAGGAAATTTCGCATTGGCCATCATGACCCCAGTTTGTTCCAATACTTTACCCCTGTCGTGAATAGGCATGGTCATTTGGACAGGTTCATCCGTCTGAAGGAATTCGGGAGTGTTCAAGAGGAGGAAAAATACAACCGGAAACTAATTAAATTTAACCGTTATATCTGCTATACTACACAATTGATTACCCTGCCTGTGCATCCCAACTCCGAACCCAACAAAGCCCCGTCCTCTTTTGCTCACTCAGCATGAGCGATAGCGCAGGAGTTGGCGTCAGTTGGAGCAATATATCATGATTATGATTCCAGCGAGGCTCACCACAGCGATAACAATCGAGACTAAGATGCAGCATGGATCACTCGAGTGAACCGGTTTCTGAAGGGGATGTGGGTCTGAGTCCGACGGCTCGGGTGCGGGATACCCGGGGGATGAAGAGGAGGGTTTCTGTTGCCAGAGTAACCGCACAATCCCTGCATGTTCTCGAGATTCAACTCTCATACCTCACGTGCTGTTTGGCCGTTTGGACCTGGTATATCAGGATCCAGATCCCCGTGTTCCAGCAGCAACTTCACCACTCCCTCATGCCCGTACTCTATGGCCCACAAGAGTGGCGTTCGGCCACATTAGGTGTCTGCAGTAGTGGGGTTGATATCCCCTCGTTGCACTAGCAACCTTACTACTCCCTCATGCCCTTTCTCTGCCGCCCTCCCGAGTGGTCCTAGGTTGCCTTGGGTGTCTGCAGTGTTGGGATTGACATTTGCTCGGTCTAATAGCAACTTTATCACTCCTTCATACTCAGCCCTCTCAGTCGTCCAGTCGGACGGGCGTCGGCGGG
>Ga0307513_10004624_pt1 | contig 18325 bp, 17 predicted proteins | sample 15_EM_MG_FD_202174 | JGI IMG/M metagenome (GOLD analysis project Ga0307513, IMG submission 202174) | Populus trichocarpa ectomycorrhiza microbial communities from riparian zone in the Pacific Northwest, United States - 15_EM | ecosystem: Host-associated > Plants > Roots > Unclassified | place... | reverse complement strand
GACGATGAGGCATCGCTGATGGCTACGCCGTCAGCCGCCCGCTGCTGCACATATCGATATCGACCACATAAATCCGATAACGGTGAGCTCACCGTTACTGGATCAGCTGGAACTCTTCCTTGAGCAGGTAGGCCCGCACGCTCTTCAGGTTGTAGCCCAGCAACTCGCGCAGGCTCAGGCGCTGCTTGTCCGTCAGGTTCTCCGGCCGCTTGAGCAGGCACCAGCGCTTCTTCTTGAGCACCGGCTCGTAGCCCTCGCGAATCATGCGGCGGGCCTCGCCGGCGCGCACCTCGTCCAGCGCTTTGTTCAGCTTGGCCACCATGTGGAAGCGGTCCAGGATGTTCAGCGCCTGCGGGCAGTGCCTGGCGATCATCTCCAGGTAGGGCCGCCACATGTCCGAACAGACGAACTCGACCTTGCCGGCCAGGTCCTGGCCGATGAGCGTGAAGAAGCCTTCGAAGCTCTTCATAGTGCGGTCCCGGCCCACCCACAGCAGCCGCACGCAGTCGGCCTCGATCTGATAGACCAGCGTCAGGAACTTGTGGCTCTGGCCGATGTGGATCTCGTCCACGCCGATGGCACGCAGGGTCCCGAGTTCGCGATGCTCCAGCCCCCACTGCACGACATACTCCACCGCATGACAGACCTGATCCCAGGTCGTGCCGAAGCTCAGTGCCGTCTCCTTCCACGACAGCTTGCGTGCCCAGTGCGCCAGGTACAGCATGTACGCCTTGGTCAGCGTGTGCTTGCCCATCGCCCAGGGCACTTGCTCGACCTTCACGCCGCACTGGCGGCATTGCACACGCCGCATGGCGTACAGCAGCATCACCGCATAGCCCCAGATCGGGATGAACTCGAAGCGCCGCACGGCCAGTACGTCATACCCGGGCGCGGTGCTGCCGCAGCACGAGCAATGCGGCTTGGCGCCGCGGCGCGGACGCACGTCGACCTCGATGGTGCTGGTGGCTTCGATCAGCCGCACGGCTGCGTAGACGAAGCCCGGAAAGTGGTGGCAGGCATTGAGCAAGCGAGCGAGCAACATGGCCGACTCCCGTGGCAGCGCCGAAGGCGCGTTCCGTCTGCTGCCGCAAGACGCCCAGCGCCTGCGGCAAGCCTGCCCTGACCTGCACGACTGGCCCCGATCGTGGCACGTCGAACCTGCCGACATCGCTGTGGGCCAACAGGTCCTTAAGCTGCTGACGCCTTTCATGCTGCATCTGCTGGACCAGGGCCTGGCCAAGTCCACCGTGAGCCGGCACCGCGACAACCTGTGGACCCTCGGTGGTGAGCTGATCCGGCGCCGCTACGACAACGACGAGCTTGCGCGGCAAGACGTCAAGGACGCCCTCGGGCAGCTCATCGGCCGTGACGGCGGACCGCTGATGTGGCCGCGCATCACCGAAGCGGAACAGGACTCGCTGGACGCCACCTGTCGCAAGCTTGAACGCTTCTGGCGCGCAGCGGCTGCCGCGGACGCATCGAGCTGACGCGGGAACCCCCCGCGTCAGAATGGTTGTCGCCCTTGTATCTGAGGGTCAGTCCTACAGGTAGTGGGTAGGAGGCTGTGGGGTTGTGGTCGAAGGTCGGTGCGGTGGGCAACGTGTACTCGCGTTGTCCACGGCAAGCCGGCCGGTGCGCGCAAGCGCATCGTCCACAAATCCACAGCCCTGGTGGCGCTTACGACGAACCGACCACCCGCCACGGTGGGCAACTCGTGTCAAACGCTCGAATCGGCCTCAAATCGCCCACGGATAGTCCGGAAGAACCGAAGTTTGAAGGGGTGCCGGCCTGTGCGGCACCCGCCTTCTCAGCGCCACTGCGGAGGGATTACGTCGGTGGCGGTGACAAGGTTCTCCCGCTGGTAGCTGTCAAACCAGGTCGTGCCTTCGGGCACGGCGAAGACAGCCCTGGAGCTTTGCGCGATGTGCTTCGCGCCGTCGTGGACCGGTTTTACCGGTCCCTCATCAACCCTTGCGGGGATGTGCCGTCCCCGCAGGTGGGCTGAGCCGTCTCCGCTCCTTTGTCCCATCAGGAGCCTGATATGAAGAGTGGACGTTCTCTCGTGAGCCTGGCGCATGAACTGGAGCGCCAGCTCGCATCGAAGAAGGACCTCGTGGTGTCATCGTCACTGTTGCGGCACGACACGGATGACACCGGCGACATCCGGCTCGTCATCGAAGAAAGCAGCGGCCCCGTGCGCTACGGCGTGACGTCGCTGGCGCGACGGCAACTGGCCGACAAGCTGAAGATTCCGTATGCGTACTTCGAGCGCATGCGCGGTGAACAGCCGATGCTGTTGGACCGCAACGTCAACACCTGGCTGCAGAGCGACGACGACCGCCGCATGATCCGCACGCTCGACGGCAACGTCCGGGCGGTACTGTCGGAACGCTACCGCCGGCTCGACAACTTCGACCTCGCCGAAAGCGTGCTGCCCATCCTGCAGCAACTGCCCGAAGTGCGTTTCGAGTCCGTCGAACTGACCGAGACGCGCATGTACCTGAAGTGCGTGACGCCACGCCTGCGCTTCGAGATGGCGCCCGGCGACATCGTTCAGGCCGGGGTCGTGGTTTCGAACTCCGAGGTCGGCCAGGGCACGCTGTCGGTTCAGCCGCTGCTGTACCGGCTGGTGTGCCGCAATGGCCTGATCGCATCGGACCGCGGGCTGCGCAAGACCCACATCGGTCGCGCGCTGGGTAACGATGAAGAGGCACTCACGGTGTTCAAGGACGACACCATGCGCGCCGACGACAAGGCCTTCTTCCTGAAGGTGCGGGACGTCGTGCAGGCGGCCGTGGCCGAGGCGACGTTTCTCCAAACCGCGCAGAAGCTTCAGCGGACCCTGCAGATTCCGCTGGTTGGCGATCCGGTGAAGACAGTCGAGGTGCTGGCGCAGCGCTACACGCTGACCGACGTGGAGCGTTCAGGCGTGCTGCGGCATCTGATCAGCGAGGGCAACCTCTCCGGCTACGGCTTGGTCAACGCCGTCACGCACTTCTCGCAGGAGGTGGATGACTACGACCGCGCGACCGAGTTCGAGGCGCTCGGCGGCAAGTTGATCGAGTTGCCCGCGAACGAATGGAAGGGGCTCGCCGAAGCGAACTGAACGATTGAGCGGCGTCGGCGCGAGATATCCCTGCTGACTCACCCCGCCGCGTGACGCGAACCACCAAGGCATGCCTTTGGTGGTTCTTCTTCACTACTGGTGCCAGAAGCGGGTCACGCCCACGGCACCCTGGACCTTGCCGATCACGCGCAGCCCAAGACGCCTGGCCGCCGCCGTGTCCTTCAAGACCTGGTCCCGGTAGCCTGCCTGTTCGCACTTGAAGATCAGGCCGCTACCCAGCCCCGCTTCGACGCGGCGCACTACGGTTCGGCCATCCAGTTCGAGCGCATAGATGCCGTTGCCCTGGATGCGACTGGCGCCACGATCCACGAACATCAGGTCGCCGTCGCGAATGGTCGGCGCCATCTCGTCACCGCGCATTCGCATGACATCGCACCCAGAGGTTTCTCCCCGCATTGCCTGGAAGACCTCAAGCGCCCAACTGACCTCTGCCGCCGAGACATCGACACCGGGCAACACATCAGCGAGAGCATGTTGCGACAGACCCAGCAACCAGTCACTACTGCGGCCCAGCCCTTCGCACAAACGCACGCAGGATTCCAGATCCGGCAGGCCGGGTCGGTTCGGGTCGAGCCAGCGACTCACGGTTTGCGCTGCGCGGGACGTCAGGGAGGACACATAGGCCTGCCGCGCCTTCGCAGGGATGCCCACCTGATCGAGCGACTCGATCAGCCGGTTCCTGAAGTCGGGCTGCAGGCTCTGCGCGTGAGGTCTTGTCATGGGCTCCGGTGATCGACTGCGCGAGTGGCGGCAGGCGTACCGCGCTGTCCGCACTCATGTTGTTGGCGGTGCTCTCATGCTCATGATCTTTCCTCAGCACGCAGGCTGAGAACCACCCGAAAGCGGAGCACGTTCTTCGAGCTTCCGCATTCGCCGTCTGATCAGGGCGCTTTTGTGTGGCAATCGGGTAAGCAACCGCACCACGCAGCAGTTGCTATTGATCATCGTTTCAGCTTCAGCATATGCTGGTCCGCAGTGAGTTCAAGCCACTTGGCCCAGCACAAGGAACCCGAATACCGAGCCTTTCCTCACCGCGCCTTTGCCAAGCATACCCAGGGGAGAAAGTACACATGAAGCCGCTGCAACAAACCGACGTAATGGCGACCAACATGCACATGCTGAGTGCGATCCGCCTCGGCCTCGAGCAGGACCGCGTCGGCGCCAGTTGCCGGTTCGCACTTGATGCCGCTTTGGCGGATCACCTGCGAACGCTCGGGCACGAGCAGCTTTGGGCGCTCGTGACGCATGTGGGCCAGACCACCCTGTTTCCCCCCCGACATGACCTGCTTGCTCTGCTGCAGGCCCCCACGCCGCTGACCGGCCCCTTGGCTGCCGTCCACACGCCGCTCGCCGTGCGGGCCGCGAACAACCGAATCTGACCAGGGAGTGCCTGATGTCAGCTCGCGCAGAGCGTCACGTGCGGGCCCTGCGGCTTGCTCAGGACTGCAGTGCGCTTGGCGCGCGAGCCCGCACCATGCACCACGTCACCGGCCTCACGCCGCGTGAACTGCAGAGGCTGTTCTTCACGGACCCCGCACTCGCCCCGCGCGGTCGCGCGCCCGACTCGCCGGAGTGGTATCACGGTGCGAATCTGCTGTACCGCGCCGAAGCGTCGATCTTCGTCTCGGTGTACCGACGCTTGCGCAATGGCGGCTTCGCAGCCGGCGAGACCCTGGTTGGCGCCTACCGGCAATACCAGTCGGTCTGCCAGTGCCCATACCGCATCAGCTTCGACCGGGCCTTCGACCTGGCGTCCCACACCGATGGCATCTGGGTGACCAACGCAGCCGCGTTTTCTGTGGTGGCCTGCCCAACCTGCAGCAGCGAGTTTCTGGATTCGGCGGGCACCATCGCTGCGACGCACGAACACTGCCCATTCTGCAAGCTGGTGCAGCGCTATGCCTGCGACCAGCGTGTGCAGAGTTCATTTCCGGAGCAACCGCTGCACGACGCCATCGTCATCCAGTTGCGCATCATGGCCATGGTCTGCCCGCACGACACCAACGACGAGGCCAGTGGCGATAGGCCACCCGAATAGCTGACGTTGTCTAGCGACATGCCGCAAAGCCGGTCGAAGAATGGTTCCCGTTGTCTGGAGACATCGCGATGGTCTCGTCCTCAACGGCCCATGCCACCTACCCCGCCACCGATCCAGGCTTTGCAGCGCTGAGCGTCGGTGAGCTGCTCGCGGAACACGCTGATCTCATTGCGCGTCTCAAGCTCTGCTACGGCACAGACTGCGACAGCTTCGACCGCGAGGTGATGTCGCTCGTGCGCCGCTACGCGTCCTACGTGCATCTGCTCCCGGCCACGGCCAACAACTACTTCAGCACACCCGGCGGTTTGCTACGTCTCGGGTTGGAGGTGGCCTTCTTCAGCCTGCAGGGCACGGACGCGCACATCTTCTCCGGCCGCTCCACCATCTCGGCCCGCCGGCACCTGGAGCCGCGCTGGCGTTTGGCCACCTTCATCGCAGGCCTGTGCTGTGAGTGCCACCGCGTGCTCACCCATCTGATCGTCACCGACCCAGCCGGCGAGCCCTGGTCGGGCTACCTGAGCCCATTGGCCGACTGGCTGGTCGCCCAGCAGGCAGACCGCTACTTCATTCGCTGGCGTCCCCAGGCCACCGAGACGCGCGGCCTCGGCATCTTCGCGCTGCCACACGTCGTTCAGACCGACTTGCTGCGGCACCTGTCGGACGACAACACCGTGATCGTGCCGCAGTTGATGGCCAGCATCGGTGGTGTCGCGCTGTATCGAGACCACAACGTGCTGGACGAGCTCGTACGCCGCTCCCTGGCCCTGGTCATCGACCGCAACCTGATCGCCAATGCCGACCGCTGCGGCACGCCACAGTTCGGATCGCACCTCGAACGCTACCTGGTGGATGCGCTGCGGCGCCTGGGTGCGAACAACTCATCCTGGATTCCCAACCGCGACAAGTCGCGCGTCTGGTTTGGGAGCGATGGTCTGTTCCTGGTGTGGCCGGCAGCCGCCGACGACGTTCGGCTGCTGCTGGAAGGTGACCAGTTGCGCGGGATCCCCAAGGCGCCGGAGACCATGCTCGAAATACTGCTGGCGGCGGGCATCATCACAGCCCGAGATGCCGACCACCCGACCTGGACCATCCGACAGCCGGGCGCGAAGGTCTTGTTCGAAGCAGTGCGCCTGACCTCGCCAACCATTCTGTTTGCGGGAGTCGAGCCACAGCCTGCTCCGCTCGGCACCGCGTTGACGGCGGATGTCAGAGCGGCCTTGCCCACGCCTCCCGCACCACCAGCGGCGCCCGCACCGGCCGTAGCAGCGCCGGGTGCCCAACTGTCGCTGATTCCGTCTGAGCCCGAACAGGCTCCGGAACCTGCGCCACGCGAGCCTGTTCCAGTCGAACCTGCCGCAGCGCGAGCCACGCACCCATCGCCACCACTGAGCCTGCGCGCGCCAATGCGCCTCAACCCTGCCGTGCGTGACGCGCTGGATGGCATCGTTCGCACGCTAAACGACGGCCTCGGGCCGGCGCAGTGTTGCACCGTCGCCGAAGGCCTCTTCGTTCCGCTGGATCGGTTCGAGCAGCGCGGTGTGCCGCCAGAAGTCGCTCTGCGTGCACTGAGCGACGCCCGCCTGCTGGTTGTCGAAGGCAAAGGAAACAAAGCTCCGCCGACCCGGTCTCGCGAGCTAAATGGCACGCCCACGGTCGGGCTGGTGATCGACCCGCGTTTCGTCAACGGTTTCGACCTGGCCGGTTTCGTTCTGTCCGCGCCGCAAGGGGCCTGACATGCTGGTGCGACGCTACGAAATGCCCTGGCGGCGCGCCCACGAGGTCTACGCTGGCGCCGCCTGGGGTCTCGCCCTGCTCTTCTTCGCGTTCACAGGTCTGGCAGGCGACCTGCCGCGCGCTCTGGCGCTACCTCTGGCCCTGGCCTGCTTCGGCATGGGCGTCTTGCGCATCGCCCAGGGCCTGCGCGTGCTGGTGCTGCGCGCGTCGCTGGGCGGACACGGCATCCAGGTGATCGACACCCGCAGGCTTGCGCGATGGTGCACCGACCCGGCGCAGATTTTTCTGGGGTTCGGGTTCGAGTGGCAACCCGTGCATTCGCAGCGCCTCTATGAGCTCGCGAAGGTCGACTACCGGCAGTTCGCCGTTTCGCCCCGCCTCCTCCGCTGGTTGGGGCAATCCGCATCGCCGCAGCCCGACGCCGAGATCGGCCTGCCCTACATCCACGGCGTGGAGCCACGGGAAGGCCCGTTGCACCGACCCCTGCAGAACTTCGAAGGCGGCACGCTGCTGGTCGGCACCACCCAGTCCGGCAAAGGCGTGGCGCTGGCCAATCTGGTGACGCAGGCCGTGCGGCGAGGCGACGTGGTGATCGTCATCGACCCGAAGAACAGCCGTCGGCTCAAGCGCGTGGTTGAGCGGGCATGTGCCGACTACCGCGAGCCTGACACCTTCATGGAGTTCCACCCGTCGTTCCCGGAGACCGGCGTTCGCCTGGACTTCACCTTCAACTGGCAGAAGCCCACCGAGATCGCCTCGCGCATCCAGTCGGTCATGCCGCCCGACACGGCAGGTGCGTTCACTGCCTTCGGCTGGGACGCGGTCAACGTCGTCGTTCAAGGTCTGGTTGAGCTCGAAGAACGCCCGAACCTGGCGAAGCTCACGCGCTACATCGAAGGCGGCATCGAGCCGGTGCTCGAAGGCTCGTTGCGCCGCTACTACGAGCGCACGCTCGGCGCTGGCTGGCGCGAGCTGCCGGACATGAAGAAGCTGTTGCACGACGCACACCGCGGCAACATGAAACGGCCCTCGGAGGCCGCCAGCGCCGACCTGATGGCCTTCGTCGCCTACTACGAACACCATGTCGCGCAGTCGCAGCGCAGCAAGGTCATCGATGCCCAGGTGCGGACCTTCAGGCACAACCGCGAGCACTACCAGAAGATCACGGCCAACCTGCTGCCCATCCTGTCGATGCTGACGTCGGGCGACCTGGGTCGCAGTCTGTCGCCCGACCCGTTCGACGCCGACGACACGCGCCCAATCATGAACTTCGAGAAGATCGAGCGCGCCGGCCACGTGCTCTACATGTGCCTCGATTCGCTGCCCGATCCATCGGTCGCGTCGGCCATCGGCGCCCTCGCGCTCGCCGACCTGGCCGCACGCGCCGGCATGCGCTACAACCTCGGTGGCTACCGGCGCATCTCGCTCTTCGTGGACGAGGTGTCGAACGTCATCAACCAGCCGCTCATCGAAATCCTGAACAAGGGCGCCGAGGGCGGCATCTTCACGACCTGCGCGATGCAGACGCTGGCCGACCTGGCCAAGCGCCTGGGCAGCGAGGCCGCCGCGCGCATGGCGCTCGGCAACCTGAACAACCTGATCGCGCTGCGCTCCAAAGACCGGCCCACGCAGGACTTCGTCGTCGAGACCTTCGGCAAGACCGCGATCCACACGGTGCGTGTCGGCCTGAGCCATGGCGCCGACACGCACCTCGGCGACTTCTCTGCCAGCTACTCGACACAACTCGCCGAGAGTTTCGAGGAGATGGTGCCGGCCGACGTGCTAGGCAAGCTGCCGAACCTGCAGTACTTCGCGTCGGTGTCGGGTGGCCGGCTCATCAAGGGACGCTTCCCGATCCTTGATCCGGAGTTCGACAAGATGGCCACCAGTGCGGAGCACGCGTGATCCGCATCGTCAGCATCGTCTCCCTCACAGCGCTGCTGATCCTGGTGCTGTACTTGCCTTCGGCTCATCCGCCCGAACGCTTCGTCAAACAGCTGCGGATTGAGCATGCGCAGACCGCCGACTTCTGGGCGGTTCAACATGCGGAGCACATCCTCTCTCGAACAATAGATGCGCAGTCCGCGGCCGGCCAGTTCAGCCCCGTCCCCAACCTCCGTCAGGCGCCCGACCCCGGCGCTGTCAACTCGGCCGTCGGCATCGAGATGTCAGCCGTCAACGCCAGGCTGTTCAACAGTCCGTACTTCCGATCCATCGACGCGTTGCTGCTGCTTGCGAGCTATCGCCTCTTCACGCTGCTCGAATGGGTGCCTTGGCTGGCGCTGTTCTGCCTGGCCGCATTGCTCGACGGCGCGGTGGTGCGTGCGATCAAGGCCAAGCAGTTCGTGCAGCACGACCCTGAGCTGTTCGCACTGTGTGTCAGCGCGGCCATCGTGCTGGTGTGTGGAACCGTGATCGCGTCGGTGCTGCCTGTGACGCTACCCGCTCTCCTCCTGCCGGCGGTGCCTGTTGCCATGGGCGCTTTGTCGGCAGGTGCCTTGGGGAACTTTCATAGCCGAGGCTAACTGGGTACGTCTGCCGGCATCGTACGACGGCTCCTCAACAGAGAGAAGGACGATCGCGGTGCAGCGCCGCCGTTCACTCGACACCGAGAACGCCGTCACGCACATCGCGCCGGCAAGCCTTGCATGACGGAGAACCAGCGGGCGGTTCCCCGTCAGTGGATCGGCTTCAGGACTATTCGGTCGTACGCGATGAACGCCATGAGCAGGCCAAGCGCGCCGCTCAGGATCATGGGCGCGATCTCGCGGTACTTGACGTACACCGCGATGAACACGAGGCTCTCGATCGCCAGGATTGCAGCAGCCACCACCCTGAGCATCGGTTGCCCTTGGGGGACCATGCCGTCACACCAATCCCGTCGTGTTGGCAAGCCGGCAGCACCTCTCGTTCGATGGCCCGGTTCAAGATCGAGCAAGACGGCCCCTCCGTCGGTGTGGGATGGGCGTCAGTCAGGCCTTTGCCGGTGCGCATCGGAATGCCGCCGAGCGAGAGTCCATGACGATCTTCTGGCGCCTTCCGTGTCGATGCCATTGCGCCCTGCAAGCTCCGCGACAAGGCCTACCGCGCCATCGGCAACGACCCAGCCCGGTGAGACTCGCACCACGCGAACACAGTGCGGACTCACCTCCTTGGAGAGCGCCCTGCTGTAGTTCGACGGCGCCGCTTTGGCCGCAGCGTAGGCCACAGCCGGCCTCAGCAAGCGGCGGCCGGCTGTGGATCGAAGTGACGTGAACAATAACCCCGGATCGCTGTTCGATCATCGAAGGCAGCCGAAGTGGCGGCCCTGCGGGGCCTTTATGCCTCCAGCCACGTCACGCGCTTCTTCGCGCAGCACATCGCGATTCCTCCCCGCGAGTTCAGGCGCTGTCTGCTGGCCAGCGCCGACCTCGGTCGCCTCCAGCCCCACGCGGGCACTGTAGGCATGCCCGCGGGTGAGGCGCAACCGGCTACTCCTGCTCCCTACCCAATCGTCCGAATACTTGGGCAGAAGCTGTACCTGCCTAGGGATGCTCAACTCCAGCGCAAATCCGTGCGCGCCAGCGGCAGCTGCCTTACGCGCTTGCCGATGGCCGCGAAGATGGCATTGCACACGGCCGGAGCCAGAGGCGGAAATGCCGGCTCTCCCAAGCCGCTGACGGGGGAGTCGCTGGTCACGAAGTGCACGTCGATGCGTGACGGCCGCTGCGACAAACGAATCAGGCCGTACTCGTTGAAGTTGCCCTGCGTGATCCGCCCCTGCTCGACATCGAGTTCGGCAATCATCAAGGTACCCAGTGCGTCGATCACTGAGCCCTGCACCTGTGCTTCGGCACCGCTGAGGTTGACGATCTGTCGTCCCACGTCCGCGACAACCACCACCCGGTCAACAGTCAGCTCTCCAGCTCGCGTCACCGTGACGTCGGCGACCTCGGCAACGTATCCGCGGTGGCTGAAGTAGAACGCGATGCCCTGACCGCGCCCGCGCGGCATCGTTTGCCCCCAGCCCGCGCGCTCGGCGGCCTCGCGCAGCACCCGCTTCATCCGGCTCACCTGAAACGGCCCGGCGCGGCCGGCTGGGCCCGGCCCTGCACTTTCGCTCTCCGTCGCGGCCAGTTCTTCCTTGTCGCCCAGCACCTCGAGGCGGAAGGCCAGCGGATCGCGTCCGGCAGCGTGCGCCATCTCATCCAGAAAGCTCTGGTAGACCCAGGCAAACACATTGCTGCGCGGCGCTCGCCACGGGCCCATGGGTACACCACAGGCGAGCGGTGTCTGCTCCAAGAGGCAATTCGCGACCAGGCGCGCCGGAAACTCATCGGCGCTGAGCGTGGCACCGCTTCCAGGCACCAGCACGGGCTTGCCATCTCGTTGCTGTCGATTGGCGAACGCGATGAAGTGGCTGTGCCATGCGCTCAACCGGCCTTGCGCGTCAACGCCCGCGCGCAGGAAGTGGAAACCGCCCGCCCGGTAGTGGTCATGGCGCATGTCGTCTTCGCGGGACCACGTCAGCTTGACCGGCGCCGACACGGTACTGGCGAGTCGGTGCGCGATGGCCGCCGCTTCGACCACGTAGTCCGAGCTGAGCCGCCGCCCGAAGCCACCGCCGCAGCGCGTGATGTGCAGCTTGATCTTGTCCGGCGCGATGCCCAGCGTCGAAGCCACCAGCGCATGACCCGCGGCGGGGTTCTGCGTCGGTGCCCAGAGTTCCATGGCGCCGTCTCGATACCAGGCGGTGCAGTTCTGCGGCTCCAGGCTGGCGTGGGCGATGAACGGGTAGCTGTAGGCCGCCACCACGGTCTTGGCGGCTGTGGCCAGCGCGGCGTCGACGTCGCCGTCTTTGCGCAGCACGTTGGCGCCGGGCTTGTGCGCCAATGTCTGCGCCTGTTCGACGTAGCCGGCCCAGCTTTCGCGAGCGGCGGGGCCTTCGTCCCACACCACCTTGAGCTGCTTGCGCGCGTTGAAGGCGGCCCAGGTGGAGTCGGCCACGATGGCGACGCCGGACATCAGGCCATAGATGTTCGGGGTGCCTTCGATCACGAAGGCCTCGCGAACGCCAGGCAAGGCTTTCACCTCCTGGAGGTTCGCGCTGACCACCTTGCCCCCGAAGACCGGGCACTTCTCGTACACGGCATGCAGCATGCCCGGCAGTCGCACGTCAATGCCGAACAGCGGCCGGCCGGTGACGATCAGCGGGTTGTCGACGCCGCCCACGCGGCGACCCAGAAGGGTGTAGTCCTGCGGGCGTTTCAGCACCACGTCTCCGGGCGCAGGCGCCGGCAGCAACGCCGCGCGGGCCGCCAGCGCGCCGAACCCCATCGAGCGCCGGCTCGGGCGGTGGTGGACTGCGCTTTCTGCAGCAACGCACTCGGAGACCACAACACCCCAGGTCTGAGCAGCAGCCTGCACGAGCAGCGTGCGTGCGGTCGCGCCCAAGCGCTGGAAGTCGGTGTAGTTGTTGAAGGTGGAGTTGGAGCCGCCGGCAATCTGCCGACCGTAAGCAGCGTCCAGGTCACCCTGCTCGACGCGCACGTCCTTCCACGCCACGCACAGCTCCTCGGCGATGACCATCGGCAAGGATGTCTTGATGCCCTGCCCCATCTCGGGCATCTTCGAAGCCAGCGTGACCTCACCGCTGGGCGTTATGCGGATGAAGACGCTGGGCTTGAAGTCACCGGGCGACGCGAGGCCTGCGGGCACGTCCGCGGCGGCGTAGAGCCCGATCAGCATGCCGCCCCCCACGCTGGAATGACGCAGGAATGCCCGGCGAGATGGCGATGCAAGATCGCTGGCGACGGCGGACGCCTTCACGGCCTGACTCCTGCGCCGGTGGCGATGTCGGCGGCTCGCCGCACCGCTGCGTGGATGCGCACGTAGGTGGCGCAGCGGCAAAGGTTGCCTGACAGGGCGTCGGTGATCTGCGCGTCGGTCGGGCGCGGATGCTGTTTCAACAACGCGGCGGCAGCCAGCAGTTGCCCGCCCTGGCAATAGCCGCACTGCGGCACGTCCAGTTCCACCCAGGCCCGCTGCAGCGGGTGTTCACCCTGCGCGTCGAGTCCCTCGATGGTGGTGATGGCAAGGGCATCCACCGCGGACACCGGCATCAGACAACTGCGCGTCGGCGTGCCATCGAGATGCACCGTGCACGCGCCGCACTGCCCCACGCCACAGCCGAACTTGGTGCCCACCAGTCCCAGCGTGTCTCGCAAGACCCAGAGCAAAGGCGTTTCGGCCGTGGCCTCCACCCGCTGTGCACGGCCATTGATCTTCAGCATGTATGTCGGCATATGGGTCTCGCATCCACTGGCCCATTGAAGCTACCGGAAGAATGTGCAGAAACCATGAGAGCCGTTGACGCTGCCATGCCCTTTGCGCCGCGCGCCGAATGGCGACAATTCATGCATGCAACTGAAGATCTCAACCCGGCTGCAGCTGGCCATCCTGCTGGTGGCGGCGTTGACGGCGCTGCTGGTCACGCTGGCCTCACGCTGGAACCTGGAGCGGGCCTTTGTCGGCTACCTCGATCAGCTGGCAGTGGAACGTTTCGAGGAGGTCCTTCCCCGGCTGGAGCAGGCCTATGTGGCATACGGAGACTGGCACGCCATGGTCGATTCACGCCGACTGTGGTTCAAGGTTCTGCGCGGCGACTCCGCCCCCGACGACCCCACGCGACAGAGCTTCGACACCTCGCTCGACACGACGGGTGCGTTCTCACGGCTGGGCCTGCGCAGCGCCGACGGAAACTGGGTCGCCGGCTACCGCGGTACACAGAATCTGCTGCGGCGTGAGCCGATCGCAGTCAACGGTCGAACCGTGGGTTGGCTCGTGCTGGCCCCGTTCACCGGCGTGGCGCACGAAGGCAGTCGGCGGTTCATCGAAGCGCAGTGGCGCGTCACCGCCATCGTTGCCCTTTTGGCGATAGCTCTGGCCGCCGTCAGCAGCTGGTGGGTGACGCGGCAGCTGCTTGCTCCTGTCACACAAATGGCCCATGCAGCCAAGCGGCTGTCGGCCGGCCACTACGACCTTCGGATCAGTGCCCGCACCGACGACAGCATTGGCCAGCTGGCCAATGACTTCAACAGTCTGGCCGCCACGCTGCAACGCAATGAGTCACTGCGCCGGAATTTCTTTGCGGACATCTCCCATGACCTCAGAACGCCGCTGGCCGTACTGACCGGCGAACTCGATGCGCTCGAGGACGGCGTGCGACCGCTGAACCCCGAGGCCGTGCATTCGCTGCAGACCGAGGCGAACCACTTGAAGGAGCTGGTCGAGCGTCTGCATGAACTGGCACTGTCCGATGTCGGCGCCCTGGCCTACCGCATGGAGGCGCTCGACCTTTCGGCGTTGGTTCGACAGGCCGTTGAAGCGCTGCGCGGCGATCTCGAAGAGAAGGGGCTGACGGCGTCGGTCTCCACGCCTGATGAACCCGCGATGGTGCAAGGCGACAAGGCGCGCCTGAATCAACTGCTGCGCAATCTTCTGCACAACAGCAGCCGATACACCGACGCCCCGGGTCAGGTCGTCGTCTCGCTGCAGGGCTTCGACGGCGGGTGGCTGCTGCAGGTGGCCGACAGCGCACCGGGCGTACCGGCATCGCAGTTCGACCGCCTGTTCGAACGCTTCTTCCGTGTCGAAACCTCACGCAATCGTGCCACCGGCGGCGCCGGCCTCGGCCTGGCCATTGCCCGCAACATCGCGCAAGCCCACGGCGGCGCGATCGCAGCGCAGCCCAGCAGCCTGGGCGGACTCGCCATTCGTGTCCGGCTGCCGCGCCTGCAGAGCACATGACACGCCCAGCCATGGCTGCAAACACCGTACTCATCGTCGAGGATGAGCCGAAGCTCGCACGGCTCATGGCTGACTATCTTCAGGCGGCCGCCTTCGACACCAAGATCCTTTCCGACGGCGAATCGGCGCTTGTCTTCGTCAGACAAGCTCCACCGGCCCTGGTGTTGCTCGACCTGCTGCTTCCCGGCATGGACGGTGTTGCTGTCTGCGAGCAGCTGCGACGTTTCTACACCGGGCCCATCATCATGGTCACCGCCCGCGTGGAAGAAGTCGACCGGCTCCTGGGGCTGGAAGCGGGCGCAGACGACTACCTCTGCAAGCCCATCAGCCCGCGCGAAATCGTCGCCCGCGTACGCGCCCAGTTGCGCCGGCTGGCGTGGGACGCCGCGCCGACACGGCCGCACGGCGTTCTGGAACTCGACCACGCTGCACTTCGCATCATCACCAGGGGCGGCCGGTCACTCGACCTTACGCAGGGGGAGTATCGATTGCTCAGCCTGCTGATGGAACGGCCCGGCCGGGTCTACTCGCGCCAGCAGATGCTGGACCGCCTGCACGCCGACGGGCGGGCCGTCACCGACCGCGTCGTAGACAGCCACATCAGAAACCTGCGCAAGAAGCTGGAGGGGCTGGCGTCAGGTCTGGACCCCATCCGGTCGGTCTACGGCGTCGGCTACGCGTTCGAGTGGCCGCCCGAGGGGCGTTTGTAGCCGCCCGTTCGAGCCCTCAAAGTTCCTGCACATTCGCAGGGCAGAGTCCCATCGGGAACGACTTCCGAGCAAACGCGACATGGCCATCGAACTCAGCATCAACGGGCAGCCGCGCCGCTACGACGGTGACGAAGAGCAGCCGCTACTGTGGTACTTGCGTGACGACCTGGGCCTCGTCGGCACGCGTTTCGGGTGTGGTCTGGGCCTTTGCGGCGCCTGCACGGTCTTGCTCGGAGACAACGCCGTGCGCTCCTGCGTCATGCCGATGTCGGCCATGCAAGGGAGCCGCGTGACCACGATCGAGGGCCTGGGCGTTGGATCGCTGCACGCCCTGCAGATCGCCTGGATCCAGAACGCGGTCCCGCAATGCGGCTATTGCCAGTCCGGGCAATTGATGCAGGCCGCGGCACTGATCAACGCCAATCCGGCCCCGACAGACGAGGACATCACCGGGGCCATGAGCGGCAACCTCTGCCGATGCGGCACCTATCCACGCATTCACATCGCCATCAAGCGGGCCGCCGCAACACTGGTCGATAGAAAGCCCAAGGCATGAGCGGGCCGATGAACGACGCCGTTGCGACCCGGCTCACCCGCCGAAGCTTTGTATTCGGCGCCAGCGCCGCTGCCGGCGGCTTGATCCTCAGCTCGCTGTCGGCAAGCGCCCAAGGAGTTGCCGCTCGAGGCGCGGGGGCCACGGGCTCGGAGGTGACGGTCTGGGTCGTCATCTCGCCAGACGATCAGGTCACGATCCGGGTCGCCCGGTCCGAGTTTGGGCAAGGTGTGATGACCTCACTGCCGATGCTCGTCGCCGAAGAATTGGAGTGCGATTGGTCCAAGGTGCAAGCCGAGTATGCGCCGGTCGCCGAGCATCTGGCTCGCGGACGAGCGTGGGGAAACATGGTCACGACGGACAGCGTCTCGGTCCGGACATCGCACGAGTATCTGCGCAGGGCCGGCGCGCAAGCACGAACAATGCTGCTCGAAGAAGCAGCCTCACGCTGGGCCTGCCCTGTTTCCGAATGCAGCGCGCGGGACTCGGTGATCACACACGGCCCCACCACACGGCGGTTCCGGTTCGGCGAACTGGCCGAGGCAGCGTCCACAAGGCCCGTTCCAAGCAACGCGCCACTCAAGCGTCCGTCCGAATGGCGCCTGCTTGGCAAGTCCATGTCGCCCATCGGCCTGGAGGCCAAGGTGACAGGCAAGCCGATCTACGCCATCGACGTTCGCCTGCCCGGCATGCTGTACGCAGCCGTCAAGGGCTGCCCTGCACTGGGGGGCAAGCTGAAGGGCTTCGATGCGGCGCAGGTATCAGGCATGCCCGGCGTGCGGCGGGTGCTTGCGGTTGGAGACGACGCCGTCGCCGTCGTTGCAGACAGCTGGTGGCGCGCGAAGAAGGCGCTCGACGCGCTGCCCATTCTGTGGGACGAAACGGCGGTCGAAGGCGTGACAACCGATGGCGTGCTGAAGACGATGCGGGAGGGACTGGATGCCGCCGATTCTTTCGTTGGCCGCCGCTCCGCCGACCCCGATGCCGGGCTGGGCTCAGCGGTCAAGACCGTCACCGCCGAGTACCACGTTCCCTATCTGGCCCACGCAACGCTGGAGCCGCAAACGTGCACGGCCTGGATCACCGCCGACCGGGCCGAGGTCTGGGCGCCGACGCAGAACGGCGAAGGGACGATGGCGGTGGTCGCGGCCTTGCTGCAGCGGCCCCCGTCGCAAATCATCATTCACAAGTGCCACGCGGGCGGCGGCTTCGGCCGGCGCGGTCTGTCGCAAGACTGGACGCGGCAGGCGGTGCAGATCGCCAGGGCCATCGGGCTGCCGGTCAAGATGGTGTGGTCCCGAGAGCAGGACATGACGCACGACTACTACCGACCGCTGGTGGCAGCGCGGCTGGTCGCCGGCCTCGATGCGCGAGGCGGGCTGGTCGGCTGGAAGGTGCGCTTGTGCGGCGCGTCGATCTTCGCGCTGCTCGCACCGCACTTCATGCGCGACGGCAGGGACATGGGCCAGATGAATGGCTTCCTGGACCGCGACATGAGCTACGACGCGCCCTTCGAAGTGAGTTGCGTCACGCGCAACCACGGGCTGCCGGTGGGGTTCTGGCGCGCCGTGAACTACTCCCAGAACTGCTTCTTCCGCGAGGCCTTCATCGACGAGATGGCGCACGCTGCCGGCACCGATCCGGTCTCGTTTCGTCGGCGGTTGTTGGCGAAGTCGCCGCGCACGCAAAGGGTCCTGGACGAAACAGCCCGTCGCGCTCACTGGGGGCACGCGCCCAGCGGGGTGTTTCAAGGCATCGCCGTTGCGGAGTTTGCCGACGCGATCTGCGGCCAGGTCGTGGAACTGAGCGTTGCCAGCGACGGCGCCATCAAGATTCACCGTGTCGTTTGTGTGCTGGACGCAGGGCACATCGTGCATCCGGACACCGTGGTCGCGCAGACGGAAGGCTGCATCATCCAGGCGCTGGGGGCAGCGCTGACCGGTGAAATCACCGTCGCGCAAGGGCGGGTCGAGCAAACGAGCTTCGTTGATTACCCGCTCTTGCGCATGAACGAGACGCCGCGCATCGAGACCACGATCCTGGCGCCGGTCGACCCTGACACTGCCCGCTGGGGCGGCGTCGGGGAGACCGGCGTGCCGCCGCTGGCGCCGGCGCTCGTCAACGCCGTCTACGCAGCGACCGGGCAACGCATCCGATCGCTGCCGATGAAGAACCACAAGCTGCGGCCGCGACTTTGACTTGAGGCGCGCCGCTCTTTTCGCTCACTCGGCAGCGATCCACCGGAAGCATGAGGGCGCGACGCATGAGTCAGACCTTTGACCACAATGACTGCGTTACGGTGTACGCGAGAAGACCCTCGACGCCGCCTTCGGAGCCAATGCCTGATTGCTTAAACCCGCCGAAAGGCACATTCG
>Ga0307513_10004623_pt1 | contig 18329 bp, 24 predicted proteins | sample 15_EM_MG_FD_202174 | JGI IMG/M metagenome (GOLD analysis project Ga0307513, IMG submission 202174) | Populus trichocarpa ectomycorrhiza microbial communities from riparian zone in the Pacific Northwest, United States - 15_EM | ecosystem: Host-associated > Plants > Roots > Unclassified | place... | reverse complement strand
ACAACTTGTGGATGGCCTGCGGGCGTCTGGCGACCACCTCATGGGCTTATCTCTCCGCGCAACGTCTGACTGGGTGCCAAGGCAACTCATCGTATCCGAAGACAATTATCCCAGTCTGACACATATCGCCCTGTATTCAATGTGGATTTCCTCCGCCGTTTTTGTTCCATTCATCTCGAACAAACTACCTCAATTAATCTCGCTAAAAGCAAGCGACATCCGTTTTGATGAGGGAGAAATTGGATGGCAGGAGGCCTTCGATGTATGGCGAGCCGTCAAGAAGAGCGTAAGGGAGCAGGGGAAAGCCCTCAAGTTGGAGCACCTCACTTTGGCGACGCTGTATGATCGCCAAGTCCCGCCACTTTTCCGAGAAAATATTCCCTGGTTGGAATACTCTGTGATTTCCACGTTCGTCAAGGATATGCTCCCCTCGCCAAAACGTGAGTAAAGTCCCTTTACGCACTGTCAGTGGCTTACCTCCTAATCTCGGGTAGCAATGGACAAAAGGTCAGCCCTCATCTGACACGAGTTTATCCGTCGTCCTCCTATTGAGTGTTCGTTCGTCATATGAGGCATTGACTGCACGGATTTCCAGATATCATTAAGTAGGTCGACTACGTGGCATGTTCCTGAAGTAGGGCGTCTCATAGCACTCAAGTCTCAGATGAGATAGCGCCTTCCGACGCATACTTGTACTGACAATGCTCGCAAATTTTGTGCTATAATGAATCAGTGGCAGGGTTCACCTCGACAGTCTCAGTCCGATCTGGCGAGCGATCGATTTCGGCTTCTATTTAAAGGCGCTGTATAATAGGGAGCAGTTGTTTCACACCGCGAGCAACCTCGAGGTGCACATATGGGCTGATGTGATAATTATTGCCTGGAAGTAGATCGTTAGCCCGAAGGTTCCGCGAGAGACCCATTCTACACGATCGTGCTCCATCCTTGTAGTGGATCAAGGCACTCGAACATCCATATACGCAATCCGCATATACCTTCATCACTCCCGCACTATTTGTTCCTCGCCTATCGAAGCAAAGATTACCAACCCCTTCCCTCCTTGCCAGTATCGCCGTACCCTGTCCACTCCGGAACAAAGGTCCGGGCACACTCTGTAACGGACGTACCACCGCCCGGAGAGAAAGACCACTGGTCCCCGTGCTTTGACGGTAAGCTGTACCACCGACAATGGATATCCAGGGAAGATCGAGGATACCGCGACTTTGTGGGAAACGAAGTTCAGGTGCACGACGATTCACGTCCCTTTTGAGTCTATCTGATCTCGTGTTTGCACTTCAACCCGGCCGATATGATACACTCGCACATATGTCATCCGTCCAGTCCCGACCGCTAGCTCGTTGGGAGGACCTATTGTCGACGAAGAAAGCAGTGCGGTAGTTGGGTTGATACGAGGTTCGAAACTCGACAATCGGCATGAAGGTCTTAGAGGCTGGGCGATACCCTCCGAAGCGATATACGAGGTATTGATTCTCTCACACAAAGGCACAACTGTCTTGCCGCTGACTGTCGCGAACATTAAGCTTTTCTCATTACCGGGGCTTCAGCTTGTCTCTAAGGCTCCTAACTGTAGTGAACGCCCGTGTCCTCAAGGAATTTCTCCATGTCCTTGCGCTCTTGGTCCGTCTGCCACTTAGCTCGACTATCTCCCTGATTAGTGATGTGCATCTCCATGTTTTAACAGCCTCACTTAAATGCGTCTTTCACCCAAGCCTGGTAGAGAAGAATCGGATCAGAGCCCTCCAATTCGATAATCTTCCATCGAGCAAGTGGCTCGATCTTACTATGCTCCTTATACCAATCATGGAATCTTTGGGATAACCGGGTTACCGCGGTGGATCGAAGCAGGCAGGAAAGACGCTACGAACCTTGGATTGATAAACCATTCAAAAACCCTGTCACCCGGCGTGGGATTGTCGAAAGTCATCTCGGGAATATCCGGCATGCCAGTCTCGTCGTTCTCCGGACCCACGATTAGATCGAAGATTTCCCTGCGTCTGACGCTGAAACCGAAAGCTTTGTCATCATTCGTCGTGAGAGCCATAGCAGCAAGCTCCCTCAATATCTGCATCCAAGTCTTGACTGGATGGCTTTCAATTTTACCCTGAATGTGGAATGTCTGGACCCACATTCCTGCAATCGTCCGTATCAGCAACGCATTGCCTAGCCCCTCCGGCATTTTGATCTCGAGAAGTCTGTCCAACTCCCCTGCTGTATGGTATGAACAGTGCCACAGGTGGAAGACGGGAATCCTTTCTATGTTTGGTTGGCGAATCATTTCAATAAGCAAGAAATTGTGGCCAGGACGGGGGGGCCAATGGATAAATGCTTGTCCATACACCCACGCAAGAGTGTTTCTATAAATGGCGACCCATCGCTGCAGTGCGCTCCCGTCACCGCCGCCATCGTCTTGCTTGACTTCCGCGCCACATAAAAGCTTGTGGAGTCCCCAATGCGCCTTTTGACAGTCTTTATCCTATCAAATTAGTCAGAACGACCTGATTTTTGTTCATCGCCAGCCGGCATAGGTTAGCCCACGCACGCAGTAATAAGCCCTCGAACCAGACTTCATACATCGCGAACAGCATAACATCTGCCTACCAAGGTCTCTCTCGTGCTTCTGACAGTAGAAGCAACGCCTCCACTCCTTGGGTTGGGCGTTGGCCATCGCGCCTGACTAGAGGACGAAGGAAGGAGCGCTCAACCTTGCCTTGGGCCAGTCACGGAGGGTGATAATCTGTGACTGGGGCCTTAGTTGGAAGAAGGCTCCGACTGCAGCCGTCCAACAATCGCCCATTCTCGTGCGACATGACAGAGGGGTCCTCGGCGAGTAAAGGTAAAATGGATCGACTTCCAGTTGTAGGTGGGAGCCACCGCTCCTCTGTGCCTCTCGCCTTCCCTTGTCCAGTCCCCTAGAACGGCAAGGTCCACGACATGGAAGGGTTCAAACTCCCGCCTCATTATTTAATCATCTGTAGTCAAGTATCTAGTCTAAAATAATAGCATCTCATCACTAAACAGATACCCCCGCTTGCCCGATTTTGATGTACTTGGCGTGGTTTAGTGCATTGTCACCGATACACACTACCCTGAGAGAGGAATCATCTCACCATGCACACTACTCTCTCAACATTGGCCCTATCCTTTCCTCTATCCACTTCACAAACGCTTCTCGTCCTCCGTCGCCCACACAAATTCAGACTTATCCCTTGAATGGCATTCTCACATTCACAAAATACACTACGCGCTGTACAGCTCACTGCATGTACGCTGCCTGCATTGACAGTTGCGATGTAAGCCCATATATATGGGACTGAAGCAACCATATAAATAAGGATTTCATGTATCATCCCTGGCGGCCGGACGCACAATAGATCCTGATCTCCACCTCAACTCCCATGGACGTCGAGCAGCCAGTCGCATCCCTGTCCCCTACAGCTGAAGGAGCCCCTACTCTTGGCGTCTACGCTAACGGCGGGCTCGTCGAAACCCCTGCTGGCGGTGTGGTGGACGACGCTCCAGAGGATCCGGTCAGTGAGGCGTCGGCTGCCACAGAAGAGGAACCCCCAGCCACTACGAAACCCAAAGCAACTGTATCCCCCGATGCGAAGTCCCTGAAGAAGATTGGGAGCTCGCCACCCAAAGGGTCGACCACCACCAAGCCCTCCAGCAGTGCTGGAGCACGCTCGGTTAAAAAGGCAGGTATTATCCTCTATCTCCATCACCCTCACTTCGACTTCTCGCTGAATCTGCCCTGCTCATTCCACGTGCTTGGCCATCAATTCCGACATCAACTGACGCATGTCTGCCTCGTTTCAGATCCTGAGCTCTGGTACATTTGGTGCCAGCAAGACGCCTACTGCGCTTACGACGAAAGCCGCGAAACCCACTACTTCTACAGCAGTTAAACCAATTGCTAGACCCTCTACCACCACGGAGAGGAAACCTGCGTCCACCTCTACGAGTGCCTCCAAACCTCCGTCTGAGGCGGCCACGTCCCTAGCGGCCAAGCGCGCATCTTTGGTCTCACCACCAGCCAAGATTCCTCTCGTGACCTCGACTGCTTCCAAAACACCCCTTACTGCCTCTACTGCGACGAAACCCGCACCCCCAAAGGCGTCGGTCACTCAACCCGCCTCCGCAAAGCCTGCCGCCCCCGAGAAAGTGACTTCGCCGGTTCCCTCAGCTGCACCTGGTCGTCGTGTCTCAACCCATGACCCTACGACCGCAAAGAAACCTGCAGCAGCTCCAAGGGCTAGTTTATCGGCTCGGCCGATCCCGAGCACTGCAGCTGCGACCAAGCTCAAGTCTGCCGCCTCTGCGACGGCTCCGAAAGAGATTAAGGAGGATGAGAAGGTGATCGAGTTGGAGGGAAAGGTATCATCACCCCCTTTCGCCCTTCACACGAACTGAGCTGACCGCTCTACCTCAGCTCAATGAAGCAACCGACCACCTTGCGGAACGTGTTGAGAAGATTGCCGCCCTTGAAGTTGAAATTGGGGAGCTTACCGAGGATCTCAAAGGACGACAAAGTGACTTAGAAGCCAAGGCTAAAGTTGTTGACGAGCTCATCACAAATGAGGATAAGCTGCTTGCGGATATCCGAGAACACGCGACCAGGGCCGAAGAGCATAAAACGGCCTACGAGGAAGCCCGAAAGCGCTTCGAAGACAAGCATGCGGAGAGCGAATCGGCTGCGAAGCAACTTCAAGAGACTGCCGAGTGCCTACAAAGAACGCAGAGCGAGGTTGAGAGCTCGAAAATGGATTTGGAAAATGCTCGATCACTGATTGCGGAGCTCACCGGAAAGCATGAAACAGCTAGCCAGGAGGCCGCTAGAACTGCCGAAGCACTGGCTAAGGCACAAGAAGCCTTGTCTGTGGCCGAAGCCGAGGTATCTTCTCTCACCGAACAGCTCGCTACCTCAACGGCATCTGTTCAAGAACTCACCTCGAAAGTGCAGACCCTCCAGGCTGCTGAAGCCCGTGTCGCAGGACTCCTTACCGAGGTCGCTCGCCTCACAACGGAGAATGAAGAGACCCACACGAAGTTGTCCGAGGCGGAAGTCGGTGTCCTGGAGTTGAAAGACGCCGTTGAACAAAACGAGGACAATATCAAGGCACTCGAGACGAAAGTGAACACTCTCCAGGGGCAATTAAGCGCAGCTGAGGAGGTTCATAAGACCACACTGGCTGACGCTGAGGCAGCTAAATCGAAAGCTGAAGCAGACTATGCTGCCCAACTTGCTCACGCCCTCGGCGAGGCCAAGGAGGTTGCCGATGCTCAGGTGAAGCAGTTGGAGGATGAGCTAGCAGCTGTCAAAGCTGATCTCGACGCGCAAGAATCGAACTATAATTCTAAGCTTGGAGAAGCGAAGGCCGAGCACTCTTCATTGATCGCTCAGGCGTTCGACAAAGCAAAAGTAAATGCACCAGTCTGCAATCTTGATTGAGTACTGACTCGCCTTGCAGAGTGAAGCTGTTAGCGATCATGCAGCTGAAATCCAGGATGTGCGAACACAATATGAAGAGGCCATAGACCAAGTTCGCGCCGCGCACGAAAACACCGTCAAAGAACTCGTGGCTGCTCATGACGAGGCTCTTTCCACTTCGTCGAAATCTTCGGAAAAGAAGCTCAGCTCGATCGGGTTGGAACTCCGGGCGACTCAGGACGACTTGGCTAAGGCGAAAGCCAACTTCGCTACAGCTCAGAATGAAGGTGTTGCCTTGACCACGCAAGTCAACCAACTCAAGGAGGCACTGGATACTGCACAAGCTGCTGCCTCGACCGATGCTGAACAGGTGGCCGAAATTGGACAGCTCAAAGCCGAGGTGTTCAGTCTCAATGACGAGTTATCCATGGTCAAGGGCGCGTTCCAGGCGACCAAGGAATCGTTTACTGAGATCAGTACCAATCACGAGGGCGAGTTGGAGGAAAAAACGAGGTTACATGTTGAACAAATTCAGAAGCTCAAGGCCGAGCTGGAGGAGGAGCGCGCTTCCTTCGCACAAGTGCGCACCAAGTTGGAGAGCGAACTGGAGGATGAAAGGGTTGCCAAAGAAAGGGCCAAAGCCGAGGCCTTAGCTGCTCAAACAGCGTTGCAGACTCCCCCCATGTCCCCCAAGCCCAACGGGAACGCTCCGATGCCTATGGTCCCGAAGGAAGAGCTGCAAAAGCTGCATGAAGCGCACTGTGCCAAACTGTCTGAGCTCGAAGCCGACTACCAGAAGGTCCAGGAAGATCTTGAGGAGCAGCTGCGGGCGATGAGGGGGAACTACGAAGAGGCCAACGCTGCGCTCCAGTCGAAGACGCTAGAGCTACAGTTTACGGAAAGCGAGAAGCAGGATTTGGAGAGTGATGTTGCGAGGTTGAAAGCGGAGGCTGGTCAGTCCTAGAGGGATAACAGGTGGTAATCATTTCGTAGTCGCTCGTCCTATGCCATGTCTTCGTTCCCTGTCTATGGTTGTGTACTGTCGTCCTTTCAGCGTCGCATATGGCCCTTTTGGTTTGGATCGCTCATGCCTGTCCGTTTTTGTCGTGCTACTCTAATGCATCCACTCTATTGGAATATTGGGGTAATTCACGTGGGGTAATTCATTGTGGCCCCCATGCCATGGCCTCACTGCCCCACCTTGCACCGCTACCCCGCTCCCGCTCGTACTTTTCTCTCCTCAAGCAGCACCATGGGCATTCAGCGTGAACCAGGTCAAAAGGGCGTCAACTGGTCCAATATCGCCGTCGGTGAGTGCCCTTTCGCGTCTTCTCCAGTGAAAAAAAAGGGAACATTCTGACGCAAGTTTTTATGCAGGCGGTATTATGAACATGGTACGCGTTCTAGAGCTCCGCGTGCTCTGAAGTCACTCTTTCTTATGCCACAAACGCGTCCTTTTAGTTTGAAGTTACGACGCTTGGGCAGCCTCTCGAAGTCATCAAGACGCAGATGGCGGCGAACCGCACGCAGACCATGGTACAGGCCCTCAAGTCTGTCTGGGCTCGTGGTGGTGCCGCTGGATTTTACCAGGGTCTCATTCCGTGGGTACGTCAGCCCTCCGTCTGTCTCGCTGTCCGTTGCGCTAAACTGTATGCGCATTTTCACAGGCTTGGATTGAAGCTTCTACCAAGGGAGCTGTCCTTATGTTCACCGCCTCGGAAATTGAGACGCGGACGATCGACTTGGGTGTGTCCCCGGCTGCGGCTGGTCTGCTTGGAGGCATGGGTGGTGGCATCGCTCAGGCGTATGCGACCATGGGTACGTGCTTAAAGCTCGAACGCAATTGTCTGGTTGCGTCCGACCAAGCCTGTTTCCGCCTGGCTGAAGCACCATCGGAACAGGCTTCTGTACCTGCATGAAAACCGCAGAAATTACACGACACAAGCAAGCTGCGAGCGGTGTGAAGCCTCCTTCGACATGGGCCGTTTTCGCGGACATCTATCGTCGAGGGGGCATTGCAGGTATCAATAAGGGTGTCAATGCCGTCGCGCTCAGGCAAATGACCAACTGGGGATCGCGGTGAGTCTCGTCCTATCATCTGCTATTGTTCCCTTTTCTGACGTTCAATGAAAGTATGGGTTTTGCTCGCCTTGCCGAGTCCTCCATCCGGTCAATAAAGGGTAAAGGGGAGGGCGACAAATTGTCTCCTCTCGAGAAGATTCTCAGCTCTACCATCGGTCTGTCGGAGCTTTATTACTATTGATTGTTGGGTATAATGACAGCAACAATGTAGGTGGTGCCTTGGCCACTTGGAACCAACCTATCGAAGTCGTTCGTGTCGAAATGCAGTCCATGTCCAAGAACATCTCAAAGAACCGACCAGAAAAGCTTACAGTCCTCAACACCCTTAGCTTCATCTACAAGGAGAATGGCATGAAGGGACTATATCGTGGCGTAACTCCCCGAATCGGATTGGGCATCTGGCAAACTGTGTGCATGGTCTCGTTCGCTGACTACGTGAAGGCTTGGTACGGAGCTCTCTCTTACATCCCTAGTCATGATACTCACTCGCTCGTAGGATCAAGGAGTCGGCTTAGGCCAAAGGGCCAAACTCTACATAGAACTGCTTGGTGCTTGGTGCTTGCTCGCAAGACCCGCCCTTCTATTTGTATTCTCTCTCTATTGTGACTGCAACGTAGTCGAGCATTTTAGTATCTTCTCTTGGCTCAGCCCGCGATCGGGTCCGGCCCGCCGGCGAACTTAGACCGAGGTTCTCCCTTATTTTCCCTTGGACCACCCCATAACTTGCATCGACAATGAGTTCAGGCGCAAGGACGACTACTTTTGTGGCTGTAGTACAGCCCAAGAGGGTCAACCCTTTGCTGGCTGCCTATCTCGCACGGTTGTTGGCAAAACCGCTGCAGACGAAAATGGTCACTTCGGGTGCGTAGGCGACGTCACTGGAATGACCGTACGCCACCTCAAAAAGTGCCACAGGTGTCCTTCTGTTCGTTCAGGAGATTACGGCATCCCATCTCGCGGGCGTTCCCTCGCCACGGTCGACCGCAAGGCCTGAGACACCTCAATATGGTCTCGAAGCAGCACTCTCCCAGGCCAAAATTACCCCTCGCGCTTTTGCCATGGCCATTTATGGCACATTCATTTCTGCGCCGTTGAACCACGTACTTGTGGGCCGTTTGCAAAGGGCGTTTGCGGGGAAGACCACACCGAAGGACCGTGTGTTGCAGATCCTGGCCAATAGTGTTTTTATCGCCCCCATCACAACTGTCGGTATGTCCCAAGGTCGAGCGTGTATGACAAACGCAGTTTGATGGTGGTTGCAGTGTATCTTGTCAGCATGGCGATCATTGGGGGTGCTCGATCTGTTAATGGTGTGATGAAGGTCGTTAAGGCTGGATTCGCACCACTTATGAAAGTATGCTTCTCGTGTCCGTCTTCTTGTAGAGGAACCTTGACCATCGGTTTGTAGGTGACGTGCATCAGCTCGCCTCTAGCGCAAATATTTGCGCAGAGGTTCCTTCCATCGGAGGTAGGTCGATCGGATTCGGTGCTTCGTATTATTTCTTATGGTGCGACCAGCTCTGGGTACCATTCTTCAATATGATAGGCTTTACTCTGGGAGTGAGTCAATTTGGTATCCCAAATCAATTCTATCCTACTCATTCCCTTTTGAAGACCTTCTTCAACACCAAAGTGAAGGTCGCTCAACTCAAGGCCGCTCGCAAGGCCCAAAAGGACAAGGGTAGTGCCGAAGAGAAGCGTCCGGTCGCCTGACCTCACCGAAAATGCTCAGCTATCTATGTTATAGTGTGTTTCTGCTTCAGGAGGGATCAATTTATTTTGCATTTTCGACGGCATGACCAGGTTATATCCTGTTCTTCATAAGGAGATGTGGAAGTAGCTATAAAGACGCGAAGCTTATATCTTAGCTGCCGGTCCATGCTTGCGCTTTGGTTCGCAACGCGGTACATATGGGGGATCCCTCTGCCCCGGAAAACGTGCTGAGTAATGGCGTTGAGGTTTTATACAATACCATGATATTACGAGTTCCCTATTTCCGTACAAGCGTAATAAGGTTCAGGATTCTACTCTTCCAGTGAGCGAGTGACATCAGGAGAGAACTGACTTACACGTCCGCCTACTTGATATTACAAGTCACTTTACATTTAGCGTAAGAACTAAGTAACTCCTCACAGTTATGGGTTTTCTAGTCACTTCATTGACAATACGGGAGCGAAGAACTCGTAGGCATTGCGCGTCATGGTTGTAATACAGCGAGTAGCAGAAGGTAGGGTGTCCATATTCCCGAAACCGCCTTACATTTATCCAGCAATGTCGTTCGAAGACTGTTCAGAGATTTGGTGCCCATGTTGCCACGGGTGAGAAGTGGTTTGGACAACCCGAATCTACGACGATAACGCAAGGCCACGGATGATGCTTGCTGCTCGTGCCCGTGCTGACATGGTGACCCGCCCTTAATGTTATGGTCGAATCCTTTCTGAACAATGCTCTACTTTCGCGGCTGTCGAGTACATATGCCCAGTATGTGTAATAGTGTTTGTTTATTTTGCATTATCAAGTTCTGTGTTGTCTAGAACGCCAGCACGGCGGAAGGTCGACTGGAGTCTCTTTCCCAGTTTTGGCGGCGGCGCGCCATAATATGTTGCTTAATTTCTGCTCTACTGAATGAGAATATGAGACACTGGATTAGCTGGAAAAGGGAGGTCAATTCGCGAGTAAGAGCCTGACAAAATCAGGGTACCACACCCGCTTCATCGAAGGCCTATACATTATTAAATACATGCCATAAGATATTTGTATTTACCCAAGTGTGTGCCCCTCATAGCTAAAAGCATGTTACCTGTACGGTCTGCGATGAAGACGAAATTGTGCAAAATCATAGGAGAAGCCAAGCGTGCACTCTTCATCATTAGAAGCAGTAATTATAATATCCTAAGGCTTTCATTCTTTCGACTATGAATTAAGGCGCGTTCTAGGTGTGCAGTCCACATTCCAAAGATTGTTTAGGTACTCCAACACTTGAAGGGAAAAGAAATTCATGCGTGAACACTCAATTTTGCAATGTTGCAACTGTTTATTGAGGTATTCAATGTTTTCCTGGTTACACGGCTGAGGTTGCTCAATTTGTTGGAGAGACAATACTCTCTGTCAGGGACCTGTACGCACTCTCGGGATATTTTGGACTTGTCTCTCCTATGCGGCCCGCTCTGATTCTCTCTGTGCTGCGTCGCTGCAAGTCTTGAGGCGACAGCTGAACAAACGACCTTCGCTATGGTGACAAGGGACTTTTTCGATTACAATGATGGTGCCATCACAGAGATGCTGGAGATCAGAGAAACGATTTCTGTACTCTTATTGACTCTGTGAGCAAGCTGCGCACTGAGCCCGCAGCATCAGGGCGCATCAGGGCGACTATAAAACGTCGGCCCCGAAGTACCCGGGGCAGCCGATCCGACATGAGGCCAAACAGGAGCTAGTCACGATCAGAAACCCCCAAATCCTTAACTTGTCCTCCTTATGACGACCCACACACACCCATCACAGGGCAGATGTATATTGAATCAGGAAGTGCCATATAATCAGGTGCGGCGATCTAGTAGAGATAATGATGATAGAAACCACACCGAATGTCAGGAGGAGTGGAATACGCCTTGTATGAGAACAAGACGCGACATAGAGAGTAAGAGAACGAAGGCATAAGTAGCAGTAACCTGGACTAGGGGTACATCTCAGATAGTGGCACAAGGTCGGCCCCAGGATCGCATATATAAGACGGAGGGTGAGAATGGTAGCGGTCAGGTGGTAGGGAGGAGGAGGGTAAGAGAAGTGTGGATCTGGGATTGCCTTAATGAATGTTTAAATCAAGGAGAAGCGATAACCGACGAATCGAGTACTATAGACATGACCGAAGTGATGCATGACGGGTAATGAGAAGGAACGAAGCCCGAAGAGTGTACAAAGACTACGGCCTAGATGGGCGTAATATGATTGCGAGCTTTGTTGCTAAGAGGGTCGGTCGAGGAACGGGTGCTCTTGTTCCACAAGCTGGTCGTCTTGTTCTCGATCAAGCGCATTCTGGAGCATTGCCACGATACCGAGGACGTCCTCTGTCGCCTCTGCATTTGTGCTCGCGAGGTCAGCGAGCGAATTGGATGTAGCGACGGAGTCGTCCTGCTCGCCTTCGTTGACGAAGAAGATCGAGTCGACTTCGGACTGGTCATCGTCGTCTTCTGTAAGGTATTCGTCACACTCGTGTTCCTCGAGTAGTGAGGGCAAGCGGGAGGGGATTGTAGTGGGAAGGGGCGGCAGCTGCGACCCGATGCGATCGAGGTCAAGCGTCGCGGGGAGAAGAGGGCGGTGCATCTGCCTGGGAGTTGTTGGGGTTGTCGCTGTCGTGCGACCTGGGGTGGTGGTGTGCCATTCCCAATCGCGCATGTCAAAAGTAGCCCTGCCCATATTTTCCCGCTCCACAAATGCCGCAAGACAGTGAGCTGGGCCGGTCGTGGACCCTGTAAGAGATACATTGCTATACCGACTGCCTTGAGTCGTCGAACCCGAGTAGGTCGACAACGCTGGCGTTCTGGCGTCCCGGTCCTGCTGAGAAGGGGCATCCGAGGGGGCAATCGACGCCGTCTCGACGCCGTCCATATCGTCGAACACGACGGAAAGTGCGGGCGAAGCTGGGTTAGGCGAGTAGAGCGTTTCTCGCAGCGCCATTGCGTTCACAAAATTGGCAAGGGGCAGAGTTTGATTGAACAAAGCACCACCTGCGGCCGCCCAAACGTCACTCCCTGCGCCGCTCAGCTTTATACACCACTTCATTTGGGCGCTATCCAGTCAGCGCACGTTGCCGCACTCGTTCAGCGTTCAGCTCCGGACAGGTTCTCACGGTACAATGTGTCTACTTTTAACTTTACTTTCTGTACAATCTGCATGTCTTCGCTACGGCCGATTCCGGACAGACGGACGCGCCGCCATGTTCTCCACGGCAGAACTGCTCTACGCGATGTAACTCCCGGCCGAGACATTTCCACCACGCCCGGTCCAGTTGATGTCTGTTGAGAGAGCGACCGACAGTCAGCCCGGTAATCACCATCACGTTGGCCGGAAAGGTGAAAGGAAAACGCACGGATGTTCTCGCCAGACACGAAGCGCTCGTTCTCCTTGCCTGGCAGAACGAGGAAAGTGTGAGCACCGAAGTAGTCTCGTTGTGCCTGCAGGAGGTTGGCAGGGACGACCTCGCTCCTGTAGCCGTCGAAGAAGGACAGTGCAGTGGTGAAGGCCGGCATTGGAACACCCCATAGAGTGCTCTGCGCGACGACACGCCTCCAGCCTGGCTGCGCCTTGTGGATCGCTGTCAAGAAATGAATGGTTAGGCTAAAGAGCTATGCCTAAAGAGCTATGGCAGACGGATGCCACTCACCCTTGTTGAAGAAATCATCAAAGAGCAAGCTCTCGAGGTTGGGTGTCTCGTCGTAGGCCGCAGTGATATCCTTGAGGAAGACAGACTATATTGTGGGTTATTTGTGAGTATACCGGCCAGGCAAGCCCGATTCTCCAATGCTCACCTTGATGATGCAACCACCTCTCCACATACGGGCAATACCAGCGTAGTTGAGGTTCCACTTCATTTCCTTGGCCGTCTCTCTCATCAGCAAGAAGCCCTGGGTGTACGAAATAATCTTCGAAGCATATAACGCCTGTTCGAGATCGTCGATAAATTGCTTCTTGTCACCACGGAAGGGCTCCTTCAAGGGTCCAACCAAAACTTTACTCGCGCGCACACGCTCGTCCTTGATGGCCGACAAGCACCGGGCGAACACAGCCTCACCGATGAGTGTTACAGGCATGCCTGCGTCCAACGCGGCAATCGCCGTCCACTTGCCAGTTCCCTTCTGACCGGCCTTGTCGAGAACCTTGGTCACCACGGGCTCACCGTCCGAATCGTTAAACTTAAGGATGTTGGCGGTAATGTCGATCAGGAACGAGTCCAAGACGCCCCTGTTCCAGTTGGTAATGATGTCCGCAATCTCCCCCTCGGCGAGTCCCAGGCCGCGTTTGAGGATATCGTACGCCTCAGCGATGAGCTGCATGTCGCCGTACTCGATGCCGTTGTGCACCATCTTGACGTAATGCCCTGCACCGGTCTCGCCGACCCAGTCGCAGCACGGCTCGCCGTACGCTTGTGCAGCGGTCTTCTGGAAGATTTCCTTGATATGTGGCCAGGCGGCGGTGCTGCCACCGGGCATGAGAGAGGGACCGTGTCGCGCACCCTCTTCACCGCCGGAGACACCAGAGCCGACGAAGAGGAACCCCTTTTCTTCGAGTTCTTTGCAGCGGCGGATAGAATCAGGGTAGTGTGAATTACCACCATCGATGATGATGTCACCACGTTCCATATACTTGGTGAGTTGCTCGATGAAGACATCGACGGCTTTGCCGGCTTGGACGAGTAGGATGACTTTGCGGGGCTTCTTGAGTTTGGCGCAGAGCTCTTCGGCAGACCAAGCACCGATAATTTTAGTTCCTGTGATGCATAAATTAAAAACCGCAACGGCCGCCGAAGTGACACATTACCTTTGGCCTCGTTCTGGAGGAAGTGATCGACCTTTTCGGTAGTACGGTTGTATGCAACGACGACGAAGCCCTTGTCGTTCATGTTTAAGATGAGATTTTGGCCCTAGTGAGAGATCATCGGCTCCAGTCAGCAAGGACGAAAGTGTCATCGAGCGCCGTCATCGATGATGAGAGTGGGGAACAGGGAGGGTCGATTGAGAGTAGCGAGCTGACCATGACGGCGAGGCCAATGAGGCCGATATCACCTCTGCGAGCACATCGGTGTCAGTAGATCCGTCGAAAGCCACAGATTCGGCAACCAAAGCGGAGATCGGGCCATTGCCTGGGACTTACTGGGGTTGAGACATGGCGGTTAAACGGTGGAGGGTGTTAATGGACGAGCAGCGACCGACTGCTAAAGTGGAGGGGTCCAAGTACGAGATCGACTAATCGAGTCTGAAGTCTGAGTGAGAGTGAGCCACACCAAGATGACAGGCGTGAGGAAAGAGATCCAAAAGCACATGAGAATCTATGGGCGCCAGCAACCGTGCGCGGTCTAGCCTCACGATCTTGCCAAAGAGTACGTTCCATTACCACATCACAGCACGGATGTATATATATATATATATATATATACATTAGAGGAGCATATCCCAGAACAGAAACACGAAAGATAGGCCACCTAGTCGACCTTTGCGTCTGGGCTCGGTTGCGGTTGGGGACCGTCACCACCGTCACTGCCGTCACCGTCTACCATCAGCCATTCGGACTCAGTAGCAGCCCAGCTTTGGGGAGTTTCGGATCCGCGCCCAGACCCCCCTTGGCCGGGGACGTCCCCTGGTGTGGGCGCGACCCGTTTCCCGAATTCGAGAGGAGCGATCCGGTTGACGCGAGCGAGTCGTGCGACGCCTGCGTGCGCAGACGCCCGTTAGGCACATCGTTCCCCTGATGCCAACGTGTTTGCATGTCCTCGTAGAACGCGTTGGCGTCGTTCATCTTGTCTACCTCGGTGTTCATACGGTCAACCCATCGCTGCAGAAGCGTGGCATTGTCCTTGCGCAGCTCTTCCTTTTGCTCTTCCATCGTTGTATACTCGAGATTGAGCATGTTGACTTCGTCATTGAGTGTCTGAGAAGCAGGTTCGACGGGATAGCGATTGACAGAGATGAGATGGAACATGCCTGAATGGCCCGGTCCTTCTCCGCCATCTGCTCTCCATGCTGTTCAACCTTCCGCCGAAGCTGGGCAATCTCCTCGCGCGCTTGCCTAAGGCCTTCCGTATCTGCACGGGCAGACTCCTCGCGTTCTCGGAGCGTCTCATTGATAGCAAGTAGTCGCTGGGCATTCTGGCCCTGTGTCTTGTAGACGGCTGACATTTCGTCGCGCAGGTGAGAGATTTCAGACTCGAGAGACTGGATATATGCTGTCCGAACGGGGTCACTGCGTGGATAAGCTGGTTAGGCATGTATCCCGAGGTAGACAAGTAGCATTTACTCTTCATTTACGAGCACGGTTGATGCGTTTGGGTTTGAGCGAGTGGTTGCGACACTGGTAGCTCTGAGCAGCGTCTGGTTTCTGGTCTTCAATAGCCTAGTTTGCTGAGCAAGTCTGCGATCTACCCGGGGTGGTTGGAGGGGTTGTCTCTGGTCGTGTGTAGTGATGCTCACACTGTTCGATGATACCGGCGTACGCAGACTCGCGAGTATTTCTCTCGACGAGTCGACCACGTAGGAGCTCTTGCCACGACATCACTCGTTGCTCGCCACTCGACAAACGAGGGAGAGGTCAGCCAGAGCGCTTCTTTGACCCTAACTTTGCCTCCATCCTACATCCCTGCGGTTGCATCACAGCGCATCGACTGTTATTTCCTGTTCAAACCCCATTTATCTTACGAATTATCCAGCAACTCATGGGCCGTGTACTCCTCAAGGTAACCAGTCCATCGGGTTCCCCAGGTGCTCCAGCATCCATTACTCACCCTGACCCCCCCAGGTTATCATTCTCGGCGACAGCGGGTGCGTACCTGCTGCTTCTCGTTATCTCCGGAAGTACGCCCGCCGCCGTGGATGCGGACACTGACATTTTGGCCCCATCGACTCATGCAGCGTCGGCAAGACGTCGCTGATGAACCAATACGTCAATAAGCGCTTCAATAACCAGTACAAGGCAACAATAGGCGCAGACTTGTTCGTCCTTGTCATCTCTCGCCCGCGCGCATCCGCTGACCTCATGATCCCTTCTCCTCAGCCTGACCAAGGAGGTCATGGTCGATGACCGTCTCATCACTATGCAAGTGCGTACCCTTCCCCGACATCTCCCACTTCCCTCGAACCGGCGTTTTGTTCTCCGCTGTTGATTTACACTCGTAATCGGCGCTCTTGCTGACGTGCATTTACGTGTCCATTTACATTCCCTCGGCCACCAGCTCTGGGATACCGCCGGTCAAGAACGCTTCCAATCCCTCGGTGTCGCATTCTATCGTGGAGCAGACTGCTGTGTCCTTGTCTACGACGTCAACTCGTCCAAATCTTTTGAGACCCTCGATTCTTGGCGGGATGAGTTCCTCATCCAGGCCAACCCTCACAATGCCGAAAATTTCCCTTTCGTCGTCCTCGGGAATAAGATTGACGTCGAGGAGAACAAGCGGCAGGTACGTGGTTTGGAGTTCTTAGGTCGTGTAAGGAGGGATAAGGGGCTGACGAGGTGGATCTTGAATAGGTAACACAGAAGCGCGCGATGGCTTGGTGCCAGTCAAAGGGTAGCATTCCGTATTTTGAGACTTCCGCTAAGGAGGCCATCAACGTCGAACAAGCTTTCCAAACTATCGCCAAGAACGCGCTACAACAAGAGAACGACGTCGAGCTGTATGTTTACGATCCACTTTTCATGTCTTCTTTCTTGCTGGTCCCCTCCTAACCCTATCCATTTCAATGTTTCGACAGATACGCGGATTACCCAGACCCGATCAGAATCGACTCGCCCGCCAATGCGGGTGGGTGCTCATGCTAGACGGACCGGACGGTTATGGTCAAGGTCATGTTCGCGTATCTCTTTAGTAACGGATATTGGAATAAACGCAACGCTCGCCCACCCACAACCCAGCCGATCTTTGACTCCGGTCTCCCATCTGACATGCCCACATGCCTCCCAGTACGACCGTCCCCTTGTCTAGTTTTATGGACCGGTCCTCGGTTCACCTACCCTCCTCCTTTCGCTCGCCTGCACTTTAATTGCATTTCGTGGTCTTTATGTGATCGATATGCCGATTAATTCGAAGAGGTGCCGCATTCATGGATAGCCGCAGTGTAATCATCGACTGCTTAAATGTCCGGTCAGCTCTGCATAATCACAAATTTGTCCCTTGCTTATACCCTACCCTTCGGGTCAACTGAGAAGTGCCAATTGTGTTTAAGAGAGTTGACCTCCCCTTCAGGATGTGTGGTGTTATGCCCGATGACCACGAGCCCCCAAGTAGTTCAGGACGGGCACAGATTGAACTTTCCGGCTTTCGGTCCAGCTCTGCTAGGTAACTCCTGTGAATGAGCAGGGTCTCGCCGTGGACGCACTAATGGAGGACTCACCAGCCCTTACGGGCTTGGCACCGTTCTGCGTGGACGTCAACTTTGTCTCCTAGACTCACCATGACAACCTGCACAAATATGTTTGTTTTGCACATCTGGCAGCCAGTGTGAATCCTCTTGTCCACCCATGCAGCGTCACTCGTCGCTCCCTTCCATCTACCAGAGTGGAGTCTATTTCGGTCAAGAATTTGAAGGTAAGCGCGCATATCTTTCTTTTTACGGATTCTTGTTCTTTATCCCATGCAAAGCCCAAGAGAGAATGACCAAATGCCAGTGCACTGGTGAGCCGCTACTCGACAGCGCGAGGTGTGAACGTCTTCCCATAGTTCAAAAGAAGACCAGAGGAGCTCCTCAATCCAGACGGTCGAAATGCGAACCACATCTGATAACGTAGGTAAGCACAATGCTAGTATTGCGTCCCGAGAGAACACCTAGGAGCCCTGGGAGGAACTTCGGCAGACAGATCAGTTCGGATTAACTGATCCAGTAGCGGGACCCCGCGCTCAACCTGGCGATATTCATGATCAAGCAAACGTCATACCTCACGTTTTGGTCCTGACCCTCGAGGGATGACGCCCATAGCCCTCAAAACTGGAGCACACTCCCAAAGGTAGATCCTCGAACCTGATTCCGCGTCACGACCTGCGGTGCCTTCAAAGCTTCCTTACCTGCAGACACCGTATCATCGTAGGGACCATATG
>Ga0307513_10004622_pt1 | contig 18332 bp, 18 predicted proteins | sample 15_EM_MG_FD_202174 | JGI IMG/M metagenome (GOLD analysis project Ga0307513, IMG submission 202174) | Populus trichocarpa ectomycorrhiza microbial communities from riparian zone in the Pacific Northwest, United States - 15_EM | ecosystem: Host-associated > Plants > Roots > Unclassified | place... | reverse complement strand
TCAGCGTGCGCCGGATCGAGAGCCTGGCCCGGTCGCTGGCCGCGGAGGTGGCGCCGGAGAAGTTCGCCGCGCGCTGCCGCGCCGCCCGCTCCGACCGGCGGGTGTCGGTCCGTCCGGCCGCCGACGGGATGGCGAACCTGACCGCGCACCTGCCCGTCGAAGAAGCTGTGGCCTGCTACGCGGCGATGCACAAGGCAGCCAACGACCTGGCCGCATCCCCTGAACCACTCACCCGCAGCCGCGGCCAGGTCATGGCTGACACCCTGGTGGAGCGGCTCACCGGCCAAGCCGTCGCGAGCGATGTGAGTGTCGAGGTCCAGGTGTTGGTGCCGATCGAGGCGCTGATCGATCCGGACAGCCCGCTCCCGGTCGAGATCCCCGGCTACGGCCCGCTCCCGGCTGATCTGCTGCTGTCCGGCGAGGGCTGCACGGCGTGGCGCCGGTTGATCACCAAGGACGGCGTCGTCATCGGTGGCGACTCCCGCCAACGCGCCTACACCGGCAACCTGGCGAGATTCATCAAGGCCCGGGACGGCCACCGTTGCGCCGAACCGTACTGCGACGCCCCGATCCGTCATATCGACCACATCAAACGCTGGGCTGATGGCGGTCGCACGTCGTTCGACAACGGCCGAGGCCTGTGTGAATTCCACAACCACGTCCGCGAAGAGCAAGGTTGGGATGTGCGCCGCGAGGGCGACACCATCACCACCACGACGCCGACGGGTGCCCGATATAGCTATGCCATCGGGACCACAGCCAGGAAAGCACCTGCGCGGCTTGAGTGAAGGCTGCCAAGAAGAGTTCCCAGTCGGGTACGGCTCCCAGGTCCCCAGGTCGACCATATGAATCAGCTTTTCCCACCGCCCCCCGCGCCGCACATGAGAGGGGGCCACTACAACATCCCGGCCAGCGATAAGCCACGAGCGACCCGGCGACGGCGACGTTGAGGCTCAGCCCGGTACCGATCATGGGTATCTCGACAGCAAGATCGGCCAGTTCCAGAGCCGCGAGCGGCACACCGTCGCGCTCATGACCCAGCAGGACAACTGTTCGCGTTCGCGCGGCCGGCAGGTCCCCGAGCCGCACGGCGTCGTCGGCCAGCTCGACCGCGACGATCTGCGCCCCCGTCGCGCGTTGGTGGCGCAGCCACGACAGCGGGTCGGCGACCCGATGCACGCACGAGCGGCGGCGCAGGGTGTCGCCCTTGGAGACGGCCGCGTCGAACCGTCGTCCCCGCGGCACGACGAGGCAGGCGCCGACCGCGTCGCAGGTGCGCAGCAACGTCCCGAGGTTGGCGTCGTGCATCGGCCAGAGCGGGGCGATCAGCAGGTGGTCCCAGCAGCTGTGGGCTCGTGGCCGGCGGTCGCGCCGCAGCTCGGCGCGGGTGCTGACGTGCGGGTTCACCGCAGGATGGGAGTGCTCCCGGAGAGATTCATGGTGGGCGGCGCGTGACGGGCGCCGGGCCGGTAGTGGTTTTCGTCGATCATAGAGCGTAGGATGGGATCCAATCCTGCAATATTGGGATCCATCGGCGAAGGGCACGCCGTGCTGAAGCGCGAGGACAACGAGAAGCTCACCAGGACCGGCCCCGGCACGCCCCTGGGACGGTTGATGCGCTCGTACTGGCAGCCCGCTGCGCTGGTGTCGGAGATGCCGGAGGAGCGCCCGGTCAAGGCGGTCCGGCTGATGAGCGAGGACCTCGTCCTGTTCCGCCGCGACGACGGCGGCTGGGGTCTGGTCAGCCGGTTCTGCGCCCACCGCGGCGTGGACCTGTCCTTCGGCCGGCTCGAGGACGGCGGCCTGCGGTGCCTGTACCACGGCTGGCTCTACGGCGCGGACGGCCGCTGCCTCGAGCAGCCCGCCGAGCCCGAGCACAGCCGGTTCGCCGACAAGATCCGTATCGCCAGCTATCCGTGCGAGGAGCGCAACGGCATCGTCTTCGCCTATCTGGGCGCCGGTGATCCGCCGCCCTTCCCGGCGTACGACTGCTTCGCGGCGCCGGAGGCGTACACGTTCGCGTTCAAGGGTCTGTGGCAGTGCAACTGGCTGCAGGGGGTGGAGGGCGGGATCGACCCGAGCCATGTCTCCTTCCTCCACCGGTTCATCCAGGAGGACCCCCGGGAGGCCTACGGCCAGCAGTTCAGCGAGGAGGTGGCGGGCACCGGGCAGAAGCTCTCGGAACTCGTCGGCGATCACTACCGCCCCGCCATCGACGTCGAGGCGGCCGACCACGGCCTGCGGGTGTTCGCCGTCCGGCAGCTGACCGACGAGGTCAAGCACGTGCGGATCACCAACCTGCTGTTCCCCAACGCGTTCGTGGTGCCGTTCGGCAACAGCAAGGTCTTCGCGCAGTGGCACGTGCCCGTCGACGACGAGAACCACTACTGGTACATGGTCCTGTACGACTTCGCGGCCGAGACCGACAAGGAGACGCTGCTGGCCCAGCGGCTCCCGGAGGTCACGCTCCCGGACTACCGGCCGGTGCGGAACCGGTCCAACAACTGGGGTTTCGACGCGACCGAGCAGAAGGAGCAGACGTTCACCGGGATGGGCCTGGACATCAACGTCCATGATCAGTGGGCGGTCGAGAGCATGGGTCCGATCCAGGACCGCACGACGGAGCGGCTCGGCTCGTCCGACAAGGCGGTCACGGCGAACCGGCGCCTGCTGCTGCGCTCGCTCGACCTGTTCGAGACGGGTGGTCGGCTCCCTGCGCAACCCCGGGACGAGGCCGAGGCGGCCACGATGACCGGCCCGGTCGCCGTCGACATGATCAGCCCGACCGACGGCTGGGAGCAGCGCTGGCCGGAGCACGACAGTGAGCGTCGCGCGACCTCGCCGTGGGCGCACCGGGCGGTCGGGGCGGCTTCCGATGTCTAACCTCGACGGGCGCCCGGCGAGCCAGGGCGGGAGCCGGCCCGGCGTTCGGCCGCTGGCCGTTGCCGAGCGTGCCGGTTTCGTGGCACGTCACGGGCTCTGGTCCGAGCGTCAGTACGCCGACGAGGAGCAGATGCGTCGGGTGCTCGACGAGCTCGGTGTCGAGCTCGTCCGGGTGGCCTTCAGTGACCAGTTCGGGGTGCTCCGCGGGAAGACCGTCACCCGCGCTGCGCTGCCCGGGGTGCTGCGATCGGGGATCACGGTGCCCTCGTCGCTGCTGCTCAAGGACATGTCGGGGCAGTCGACGTTCCCCGTCTTCGAGGCGCTGGAGCTGGACGGGTACCGCGGATTCTCCGGTGCAGGCGACATCGTCCTGGTGCCGGACCCGTCGACGTTCCGGGTGCTGCCCTGGTCGCGGAAGACCGCGATCGTCCTCGCCGACCTGCATTACCCGGACGGACGTGCGGTGCCCTACTGCACCCGCGGGGCCCTGCGGCGCGCGCTGGCCGGTCTGGCAGAGCGCGGCCTCGGGCTCACGATCGGCCCGGAGCTGGAGTTCCACGTGTTCGCCGCCGAGGACAGGGTGGGGCTACGGCCGGAACGGGTCGGCGGGCCCGGCCGACCCGGCGAAGCGCCCACAGGCCGGCCCATCTCGCCGGGTTCGCAGCTGCTGCACCTCGACGCCCTGGACCGGGTCGACGATCTCGTGGCAGCCGTCCACGAGGGTCTGACGATGCTCGATCTCCCGCTGCGGTCGATCGAGCTCGAGTTCGGCGCGAGCCAGTTCGAGGTCACCCTCGACGCCGGTGACGCGGCCGCCGTCGCGGACGAGATCGTGCTGTGCCGGATGGCCATCAAACAGGTCTGTCGGCGGATCGGGCTGCACGCGACCTTCATGGCCCGTCCCCGCGGTTCCGAGACGGCGTCCACCGGCTGGCACCTGCACCAGTCCATGCGGGATCTCGGCACGGGCGCCGCGATCTTCGCGTCCGAAGGCACGGATCAGGTGCTGTCCGAGACCGGGCGGTCCTACCTCGGCGGTCTGCTGGAACATGCAGCCGCCGCCACCGCGTTCACGACGCCGACCGTCAACGGCTACAAGCGCTACCAACCCCAGTCCCTCGCCCCGGACCGGGTCGTGTGGGGGATGGACAACAAGGGGGCGATGGTCCGCGTCGTCGGGCGTCCCGGAGATCCCAACGCACATCTGGAGAATCGCTCCGGCGAACCCGGCGCGAACGCCTACCTGTACATCCTCTCCCAGCTGATCAGCGGGCTCGACGGGATGGACCGCGGGCTCGATCCCGGGAGTCCCACCGAGTCCCCCTATCTCGACGACGTCGAGCGACTACCCCGCACCCTGGGCGAGGCCGTGAACGCGCTGGACGGCAGCGCGGTCTTCCGGGCCGCTCTGGGCGAGGACGTCGTGGACTGGTACGTGCACCTCAAGCGCGCCGAGTTCGCGCGCTACCTGGCGGAGGTCTCCGAGTGGGAGCAGCGCGAATACTTCGATCTCCTGTGAGCCCGTCGGAGTCCGCGCTCGTCGACGAGGTCGCCGAGCGCATCAGGGAGAAGATCCTCTCCGGCGACATCCCGATCGGCGGGCAGCTGCGCCAGGCGCTCCTCGCCGAGGAGTTCGGGGTGAGTCGGATGCCGGTGCGCGAGGCGTTGCGCCAGTTGCAGAGCGGTGGGCTCATCACCGTCCTGCCGAACCGCGGCGCGATCGTGCGGGTGCCGGCGCCCTGGGAGGTGCGGGAGGCCTACGAGGTGCGGGCCGAGCTCGAGGCGCTCGCCGCGCGCCGCGCCGTCCGCCGGATCACCCCGGACGTGGTCGCCGAGCTACGCGCCATCAACAGCGAGATGCGCGAGCGGGCGTCCGGACGGCGTCCCGCGACGGACCTCGCACCTGCTGAACGACACCGCGGAAGCGAGACCTTCCACGGCCTGATCGCCGGCAGTGCCGAGAACGCGCGGCTCACGCGGATGATCGACGAACTGCACGGGGCCTTCCCGCGCAACATCCTCGTGCAGCTGCTGGCCGAGGATCCGCGCTACTGCGCCACCAACTTCGACGAACACGATGCCATCGTCGACGCGCTCGCAGCCAGAGACGCAGAGGCGGCCGGATCGCTGATGCGCCAGCACATCCTGCAGGCGGGCGAGCACCTCAGCCGGTGGTTCGAGCGGCGATCCTCGACGGTGTTCCGCGGGTAGCAGGGCAAGGCCCGGAGGGTCCGGATATGATCACCGCGCTTCGAGCGATCTGCGCTCAGCCGTCCGGGGGGATGATCATGATTGCATCGTATTTTCGCCGTGCCCGCTTCCGGCAGGCCGGCTCCGTCATCGTCGCGACGATCCTGGCGGCGCTGACGTTCTCGATCATCGTCGCGCCGTCCGCTCAGGCCGCGACGAATCCGTACACGCCCGAGCAGGTGTGCGGATCGGGCTACCAGCGCGTCTCGCCGAACGCAACGCTGACCTTGAAGAACGGCTCGCAGGTCTGGGGTTACACCTACCTGTTGTACAGCTCGGCCACCAGGAAGAACTGCGTCGTCACGATCAAGGCGTTCGAGATCGGGGTCGAGACGTACACGCTGGCCGGGATCCAGATCCGAGGTCAGAACGTGACCGATGACCACGGCTACTACGCCTACTACGCGGGACCGAAGTACGTGAGCGCGCCGGGCGAGTGCGTGCGCATCCGGGGCGTGATGTGGGAGGACGACATGCAGCGCTACGCCCAGGCGGACGGCCCCTACGGATGGTGCGACTGAGCGCCGTTCTCTGCCGGCGGCCCGATCACGCGTCGCGCGCTGCACCCGCCGAGGGCTCGGCCGTCATCACCGCGGGCTCGCCGATCCCCGCCGCCCCGAACGCGGCACGTACGGCGCCCTCCACGGCGTCGACGCGATCCAGCGGGGTCAGCGCGATCGCCGAGCCGCCGAACCCGCCGCCCACCATCCGTGCACCGAGCGCGCCGGCGGCGCGGGCGGTCTCGACGGCGAGGTCCAGCTCGGCGCACGACACCTCGAAGTCGCCGGCAAGTGATGCGTGCGAGGCGTCCAGCAGCGGCCCCAGCTCGGCGATGCGGCCCTGGTCCAGCAGCGCGACGGCCAGCCGTACCCGTTCGATCTCGGTGACGACGTGCCGCGCCCGCGGTCGGATCTCCGCCGGCAGGCCGGCGACGGCGTCGAGATCGGCGTCGCGCAGCGAGCCGATCAGCGCCACCGCCTCCTCGACGGCGGCCCGGCGCTGCCCGTACTGGCCGTCGGCGAGCGCGTGGCGCACCTTCGTGTCGATGACCACGACGGCGAGGCCGGCGTCGGCGGGGGAGAAGGGCACCTGCCGGGTGTCGCCGTTGCGGGTGTCGATGAGCAGCGCGTGGCCGGCCGCGCCCAGCAGCGATGCGGCCTGGTCCATGCCGCCGGTCATCGCGCCGACGACCTCGTTCTCGGCCCGGATGCAGGCCGCAGCCAGCTCGGTGCGGGGGAGACCCAGCCCGAACAGCTCGTCGACGGCGATCGCGGCGGCGCACTCCAGGGCCGCCGACGACGACAGGCCCGAGCCCAGCGGCACCGACGCGGTGACGTTCAGGTCGATGCCGCCCACCTGGTGTCCGGCCTCCCGCAGCGCCCACAGCACCCCGGCGACGTAACCGGCCCAACCCTTCGGCGAGCCCGGGCCGATCTCGGCCAGCTCGCCGTCGAACCCGCCCTGCTCGAAGACGCTGGTCAGCCGCGCGCGGTCGTCGTCGCGACGGCTGACCTCGACGACGGTGCGCTCCGCGATCGCGAACGGGAGGCAGAGCCCGTCCGCGTAGTCCACGTGCTCCCCGATGATGTTGACGCGCCCGGGCGCCGACCAGGTCACGACGCCACCTCGCGCAACCGGTTCGCGATGGCCTCGGGCGTGGTGTCGCCGATCCACGCACCGGCGCCCGACTCCGAGCCCGCCAGGTACTTGAGCTTCCCCGGCGCCCGGCGCAGGGAGAACAGCTGCAGGTACATGCGGGTCAGCTCGCGTCCCTCGCCGACGGGGGCCTGGTGCCAGGCCGCGATGTAGGGCGGTTCCTCGCCGAAGAAGGCGGTGAACCGCTGCAGCAGATCGTGGTAGAGCGCGGCCAGCTCGTCGCGCTCCGCGTCGTCGAGCGCGGCGAAGTCGGGCACCTGCCGATGCGGCACCAGGTGTGCCTCGATGGGCCAGCGGGCCGCGGCCGGCACGAACGCCGTCCAGTGCTCGCCCTGCACGAGCACCCGGGTGCCGGCGGCCTGCTCGGCCTCCAGTACGTCGCGAATCAGCTCGCGACCGGTGCGCTCGTGATGGGCCTGTGCCTGCGCCAGCAGCTGCGCCGAGCGCGGCGACAGGAACGGGTAGGCGTAGATCTGCCCGTGCGGGTGCTCCAGCGTCACCCCGATCTCGGTGCCCCGGTTCTCGAACGGGAAGACCTCGGCGATGCCGGACAGCGCCGAGAGCTCGGCAGTGCGATCTGCCCACACGTCGATCACGGTCCGCACGCGGGAGAGCGGCAGCTGCGTGAACGACGAGTCGTGATCGCTGGTGAAGCAGACGACCTCGCACCGCCCGTTCGCCGGGCGCTGCGGCCACAGCGGGGTGTCGTCGACGTACGGTTCGGTGTCGGGCACCGAGCGGGCCAGCGACGGGAACCGGTTCTCGAACACCACCACGTCGTAGGAGGCGTCCGGGATCTCCGTGGGCTCCCGGCCCTCCCGCGTGGGGCAGAGCGGGCAGTGATCGGCCGGCGGCAGGAACGTGCGGTTCATCCGGTGCGCCGCCAGCGTGACCCACTCGCCGGTGAGCACGTCGAACCGGGCGGTCGAGTGGTGCTCGACCTGCGGCAGATCGCGGGTGTCCTTCGCGGGCTCCCGGTCGGCGGTGACGTCGTCGAAGTAGATCAGCTCGCGACCGTCGGCGAGTGTCGTGGGAATGCGATGCAGATCGGACCTGGTCATGCGAGCACCAAGCGCCCGCACTCGGCCTCCACGATCTCCCGCGCGTCCGGTTCGAGTCCGTCGTCGGTCACCACGACATCGGCGTCCTCGAGCGCTGCGATCGTGCTCAAGCCCACCACCCCCCACTTCGAGCTGTCGGCCACGACGGCCGTACGACGCGCGCTGCGCACCAGCGCGCGGTTGGTCTCCGCCTCGGCCAGGTTCGGTGTCGTGAACCCGGCGACGGCGTCCATCCCGTGCACACCCATCAGGAGCCAGTCGACGTGCAGGCCGGCGAGTGCGGCCACCGCCACCGGCCCTACGAGCGCGTCGGACGGGGTGCGTTCGCCCCCGGTCAGCACCACGGACAGGTCCGCGCGGCCCGCCTCGTGGAGCACCGCTGCGACGGGCAGCGAGTTCGTCACGACGGTCAGCCGCGGCACCGCGAGCAATGCGACCGCGACGAGGTGCGTGGTCGTGCCGGCCGACAACGCCACGGACGCGCCCGGCTCGATCAGCGAGGCCGCGGCGCTCGCCACCGCGCGCTTGGCGTCGATGCGCAGCGTCGCCTTCGCGGCGAACCCCGGCTCGTCGACGCTGCTGCCGACGCTGGTCGCACCCCCGTGCACGCGCGTGACCAGCCCGCGCCCGGCCAACACTTCGATGTCGCGACGGACCGTCATGTCGGACACGCCGAGCCGCTCGACGAGGTCCGACACCCGCACCCCTCCGGTGCTGCGGACCTCGTCGAGGATCAGTTCCTGGCGTTGCCGGGCGAGCATCGATCCTCCGTACGGACTGCGTATGCGCAGCTCACAGCCTGCCATTCCACGCCGGCTAGCCCTTCGTCGCGCCCAGCGTGAGACCGGATACGAAGTGCCGCTGCAGGACGAAGAAGATCACCAGCACCGGCAGCATCGCGAGCACCGATCCCGCCGAGAGCAGGTTGTAGTCGGTGAAGAACCTGCCCTGCAGGCTGTTGAGCGAGCTGGTGATCGGGAACTTGTCGCCCGACTGCAGCAGCACGGTGGCCCAGAAGAACTCGTTGTAGACCCACGTCACCTGCAGGGTCGCCAGTGCCGCCAGCGGCGGGCGGCACAGCGGCAACGTGAGCTGCCAGAACTGGCGGAACACGCTCGCGCCGTCGACCCGGGCGGACTCGTAGATCTCCGTCGGGATCGTCTTCATGTAGTTCGACAGCACGAACACGCAGAATCCCAGCTGGAACGCGATGTTGATCGCGATGACGCCCAGATGGGTGTTGAGCAGTGACCCCGACGAGCTCAACCACTCCGGCACCGGGATCGCCCGGAAGAGCCGGTAGATCGGGATGAGCAGCGCCTGCGGCGGCAGCAGGTTCGCGGACAGGAAGATGCCCAGCAGGGTGATGTTGAACCGGAAGCTGAACCTGGCCAGCACGAACGCCATGCACGACGCCAGGAACAGCGTGATCACCACCGCCGGCACCGTGATCACGAACGAGTTCCAGAAGTGCAGCCCGAAATCGCCCTGGTTCCAGGCGTTGATGTAGTTGTCGAACGTGAACCCGCCGATCGACGCGTACCCGTGCTCGGACGTGTAGGCGTAGTCGCGGAACGAGTTGAACAGCGCCCACGCGATCGGGAACAGCCAGCACACCGCCACCGCGGTGAGGAACACGTAGAGGCCCGTGCGGCTCGAACGCGGCCGGCGGGCCGGCGCGGTGGTCGCCCGCGCCGGCGCGGTGGCGGATGAAGTGGGGGTGATCGTCGTCATGACTGTCGGCTCTCCCGCACCACGACCGTCACGTAGATCGCGACGAACACCGAGCTGATCACCAGCATGATCGTCGCCATCGCCGAGCCGAACCCGATCCGGCTGGCCTCGCCGATGACGTTGGCCGTCACGAGCGTGGCGATCAGCTCCAGGCCGTTGCGGCCCTTGTTGATCACCCAGACCAGGTCGAACGCACGCAGCGACTCGATCACGGTGACCACCAGGACGATCACGTTGATCGGGCGCATCACCGGGAACACGACCTGGAAGAACGCCTGCCGCTCACTGGCCCCGTCGATGGACGCGGCCTCGCGCAGCGACCCGTCGACGGCCTTCAGCCCGGCCAGGTACAGCAGCATGATGTAGCCGACGTGCTTCCACGAGGTGGCCACGATCGCGGCCCACAGGTTGTAGTCGGGATTGCCGTACCAGTCGACCTGGGTGCCCAGCACCGCGTTGATCAGGCCCTGGTCGCGCGAGTAGAGCAGCTGCCAGACGAACCCGATCAGGGCCAGCGACAGCACGACCGGCAGGTAGAGCGCCGACTGGTAGAAGGGGCTGAACCTGATCTTCCGGTCGAGCAGCACCGCCAGGAACATCCCGATCGGCGTCGCGACGATGAACAGCGCGGCCAGCCAGATCAGGTTGTGCTGCAGCGCCGGCCAGAACGGCGGGTAGTTCGTCGCCACGTTCACGTAGTTGCTGAACCCGACGCCCTTCGCCGAGCTCAGCGGCCCGATGCCGTTCCAGTTCGTGAACGACAGGGCCACCGTGCCGAGTGCCGGGAGCCAGATCAGGCCCAGCACCACCAGCGTCGGCACGGCGACCATGAGCGTCACGACGACCCGGTCGGCCCCGGACATCGTGCGCACTTTCCCGCTCATCGCAGGCCTCGCTGACGCTCGGACAGCGCTTCGCGCAGGCGCTGTGCCGATGATTCGCTCGCAAGCTCGCTCATGTCGTGAAGATCGTCTTGGCCTGGTTCTGGATGCTCGTGGTGAGCCCCGCGATGTCGTCGGGGGTCTTGATGAACTGCTGCAGCGCCGGGATCATCACGGTGGAGGCGAAGTCGGGCCGCGTGTCGCGGTCGAGGAACTGCGAGATCTGCTTGCCGTTCGCGACGAAGTCCACGGCCTTCTTCTGCAGCTTGGTGTAGCCGGCGGTGTCGGCGAGCGAGCCGGCCGCGATCGTCGACGTGTCGGCCTTCGTCGAGATGTTCTCGGCCTGCGCCGTCGCGAGGTAGCCCAGGAACTTCTTCGCGGCCGCCTCGTTCTTCGGGTTCGCCGCCATCATGAAGCCGTCGATCGGCGCCTCGATCGCGCCCGTCCCGATCCGGCTGTCGACCTCGGGGAACGGGAAGAAGTCCAGGTCGTCCTGGTCGGCACCCTTGTCGAACTGCTGGCCGAGGAACATGCCGAGCACGTACATGCCGGCCTTCTTCTGCTGCAGCGTCTGCGCGGCCTCCTGCCAGGTGCGGCCCAGCGAGTCGGTCTGGTGGAACGGCAGCAGGCGCTTCCAGGTGTCGAACACGGTGCGCACCTGCTGCGAGTCCCACGCCTCCTTGCCGGCCATCAGGTTGACGTGGAAGTCGTAGCCGTTGATCCGCAGGTTGAGCTGGTCGAACGTACCCATCGCCGGCCAGCCGTCCTTGTCGGCGAAGGCGATCGGGACCAGGCCGTCGGCCTGCATCTTCGTGGCCAGCGCCACGAACTCGTCGAGCGTCTTCGGGGCGGTGTAACCCTTCTGCGCCCAGACGCTGGGCCGGTAGTAGACCGCCCACGGGTAGGTGGTGTACGGCACGAAGTACTGCTTGCCGTCCGCCGTCGACGCGGTCTTGATCGCGTCCGACATGCCCTGGACGTTCTGCCATACGTCGCTGATGTCGCCGACCAGCCCCTGCTGGGCGAAGAACTGCATGCGGTAGCCCGCGAACCAGGTGAACACGTCGTCCGGCTGGCCCTGCAGGTAGTTGGTGATCTGCTCCTGGAACGTGTTGTGGTCGACCGTGTTGGTCTTGACCTGGATCGCCGGATCCCCGAAGGCCTTCACGACCTGCGCGTAGACCTCCTTCGGCACCGCGTCGGACGCGTTCGAGCCGAAGGTCAGCGTGCCGGTCGCCGGCCCGGCCGGTGCCGCAGCGCCACCGCCGCCACCGCAGGCCGCGAGCAGCCCGGTCGCGCCGAGGAGGGCCGCCCCGCCCAGCGTGCCGCGCAGCATCGCGCGTCGGGAGAGGCCCGTGGCGGCCGCGGACGGCGGCATCATCCGGGCCAGGAACTGGGCTTCGGTTGCGGGTCGGGACATGGTCGCCTCCGTTGGAGATCAGCCGACTGGGTGACGAGAAGTTGAGGAACCTTGGCCTACGTCACACCAGCGAGTCAATACTTCCGAACAAACTCCAACGCGAAGACGCCCGAATACCAACAAGACCCGACAGTTCGTCCGTCAGGACGGGTGCGCGCGCCGCTCGAGGGCGATCTTCGCGTCGCGGAAGAGCGTGCGACCGTGCTCGATGTAGCGCGGTGACTGCGCGTAGGCGAAGTGCGCACGCACGGCGGCCCGCGCGGCCTCGGGATCGGCGTTCTCGAGTGCCTCGATGATCCGATCGTGCGAGCCGAGCCCCCACTGCTCGCCGCTCTCCGGGTCCGCCGGCACGGAGCTGACGATGATCAGCTCCTGCAGGGGCTCGATCAGCAGGTCCAGGGCCGGTAGTCCGAGGGCCCGGACGATGCCCAGGTGGAAGCGCAGGTGCTCGGCGTGCGCGACCGGCCAGTCGGCGGCGCGGACGGCGTCCTCGAACGCCTGCAGGTGGGCGCGCATCGGGCGCCACGTCTCCGGCCCCCCGCTGCGCGCGGCTTCCGCCGCGAGTGTCGACTCCAGTGCGACGCGTGCGGCCAGCACGTCACCGACGGTGAGATCGGAGCGCTGCATCCGCAGGGTGAGCGCGGTGGTGAGGACGTCGTCGCGGGGGACGGCGACGAAGATGCCGTGCCCGTGCCGGACCTCGACCAGTCCCATCGAGGACAGCGTCCGCAATGCGTCGCGGACCACGCTGCGCGAGACCCCCAGTGACTCCGCCAGCGCGTCGGCGGTGGGCAGCCGGCTGCCCGGCGCCCACTCGTTGTGCACGATCGAGCGCCGCATCGACGCCACCACCTGCTCGCTGAGCCTGCCCATCGGGTCCCCCTCCGCTCGTCCGCACGATAGTCCGTGTTCGGACGACCTTGCCGCGAATGAACATAAGTATTATCTTTCCGTCCACTCGGCGCCACGGTGCCCGAGCTCGATCCCCGCGACCTGCCACGTGAGGAGTGGACGTGAGACGACGGCACGGGAAGGTTCGTACGGCGCTGTTGATCGGCGCGACGCTCGCGGTTCTCGGAACCGCGGCCTGCAGCAACAACCCCGACGCGGAGGGCGCTGCCGGCGCGGAACGCTCCGGGATGCCGGAGACACCGCTCCAGATCAAGGGGCAGAAGGACGACGCACTGCTCGCGCGGTTCCCGGAGGCGATCCGCACGTCCGGCGTGCTCACCCTCGCCGCCGACCCCACCTATCCGCCCAGCACGTTCAAGGACCCGCAGGGCACGATCGTCGGCATCAGCGCCGACTTCGCCGCCGCCGTCAAGGCCAGGACCGGCCTCGACGTGAAGTGGGTCGAGGTGCCCTTCGACGGGATGCTCGCCGGGCTCAAGGCGCACCGCTTCGACGCCAGCTGGTCCGGCTGGAACGTGACCGCAGAGCGCCTCCAGGTGCTCAACATCGTCACGTACATGAACGGCGGCACGTCGGTGCTGGTGAAGAAGGGCAACACCGCCGGCATCGCGCAGGAGACCGACCTGTGCGGGCGCACCGTGACCGCGCAGACCGGCACCTTCCAGGCGCAGACCGTGCTGGAGAACCTCCAGGCCGAGTGCGGGAAGGCGGGCCGGCCCGCGGTCGTACCGCTGCTCATCCCGCAGCAGACCAACGTCAACCAGGCGCTCGCCACCGGCCGCGCGGACGTCGCTCTCGCCGACAACACCCTGGTCGCCTACCAGGCCCGGGTGCAGCCGGACCTGTTCGAGGCGGTGCCATCGATCCTGATCGCACCCCGGCGCGTCGGAGTGGCGACGCCGAAGGACGCCACCCAGCTCGCCGATGCGCTGGCCGCGACGTACAACGCGCTCATCGCCGACGGCACCTACGCCGCCATCCTCGACCGTTGGGGCATCTCCAACAGCGCGGTGGCGGCCGCCGAGGTGAACCCGCTGGAGCCGACGTGACGACCGCTGTCCCGCGCGTCGACGCTGCGCAGCTCGCCGGCATCACCGACACCAGCCCGGTACGGCGCCGCCGGATCGGCGCGACCGTCCTCAACGTCGTGGTGGCGCTGCTCGTCGTCGCCGGCGCCGTCGAGCTGGTGGTCAACCCGAACTTCGACTGGCCCATCGTGGCGCGGTACCTCTTCGACACGAACGTCCTCGAGGGCGTGGTGGTGACCCTCGAGCTGACCGTATACGCGATGGCGATCGGCCTGGTGCTGGGCGTGCTGCTCGCGGTGCTGCGGCAGGCCCGCAGCGGGCTGGCCCGCGGCGTCGCGTGGTTCTACATCTGGTTCTTCCGCGGCACGCCGGTGCTCGTGCAGGTGCTGTTCTGGGGGTTCGCCGCGTCGCTGTTCCCGCGGATCGGGATCGGGCTGCCCGGCGGACCGTTCCTGGTCAGCTGGGACACCAACACCATCGTCCCGATCTTCGCCGCTGCGGTGCTCGGGCTCGGGCTCAACGAGGCTGCCTACATGGCCGAGATCGTGCGGGGCGGGCTGCTGAGCGTGCCGTCCGGGCAGACCGAGGCGGCCCGCACGCTCGGGCTCGGGCACACCGAGACGCTGCGGTTCGTGATCCTCCCGCAGGCGATGCGGGTGATCATCCCGCCGATCGGCAACCAGTTCATCTCCATGCTGAAGATGACGTCGGTGGTGCTGGTCATCGGGGTCGCGGACCTCCTCGGCTCGGTCACCGAGGTCTACGCCCGCAACTACCGGCAGATCGCGCTGCTGCTCGTCGCGAGCATCTGGTACCTCGCCCTCACGACGCTGCTGACCTGGGGCCAGTCCCGTCTCGAACGCCGCTTCGGTCGTGGCATCAGCCGGCTGGGGGACGACCGTGGCTGACGCGATCGTGGAGGTCCGCGACCTGCACAAGAGCTTCGGCGCGACGGAGGTGCTGCGCGGGATCGACCTGACGATCGGGCGCGGCGAGGTGGTCTGCCTGCTCGGCGCCTCCGGCTCCGGCAAGTCGACGATGCTGCGCTGCATCAACCACCTCGAGCAACCCGATCGCGGGTTCGTGCTGGTCGACGGCATGCTCGTCGGCGGGAACGTCCGTGACGGCCGGGTGCACGAGGCCGCCCCGGCGGAGATCGCCGAACGCCGCTCGCGGATCGGGATGGTGTTCCAGCAGTTCAACCTCTTCCCGCACATGACGGTGCTCGACAACGTCACGCTCGCGCCGGTGCGGGTGAAGGGCGTCGGGCGGGCTGCCGCGCAGGCTTCGGCCCGGGCCCTGCTGGAGCGCGTCGGGCTTGGCGCCAAGGCCGACGCCTACCCGGGGCAGCTCTCGGGCGGCCAGCAGCAGCGCGTCGCGATCGCGCGGGCGCTGGCGATGGAGCCGGCGCTGATGCTCTTCGACGAGCCGACGTCTGCGCTCGACCCGGAGCTGGTCGGCGAGGTCCTCGACGTCATGCGCGACCTGGCCGCGTCCGGCATGACGATGATCGTGGTCACCCACGAGATGGGCTTCGCCCGCAACGTCGCGACCCGGGCGGTGTTCCTCGACGGCGGCCGGATCGTCGAGCACGGGCCGTCCGAGCAGGTCATCGGCGCACCCACCCACGAACGCACACGGGCCTTCCTGGCGAAGGTCCTCTGAGGAGCACGGATGCAGCAGCTGGGGGAGCGGGCCGAGCGGCGGATCGACGAGCTGGGCGCGCGGCTGATCGCGCTCAGCCACGAGATCCACGCCGCGGCCGAACTCGGGTTCGCCGAGCACGCGTCGGTGGCCGCGATCGTGGCGGCGCTCGCTCCGCACGACGTCGAGGTCGGGTGCTACGGCCTGGACACGGCGTTCCGCGCGAGCGCCGGCGGGACGGGCCCGCGCGTGGGCATCTTCGCCGAGTACGACGCGCTGCCGGACATCGGCCACGCCTGCGGGCACAACGTGATCGGCGCCGCCGCGGTGGGCGCGTTCCTGGGCGTGGCCGACGTCGTCGCGGAGACCGGCGGCTCGGTCGTGCTCTACGGCACGCCGGCCGAGGAGAACGGCAGCGGCAAGGAGATCATGGCGCGGGCCGGCGCCTTCGACGGGCTCGACGCCGTCGTGATGTTGCACCCCGGCCCCGGCGACCACGACGTCGCGAACGGCCGGGCCATCGGGCTGCGCTCGGTCGAGGCGACCTACCACGGCATCGCGGCACACGCGTCGGCCCGTCCGGAGGCCGGGCGCAACGCGCTCGACGCGGTCGTGGCCGCGTACCAGGGCGTGGCGGCGCTGCGCCAGCACATCCCGCCGGGGGACCGCGTGCACGGCGTGATCACCGAGGGCGGGCAGGTGGCGAACGTGGTGCCGGTGCGGGCGTCGCTGCGGCTGCTGGTGCGCTCGCCCGAGGTGGAGTCGCTGGCCGAGCTCAGCCGGCGCGTCCAGCGCATCCTGCAGGGCGCTGCGCTGATCACCGAGACCCGGCTGGACGCGGTGTGGGACCGCATCCAGCCCTGCCTGCCGATCCGCAGCAACACCGTGATGGCCGGCCGGTTCCATGCGCACATGGCCGCGCGCGGGCGGGCGGTCGTCGCGGACGGGCAGCGCGGCGGTTCCACCGATCTCGGCAACGTCAGCCTGCGGGTGCCGTCGATCCACCCGTTCGTCGCGATCGCGGACGCCGACGTCGCGCCGCACACCGAGGCCTTCGCGACGTGCGCCATCTCGCCGCGCGGCGACCGCGCGGTCGTCGACGGAGCCGTGGGGCTGGCCCGCACCGCCGTCGACGTGCTCGTCGACGCCGAGCTGCGGCAGCAGGTCGCCGCGGAGTTCGCCGCGGCAGGCGGCGTGGTGGACGTGCCGTCGCTGCTCGAGTCCGTCTGATGGGGGCCGTGTGATGGGGGAGCCGTACGACCTGGCGACCCGGCTGGTGCACGGGGCGGGGCCGCACCCGCTGGGCGCCGTCGCCACACCCGTCTTCGACACGGCGTCGTTCGCGCTCGCCGACCACGAAGCGCACGCCCGCGCCGTCGCCGACCCGGTCGGCACGCTGTTCTACACGCGCCTGCAGAACCCGACCGTCGCCGCACTGGAGCGGGTACTGGCCAGCGCCGACTCCGCGCCACGGGCACTCGCGTTCGCCTCGGGGATGGCGGCGATCAGCACCACGCTGCTCGCGCTGCTGCGCGGCGGCGGCCACATCGTGGCGTCCAGCCAGCTGTTCGTCGCGACCCGGGACCTGCTGCAGCACGACCTCCCGGCCTTCGGCGCGACCGTGACGTTCGCCGATCTCCGGTCCACCGCAGCGCTGAGCGCGGCGATCCGGGCCGACACCCGGGCCGTCTTCGTCGAGACGTTCACCAATCCCGGCCTGGACGTGCTCGATCTCCCCGCGCTGGTGTCCGCGGCACACGAGCGCGGGGTGCTCGTCGTCGTCGACAACACGTTCGCCTCGCCGGCCCTGATCCGGCCCGTCGAGCTGGGCGCGGACCTCGTCGTGCAGAGCGCCACGAAGTACCTGTCCGGCCACGGCCGGACCGTGGCAGGTGCGGTCGCGGGCGGCGAGGAGCTCGTCGCGGGCATCGCAGCGCTGCGGCGCACGCTCGGGTCGACGATCAGCCCGCACAACGCGGCCGCGATCATCGACGGGATGCGCACCCTGCCGCTGCGGATGGCGCGCGCCTCGACGACCGCGCAGCGACTCGCCGAACTCGCCGCCGAGCACGACGCCGTTGAGCACGTCGCCTATCCCGGCCTGCCCGGCCCGAACCACGAACTGGCGAAGCGATTGACCGGAGGAGCCGGCTTCGGCGGGATGCTCTCGCTCCGGCTGCGGGACCGCGCGCGCAAGGCCGCCGTCTACGACGCGTTCGGGCTGATCGTGCGCGCGACCAGTCTCGGAGACACCACGAGCCTCGTCGACTGGATCGACGAACCGGACGTCCTGCGGATCTCCGTCGGCGTGGAGGACCCGACCGATCTCGCGACGGATCTGGAGAAGGCCCTCGACGCGGCCCTCTAGAGACCCGCCCCGCGCCACGCTGCGCAGGACAGGTCCGCGCTCAGCCCGAGTGGCTGCCGGCGTCGGCGGTGTGCCGACCCCCGTTGACGGCCTCCTCCACCCGCGCCCGCACGACGCCTGCGGCGCCCTGCACGGCCGGGTGGTCGGCGACGCGCTGGTAGTTGCGCCGCAGCTGCTCGTACCGCTCGGTGCCGGCCTTCGCGCCCAGCACGTACCCGATCGCCATTCCCAGCAGGAACCTGAGCATCTCGCCTCCCTCACCGTCTCCCGGCCTCTGCACAGGCCGGCGGCCACCCATCCTGCCCCAGGAAGGTTGCGGAGGGCCGGGGCCAAAGCGGTGGAGGGCGTGCGTTATCGTTGCTGTCAGGCCGCGCGGGCACCCCGCAGGCGAGCGGTCCTCCGTAGCTCAATTGGCAGAGCATGCGACTGTTAATCGCAGGGTTACTGGTTCGAGTCCAGTCGGAGGAGCCACATCCCCAGGTCAGAGCGATTCCG
>Ga0307513_10004621_pt1 | contig 18332 bp, 11 predicted proteins | sample 15_EM_MG_FD_202174 | JGI IMG/M metagenome (GOLD analysis project Ga0307513, IMG submission 202174) | Populus trichocarpa ectomycorrhiza microbial communities from riparian zone in the Pacific Northwest, United States - 15_EM | ecosystem: Host-associated > Plants > Roots > Unclassified | place... | reverse complement strand
CCGATCGAGCGCAGCGTCGGCGGTCGGCGCCGCTATGACGAGGACGACCTGGCCTGGATCGGGATCGTCACCTGCCTGCGTGAGGCCGGGCTCGGCATCTCCGACCTGCGCCGCTTCACCGAACTGCTGCGCACCGAGGGCCCCGGCCAGGATCGGGTGACCTTCCTGCGTCAGCGCCGGGAAGAGATGCTGGAACGGCTCCGGCAGACCCAGGCGGCACTCGCGGTGCTGGACGGCAAGATCGCCCACTACTCAGGGTTGGAGCGCTGAGAGTAGGTGCTGCAGCGCTCGCTCCTGGTGGCTCGGCGGCACCGTGTGCCCGCCGAATCGGTGGACGGCGATCTGCTTGCTCGTGGTGACCTCGTTGTAGGCGGCATACACGGTTGACGGCGGGCAGGTCTCGTCCATCAGGCCGACGGCGAACAGGCAGTCGGCCCGGATCCGGCGGGCCAGCAATGCGCAGTCGACGTAGCGCAGGGTGTCCAGGGCCGCCGGCACCAGGTCGACGTGCCGGCTCAGGAAGTCGGCGATCTCGGCGTAGGGTCGCGACCCGGTCAGGCCGATCGCGCGCTGGATGTCGCAGAGGAACGGGACGCCGGCCTGGCACACCGTGACCAGGTCGGGCTGCAGCGCCGCGGCCGCGAGCGACAGCGCACCGCCCTGGCTGGCCCCGGACACCGCGATCCGGGTCGGGTCGACGCCGTCCAGGCCGGCCGCCACCTCCACCGCCCGCGCAGCGTCAACGAAAAGCCTTGTGTAGTAATAACTTTCCGGGGAACTGATGCCGCGGGTCATCACCCCCGGAAACTCCGGGCCGTCGTCGCCGCGGCCCGGGTCGCCGGTGGCACCGATGCTCCAGGAACCGCCCTGGCCACGAGTGTCCATCACGAACGAGGCCAGCCCGACGGCCGGCAGCGCGAGATGCTCCACCGGCAGCCCCCGACCGCCGCCGTATCCGATGAACGTCACCACCACCGGCAGAGCGGCAGCACCGGCCCCGGCCGGGCGCAGGTACCAGCCGCGGATCCGGTCCCCGCGAGCACCGGAGAACTCGACGTCGAACACCTCGACCGGGCCGTAGGCCGCCGGTTGGTGCCGGTCCAGCGTGGTCGCGGTGGCGGCCGCCCGGGCCTCATCGAGCCGGGTCTGCCACCACCCGTCCAGGTGCTCGGGCTCCGCTGTCGTCGTCCGATGATCGCTGAGTTCACTCTCGGGCAAGTCGAACCACGGCATGCGGCGAACTGTAGCCGAGCAGCCCAGGACGGCTGCGCTCCGCTCAGTCGTCGAGCGCCTGGTACGCGCAGGTCCAGAAGTCGCGGCAGACGTCCGGCGGGCTCGGCGACGCCCAGGTCCCCTGGGTCAAGAGGACGCCGATCAGGCCCTCGCGCGGATCCGAGGCCCACGAGGTGCCCATCCCGCCGTCCCAGCCGTACTGACCGACGGATGCCGGATCGTCCCGACGGGTCCGCACCGATACTCCGAAACCCCAACCGTGCGAATCGAAAGCGCCGGGCACCCAGTTCGTCGCGGCCTTCTGCTCGGCCGTCAGCTGGTCGGTGGTCATCAGCTCAACGCTCGGGCGGGAGAGGATCCGCTCGCCGCCGTGCCGGCCGCCGTCCAGCAGCATGTGGGCGAAGGCCAAGTAGTCGTCAACCGTTGAGACCAGCCCGCCGGCACCGGAGGCGAATGCCGGTGGTTGGCTCCACTGCCCCTCCGGCTCGTCGTACACGGTCGGGGCGCCGGTCTGCGGATCGGTGATGTAGCTGGTGGCGAGCCGGCCGAGGTCGGCGGCCGGGACGCTGAATCCGGTGTCGACCATCCCGAGCGGCTCGAAGATCCGTTCCTGCAGGAAGGTCGGGAACGGCTGACCGGCGGCACGCTCGATCAGCACGCTGAGCACCTCCGAGCCGGTGTTGTACATCCAGCTGGCACCGGGCTGGTGGACCAGCGGCAGGGTGCCGAGTCCGGCCATCCAGGTGTCGGGGGTGAGCGTCTCGCCCGGAGCGGGCGGGCCGGTGCGACCGAGCCGCTCCTCCATCGCCGCCTGGATCGGCATCGTTCCCGGCATCGCGAAGATCATGCCCAGACCCCAGGTGAAGGTCAGCAGGTCGCGCAGGGTGATCGGGCGCTCGGCGGGCACCGTGTCGTCGAGTGCGGCATTCGGCTGCCGCAGCACCCGGCGGTCGGCCAGTTCGGGCAGCAGCCGGTCAACCGGATCGTCCAGCCGCAACCGGCACTCCTCAACCAGGATCAGCGCAGCGACCGCGGTGATCGGCTTGGTCATCGAGGAGATCCGGAAGATGGTGTCCCGGGCCATCGGCGGACCGGATCCGAAGGCCATCGTGCCGACCTCATCGACGTGCACCTCGCCGTGCCGACGCAGCGCCGTCACCGTTCCCGGGATCGTGCCCTTGGCCACGTGCGCGGCCATCACGTCCCGCAACCGCCCCAACCGTTGCTTCTCGAATCCGCTCATGCTCTTCAGACTCGCCTTCCTCGGGCTACTCATCGGCCGCAACGATGCCGATGTACCTCCCCAGGGGTCCAGTCCCGCGGCCCCACCTCATGGGGGAAACATGAGCAATCTGCCCGAACCGACCGAGGACCGCAGCGACTGGCAGGACATCCGGCTCGCGGTCGTGATGAACGGCGGGGTGAGTCTCGCGATTTGGATCGGCGGGGCCACCCAGGAGCTCAGCCGTCTGGTCCAGGCCAGCCGAGGGGTGCACGACAGCCACGGCCTGTACGCCGAACTGCTCACCGGACTGCGCGCCACCGCGCGGATCGACGTCATCTCCGGCACCAGCGCCGGCGGCGTGAACGGTGGCTTCCTGGCCCTCGGCCTGGTACACAACTGCGATCTGACGCCGTTGGGTGAGCTCTGGGCGGAAAAGGGCGACTTCACCGCGTTGCTGCGCGATCCCCTGGCCGCCGACCCGCCGTCCCTGCTCCGCGGCGACGACTACTTCCTGAAGGTGGCGCAGCAGGCGTACGCGCAGGTGCTGCACCATCCGCTGCCCACCGCGGCCGATGACGACGATCCCGGCCCGGTGGAACTCTTCATCACCACGACCCTGCTGGAAGGCAAGGTCAGCGCCTTCACCGACGATCAGGGCACGGTGATCAGCGAACGCGACTTCGCCGCCACCTTCCGGTTCTCGAACCGCGGCCTGACCGGTTGTGGCGACCTCGGCGACCGGACCCGGATCAGCGGCGAACTGGCGATCGCATCCCGGGCGACCGCCTCCTTCCCGGGCGCGTTCGAGCCGCACTGGCTGCACGTCGGGCCCGCGTCCGAGCAGGCCGAACTCTGGCAGTCCGGGGCCGGCCTGGCCTCCTTCGACACCTCGCAGTACGTGGTGGACGGCGGGGTGCTGCAGAACAAGCCGATCCGCCCGGCCCTGGACGCCGTGTATCGGCAGTCCGCCGACCGGCAGGTCCGCCGGATCCTTGCCTACGTGGTGCCGGACCCCGGCGCCGCCGCTGAATCGCGGGTCGCGCGAGCGGACGGCACCGGTCCCCCGCCCGGCGGTCCACCGACAGCCGGCGAGGTGCTGCTGGCTGTCAACACCCGGCTGCGCGGGGCCGAATCCGTCGCCCGGGAACTGGACGAGATCCGTCGCCGCAACCAGGCCGCGCTGACCCGCCGGGCGGCGCGGTCCCGGCTCGCGGACGCGCTCGCGGCCGGCTCGGGCAGCCTGGTCAGCTCGATGTGGAGCGGCTATCTGAGCGAGCGCCGGGCGAACGCCGGGCGAGTGATCGCGGGTCTCATCGGCGACCGGTCCGAGGGCGCCGAACTGCAGTGGAGCCGGGCAGAGCTCGCCGCCGCCCTGCGCGGCCTGCCCGAGCTCCCGTTTGTCCCGGCTACCAGGACGTTTGACGAGGCGGCAGCGTTCGCGGCGGCGGACTGGTCCTGGGGTTTGACCACCGTCCAGCGGCTGGGCGCCACCTGCGTCGATGTGTTCAAGCGGGCGCTCTGGCTGGCTCCGCTGCCGTTGGCCTCGGGCTCCGAGGGCCAGGGCGAGGGCCAGGCCGAGGTCCGGGCCGAGGTCAGGGCGCGGCTGATCGAGTGCCGGGCGGTGCTGCACCGGCAGTTGGCCGCGACCCGGGCCGAGCACGTGCAGGTTGACCAGTTCTGGCGAAACCTCGACCTGGCGGCCCCGCCGCAGGGCTCCACCGACGGACCGACCCGCCGTTCCGAGGTCTTGCGCGCTTCGCTGGCCGAGGCCCTGGCCCGGCCCTCGGCGGTGTGGGACAAGGCGGCCCGCTGTCGAGAAGCCCTCCAACTCGCCGAACTGCTCCGGGCGGCCGCGCCGGACCTGCGCCGGGTGGCCGGATTGGCCGATCCCCGGCAGGACCCGGACGGCGAGGAGCACCGCAGCCTGACGGCGATCCTGACGCACCTGCTCGGCCCCGCCGAGGCCGCCCACAACCAGAACGGCATCCTGCGCGCGATGCTGGAACTGGACGTCGTCCAGACGGCGATCAGCGGGGCCACCGACGAACCGGAACAGACCGTCGAGCTGGTGCAGGTCAGCGCCCATGCCAACGCCTCAATGGGGCCGCCCGTGGAGGAGAAGCTGACCGGCGTCCAGTTGCATCACTTCGGGGCGTTCTACCGGAAGAGCTGGCGGGTCAACGACTGGCTCTGGGGACGGCTCGACGCCGCTACCCGGCTGGCCGAAACCCTGCTGGTGCCCGAGCGCCTGCGGCAACTCGGTCACACCCCCGAGCAGGCGCTGGACCTGGTCCGCCGCCTGGCGACCACGGGTGACCGGCCCGAGGATCACGCCTACCTGGTCGCGCAGTTCGACGAGGCGCAGTGTGCCCGGGAACTGCGGGCCTGCCTCGATCCCGCCGATCCGCGCGGCCAGCTCCCGGCCGGGCTGTCGACCTGCGCCGCCCAGCTGGCCCGGGCCCGGCACCTGACGATCCTGCGCGAGGAACTCCCCCGGCTGGCGACCGCGATCATCACCGATGCCGACCAGAGCTCGCCGCTCAGCGTCCGGAACCGGACCTGGCTGGCGCGCTATCAGGAGGTCCGATCGGCCGGACCGCTGTCCGCAGCAGACGCTTTCGCGTTGTTGCAGGTAAACGAGATCGGCGCTCAACGGATCGCCGACGACCTCGGCTCGGACGGCCTCACCGAACTCACCGCGAGCGCGGCGGCGGTCGCCGCCGGTGCGCTGTCGACCACCACCCGATTCCGGCCGGTCCGGCTGGGGCTGAAGGCGCTGCGCGGTTACGCGCTGCTGCTCTGGGCGATGGTGCTGCTCACCCGCAACCGCGGCCGGATCGGCATCGCCGTGGTGCAGGCCGCGGTGATCAGTGGTGCGGCCCTGCTCGCGCTCTCACTGCTGGTGCCCGGCATCCCGGCGGCGGTCAGCCTGCTGGGGGTGTCGGTGATCCTGGCCACGATCACGCTCGCCTGTCTGCGCTCGCTGTCGGTCCCGAAGAGCGGGCCGGGCGGGCCGGGCGAACCGAGCGGGCCGGGTGACCCCGGCGAGCTCGAGCGACATCGGCGCAAAGCGGTGCGGCGGATCGGGCTGCGGATGGCGGTCCCTTCCGTTCTGCTGCTCGGGGTGGTGTTCGCCCTGGCGGTGCGGTGGGGTCAGCTGGAGGTGCAGACCGACACCATCACGAAGGCGCTGGTCACCCTCGCGGTGATCCTGGTCGGCGCCTGGCTGGGCCGGGTGGGCACGTCGCCGCCGGGCACACCCGCCGAGCCCGCTGCCTTCGCCGAGCCCGCTGCCTTCGCCGACCCCCCGGCCGCTGCTGAGCCCGCGGTGGCCGGTGAGCCCGCGGCCGCTGACGAGCCCCCTGCAGCCGACGAGCGCGACCAGGGCGATGAGCAGGAACGCCCGCAGGCGCCTCGGGTCGTCATCCCCCGGCAGCGCCAACCTCAGGAATCGCCGTCGAGGGCCGAGGATCCGCCGGTGTCCAAAACCTCCCGGTGAGGGACCGTACGTGTTCGCCCAATCGCGTGTAGTTACATTCCGTGACGGCCTGGCCGCGGAAGTGCGCCTTACGGTGCACCCGGCGGCTGGTCTGGAGCGCCACTCATTCGGCGCAATCACTGGAGTACCCGTGACTTTCGGTTCCACTCGCTCTGCCTTCAGCATCGGCGCCGCGCTCGCGGTGTCCGCCTCGCTGCTGATGCTCCCGGGCACCGCTCAGGCGGAGACCACTCTCCTGCCGGGCACGCCACTGCTGAAGAACCTGGGCATCACCGATCAGGTGCGGGACATGGTGGTGGCCGGGGGCAAGGTCTGGGTCAGCTCCGGCAATCAGGTGGACGTCTTCAGCGCCGCGGGGGTGAAGCTCACCACCATCACCGGTCTGCTCGGCACCGAGGATCTGATCGCCTCCGCCGACGGCACCTCGGTCTACGTCGCGGTGTCCCAGGACGCCCGGATCGCCACCCTGAGCACCACGTCGATGGCGCAGACCGCCAGCTGGACCACCAGCCCGTGTCCGACTCGCCTGGCCCTGGCCGGCGGGCGGCTGTTCTACGGATTCGGCTGCACGAGCGACGGTGCCATCGGCTCGGTGAACCCGGTGGACGGTACCGCCGGGCCGACGGTCGCCGAGTCGCTCGACGACAACCCGTGGCTGAGAGGTGCCGGTGACACCGTGGTGGCCATGGTGCAGGGCATCACCCCGGCCACGGTGAACAGCTATCACGCGAACCCCGATGGCACGCTGACGGCCCTGGCGACGACCCAGCTGGACAGGGGCGGCGACTTCACCCTCTCCCCGGACGGCACGCTGCTGCTGAGGTCCGGTGACGACGGCGCACTGCGGCGCTACACCACCGCGGATCTCGCCGTCGCCGGCAGCTTCACGATGCAGAATTGGACCGGTGCGGTCGCCTACTCCGCGGATGGCACGCACCTGGCCGGGGCCGCCGCGTCCGGCGTCACCGGCCGGGACATGTTCCGGGTCTTCGACGCCTCCACCGAGGCGCTGACCAGCCGCAGCATCGCGACGGTGGACAGCAACAACCCGTTCGGCAGCGTGCGGGCCGGAACGCTTCAGTTCGCTGCGGACGGCAAGCGGCTGTACGGGATCGCCCAGCCGGTCGGCGGCGTCGCCAGGCTGGTCACCGCGACCACGCAGGCCGTCACCGCGGGCCGGATCACGGCCACCGTGACCAGCCCGAAGAAGTACGGCCAGAAGGTCGCCGTCAGGGTGACCGCCGGGCGAGCGAACACCAAGGTGACCGTGACCACCACCGCGAACGGCGCCACCAGCACGGTCAGCAAGGTCAGCAATGCCGCCGGGACCGTGACAATCCCGGTGACCGCCAAGTACAGCGGCACCCTGAGGGTGACCCTTGCCGGCGACCTGACGCACGCCGCCACGACCACGTCGGCCCGAGCGTTCACGGTTCCGGCCAAGCTCGGGTTCACCGTCACCGGCGCCTACTCCACCGCTGGCGGACTGCAGCACTTCCACAAGGGGTCTGCGGTCAAGACGTGGATCCGGGTATCGCCGAACCGATCGCTGACTGCCAAGTACACCTTGCAGGCGAAGATCGCCGGCAAGTGGAAGACGGTCAACACCGCGACGCTGACCGCGCAGGGCGACAACACCAACTACTTCTACTTCACGACGGTGACCAAGCACATCCACTATCGCTTCGTCGGCACGTTCGCGGGAGACCGGTACAACGCCAAGGCGCCGGTCGCGACGTCCAGAACGATCATCATCGACTGACCGGCCGGTGGGCTGCCTCGACGGTCACGGTCCGACTCTCGGTCAGACCGTGGCCAATCGGGGCAGCCTGCCCACCGACCGCACCAGACAGCGATGATTCGACGCCCACGCGTAACATCCGAGTCACCGGCCTGTCGTCGCCAAGTGCCGTCGATGGTGCGATTATCGGTTCGTGTCAGAAGCTGCTGCTCAGACGATCTCTTATCCCGCGCCCGGCGCCCGACCCCGGCGCAACGGGCTCGACGCAATCGCGCCGCACGTCATCGTGCTCTTCGGCGCAACCGGCGACCTGGCCCGACGCAAATTGCTGCCCGGCCTTGCGCACCTGGTGACCTCCTCGCTGGCCCCGGACTTCCGGGTGGTCGGGACGTCGCTCGAAGAGTTCGACGACACCGAGTTCCGGGCCTTCGCGGAGACCGCGGTGCGCGAGTTCGGCACCCATGCGATGACGCCCGCGCAGTGGGACACCTTCGCCGCGAACCTGGTCTACGTCCCGCAGGGGGCCGGGCCGGATGCGCTCGCCGAGGCGGTCTCGAAGGCGGAGTTCCAACTCGGCCCGGACACTCAGCGGCTGCACTACCTGAGCGTTCCGCCGAAGGCCGCGCTGCCGGTGATCACCATGCTGCGCGACGCGAAACTGGTGGATCGCGCCCGGGTGGTGATGGAGAAGCCGTTCGGCACCGACCTGCGCAGCGCAATCATCCTGAACGACCAGGTGCACGAGACCTTCCACGAGCGGCAGATCTTCCGGATCGACCACTTCCTCGGCAAGGAGGCGGCGCAGAACATCCTGGCGTTCCGCTTCGCCAACGGGCTGTTCGAGCCGATCTGGAACCGGAACTTCATCGATCACGTGCAGATCGACATCCCGGAGACGCTGGGCCTCGACCGCCGGGCGAATTTCTACGAGTCCACCGGTGCCTACAAGGACATGGTGGTCACCCACCTGCTCCAGGTGCTGGCGTTCGTCGCAATGGAGCCGCCGACCGCACTCGAGCCGCGAGCGATCAGCGAGGAGAAGAACAAAGTCTTCCGCTCGATGCTGCCGGTGAACCCGGCGGACGTGGTCCGCGGCCAGTATGGCGGATACCTCGGCGAGGAGGGCGTGGCCCGAGACTCGGACACCGAGACCTTCATCGCCCTGCGAGTCGGTATCGACAACTGGCGCTGGGCCGGGGTGCCGTTCTACCTGCGGACCGGGAAGAAGATGGCGCAGGGCGCACGGATCATCTCGATCGCGTTCAAAGAGGCGCCGCGGACCATGTTCCCGGCCAACTCCGGCGTCGGTTCGGCCGGCCCCGACCACCTGACCTTCGACCTGGCCGACTCCTCGAAGGTGTCGCTGTCGTTCTACGGCAAGCGCCCCGGGCCGGGGATGAAGCTGGACAAGCTCAGCATGCAGTTCTCCACCCAGGAGACCGAGCGGGCCGGCGACGTGCTGGAAGCCTATGAGCGGCTGATCCTCGACGCGATGCGCGGCGACCACACGTTGTTCACCACCGCCGAGGGCATCGAGAGCCTGTGGGAACGCTCCACACCGCTGCTGGAGGACCCGCCGCCGGTGAAGCCCTACGCGCCCGGCACCTGGGGACCGAACGCGATCCACCAGTTGATCGCGCCGCATGCCTGGCGGCTTCCGTTCGAGCGGGTCTGGCGGGAGAAGAAGTAGCTTTTCAGCGCACGTACTCCGGGGGGAGCAAGACCATGAGCACGAGAACAATTGACGACGTCCTCGATCGGCTGCAGGTAATTGGGACGTCGGTGCCGGCGGGTGACGGGGTGGGCTCCTTCAACGCCGTGTACGCATTGACGACGCAAGCGGTCCGGGATCGGATCGGGACCGGCTTCTTCGACGACGACCTCTTTGTTGAACGGCTGGACGTCGTGTTCGCCGATCGTTATCTCGCCGCGGTGGACGCCGCGACGTCGGGTCGGCCGGTGGACTCCGCCTGGCGACCGCTGTTCGACGACCGCGCGGATCACCGGATCCACGCCGTCCAGTTCGCGGTCGCCGGGATGAACGCGCACATCAATCACGACCTTGCGATCGCGGTCGTGGATGCCTGCGCCGCGGCGCACACGCATCCGACGGCAGGCAGCATCCCGACCGACTACGACCGGATCAACGTCATCCTGGAGGAGATCGAGGCCCGGGCGCGCGCGTCGATGCTGGACGACCTGGAACGCGAACTCGGCCGCCCGCTGGAGCCTTTGGTGCACATGGTCGGCAACTGGAGCATGGCCCGGGCTCGGGACGCAGCCTGGGTGCGGGCGCAGATCCTCTGGGAGCTGCGGGGCCTGCCGCGGCTGTACCGGCGCAGCCTTGAGGTGTCGTCCACCGCCACCGGGATGACCGGCCGGCATCTGCTGACTCCGCTGCTGCCGGTCTGACGTCGCTTTATTGACGTCGACATTGCGCCGACCTTGACGTCAACCCTTCTTTGTCGACGTGAAGAAACCGTACCGATCTCAGTTGTCCGATGTCAGGATGGTCCTACTCGCGACGGACGTCCCCCGGTCGCAAGGAAGCGATCGGCGTTAGTCGCGGCCGTAGGAGGCTGTCGTGCTCACTACATCGCAGAACACTCCCGAGTTCAGGCTCCGTCGAGCTAGATCCGCCGCCGGGCTGACCGCCCTGGGCCTGCTGATCCCGATGATCGCCGCGGTCGCCGCACCCGGCGCTTCGGCCGCCACGGAAACCGCCGCCGGGGCCGCCATCGCCTCGAAACCGCTGCCCTACCAGGACGCCCGACTCTCGGTGGATCGCCGGGTCCGCGACCTGATGAGCCGGATGACGCTGGAAGAGAAGATCGGCCAGATGACGCAGGCAGAGCGGGGCAGCGTCGACGCCGATCCGACCCTGATCACCTCGCTGAACCTCGGATCCGTGCTCTCCGGCGGCGGTTCGGTGCCGGCCACGAACACCCCGACCGGCTGGGCGGACATGGTCGACCGCTTCCAGTCCTACGCGCTGAAGACCCGGCTGAAGATCCCGATGATCTACGGTGTCGACGCCGTGCACGGTCACGGCAATGTCTACGGCGCGACGATCTTCCCGCACAACATCGGCCTCGGAGCCACCCGTGATCCCGCTCTGGTCGAGCGGGTCGCCCACGTGACCGCGACCGAGGTGCGCGCCACCGGGATCCCGTGGAGCTTCTCGCCGTGCGTCTGCGTGACCCGGGACGCCCGGTGGGGGCGGTCGTACGAGAGTTTCGGCGAGAACCCGGCCCTGGTATCGGCGATGACCACGGCCATCGACGGACTGCAGGGCCGCCGGCCGAGCCAGCTCAACGACGCCGACCGGGTGCTGGCCAGCACGAAACACTATGCCGGTGACGGAGATACGGAGTACGCGGGGAACGACGGCGACTACCGGCTCGACCAGGGCGTGACGGTGACGAACCGGGCCGACTTCTGGCGGATCGATCTGGCGCCCTACATCGCCGCCGTCAAGCAGCACCACACCGGCACCGTGATGCCGTCGTTCTCCAGCGTCGACTGGACCGAGGACGGCATCGGCAACCCGATCAAGATGCACGCCAACCGCGAGCTGATCACCGAGGTGCTCAAGGCCAAGCTCGGCTTCGACGGCTTCGTGATCAGCGACTGGAATGGCATCCACCAAATCCCCGGTGACTGGCCGACCCAGGTTCGCACCGCGGTCAACGCCGGTATCGACATGTTCATGGAACCGGCCGATTTCGCCTCTTTCGAGACGACACTGCTGGCCGAGGTCCAGGCCGGCCGGGTCAAGCAGAGCCGGATCGACGACGCGGTCCGCCGGATCCTGACCAAGAAGTTTGAGCTCGGCCTGTTCGAGCACCCGTACGCCGACCGGCGCAACCTGGATCAGGTCGGCTCGGCAGCACACCGTGCGGTCGCCCGGGAAGCGGTCGCGGAATCGCAGGTGCTGCTGAAGAACAAGGGTGCGGTGTTGCCGCTGTCGCGGAAGGCCAAGATCTATGTGGCCGGGCGCAACGCCGACAACATGGGCAACCAGAACGGCGGCTGGACGCTGACCTGGCAGGGTTTCTCCGGCAACGCGAACCAGCAACCGGGGACGACGATCCTCGAAGGCATCCGACAGGTCGCCCCGCGGGCGCAGATCACCTACAGCGTGGACGGGACCGCACCGACGGCCGGTAGCGATGTCGCCGTGGTCGTGGTCGGTGAGACCCCGTATGCCGAGGGGTTCGGCGACGTAGGCGGCCCGGAATGGGGCTACGACCCGGCGGACGGCGGGGTGTTGCGCGAGGCCAAGTCGATGGAGCTGCAACCGGGTGACCAGGCGACGGTCGACCGGGTCTGCGCGGCCGTCGCCAAGTGCGTCGTCCTGGTGGTTTCCGGCCGACCGCAGGTGATCGGTACCGCCCGGCTCGGATCCATCGACGCGCTGGTGGCCTCGTGGTTACCGGGCACGGAGGGGGCCGGCGTCGCGGACGTGCTCTTCGGCCGCCGTCCGTTCACCGGCAAGCTGCCGGTGACCTGGCCCGCCACCGCAGCCCAGGAGCCGATCAACATCGGTGACGCCAACTACCACCCGGCGTTCCCGTACGGCTGGGGCCTGCGCACCCACTAGCCGCCCCTGTTCCTGGTGGCCCGAGCGGCACTTCGCACCCTTTTGACCGGTGAAACCAAGATCAAATGACCCAACCCACCGGCCCAAAGGGTGCGAAGCGCCCTTTCCGCTTGTGCGTGGAGCGCGATCAGAGATTGCACAAGAGAAGTTGTACAAGGGTTCTTGTGGGTTTAGGGTCGGTGCATGGCGGAGGACGAAGAGGGCAGCGGCAGCGGGGGCAGCGGCGATTCTGGCGATGGCGGGCGGACGGTACGGCTCACGGATCCGCGCACGATGCGGGCGCTCGCCCATCCGTTGCGGCTGCGGCTGCTCGGGGAACTACGCATGCACGGCCCGCAGAGCGTGGGCCAACTGTGCGACCTGGTCGACGAGGCGCCGGGGTCGGTCAGTTATCACATCGGCAAGCTGGCCGAGTTCGGCTTCGTGGAGCCGGCTCCGGAGCTGGCCCGGGACCGGCGGGAACGCTGGTGGCGGGCGGCTCACCGGGAGACCTCGTGGGAGCCGCTGGAGAACCTGGACGACCCCGAGCGCCGCGGCGCCATCGGCCTGCTCCGCCGAACAATTCTGCACCAGTACCTGGCGAGCCTGGAGCAGTACCTCGAGGCCGAGGCGTCGATGGACCGGGACTGGGTGCGCGGCGCCACCAGCGGTGACGCCTTCCTGCATCTGACCAGCGACGAACTGGCCGAACTGCGAGCCGAACTGGAGGCGCTGGCCGACCGCTGGCAGGCGCGCAGCAACCCGGACCGAGCCGACACGGGCACGGTCTCGCTGATCTACCACGCCTTTCGGCGGCCGTCATGACGACCAGCAGCCCGGTTCGGGTCTCCGCCGCCACGTCAGCAACCCCGCTGGTTGGGCTGCTGGCCGGGCACGTGGTCTCGCTCACCGGCAACACGCTCACGCTGATCGCGCTGCCGCTGTACGTCCTGGCCACGACCGGTTCGGCGGCCGCGACCGGGCTGGCCGGGTTCTGCGCCACGCTGCCGGTGGTGATCGGCGGATCGCTGGGCGGCGTACTGGTCGACCGGTTCGGGTACCGGCGCTCCAGCATCGCGGCCGATCTGGTGAGTTCGGTGACCATCGCCGCCGTTCCGCTGCTCGATCGCAGCATCGGACTCCCGTTCTGGGCACTGCTCGGACTGGTGTTCATCAGCGGCCTGCTGGACTCCCCCGGTCAGACCGCGCGGGACGCCCTGCTGCCTGAGGTCGCGGTCACCGCGGGAGTGCCGCTGGAGCGGGCCGTCGGCTGGTTCGAGGCGTCCGAACGCTCGGCCCGGCTGATCGGCGCCCCGCTGGCCGGCCTGCTCGTCGCCGGCTTCGGGGCGCTCAGCGTGCTGGCCTTTGATGCCGTCACCTTTCTGGTCTCGGCGGCGCTGGTGGCCTGGTTCGTCCCGCGCGGCCTGATCCCCACCTCGACCGTCCCGGCGGCCAATGGCCCGGCGGGATCGCCCACCCCGGGCGGGTACTGGCGGCAACTCCTCGATGGGTTCCGATTCACCGCCCACGATCGTCTGCTGCGCGCCGTCGTCCTGCTGGTCGTCGTCACCAATCTCTTCGATGCCGCGAAATCCACCGTGATCCTTCCCGTCTATGCGGACCGAAACCTCGGTGGCGCAGTCGCTTTCGGGCTGCTGGTCGGGGCGATGGGCGGCGGCGCGCTGGCCGGGTCGCTGCTCTTCGGGGCGATCGGGCACCGACTCCCCCGGCGGCTCACCTTCGCCGTCGCGTTCACCCTGGCCGGCGGCCCGATCTACTTCGCCTACGCCGCAAACGTGCCCCTACCCGGCCTGTTGGCGCTGACCGTGCTGTCCGGGTTCTGCGCCGGTGCCCTCAACCCGATCATCGGCGTCGTCAAGCTGGAACGGGTGCCGGCCGGGATGCGGGCCCGGGTCTACGGCCTGATGAACGCCGGTTGCTGGGCCGCGATGCCGCTGGGTTCGCTGCTCGCCGGGCTCGCCGTTGAGCACTTCAGCCTGCGCACCACCTTGCTCATCGTCGGCAGTTGCTACTGCGTGATCACGGCGATTCCGATGCTCGGCGGTCCCTGGCGGGACATGGACCGACCAGTGCAAACTCCTTGAATGACCTCCGAGGCACCGACCGTCCCCGAGCCGTCCCCCTTCGACCCGCCGACTGAGGAGCACCGCTGGCTCCGGCTCGCCGAGCAGACGGCAGCCGAATTCGCCCCCCGCGCAGCGCATTATGACGACATCGCCGAGCTGCCGATGGAGAACCTGGAGCGGCTGCACGCGCTCGGCCTGGACGCCGCCTGGCTGCCACGGGAGTACGGCGGCGAAGGCCTATCCTACCGCTCCTTCGGCACGGCGTTGACCGCTATCGCCCGGGCCTGCCCGTCCACAGCCTGCATCTGGCTGATGCACGTCGGCGCCGCGCAAGCCCTGGTCTCGCTCGGCGCCCCCGAGTCGGCCCGGTTCTTCGCCGACCAGCTGATCGCGGGCAAGCGGTTCGCGAACGCGCTGTCCGAGCCGACCAGCGGCAACATGTTCCTGGTGCCGCTGCAGTCGGCCGACCCCGTGCCCGGTGGCTATCGGCTGGAGGGCGCCAAGCGGTTCGTCTCCGGATCCGAGGTCGCCGATCATCTGCTGGTCAACACGCTCGTGGACGGCGTCCCGTCGTTCTTCGGGGTGGACCGGGACGAGACGATGCGGATGATCCCGATCTGGGACACGATGGGCCTGCGCGCCAGCCGGAGTCAGCTGATCGCGTTCGAGGGCACGCTGCTGCCGGAGAGTCGCCGCTGCTCGCCGCCGTCGCCCGCCGATTCCAGCCTGATCGCCGCCGGACTGCCGTTCCTGTCCATCGGGGTGGCCGAGGCGGCCTTCGCGGCACTCGCTGAGCACGCCCGCGGCCGGGTGATTCCGAGCGCCGGCACGCCGCTGTCGGAGCTGCCCTGGGTCCGGTTCGCCGCCGCGGACGCCCAGGTCGAACTGCGGGCCGCGCGATTGCTGGCTCAGGAGACGATGTGGCTGGCCGATCACGGCTCCTCGCGGGCGATGTTCGTCGCACTCGAGGCCAAGCTGAAGGCCAATGAGGTGGCCAACCAGATCGCCGCGCTCGGGGTGCGGGTCGGCGGCGCGTCCGGCTACCTGCGGACCTCGCCGATCCAGCGGCACTTCCGGGATGCTCAGGCGGGTGCCCTGATGGCCTACTCCACCGAGGTCTGCCGTGACGCGATCGGTACCGCCGTGCTGCACAGGTGAGCTGAGGCACCGGACAAACGGGGGGCGTTCCAGCGGATGGACGTCCAGCCGTGGACTCTCGGTGACGGCGATTGGTCCGCTGGGATGGCAAAGCCGCCACCGGGTCCAGCAGGGAAGTCCGGCGGACGATTTCAGCTAGATGAGTCCCGGGCCGCGTGTGAGCCTCGGCTGGTGGATGGGGTCCAGGCTGGCGGCCGCACGCCGGGCGTGGCGCCGGCGGCTGGGCACGGCCCTGGTGATCGTGGTCCTGGTGGCCACCGTTGCGGGCGCCGAGCTGATCGTCAACTCGCAGGCGGGGCATCGTGAGCTGATCACCGAGCAGTTCGACAACCGGCACACCACGGCCACCCGGTTCGTGGAGGCCTATGTCGAGCAGATCCTTGTCAAACAACGCCGGTTGGGTGCTTCGGTGCTGAAGGGACGGGTATCTGTAGACCGGTTCAGCGAGATCGCCGAGCAGAACCTGTTCACCTCGGCGATCCTGCTCGATGCGGAAGGGCAGTTGCTCGCGGTATCACCACCGGACGGCAAGAAGCTCGGTACCCCGGTCGGAATGCGGTACTCCTACCTGCGACTGGCACTCGGCGGGATGTCGACGGTGTCGGACGTCGTGACCTCGACCAGCCGTAGGGAACCTGTGATCGATTTCGCGGTGCCGTTCCGGGCGGGCACCGGCCGGCGGGTGCTCTCCAGCGGATACGCGATCTCCGACACTCCGCTGCAGCCGTTTCTGGTGGGTTCCCTGTCGACCTACCGGACAGCGAACGTGTACCTGGTGGACTCCGGTGGGACGGTCATCGCCAGCGATATGCCGGACCGCGTGGGAACGCTTCTGGAGCGCAGCGCCCCAGCGCTCGTCACCACGATGCAGGCGCAGCCCACTGGCGTTTTCAGCGACGGCGAGCGGCGCCAGCACTATGTCAGCGGCCCGGTGAAGGGCACCGGATGGCGGTTGGTGTTCGTCCTGAACACGGACGAGCTGTACGAAACTTTCACCACGGCACAAGCCCGGACACCGTGGGCGGCGTTGTTCGGGTTCCTGCTGATGGCCCTGACCATGATCGGGCTGTTCACCCGCGCCCTGGCGGGACGTATCCAGGCCGAGGGTGCGCACGCCCAGCAGGAAGCCATCCTGGACACCGCCGGGGACGCATTCATCGGGATGGATGCCACCGGCCTGATCATCGAATGGAACATCGCCGCGGCCCGATTGCTGGGCTGGGCCCGCAGCGAGGCACTCGGCCAGCCGGTGTCCCGGTTGATGATCCCGCCCCGGGACCGGGACCGGCATGCCGCCGGGCTCCGGCAGTTCCTGGACACCGGGATCGCACACCTGCCGCAGCATCCGATCCTGCTCACCGCGCAGCATCGTGATGGTCACCTGATCCCGGTCGAGCTGACCGTCTCCCGCAGTCAATGGCAGGACACCTGGCGATTCCACGGCTTCATGCGGGACATCACCGAGCGGCTCGAACATGAGAACCAGCTCAGCAACCTGGCCCTGACGGACTCGCTGACCGGCCTGGCCAATCGCCGTGCCTTCCTCGACCGCCTGGACCAGGCGCACGCACGCAGTCGCCGACACCACACCCGGCTGGCCGTGCTGTATGCCGACGTCGACCAGTTCAAGGGCATCAACGACACCTACGGTCACGCCGCCGGCGACGCGATCCTGCGCGATGTCGGTGATCGGCTGCGCACCCTGTTCCGCACCGAGGACACCATCGGCCGCCTCGGCGGTGACGAATTCGCCATCGTCTGTGAGGATTTCGACGCCTCGTTCGAGGACCTGAAGGAACGCGTGCGGCAGGCGCTGGCCGTTCCCTACTCGTTCCGCGGCCAACCCATCCTGGCCACCGTGAGCGTCGGCATCGCCATGCCGTCGATCACCGAGACCGCCGGGCATCTGCTCGAACGCGCCGACAGGCTGATGTACGAGGCGAAAGCGGCACACCGCAGCTGATCCGGCACACCTGACCCCGCCGCACCCAACGGCGGCCGCGAAGCGCAGCACCCAGCGGTCGATCGGGAGGCCGTCCCGACCGGAGACCGGCACCACGGCATAAGCGACAAGGATCCCGCTACGCACCGACGGGATATCCGCGAACCGCTCGTCCAGTCGGGCGTCGCGCACCACCAGTGGGCTGTTCTGGTCAACCGCGACAGCACACAGAGATTCGCTGCGCGGGGTCTCAGGATAAGTCCACCCGATTTTCGACTTAAACCATTGCCGGTGGTCATCAACCAGTGTCATGGACGCCATCGGGGCGGCGAGCAGTCGGGCGGCCAACTCGACCACGGTGTCGAATTCCGGCTCCGGGCCGGTATCGAGCAGACCGGTCTGTATCAATGCAGCCGGCCGGTCGGACACATATCCGCTATCACGTTGTTCGTCGGGCACACCTGCGCCGTTGTGCACATCCGCCATTCGCCGCCCCTTCATCACCTGGCCGACGCCGGTTCGGGGTCGGCAGCGTGGACCGCCGTGCCCACCTCGGTCGTTTCTCGTCCAGATGCAGAAAAATGAATCACCATCCGGCGCCGTCCGGGCGCCCTGGAGGAAGGCCGAGAACCCCGGACGACAGTTCTGGAATTCGAATTCAGTGTCCTGCGCAACCGGAGGTGATGGCCTCCACGAGTCGGCACCCTGGTCGACCGACTGGTCCGGAAAAAAATCCGTTCCGAGTACCACCGAAGGGACGTCGTTCAAACCGAAGAATGGCGATCTCGAGCCCGTCGAGGTATTGCCCATCGGCGCCCGACTTTCCGGTATTCGCACCGCCTGTCGGGTGCACACCGAATGCCCG
>Ga0307513_10004620_pt1 | contig 18332 bp, 22 predicted proteins | sample 15_EM_MG_FD_202174 | JGI IMG/M metagenome (GOLD analysis project Ga0307513, IMG submission 202174) | Populus trichocarpa ectomycorrhiza microbial communities from riparian zone in the Pacific Northwest, United States - 15_EM | ecosystem: Host-associated > Plants > Roots > Unclassified | place... | reverse complement strand
ACAGGGGTTAACAAAACCTTCCTATTCCTTTTTTGCTCAAAACTAGGCTTTATTAAGGGTATGTCGCCTTGACGTGGAGATTAGAACCCTGTACGGAGATAGCCAATTTGGCGAGAAGATGCGGTATATCTAAGTGAGTAGGATAAAATAAGTAAAGAAATTAAGGCGGACAGGGAGTCATGTCAACTTTCGAGACAGGGCTGGTGGAAGTGGCAGCCTAAAAGTTACAATTAGGGTAGCCAGGACAAGGGCACGCCTAATACGTTGTATGATATAAACTTAAGTTAGATATATTTGCTCCAGCACCAAATGGAAGGAATTCGATAGTTAATGCCTATCTGCATCGTGCAAGTGGATGATCCAATGCTCCAGGCGATTTCCACTATCATACACGCTTTGGGTAGCCGGCACTATATATACAAATAGAACGTGCCTGGGGGGGATGTCACAATATTTTACTTACTAGAATAGAAGCCGAATACTGTACATGGGTCACAGAACTACTAGGCTAAGATAAAATCTCTTATGATTACTGGCTCCCATGATATTAGTATTAAGTCTGTTCGGTGCTCGTGCAGAACATCTCCAAGAATGGGAAGTCCTACCGTATTATCTTGAATAAGAGAGAATTGTCTCAGGACGTCTAAGTTTCTATTTTGGTGGGCACTGGAGGGAACGCCAGTAAATTAGGGCTACGCGTTACTTAGAGAGGAAACTTAGGAGTCCCGAGACAATTCTCTCTTATTCAAGATAATACGGTAGAGTAAACGGGATGCTAGGGTTTTCTTTTTCTTTTTCCAATGTCCAATTCCTCGAAGGCTTTGTTAAGGAAATTTCCTGTGCCTGCATCTCTTGATTTTGAATGGAAGGTCACAGCAAGGCAGACAGCCCAAAGTAAAAGAGGTAGTCAGGTCAAAATTAGCTGGAAGCCTGGCGAGGCTAGAGTTTTTGGGTTTTTGTTAGGGGTTGGACAAGAAAGATAGCAGGCAATTAGACCTCCATAGAGTGGGGGGATTGCTCCTGGGGAGCACGTGACCTCCTCCCTTCTTTTTTTTTTTATTACCCCAATTGCTGGATTGGGTTGGAGTTGGTTTTTTTCTTTCTTTTTCCTTGGCCCGCCACCACTAAATGAAACACAGATCCAATCTAGCAGCTTGACCAGCTACAGGGAGTAGATCGAGTCTTCCCCTTTATACCTTCTACCCACATGCCTTTATTTTCCTTCATCAGTAGATACTTACCTGGGTAACAAGATATCAAATGTCAGAGCTCCTGAGAACTCACCACCCATACATTTCCCTAGACCATTAACGAACATTAGAGGAGGGCTAAAGAACAAAAGGAACAACAGTAGAAATCGCGATACCTTTTGCAAACCCCAACTACGACCTCAATGTAAAAGGGGCGGGAGACTTGTGGTTTCCAACTTTAAAGTTAGGCACAATCCCCTGAACTGGAACATAAGTTGGGAATATCGTGGAACACCCTATACTCCTATTGCTGTCCCCAACCTGAATGCCCTTGGCTGCACATATGGAATCAGTGACCCATTCCCAAATCCTCTCACGGCTTTCCTTTGTTAGTGGCATACATATTGTGATTATTTCTTCAAGGGGTATTGATCTAGCAGTTAACAATCAGTAGTCAACGACTGGGACCTTTTCTTCCCTTGTTTATTACCTCTCCCTACGGCTTACTGACTATGATTCTTCATTTGAAATGCCCTTAAGCCGTGTATTCAGATTGTTCCTTGAGATACTCCAATATATTTTGTGATTTTCCATCCTCCCAACCTCACAAATGCAATTCCAAAAGCAACAATATAATTCAGGGGCCATTGCCTAAGGGTGTAGTATTATGAACTCGATTCTTTCACGTCACAAGGCCGGTTCTCCTCTTGGAAAGAGAAAAAAATCCCCAGAAAGAGTCAGGGAATCACATGCCATCAGAGTAGATAGCGATAGAGTTGAAGAGTATAGAGCCTAGGACAGAAGTCCAACATTAGAACTTTGTTCCTCCTCTTCATGAATACGGCGTAGCCCTAGAGAAGGATGTATCCTCGAGAGGGGGGCATACTTCTGCTCGCGGTTGTTGGCAATACTTTGGGAGGGTATAACTAGCGGTTTTTGGGAAGTTCACGTTCTTGGTTTGCCTGGCTGATAGGTTAAATTCCTAGTACAATGGGACGGGTCGTTCAGGGGCGGTGTGGCTAAGGGAGTTATGAGGTACTGCAGTTTTTGCAGCATGGTAGTTCTTCGCGAGTAGAGCATATAGTATCACTCGGTGCAGTAAGGGTACTGAGAGGTCATTAAATTATTTCTCCTAATCCCATGTAATCCTCTATAGAGATAAGGGTTATGTTTTCTGGGTTCAGATGACTCCCTCAAGTACCATACTAGACAGCCCCGCACTACGGTAGTGAACATCTTGACACCTGACACTACTGCGGGACTATCGGTGCCTCTATATTTTCTTATCTAAGGGGAAAATGTGAAGGCCCTAGGGATGCCACCAAGAATGCAATACCCAAGAAAGAGGGTCGATCACCAATCATTGAACGAAGCTGAAGCGGCACAGGTAGCTGAAATACCGTACATAGGTAGGCAACCGTATCCAGGGTGAGTGTAGGGAGCTTTTGCGCCCAAGAAACGTCAATTCGGGCTCAGTGCTTACAGGGAGCTTATTTCTACTAGGTTGTACATAATACCTTCTAGAGGTGAGACTAAGATACGCCCACAAAGGATCTTATGCTATTTACTAACGGTGCAATGTACCTAGATCTTAAAATCATTTCGGCAATATCTCTTCTCTAGCGTATGAGGAAGGGGGAAGGCAGCGTAATCTAAGAGGCCAATTTCGGCATTAGCAAGAAACATAACCTCAGGAGAGAGAAGGATATATGTCCTGATAATCCTTTCCCATCGACGTACAACTGTGTTCGAGGAAGCGTGGTCAACAGGAACATCAGTACAGCAAGGAAAATGTATATTTTACTAACGCACGGAGAGGAGCTCAGGATATTTATGCACCACAAAAGCACGGACTACGGAGAGCTTTGTATCGTAATATGGCTATCGTAGGCAGATAAACTAAAAGCGGAACAGTCAAAACACGAACACGAGAACTAGACCAAGGCTGGACAAAAGGGTGGGTAAATCAGAAACTTCGTTCGCTCTCCACTCTCTAAACTAACTAAATAAAAACATAAGAATATATAGAGTATAATGAAACCATCTTAACTATTCCATCGTTCCCCACACTCATCCATTTCACTCCATTGCTCCATGCATTACTCCATGACCACGATAAAGGAAGCCCACAATCAATCTCTGTCGATCCTTTCAACCTCAGAACAAATGAAATCACTAAAGACATTCTGTAATTTTTCATCGTACCTTTCTTTCACATATCTTTGTTTATCCACTATCCACTTCCGTCAACTCTAACACTTTGCTGGTGGAGAAGGGTTAGTACAATACAGGAGCTACCTATTTATAAGTGAGTGAGTGTGGAGGGCGGGACGCGCACAAACAAGTATACCATGTCAGTGTTCCCAACGGGGTAGTCTGTCCGTCTTGAGCCAGGACGAGGATGGACGACTTTTTGTCGTCCCATCCCGTGCTCTAGCCAAATTGCCCGACAATCCAGAGTGGAGGACGTCGGGCCCCGTAGTCCCCCACCATGACATTACCCCTGTAAGGTCTAAGTTAAGCTTTTTTGATTCATTGCGCCATAATATGAGAACACTGTGCGCACTGCTCAGAATACTCGTGGTTGGGCTGCTGTTGTGCCCGAGGGACTCCTCAATTCTTTGAATTAGGCAGGGGCCGGGAGTGTTAAGTATACCGGGAACAGTGCTAACATCAAAATCCAAATGGTCCCCTGTGACGCGGAATCCTCAAGTGGAGTTGACATACCGAATAGCTGTTGTAGATAATAAGTTATGGAGTTAAGATAGGAAAAATAGTTGAAGTCAAACCTTGTAGCCAATCACTATATCAAGAGGATCTTGTAGTTTGCATCCCGTACCGTCTTCTATTTCGAACAATTGTTGACTTTAAATCCTTTTTATTATCCGTATCCGATGGCTCATTAACTTATCCCCCCTCTTTGTAATTCAATCGGAGCCGCGAATACCATAATATGACTGATTAGACTCCGCAGTCATCTAATACACCAGTCCAGTTGATATAAAAATTATGATATCATTTCCCTCCACTCGAACCTTCTAGCGCCCACGGTTTCCTGTCTTTTATTACTGTCGCCGGTATTTACCGACCGTCCCCGGATGCCCTCCACCGTCCCCTGCCGTCCCCTGCCGTCCCGGGTGCTTCCTCATACGCCCTGCAGTTGCCCGCCGTCACCGGTCGTCACTCACAGTGCCCCGCCGCTTCCTACAATTTCCGCGATACATCCCCAGTCTTCATACACCCACCACACATTATTGTCTCAGGTTGCCGGGCCGTCGTCTTTGGTAATAACGGCCGTCTTTAGATTTTGCAGACGAGCACGGGACATCTTTTGCGGTCCAGTCCGGTCCAGGGCTCTTAGCAGTCCGTCCTCCGGGCCCCTAGGCCGTTGGAAACACTGCCATGTTTCATTCAGCCACTATATCTATCTTAGAGCAGGCGGTAACGGAAGATAACTTTACCGACTGTCTTCTTCCAACTTGGAGCTCGAACCTCTGCTCTATTCGGGTGTCGATACGTGCAATTTTTTTTATAGAGAACTACTGTACGCTGGGCACGAGTCTTGTGCCTGGCCGATTGAAAGCCCGTGATCAAACAGGGGGGACCGTTCGCACGCCGATGCCAGCAATTGTTTTTTTCAGAGTGGCTCTGTGTGGGGGTGCTTGACTAACGACGGCAGTAGATTGGTTGAGATTTCTGGTATTCTCCCGCTCTGCCAGAACTTTTTCTTCTCGCCGCTCCAGATGGTTTGTGCTGTACTCTCCAAAAAGGCAAGGCAAATCCTGGCGGGTGGTGAATAGGGGTATGATACTAGTATTTGGTAAGCAAAGAGTCAAAATAGGGTAACCAAAAGTACTGGCACAGTCCCGGTTGAAGAAAGCCTATCGGTATTCTGCATTAGCCAATCCTGAGCCCTCCCGATAGAATACTAGCGGTGCTTTTTTATACCAGCGAAAAAAGATACCTTTCACAGAGGGCCTGAGATTGGCCTGTATAGAATAGGTTTCACTACAACATAGAGTTGATCGAATCGCATTCCTGGTGGTGTGTGTGGCCTAAAAAAAAAAGGCAGGGCGGCTCAATTCGATATCACAAGCACCGCCCAGCACTCCTGCCGAATACGGTGAGGGTACATTCAACATGGAAGCTGGAAGCATGCCGGGGTAACGGAGGGAACCGATCAGACGTAGAGAGGGATCTGAGAATATTTTCTTCTGCTTGTTCTGGCATGTCCGAGACAGGGGCCGCGGAGGGAGGGGTAAAAAACGAGGCTGTCCCTCATCCTTTTGATGTCCAATCAGCATGTCCTCACAGTGTTGGTGACCGGACGTGGCTTCCCAGTCTGACAGCGAAGCTATGCAATACAGGAAGCGGCAAGTGGCTCACTGGTTCACCTCTATGCCATGAAGCGTGAGCCATCTCAAATCCAATTAAAGCCTGGAGCTAAGCTCGCGGCGGCGTCATGGTATGTCACTCGATGTGATAAACTCCTCCCCCGCACCTGGATCTACCTTGCTCAAGAATTTAAGCCCGATATACCTAGCTGCACTAGGCCACCCAGAGTCCCTCTGCCGGTAAATAATCCTCCGTACTGTTTGTTCCTAATGACCAAGAGCAACTTCCCCTCCCCTCTTCGTTGTGGGGTTCTGCCAGCATTGTATCAAATTTTATATTCTCTTCTTTACTGGCCCAATCGTAAAGTCTGCATCCACCCTAAACCTCATAAACCGCTGCTGTGGCCAACTTGCCAGCCCAAAGAACCCCAAAAGTAAACAAATAATAGAAAAAAAGTATATCTCACTTCCTAAGGCAGACTTACCACTAGTGTTGTTTAGAGATCCCATAATAACAGAAGCTATCATCGTATACGCGGTGTAGATGAATGTAATCATGGAGGTTTACTAGGTTTAGGGTGGATGCAGACTTTGCGATCGGAGGAGTACTTACTACACCTTCCCTTAGTCTCACTACACCCACCCCTGAACCTTCCAGAAGAGCTCTCCAGCACCCTACGGAACATGGCTCATCAATCTCTACAAGCAGACCTAGTCGAGCACTGCCGACTGGAAACATACTTCGGGGAAGCCAGCGTTAACCACACAATCTACTCACCCTCCATCCACAAAGAAGAATGGAGACGTGGGGGGGCAATTGGGAGAGGAGGCTTCAGTGCAGTACACTTAGAGCACGGCCCAAAGGATTCTGTAAGGGCAGTGAAGGTTATTGACAAGAGAACGCTCTCGCCTAGGTTAGACCTTAGTAGGGAGTTGTCTATCATGAGTTTCTTGACAAAGGTCTGTTTGTTTTCTTGCTTGCTTGTTTTTCTACTAGGTGGAGTGTTTCTTGATCTGATAGCATGATAGCATCGGATGTCGCTTTTCGTGCGGTTTTTGGGCTGGTTCGAGAATAGCGAAAAGTTGTGCATCGCTATGGAGTACTTTGAGAAAGGGGACCTGCGACGACACCTCGGTGAACGGATGCCAATGCCTGCGGCAAAGCAGCTCTCCAGCCAGCTTCTAGAGGGTTTAAATTTCATGCACAAGAACAGGATTGCTCATCGGGATATAAAGCCCGAGGTACTTATTCATTCACCCAGCCTGTCATGGAAGCACAGAGATGACAAGATCTGACTGAGCTGGGGGAGAGTAGAATATATTTGTAGTCTCACTGTCCCCGCTTCGCGTAAAGCTTGGCGACTTCGGAGCATCAAAGTGTATCAACGAACACACCAAACTTCGCACGCAGATCTTCACACGCTCATACTCCGCGCCAGAAATCCTTGGAGTGTTGGATTCCTCTCTAGAAACGTCAGAGTATACTTGCGCGGTGGATATCTGGTCGCTAGGATGCGTGATGTTCGAGGTCCTGACTGGAAGCATACTCTTCCAGAAGGAATTCTTCATTTGGCATTTCTGTTATGGGAAGGCTAAGTCTATGCTTGAGCCATTAAGGGAGGCTGTGAGGGAGGAGGGCGGGTTTGAATTTGTTAGCGGGTTACTGTCGCCAGATCCTATGGGACGGCCAAGTGCTGCAGGGGGACTCAGTGATCCTTGGTTGAGATCAGGAAAGTGAAGGAAGGAGGAGTATGCTTGCCGTTCGATAATAAGATTTCTTATCTTTATGTCTCATGCCAGTGTTATGCTAGTTACCAAGAAAACGGGTTTCACTAGGCTATGTGGTAAGAATAGGTGGGTCCAACTCGATAGCCAGGATCAAAAAGAAGGAACAGTTACCGAAGTGGAGCTATAAGGATGAAGAGTGTTTGCCGAACCATGTGGCAAGAAAGAGGCTACCAGGTGGATTGTTAGGCATTTGAGGTTTGTAATGATACAAAAGCGGTTGGAGAAAATGGCTTGATAAACACATGGGAATTGTGAATGTGGGAGTAATACACTTTAAGAATATATCAAGTGATAGGAAATGGTGGTGCATCCACACTACTCATAATGCTTTAAACCTATCGGAGTGTTTTTGATTTCTATTCTGATGTCCTAGACCTGGACCGGCAGTAGATGTCTTCAGAAATTGCATCTCCATAAATCTCTGTAGATATAATACCTGTAGGCTTTTGAAGATATCCGCAAATATTCGAAGACACCTGGATAGCACCATCGCCATTGTGGGTATCTCCAGATGCCGATGAGCATCTTGAAATACATGCTAGCTATTGACAATATCTACGAATCACATGATATATGCAGAAAGACTACGAGGCCCTGCTAAGCACCCTTGGAGCCTGGACTGGACGCCCGGCGCAGTGATCCGTCGGGGACTTGTTCCCTAAAGGCTTGACTACTTTACCTGAAAAGTGGGGCTCGAGAAATAATAATACAATTTCCACTCTGTGATTTGGTACGATGTCTCCCAGAATAGTTGCCCTGTACAGTACATCTCGCACTAAGTCTGTGAACGGTGTGGAAACATCATAAGTTATCTACCGTACGAACACTACCACAACTTATCACAGTACAAGTATCTGATGGCATCCGGCCTTCTACCTCAGTGATCTCTCCTCTGTGCATAGCTTATACGAATTTTCCTTTATTGCCCTAATTTTCTTGCGGTCCCAACTCCTCTAAACACATTAGTAGACCGTCTAAAGCAAACCGCCCTCTATATATATATCCTCTCCATTTTTCATGCTGGCACTAGGCCCTCAGGCCGATCAGCAGCGTTTGGTCCCTCTTCGCTGGAGAGCAGACATCACTGAAATTTTAAAGTTACTACACATCGCATGGCTAGTTGGATCACATAAGATTTCAAACCAGTGTATCTTAGTCTTCTCTCTGAAAGGTAGTCGCGCAAACTAATGGACACGAACCACCATAAATACTAACGCGAAACTAAGGATACCTTAGGGGCAAAGTCTCCGATGGTTATCCCGGATACAGCTTCCTTTCTATATATGTACTGTCCGTCGTTATCAAAATTCGATCTCAGTGTATTATCTTATAAGTGAATGAGATCTCTGATCTGGAAAGCGGATAAGAAATATTTTCAACCTCAACTACCCACCCATTGAAATCCCAAAATCGGGCTTCCAGTAGGATAAATATTAGTTCCCAAGTTTACCTTTCATGAAATACCTAGCTGGCGCAGTGGTTAACACTCCTGTCGCAATTAGCGGGAGCTCAGGAGTTCAATCCATGCTGACAATCAGTTATTATTGAACGATCCGTCATGTAGGGCAGGAGAATTAAAAAATCCTGCCCTATGGGGACTGGGAGATTGAAGAACTTAGCCCTTATCAATAGGGCTGTGGGGTTTAACAATCCTGCTACGAGGTGGTAGAATCCGACTCTAGACCTTAAAGGTTGGCGATCGGCGGGTAGCAGAAGCGAATGGGAGGGGGGTTGGCAAAGAAAGAAATATGAAAAATATATATATATATATAAAAAGTAAAATAAAATATATAAATATATAAATAATTGCTTCTTTTACCTTGGGAAGGCAGCTGTCGCCTCTCTCCCTACTTATTGCCTTGTATTACATACCCAACACCAATGCGGCATAAACCGTGCCAAATGGTCAGTGATTTTCCCCCGGGAACCAAGTGCTGCAGTCTTAACAGCGATCTCAGTCGTCCCGAAGACGTGGTGAGGACGACAAAGGACGAGACTGACTGCCTTGGTGCCTCCCTGGACGGGGTGGACGGCCGTCGGCTACAGACACGCAAAATTGGGCAATGAGACAAATAGTAGTAGTACCCAAACAGGTTAAGATTGGAAGGGAAACAAAAAATAAAAAAAGAGGTAGTGCTCGAGGGTCCTGCCAGGGGTCGCAGTCCGACTGGACGACTGGGAGCACTGCAGCCTTAATGGTACCGTACCCGGCTCACCAACTACGATTCCCCATTATATAAGGTAATATTGAGACCTCAATAGTACTGCAATAGTGTCAAGATTCATAATACAGCACCACAGCGAGCAGCTCTCTATTACAAAGCGAGAATATGAGTATTACTTTAAAGCCACTGTCAAGGACTAAAAAAGATTATAATAATAGGCTTCACTCCACAGAGCAAAAACCTCTAGGCATTTTTAACAAAGCCCACGAGATCTGTGCAGTCTACACCTAGCCCTGCTAGAAGTAATAAATACCTTCACTTACGCCCGGGCAATCCTCCTATCAACGGTTCCGTTGGAAAAAGTGATTGTCCGTCCAACATGAAACGTCGTCATATCTCCCCTATACTACCTTACCTCACAGCTACCCTCTTACCTCTGCTCATTCGTCCTGTTACTTATGTTTTCCCCTTTTACTCTTCTACTTGCCTCCTTTCCTTCTGCTCTCCTTAAACCCCCAAGATTCCCTACATACCTGTGTCCGGCGATACTTCCAACAGGTCCACGCCGGAAAGTAGCTTCAATGTGACGGAAGTATGCCTGGTAAGGGCATAGTGGGAACACGTATCATTAGCACTATATATAGATACCTCTCACGGGTATAAGTACCATCGCCTGGCACCCAAGTAGCAATGCACAAGAGACAGCGGAACAACACTGATTCTCCTTCTGCGAACTATACCGCCCCCCACCTTCAACCGGTCTTTACTTTTTCTTCAAGCCCGCATCTCTCATATAGAAATTTCAACAATCCACCCAACACAAAGAACGAGTGATGGCCAATGACTAAGATAAATGCCTGCCTCGGTCTACCTCAGGCTCGGTCTAAACTATCTCGGGAGAACAATAATCAGGTGACAAAATCCATAAGCTTTCCAACCTACCCTCCATGGCAGCCCCCGTGAATTCAAGTCGACCATAGGGAGCGAGCCAGAAATAGCTAGTTCCCAGAGAGTGGGCTATCTGGGGAGCTTTTAGCCCAGCAAATTAGATAAACCTTTTAACATAGCAACAAGAGAGAGTTAAAAGGAACGGAGACTCACCGAGCGGCCGAGTGCCTCTGTCACAAGCTATATATATGGTTCTGGAGTATTGGGGGATTATCATAGGGTTGGTGCCTTGTCGATCAGCCCTCCATAAATATACCCATTTTGAACCTCCCATCGGTCCTATGGGAGTGGAGGTTTTAGGAAGGAACGGGCATTTGCGGGCTCGAATACTCTCTATCTGTTAGAGCTAAGCATGAGATATTGTAGAGGCGCAGGTCAGAAGCAAGTAAAAAACCCTGATATAGTGTTATGACGCACCCTTAACCTAAATAAGAGTCCCAGGCGATAGAAGGCTACAGGTAGTAAAAGGGCTTGCTCCTGGAGACAAATGCTCGTTCTAGAATCACGCAAGTTGCCGGTTACTATTATCAAGCACCTCACAGTACAGCATCCAATATCTAAACCAGAGCAACGCCCTCTCCCCCACCATGGGTCTCCAGAGGGGGCGTAAGAATTGATTAGAATGTGGATTTTTCTTTCTTGCCAATGTTTATAGCTCTACCGTTTATTGCCTAGTCGGAATCTTCCCACAACCGAGTATTAGGCATCCATTGCTGACTACTTATGCATTCCTACACATCGATGATTTCCCTGCTTATGTGCGGGTTCGCAATCACTACCCGCTCCCTCGAATAGAACGCACTTTCTTTTCTCTTCTTGTAGATCATCGCCCCCCCGCTCTTCTACAGACTAACCAATAAATCATCTTCTTAATTTGGCATGTTCCTACAACTCAAATAGTAACAGAACCGACCTCCCCAAACCTAACCCGTGTGCTCCAAAATGTCGAACAAAGTGAACCAGGATACTCATGAACGAAATGGAATAACCCAACCCCCCCCTCACAGAGGAGTGAGGGTCAAAGAGTCCCGTTCCAGAAGGTTCACAGAAAAAGTGCAGAACACGTTCAAGATTTAGACGGAGATGCCACCCTACGATTTAGATAGGTCTTCCCAACCGCTTGGGTGCATCCAGAACTCCTAGTCTAAACCCACGCTCAGCGCTTAAATCCACATCATAATATTATAGTACCGTATTTACTCTTGAAATCCGCCACCTCCGTCAGCACGACAGGCCAAGTTGACAAGTTAGTGGAATTGCGCACACCAGTCAATGAGTCAAACGCATTCCCAAGGCTGATATTTTACCGTGATAGGAAAATACTAATCCCTTACAGGAGTTCTTGTCGTTGAATCTAGAGATTAGTCGGGTGCCGGAGATAGCGAATTTCAAGAGTAAATACGGCGCCACGAAATAGAACGTTTGCCACACCTGCCCCCCGAGATCCTCCATGGATGTCAAGACGAAAACTCGGCCACGCGCCGGATCCCCTCTCTCTAAAATTTAGCTTTCGTTTTTTAATCCTGGGCCAATCATGTATCGTCACTCGTCGGGAGCAAGACCAAGTTTGGAAAAGGACACCGACCAGAGAGCCAAAGACATCAATACGGGAGCACCTCGAGACACCATCGCCCAACCTTCCCGCCCAATGATCATATAGCCTAGACAAATTCATCTGCCCACAGAGGCTCAGAATACAATAGCTAGAGCATTTCCCCTCAAGGTTGTAGAGTAAGTTAGTGGGATGTGAGGTGCGCGTCCCATATGAGGGTACCTGCCAAGCCAAGCTTTTTAGATAGTCAAGATCCTGTACCCCGTAACAGACCAAACTAACCTTGAACGATCCCTGCCCCCATACGCATGGCCGGTGGAGGATCGGGGAAGAATGTCCCAGCGATCCCGGTACCCTGTAAAACTGTCTCGGGGTCAACATAATGGCAATCTGCGGAGACCAGAGGGCATGGAAATTCTGGATTCTGGAGTGTTTCATCCGGTTTTCGGCGGGTTTTCCAAGCCCATTAACTCTCACCCTTGACATTTATAACGAAATACACGCGCCGGGAAGCACCGTAGACGGGCGTGAGAACAGATTAGAGAATCCCCCCCCCCGCGTTGATAGTAATCTGTAGCAATGGAGCGGGCCAAGTGTTCGTGCATATACGAGCGGGGTTTTTTTTTCTCCGGTCCACGGTCAGCACCACCAGCGAGCATATGTGCCGCCATCCATGATGTCAGCAAATCAGGAGACCGGGCGCAACGAAAAGGTGGTAAGAGGAGCAAGAGGAACAGCAAAATCCACTGGCGCTGGCTGCATAGTGCCTTGGTGTTTGGCACAGACCGAGCCAGCTCGCTCCGGGATTTAGAAGAAGAAGGCCTTTCACGAGGCCAGCCTGTCCCTTCCACACAGTAACAGGCGTACGGCACAAAAGTTAGCGCCGATCACACCGAGAGGCACAGGTATCATGATGAGGAATGGCAGGGGGTGCGAGAACTGCCGGTAATGGGATAAGACAATATTAGTATATCGGGAGCAAGGGAGGGCGTTTGTGATGCGGAGGCCTCGTTGCTTGCATACTGGCTCCGTGGCAAACGATGGGGAAGGACGCAAGAGATGAGAATAGGTATAAATATTATTGTGGAGAAGATTGATGGAGGTATAAGAAAATGCTATAAACAATATTTATAAAAAAGATGAAATAAAAGTGAAATAAAAGTGAAATAAAAAAGTCTAAAAAAGACTATTACTAACAACTGAAATATGGAGAATAGACAGGCTTGCGCCCCCGTATATGCACCCCGTAGAGGACAAGGGATCAAAGTACCGAGCTCGCCCACGAAATGTGAGTGATGATACACGACACCCAAAAACTAGGGCCCGATCTAGCATCGCTTTCAAGACCGTTAGTCATATAAGCCAAGATAGCTAAAGCTTAAGACCCAGTTCGTGCCAAGGGACTCAACGGGACCCAGGTCCCCCATAGGGAACGTCCCGACGACGCATAGCTTAAGCAGACACAAACAGGTGTCTGCTCGCATCAGCGCGCTCCGCCTATCTTTGGTATAGATGTCGGAGAGAAAGCAGGGGAGCGCTTCAATAAAAAATCTTGTTAATAATTTGACGCATCGGGGGGGCTACTAAATTAGCTTCCGGTTTGGGTTCCCCAGTCTTACATCACTAGACTACCGTAGTCCCAAGACCTCCCGCTAGGGCGGAGGGGGGAAAAAAACTCCCATTCCTAACCTAGAACCTAGAATCCCTAGGCAAGCCTCATATGCATTAATCGCCCCAGGCCTAAGCATAGCCACAGCCAAACAAGGAACTGGGAAGCAAACTCCGATCACAGGTCGTCACTCGATCATAGAATTCATCCTCCCACCCTCCAAGCAAACTAGCCGGGGCAGAACCCGTATTCTACAGGATCCCATTGGTGCTCGGATATTGAAACATCTGTGGCAAGGGATCTGATGAGATCTTGGTGCGATATGCTCGCCGTTCTTTTGGAAGAAGTGCGGGTAAGTAAGAAATCTGACAGCGCATACAGGCAATCCCCTTGTGCACCGGGATTTGGCGAGTGTATTTCCGGAGATATCGGTTTTCCGGGGGTCAGTGATATTTTAAAGAAGGAAGGAGGGGGAGTTACCGATCGGGACGCCGCCTGTTAGCTTGTGACTTTATAGAAAATGGGTTTTTCCAGGAGTTTGATGGTGGAACACAAGCACGGTTCCCACGGTGCTCCCCGTCTATAGCGCGTAGTCCCAAAAGATGAAACTTCCCCCAAGATTGATCCCGCACCACGGTTTGATATCCCATAACCCCCCCCCCCCCAATCCTCCAATTACTCCAATCACCCTAATCCAGGCCTCGGCACGATCACAAATATAGCCCGTACGCAATCACCCACCTCCGTCAATAACAGCAGGAAGTCATACCCCCCTCCCCGGGACCCATAACCTTACACTAAAAGGCACACTTCCCACGATAAACATCCTCACCTTACGTACGCACCTACTATACCCACTTACCTGCACCACAACCACAATCCCTCCTAAATTACCACCAAGCACAATCAAAACACTCGAAACCAAACCAAACCAAACCAAACCAAATAAAAGCAAAAAACAAAAAAAAAGTAATCATTACACCGACCCGAGACTCCCCGGCATGAACGCTCGGACTACCTGCCGATCCCTGAAATTCTTTTCAATGTTACCGTACTTTCACCGGTTATACTACAAGCGCGATACGCTGCTATTATCGCACAAAAAAGATTGCCTGCCCTGCCCTGCCCTGCCTATCGGCCTATCAGGTAGAACAGGCAAAAAAACTCTAGGGTAATTCCTTAGATTTTTGTCATCCCCCAGCCTCCAATGCCTTTCGCCGTGAAACCCACCCGGCCCCCTACGGGCACAGACGCAGTCGAGAAGCCGACAATGAATGTCCACGGGGGAAACTTCCCAGGCGTGCGGGGGGAGGAGGAGGGTGCAAGGTTGGAAAAGCTGTGTCCTGCAGTTGTACTCGTACACACAAGTACTGTACGGCACCGGCAGCAAATGCCGGGGCGGCCTAACATTTCGGACCGGGCGGATTCCTAAGAGAGCGCCTGTGAGCACAATGTCATAGATAGATAGGAAATATTATGATGATGATGATAATAATAATAATACGGCATGATAATGTTATCAAAGAGATCTTTTTTTCTTTCTCTTTTTCCATCGGTTGGATACAACCGCCTAGCATCCAGCCAGCAAAAGTGTGAGGAGGAGGAGGAGGAGGAGGAGGAGGAGGGGGAAGGGCACCCACCAACCAATCAAGCGAGGAAACAAAATGAAACCCAAGAGGGTACCGGCTCAGCCCAACCGAGCAACCTCCCCCCCCCCCCAATCCCGAAGAAATGTCCAATGGCAGGGAAATGGAATGACTTGCTGCCGCTTGCTCCGACGCAAACACATTCCGAAGCGGTCTAGAACCCTTTTTCCCCCCTCCCGGGTGATTTCTTGGGGCTCCTATATCCGATAGAGGTATCCGATCGGCAGAGAACTTCTTTACTCTTTCTTTCTTTCTCCCCTGTATGATTTTATAAAAAAAATATTAAAAAATTACGCACAGCGCGCATTAGCTTACGAGGTTTATTTACCCTGTTGCTTACGAGTGAAGATGAGGAGACTGGGGGGAGGGAGGGGGGAGGGGGGAGGGGGGGGGTGAGAAGACGTGTTTTTTTTATTATTATTTATTTATTTATAATTTTTATTTTTATTTTCACTTATGTACTCACACAACTATGGCAAGTGAAGTCGATAGACCGACAGTTCAGCGTGTATGCCTAGTTAGCTGGTTGCTAAGCTACTATCTAGCCACCTACCGGTATTTTATATAGCGAGCAAGCAAGCAAAGCAAGCAAGCAAAGATATACCGGCAATCCCTTCTTGCATGGCAGGTAAGTAAGTACAAGTAACACCAAGCTCAAGTTGCTCTACTGTACTCGGTGTACTCGCGCTACACACACACATACGCACCGCACATACACATACACATGCGCACACACATAGATTTATACGAGTGGAAACCCCCCACCCCACCAGTTCCTCCTTTTTCCCTTTTCCCCTCCCTCCTTCCCCCCGTGCGTGCGTAACGTGGTCAACCATGGTACGATAATAGGGGGGGGGGGGGGGGAAAACACCCGGTGTAATAACACGCTCCCGAACCAAACAGATAGAGCGAGGGGTACTGGTATTGAGATGAAGAAAGGGGGGTGGGAAGAGGAAGAGAAAGGAAGAGAGAGGGTTTCATGCGTCACGAACAATCACTCGAGTTCCATTGCAGCAGCAGTCCTATCAGCCAACGGGGGGATCTCGGTTTATTCACTCATCCACTCATCCGTTTGTTCATTTATTCATGCAAGGGGTGTGGGATAGGTAGTCATGATAGATAGTGAAAAGGAAAGGACAGGAGAGAAGGGCAAGTGATGAAAGAGAGGAAAAAGGAGGTAAAAGGGGGAAAAAAAGACAAGGTAGTGCAATAGTGTATAGTGCACGGTACCAGTAACCGCGCTGATGCGCTCCGCGGAGGGCGGAATATTTAAGGCTATTAGATTCGAGGAAGGGGATTGTGAAGTGTTCACTCCTCATCCCCCATTCCTCTCCACTGCTCCACTAGTACCCTAGCTGGATGGTCGTTGGCCCTCCCTCCATTACTCCCGGCTGGTCGGGTAAGATGGGTATACATGCTTCCTAAGCGGAGGAGGGGGGGACGATTATAATGACGATAAAGATGCAAATTATTCCGCACCGGAACGGCGAGCAGGAAGGTAGGTAGGTATATGTGTAGGTGTGATAAGTATAGTTTAATGCTTTGCAAGTAGAAGCATAACATCACAAGGCACAATCATCATCATCATTATCATAATATTTAGTAAGCCGCTTCTCCGGATCTGTATAAATTTAGCAATCGATATATGCGCAATACTTGTACCAACCACCCAGTCTACTGCTCTTGTACCGTGCGGTGTGCCTCCCTTCATTTCACTTCACCTCACCTCACCCTATCGGGCATAGTGACTTATGGTACGGTACTTGCCAACTGACCCGGCCGGATGACTTGCTTATCATACTCGAATACTCCCGGTACGCATGGTGCCGACTTGGGGAGGGGATGAGATCATATCATTTCTATTCCATTCTAGCGGAGCGCAGTGCATACGGCTTGTGCTGGGCTGTGGCTCGGGCGCATGACGCTCTTTATTTCTTCTACTTCCACTGTACTCGTACAGCACTGCAAATTAAGTGAGTTCGGCATGCGATCTTTTTCTTTCTCTGCTTGCATCTCGGGCTCAGACCACACAGCACGATTACCGCGGTAGTTGCAAGTATGGGCAGACGGGTATCAGAGCCGTGGGGGGAGGGGGGGGGAGAGGATGGAAAAAACCACCCGATTCAGTCGGAGGCGTTGAGAAGAGAGATATCGTGCCATTTCCCGTGTGTTCACAGACTTTTGACAAGACCTGCTGCTGCTCGTCGTTCGTTAATGGGGGTCCCTAATTAACTACTTAGCTTAGGCTTAGGATAAGTGAATGTATTGTCGCATCGTAGTGTCATAAATCTCCATTCCATTTTTCCCTTCCTTCGTTCGTTCGCTGAGACCTTGACCGGAGCTCGGAAACGACTCGGAGTGCGCGCCGATAGGAAGCAGGAGGGAGGCTGAATGAATCTACCGAGTTTCGTGCCACCTGTTGAGCCTCATATATCTTGAGTGTGCTTTGGCGACCACGGATGGGAAGCGAAGGGGGGGTGGGAACGAAACGTTTTGGTTTTTTTTTCCGCTTCCACGTTTTTATCATGGTTACCATAGGCTACCGTGCCAAATCGTGGCTATCAAATATTGTATCATAAGTTGTAGAAATTTTGACCTCCGGGGAAATGAGAATAAATTTTATAAAGCGGGGATATAGTAAGGAAGCAAAGTGAATTATTATTATCTTCGGGCAGCGAGAAGCCCACTCACTGACTGCGCATGTTCCAGCTAACATGTTATCGAGGGAGTGGGTACGATACACGCGAAACCATTTCGCCATCTTGCCTATGATGCCTTCCGGAACAAACATATCCCAGTGCCGCCCGCATCACCCACCCTCCCCCTCCGGTAAGCTAAGCTCAAATTTCAAACCCCTTTCACGAAAAATGACCGAGAGTGGGAAAATTCCTCACACCACGACGCACGACTTGGGAGTGGGCAGCCGTGCAACAGTTTCCCCACCCGCGCATATTTTTTCTTCTTCGCTCGAACATGAATGAGCCAAGTCATCCAACCACAAGAAACATATCTGTGCTCAAGTTACCGAACGCCGACCCCCGCGGGGGGGGGGGGGGGGGGGCGGCGGGGGGGGGGGCGGCGGGGGAGGGAGGGCGCGGGG
>Ga0307513_10004619_pt1 | contig 18343 bp, 19 predicted proteins | sample 15_EM_MG_FD_202174 | JGI IMG/M metagenome (GOLD analysis project Ga0307513, IMG submission 202174) | Populus trichocarpa ectomycorrhiza microbial communities from riparian zone in the Pacific Northwest, United States - 15_EM | ecosystem: Host-associated > Plants > Roots > Unclassified | place... | reverse complement strand
TCAGACCATGATCCTGGAATTCGGCGCGCGGGACGACCTGCCGATGCGTATCGCCGTCTCCGCGACGGCCGAGAGCATCACCGCGACGCTCGGCCCGCTGATCGGCGGCAAGGTGGCCGACATGTTCGGCTACGACGTGGTCTTCGGCGCCTCGATCGGCTTCCTGATCGCGTCCCTGTTGATCCTAATGCTCGCGGTGCGCGAGCCGCGAGGCCGGCTGGCGGTATAACCTGGGCCGGTCCCGTTCCGCCGGCCGCCTTTGCGCACACCGCCTTCGACCTCACGGCCTGAGGCGGCGGGCTGTGTTCCCGGCCTGAGCCGCAGGTAGCGCTGGCGGGTGCGGCCTAGCGGATATCGTTCCCGAAGACACCTCGACCCGATGGAGGGCCCGCTGCGCGGCGAGGATTGGCCCGGGGTCTTGCTGGGATCGGCATTACAGCTTGAGAAAATGGGTCGCTGACGGATCTGTCTCACGCCGCCCGCCCGCCGGGAAAAAGCCTGCGCCGGGCCAGTCTACTTCCCGTGCCGGGGCGCGCGAAACGTCGATCACAACCTGCCGGTCGGCAATCAGCCACGCCCCTTCCCGCTTGGCGAAACGGTCGAGGTAGCGGCCGCAGACAACCGCGTGCGCCGGACCGCTGTCCCGGGTTTCGGGATGGAAGGCAACGAAGTAGCTCTCCACCTCCGCCTCGTCGCCGTGCACCTGGATCAGCGCATTGGTGATGTGGTGCTGCCCGATGAGAGGCGTCGCGTCCATGTTCGGCACCAGGTAGCCGCCAAAGTCCTTGCCCAAGCCTGACCAGGATCCGTGCCGGTCAATGGCCTCGGGATGGTAGACGCTTGCAATCATGGCCGCGTCACCGCGGTCCACGCCGCGGCAGTAGCGGTAGAGAACCTGTTGGATCTCGATATGTGCGGTCAGCTCGTCGAGTCCCATGGGCGTCTCCTAGGCGATCGCCGCTGCGGCACGGTGGCCCTCATGCACGGCGGTTTCGAGGAAGCGGGGGGCGTTGGCGTCCCCCACGAGCGTGACCGAGGGATGATGCCCTTCCAAGTCGCGGTGCAGGTCGCGGTTGGGCCTGTTCGGCGAAATGAACACGACCACATCGGCCGCGACACTCTCGCGTTGGTTCGTCTTCGCAGGAAGAAAGGTCGGTCCCAATATGACGGATCGCTCTTCCACGGCGATCGCGCGGGTCCGAAGCCTCAGGGTGAATTGCCCACGACTGAGGCGCTGTAGCGCCGGCTCCGTCATTAGCGCGGTTTCGACCCCTGGGGCGAAGCTGGCGTGACGCGAGACGTAGGTGACCGCCATGCCCTTGTTCAGAAGGTGCTCCGACGCCGCGATGCCCTCATAGTGACCGACATCGTCGACGACCACCGCGGCGTCGCCCCAACCGCGGCGGATATCTGAGAACAGCTGGTTGGTGGAGACGACCCTCGCGCTGTCCGCGCCCAGCATCGGCTCTCCGGGATTCGATGCCTGCACCCCATCTAGGCGGGGGCTCGAGCCGGTCGCGATGATCACCGCGTCGGCCCCAACCTTCAGGACATCCTCCGCGTCCATGTAGGTGCTGAGACGAACATCGACCCCCAGGCGGTAGACTTCGGTTTCGAGCCATCCAATGAAGTCGCCGATGCCGTGGCGCGTCGGCGCCCGCGCGGCCAGCTTCAGCGCTCCGCCAAGGGCGGGCTCGGCCTCGGCCAGGACCACGCGGTGCCCGCGAAGCGCGGCCACGCGAGCCGCTTCCAGCCCCGCGGGCCCACCGCCAATGACCAGAACGCGCGACGGCGACGCAGCCCGCGCCAGGTGCTGGTCTCCCTGGCGGCTTTCGAACCCGGCGCCCGGATTGATAGCGCAAGCGACCCTGTGGCGCGGGCCAAGAAGATTGCCGACGCAACCCTGGTTGCAGGCGATGCAGGGCCGCACCTGCTCTGGGTGGCCGTCCAGCGTCTTGCGAACAAGATCCGGATCGGCGATGTGGGCGCGGGTCAGACCAACAAGATCGGCATCCCCATTCCGGATGACCTGGTCGGCTTCTTCAAGGGTGCGGAAGCGGCCGGTGACGAGGGTCACCGACTTCACGTTGCGGGTCACCGGCGTACTGGTCGCAAGCTCGTAACCCTCCGGCTCCTGCATTCCGCCGATCATTTTCGGGAAACTCTGGTAGTTGCCCGCGGAGACATCGACGAAGTCGATCAGGGCTTCGGCTTCCAACATTTGAGCGACGCGCAGGGCGTCGTCCGACGTGATCCCACCCTCGGTGAGGTCCGGCGCGAGCCGCACCCCGACCGGGTACCCGGTAGGGGTCGCTGCGCGCACCGCCCGCAAGATCTCCAGGATGAAGCGCGCACGGTTTTCGAACGGTCCGCCGTACGCATCCGTGCGGGTGTTGACGTTGGGCGACAGGAACTGGGCCGGCAGATAGCCGTGCGCGCAATGGATCTCCACGCCGTGGACACCCCAGGCGACGCACTTCTCCGCCGCGTACGCGAAGGCGGCGACGATCTCGTCGATCATTCCCTGCGTCATCGGTATGGTCGGCGTCGAACTGAGGACCCCGGGTCTGTCGGACGGCCCCCACGGCGGCGAGCCATCCAACGGCTGACCGTTCTGGCCCGCGTGCCACACCTGCTGAAACAGCTTCATACCCGTAGGCCGCACAGCGTCGACGAGGGCAGCGTAGCGCTCTGGCATCGCCGGATCGAAGGTGTTCAGGCCGGCTGGACTTGTGGGATGCACGGACAGGATCTCGAGGATCGAGAGCCCCACGCCGCCACGTGCCCGCGCCAGGTGATAGGCCCGCAGGTCGTCGGTCATTGGTCCCATGCCGGTGGCATGGGCCGTTCGCACGATCCGGTTCTTGAGCTCCAGGTCGCCGATGCGGATCGGCCGCGTCACATGTGTGAGCATCAGGAGCAGCTCCTCCGAGCGCGACCCGGGCAGGGCGCCGGCCTCGCGCAATGGCCTCACGCTGGCTCGGGCAAGGCTCGCAAGAAGCCTATCCGGCCCTTCGGGCAGGGCAAGCCATTTATGCCACATGTGCTATTTACTGGTTCTGTCTCGTGCGGTACCGATGCCTGAGAAACAGACGCGCGATGCAATATTTCGCGGGCCCCGGCGCAAGCGTTTTGGCCAAAGAACTGTCGACCGCCAGAAGGAAGGGATGCCGGCATGGGCGCGCAGCCAACGCTGATCACAGGGCTGGGCGAGATCATGCAGATGGCCTTCGTCCCGCGCGATTTCGACGCGGCGCTGCGCTTCTGGACCGAGACGATGGGGGTCGGGCCGTTCTTCCTGAGCGAGCACGTGCGCCTTCAGGACGTGCGCTACCGGGGCCGCCCGACCGACGTCGATTTCGGCATCGCCATCGCCTATTGGGGCGACATCCAGATCGAGCTGGTTCAACAGCACAACGAAGCGCCGTCGATCTACAAAGAGTGGCTCGACGCGGGTCGGGAAGGGCTGCACCACGTGTGCCTGGTGGTTGACAGCCTGGAGCATGCCCGCAGCGTCTGCGCAGCCGCCGGGGCCAGGGTCATCCAGGAGGGGAAACTTTCCGGCGGCGAGGTCATCTACGTCGAACCGGCGGAAGGACACGGTCCGATCGTCGAGATCATCCAGCTGCCCGCCGCGGCCCAGCAGGCCTTCGCCGCGATGCGCGCAGCCGCGCGCGGGTGGGACGGCTCCGAGCCCGTCCGGAGGCGCGGGTGAAAAGCGGCGCGCCAAGCGGCGACACAGCCGCGGCGCTCAGGGCGGTGCTCGTTGCCGGCGGCAAATACCACGACATCGACTTCGCGCGCGTGGAGCTCCTCAAGCTTCTCGGCGAGGATCAGCGGGTGCGCGTCCGCGTCTTCGAGGACTATGCGAACGTGGAGGCCATCCGCAACGCGGACTTCCTCGTCACCTACACCTGCGATGTGCTCCCCACCGAGGAGCAGGCCGAAGCCCTGCGCGATTTCCTCGGTCGTGGCGGACGCTGGTATGCGCTGCACGGCACCAACTCGGTTCTCCGATTCTTGGAGTCGGGCCTGGTGGATACGCCAGATGTTGCGCCCATGCTGACGGAGCTGCTGGGGTCTCGGTTCCTTGCACACCCTCCGATCAGCTCTTACCGCGTCGAGGTCGCCGACCCGGGCCATCCCCTGGTCGCGGGCCTTGAGGCCTTCGAGACCATCGATGAACTCTATCTCGGGGCCTACGGCGCCAAGCTCGACGTTCTCCTCACGGCAGAGTTCGCCGGCGAGACGCCCGGGTTCACCCACAGCCAATGGCCGGCCGCGAAACATCCGGTCTTCTACCTGCATCGGGTGGGACTAGGGGCGGTGCTCTACCTGACGCTCGGGCATTGTCGCGGGCATCACGACATGCAGCCGCTCCTTGACTACTGGCCGACCATCGATCGCGGCTCCTGGGAGCTGCCGGTTTTCTATGATCTGCTGCGGCGCGGCATCGACTGGGCCAAGTCTCCGCAGCGCGAAATCCAACCCCAAAACGTGTGAGCTGAGGAGCGCGGCATGGACCTCGGATTGGCCGGGAGGAAGATCATCGTCAACGGCGCCGCCCGCGGGATCGGCCGCCGCATCGTCGAGTTGGCCGCCGAGGAGGGCGCCCACGTCGCCTTTTTCTCGCGCAACGCCGAGATGGTGAAGGGCGTCGCGAAGGCCATCGCCCGGCCCGGCCAAACGGTCATCGCCGAGGCGTTGGATATGAACGACAGCGAGGCCTATGTGGCCTGGCTCAGGTCCGCCGCGGATCGCCTGGGTGGGTGCGATGTCTTCATCCACACCGCCAGCTCGTCCGGCGCCGGGGCCACCGGTGATTGGGACGCCAGCTTCAAGCTCGACGTGATGGGCGCCGTGCGGGCCTGCGAGACCCTCGAACCGTTCCTGGAGGCCTCGGGCCAGGGCTCGGTCGTGATGATGTCCAGCACCGCGGCGGTGGAGACGTTCATCCGGCCACAGGCCTTCAACGCCATGAAGGCGGCGGTGATCACCTATGCGTCCCAGCTTTCTCAGTCCTGGGGGCCGAAGAATATCCGCGTGAACGTGGTCACGCCGGGACCCGTGGAATTCGCCGAGGGAAACTGGGACAAGATCAAGGCCGCCATGCGCCCGTTCTACGATGCGCAGGTGGCGACCGTGCCGCTCGGTCGGCTCGGGACGCCCGACGATGTGGCGCCGGCCGTTCTGTTCCTCGCCAGTCCCCTGGCCGGCTACATCACCGGGACCAACGTCATCATCGATGGCGGCTACACCAAGCGGGTTCAGTTCTGAGGGCGACATGAAGCTTTACCTTTCAGTCGGGCCAAACCCCCGCGTCGTCCGCATGGCCCTGGTCGAGAAAGGCCTGCGCCCGAAGAGCCAGGTGATCGACGTCATGCGCGGCGAGAACCGCGAAGATGCGTTCGCCAAGCTCAATCCCGCCGGACAGACGCCGGTCCTCGCCCTGGACGACGGAATGGTGGTCGCGGAGAGCGGGGCGATCGTGGAGTATCTCGAGGAGCTCCACCCCATGCCCGCGCTGATTGGCGCCACGCCCGAGGAGCGGGCCCTAACGCGCATGTGGGTCCGGCGAATCGACTTCGGTGTCGTGCAGCCGCTGACCATGGGGTTCCGCGCGGCCGAAGGGCTGCCGCTCTTCAAGACGCGGATGCGATGTCTGCCTGAGGGGGCCGATGGGCTGAAGGCGGTGGCGCGGGACGGCCTGGAATGGCTGGAGTCCCAACTGGGAGATCGGCCCTTCATCACCGGCGCGGAGGTGCGCCTGCCAGACCTCGTGCTCTACAGTTTTGTCGAATTCGGCGCGCAGGTGGGCCAGCCCCTGGACCCAGCGCTCCAACGCCTGGCGGCTTGGCGGGGGCGGATGGGCGCCCGTGAAAGCGCCGGCCAGACCGCCGGCGTTCCGGCATGAGCCCGTCCGCAGCCGTTCAACCGGAGGCCGCTCCCATGCCGGCCCTTACGATGGCCGACCTCGTCGCCCGCGCCGAGATCACCGATGTCATCCACTGCTACGCCACGGGGATCGACCGGCGGGACTGGAAGCTCTACCGCTCGATCTTCACCGACGAGATCGACCTCGACTTTTCCACGTGGGGATCGCCGGCGCACCGCTCCAGCGCCGACGCCTGGGCGGCCGGCGTGCGGGACGGCCTGTCGGGCTTCACCGCCACCCAGCACACGCTCAGCAATCACGTCGTGACCCTGCGGGGGGGAGAGGCCACCTGCGTGACCTACATGCAGGCCTTGCACTTCCTCGATGTCGAGGGACACGGGGAAATCCAGTCGCTCGGCGGGTACTACACCAACCACCTCCGGCGCACGGCGAATGGCTGGAAGATCTACAGCTGCACGCTTACGGTCACCTGGCAGGCCGGCGACCGCGGGCTCTTCGCCCTTGCGCGCGAGCGGTGGGATCGCCTGCAACGCAGCGTCCCGCAACCGACGGTCAGCTGAGGAGCGCAAAGTGCAGGTCCTTATCATCGGCGCAGGCGGTTTCCTCGGATCGGGCGTCTCGCGGCGGGTGGCCGCCGCCGGCCACAATGTGCTCGCCCTGGCGCGGACGCCGGAAAAGGCGGCGCAATTCGACCAGCTGGGCTATGGGTCCGTCATCGGTGACTTTGCCGGTTCCGCCCTCCTCGACGCGGCGGACCGCGCCGACGCGGTCATCAACTGCGCATCGATCCCCTTTGATCAGGAGTGGCCGAGCGTCGCTCCGATCCTTGATCGGTTGCGAGGATCGCAGAAGCCGTTCGTCCAGACGACGGGAACGGCTGTCTTGTCCATCGAGACGCCAAACGGGGAATGGCGCGAGGAGACCTTCGCGGAAGACGATCCCTTCACCCCGCCTCCGTGGATCGCCGTGCGCACCGAGACGGAGGCCAGGGTTCGCGCCGCAGCCGCCGAGGGCGTCCGGGCGATGGTCGTGCGGCCTCCGATGATCTGGGGACATGGCGGCAGCGCCCAGATTCCGGCGATCATCGACTCGGTCCGCACTACAGGCGCGGCCTGCTACGTGGGCTCGGGGCTGAACCTCTATTCCCATGTGCACGTCGATGACCTCGGCGACCTCTATCGTTTGACCCTCGAGGTCGGAGCGCCGGGAGCGCTGTATCATTCGGTCGCCGGGGAAATTTGCTGGCGCAGCGTCGCGGAGGCGGTGGGCCAGGCGCATGGCCGCGCGGCGCGCAGCGTTACGCTGGAAGACGCCAAGCGGATCTGGGGCGATTTCCGAGGGCCCCTGTTCTTCGGCGTCAGCAGCCGGTCACGTTCGCCGCGCAGCCGCACCGAACTCGGTTGGACGCCCAAGCACGTCGATGTCCTGACGGACGTCTTATCGGGCTCCTATCGCCCGGCGAACGATGCGGACTAACGGAGGCCTCGATGGGTCGATTGAAGGACAAGGCCGCCATCGTGCTCGGCGCCGCCGGACGCGACAACATGGGCCAACACACCGCGCGGCGCCTGCGGCAGGAAGGCGCCGACGTCACTGTCGCCGGCCGCCACCCTGAGGAACTCGAGCGTTTCGCGACCGAGATCGAGGCGCACTGGGCCGTATGCGACATCACCCGACAATCGGACGTCGTCGCGTTGGCGGCTTTTGCGAAGGGACGCATGGGCAACCTGGACATCGGCGTGAACGCCACCGGCTGGGGGTATCTCTCGCCATTCCTGGAGTCCTCCGAGGCCGATATCGACAAGATCATGGACCTGCAGTTCAAGGGCCCGATCTTCTTCTTCCAGGCGCTCATCGAGGCCATGGAGCATGGCGGTTCGATCATTCAGATCAGCTCGGCCACGGCCACGATCATGCTGAACAACCACGCCGCGTACATGGGCACCAAAGCCGGGATCGACCACGTCGTGCGCTGCGTCGCCCATGAGTTCGGAGATCGCGGGATCCGCGCCAATTCCATCTCTCCAGGGTTGACGGAGAGCCCGATGACCGGCGGCGACCTCAAGGCGATCCCCGGCCTGTTGGAAGCCTTCGAGCCCTGCTACCCCCTCGGGCGTATCGGGACCTCCGACGACATCGCCGCAGCCGTCGTGTGGTTGGCCAGCGACGAGTGCTTCATGACGGGTCAGAACCTGCAGGTGAACGGCGGGCTGACTCTGCGGCGCAACCCAACCGGCCAGGAGATCCAGGCCTCCATGCAGAGCGCTCGCGAGAAGGTCTCCGCAGGGGCTTCGTGACGCGGAAACAGGCAGGCTTCCGCCTGGCGATGAGGAGCTTCGCGCCGCCGCGTTCGTCAAGGTTCTCCCGCCGGGCGCCGTGGTGGATGTCGAGGCGCCCCAGAGGCGCGCGCGGCTCGCAGGCCTGGGCGCCTTCGAACGCGCTCGCCGGGCCGTCGCGGGCGCGCGCAGGTTCGTGAGCTAGAGGCTGGTGATTCCGCCGTCCACGTAGAAGGCGATGCCGGTGGTGTACGCGGATTCCGGCGACGCCAGGAACCGCACTGCGGCGGCGACCTCCTCCGGCCGCCCCCGGCGCTGGATCGCACCTCGCGTTCGAATCAGGCCGTCTAGGCCGTTCGCGCCGCCGCCAGCATCGATCCGGCCCACGAGCGGTGTTTCGGTGATCCCAGGTCCGACAAGATTAACACGAACATCCAGGGGCGCGAGCTCGGCCGCCCAGGCGCGCACAAGGGACCGCAAAGCTCCTTTGGTGGCGCAATAGACCGACCCGCCCGGCAGGGCGATCTCGCCGGCGATGGAACCGATCACGACGATCGAGGCGGGCTTGCGCAACAGGGGAAGGGCCTTCTGGACCGTGAAGAACACGGACTTCACGTTGAGGGTCATCAGGGCGTCGAAGGCTTCCTCGCTGCAGCTGGCCAAGGGTCCGCCGCCTACGCCTCCCGCGTTGGCGACCAGGATGTTCAGCCCGCCGTGCACCCGCTCGACTTCCGCGAAGAGGCGATCAAGGTCGCCCATCCGGGTGACGTCGCCGCACACGTGGCTCGCGCCGTCGCCCAGCTCCGCAACCGCAGCGCGGAGTTCGGGTTCGCGGCGGCCGAGCAGGACGACGCGGGCCCCCTCCCCGGCCAGCGCCTTGGCGCTCGCCAGGCCGATGCCGGCGCTGCCGCCGGTGACCAGGGCGACCTGGCCTTCAAGCTTGCCCATCGCCGCCTCCGCACCCGCCCCTAGACGGCGGCGCCCGCGAGATGGCCCTCGCGGATCGCCGTCGGAATGAAGCGCGGCGCATTCGCGTCGCCGACCACTCGGGCGTCCACGCCGGCGGCCACGAGTTCGTCATAGAGTCCTCGGTTGGCATAGTTGGCGGAGACGAAGACCACCGTATCGGCCGGGACCTTGGCGGTTTGATTGCTGCCCTTTGGCAGGTAAGTCGGGCCCACGACCACACCATCCGATTCCACGGCGATCGCCCTGGTCCGGGTGAGGAGTTTGAAGTTGCCGCGGCTTAGCCGCTGAAGAGCGGGCGTCGTCATCAGGGCGCTCTCCACCAGCGGGCCGAAGGCGTTGTGCCGGGTGACAAAGGTGACCTCCAGTCCCTTGGCCACCAGATGCTCGGCCGCGCCGATCGCCTCGTAGTGGCCGAGGTCGTCGATCACCACCGCCGTGCGTCCGAAGTCGCGTTGGCCGGCGAGGAACAGGTCGTTTGACGAGAGCACGTTGGATCGGTCGATCCCACTGATGGGTTCTCCGGGGTTGGAGGCCTGGACGCCATCCAGGCGCGGGGTGGAGCCGGTGGCGACGATGACCCGGTCCGGCGCCTCGGCCAGGATGTCATCGAGTTCCATGTAGGTGCCCGTGCGCACCTCCACCCCAAGTCGGAACACCTCGTCCTGCATCCAGATGATGATGTCGCGGATGCCTGCGCGGTTGGGCGCGGCGCCGGCGAGCGTCACTGTTCCTCCGAGGTTGGACTGAGCCTCGGCCAGGACAACCTTGTGCCCGCGCAAGGCGGCCACGCGGGCGGCTTCCATACCTGCGGGGCCGGCTCCAATGACCAGCACTTTCAGCGCTTTCTCGGCGGGCGCCAGGCGGTCATCGCCCATGCGCAACTCATGGCCGACGGCCGGATTGACGGCACAGCCCATTCGGTGAGGCGGCGCCAGGACCTGCCCGATGCACCCCTGATTGCAGCCGATGCAGGGGCGGACCTGCTCAGGGTGTCCGGCGATGGTCTTCCGAACAAGATCGGGTTCGGCCACGGTGGCCCGCACCATGCCGATGAGATCAGCATCGCCCGCTCGGATGGCGCCGTCGGCCTCCTCCAGCGTCCGGAACCGCCCGATGGCGATCGTCGGCACCTTGAGCTGCGTGGTGATGGGGGCCGTGGTGGCCAATTCGAAGCCGGCGGGCTCGTGCATGCCGCCGATCATCTTGTGGATGGTCTGGAAGGTGCCGGACGACACGCTGACGAAATCCACCAGGCCAGCCGCCTCGGCCAGGCGCGCGGCGGCGAGGTTATCGTCGACGCTCACCCCGCCTTCCAGGAGGTCGGGAGACAGGCGGATGCCGACGACCATCTCGGGCGGCGCGGCCGCCCGCATGGCCCGAAGCGCCTCCATCATGAAGCGGGCGCGGTTCTCAAAATCGCCGCCATAGTCGTCTTCGCGTCTGTTGGCATAGGTCGACAGAAACTGCTGCGGAAGGAAGCCGTGACCACAGTGGAGTTCGACGCCTTCGCAGCCCCAGGACGCGAGGGCGCGGGTGGTCTTGGCATAGCCCTCGATGACGGCGTCGATCATCCCCTTGGTCATGGGAACGGGGGGGACGCCGTTTTCCGACCCCGAGACGTCGGAGGCGCCCCAGGGGGGTGAACCGTCCATTGGCCGGCCATGGTGTCCGGCGTGGAACAGCTGCTGAAAGACCCGCATGCCGTGCGGCCGCAGCCGTTCGATCATGCGCGGATACTTCTCCGCCAAGGAGGGATCGATAATGTTGAGGGTCGAGAGCGAAGACGGATGAACCGACATGGCCTCCATGACCGTCAGTCCGACGCCGCCCTTGGCGCGGGCCTCGTGGTAGGCGACGAGGTCATCGCTCAGTGAGCCGGCCCCGATCGCGGTGCTGTGCGCAGTGCGCACAACCCGATTCTTGACTTCGACGGATCCGATGCGGATCGGCGTGAGAACGTGGGTCAGCGCCATGTTTTTCCCCGGGTTCGCGCGCGCCGCTAGGCGAGGCGAACCACCATTTTCCCGATGTTTTCGCCGCGGAAGAGCGCTGCGAATGCGTCCGGCGCATTCTCCAGGCCGTCTACGACGGTCTCTTTCCAGATGAGCTCGCCCGATTTCAGCAGGTCGCCCAGCGCGGCGAGGACTTCAGGCGAACGCGGACCCGGCGTTCCGGCGTTGAAGCCGTTCACGGCCAGGCTCTTCTCGATGATGGTGAAGAACTCCGCGGGCCCGGCGCGGTAATTGTCGTCGTTGTATTGCGAGATGGCCCCGCACAGCCCGATCCGACCCTGAGGACGCATCGCGCGCAGCGCCGCATCCAGGGTCGGACCGCCGACGTTGTCGAAGTAGCAGTCGAGACCGGCAGGACACTCCCGCGCCAGGAATGCGCCTAGGTCCTCGCTGTGGTAGTTCACGGCGGCGCTGACTCCGAGTTCGCGCACGAGCCAGGCGCATTTCTCGTCGGACCCGGCGCTGGCAAGCACCCTGGCCCCGCGACGGCGCGCCAATTGACAGGCGACCGATCCCACTGCTCCGGCGCCGCCCGAGATAAAGATCGTCTCACCCGCCTTTGGTTGGAGGACGAACTCAATCCCGGGATAGGCGGTCAGGCCCGTCAGACCCAGGATACCGAGGTGCCAGCTGGGCGAGCCGACGCCCGGATCCACCTTCCGGAGCTCCGCGGCATTGGCCACGAAGCGGTCACGCCACCCTCTCTGACTGACCACCATCGCGCCGACCGGCAAGGCCGGGGAGGTGGACACCTCCACGACGCCGACCGCCGCCCCGGACATCACGTCCCCCACGCTGATGGGCGCGCGAGCCCCCGGAAGGCCCGGAAGCGACAGCCGCATGTATGGGTCGACGCTCATCCAGCTGTTGCGAACGAGGACCTGGCCGTCGGTCAGGTCCGGCAAGGCCATGTCCGAGAGGTCGAAGTCTTCGGCCGAGACTTCAGAGCCCGGCGTGCGGGCAAGCCGCACGCCCCGCGCACTGCCCGCGCCCATGGCTCAGGCCACGTCCCAGGCCAGCGGCAGCTCCGCGATTCCCTGCAGGACCGGCATGCTGAGTTCCGGCCTCACCTCGCCCGCGATCCGAAGGTTGGGCAGGCGTCGCAACAGGGTCTCGAGGAACAGCTTGGCTTCAAGGCGGGCCAGCGGCGCCCCGCGGCAGATGTGGATGCCGTACCCGAAGGCCACGTGTTTGCGCACGACGGCCGGATCGCGATCGAGGCTGTATTTAAGCGGTTCCTCGAACACGGTCGGGTCGAGGTTCGCGCCAGCCCAAAGCATCATCACCTTGGTGTCTTTCTGAAGGTGGAGCGGGCCGAGATCGGTTTCCTCGTCGTTGGTCCGGAAGAGACCCTGCACTGGAGCGTCGATCCGGAGCGCCTCTTCGATCGCCAGGGGGATCAGCTCCGGGTCGGCCTTCACCTTGGCCAGTTCCTCGGGCTCCGACAGCAAGCGGTAGATCAGGTTCGACAGGAGGATGGTTGTCGTCGCGCTTCCCGCGGCAAGCAGGAAGTTGCAGAACCCCATGATCTTCTCATCCGACAGCCGGCTGCCGTCGTCGCCCGTGGTGGTGAGGAATCGCGTGACCAGGTTCTCACCCGGCTCGAACTCCCCGGAAGCAAGCTTGGCTTTGCAGTCCTCCAAGTGGTCGTTGAACATCTGGTAGCTGTAGGGTCGCGCGGCCGACATATCGATGCTGCGGAAGTCGCCGGGGATCAGCATGGCGCCCACCCCGCGCTTGATCTCGCTGCGGAACAGCTCGGTGCGGTCACCGATCGGAATACCGAACATGTCGAAGATGACGAAGAGCGGGAAGGCCTCCGACACGGCCTTGTGCATATCGACGCGGCCGTCGGCGTAGAAGCCATCGATGGTGCGATCGAGCCATTCCTGCATCTTCGGGATGAAGGAGTCGAAGTAGACCTTCGAGAAGGCGCGGCCCGCCACCTTCGCTTCGAAGGTGTGCTCCGGCGGATCGACGCTCACGAGGACGCCGGGGGTGTCCTCGGGCTGGTAGATGAGCCCCGGCCCGTATTTGCTGCGCCAGAGCTTTGGCTTCACCAGGGCCTCCACCACATGCTGGTGCGAGGCCACGGCATAGTGATCACCCGGCGCCGAATGCGCGAAGGGGCAGCCCGCGGCATGCATGTCGGTGTAGATCTGCTTGAAACCCTGCTGGAACTCCGGGGAGTTGAAGTCGACTTCTTTGACGCCCGCCACGGGGCAGGTCTTCGGGGCAGTCATAAACCTCTCCTAACGCCGACAGAGTCTTGAGCTTGGCGCTCCGGCCCGTAGTGGCGCTTCAACTTGAAGCTGCGTCATTCTCGGCGACGACGCGCCGCTGCCGACCATAGGCGCAACGAACTCAAAAATACAACACGTGTCAATCTCTACGGCGGCGCGCCTAGGCGCGCGTAGCGGCGGGTTCGTGGCATAGAATGCCGCATGTTGCAATTTTTGAGCAGTTGAGAAACTGTCTGGCCCAACCAAAATGGGGAGGCGACATGGCGGGGCGCATGGCCGGGAAGGTCGTCCTGGTGACGGGCGCCGCCAGGGGACTTGGCGAAGCGGACGCGCGCCTGCTGGCGAGCGAAGGGGCGATCGTTGTTCTGTCCGACATCGACGACGTCGCCGGCACGATGCTGGCCGCGGATATCGGGGGAGACGCCATCTTCTTAGGGCACGATGTGTCCCGCGAAGACGAGTGGGAACGGGTGATCAGCCATGTCCTGCGCAAGCACGGCCGCCTCGACGGCCTGGTGAACAACGCAGGAGTCGTCGAGGCCGGGACGATCGAAAGCACGACCGAGGCCGAATGGCGGCGCGTGATGGCCGTGAGCGCGGACGGGACGTTCTTCGGCTGCAAGCACGGCGTCACGGCCATGCGCGAAAATGGCGGCTCCATCGTGAACATGGCGTCGATTGCCTCGCTGCGCGGCCAGTGGCGCTTCACGGCCTATTGCGCGGCAAAGGGCGCGGTCGAGGCCCTGACCCGCGCCGTCGCTGTCTATTGCGCGGAGCAGGACCTCAAGGTGCGGTGCAATTCGCTTCACCCCTCCGGCTTCGACACCCCGATGGTCCGAAATATCGGAGCCCGGGCCCAGGCGCTGGGACCCAGCCGAGCGACAGCGGCCGTCGGTCTCGGGGACCCGGTCGATGTGGCGAAAGCTGTCCTCTTTCTCCTCTCCGAGGAGTCTCGCTACATCAACGGCGTCGCGCTCAGCGTCGACAACGGCGCTGCGGTTTCGTGACCGTGGAACGCGCATCCGATCGGCCGCGTGATGCTCGTCTCAAGGCCCTGGCCGAACGATATCTGGCCGCGCTCAACCGAGGCGACGCTGACGCCGTGTTGGCACTTTTTCATGTGGACGCCACCGTCGAGGATCCGGCGGGCGGGGCGCGGCTGCGCGGCCTGACGGAGATCGAGCCGTTCTATCGCCGCGCGATGGCTCGCGACCTGCGCGTCGAACTCGAAGCTCCGATCCGAGGCTCGCATGGCGATTGCGCGGCCTACGCCATGCGAGTCGTGCTGGCTGACATGACGCTGAGGGTCATCGGAGTTCTCGCCTTCGACGCTGAGGACCTGATCACCGAAATGCGCGCCTACCACGGGCCCAGCGACGTCACGGCGCATGGCGGCGACGAACCAATCCCACCAGAAATTGCCACATGATGTTGAATTCAGCCCTCCATCTGAACTAGGAGGTAGGGACAGGGAGACGCACGAATGCCGACCATCACCTTCGTCGAGCACGATGGCACGGAGCACATCGTCAAGGCAGACCCGGGAACGTCCGTAATGGAGACGGCCATGCGCTCCAACGTTCCGGGCATCGACGCGGACTGTGGGGGTAGCTGTTCCTGCGCGACGTGCCACGTCTATGTCGATGAGGCCTGGTCGGAGCGGATTGAGCCGCGCGGCGATATGGAAGGCGTGATGCTCGACTACGCCGACAACGTTGAGCCGACGTCGCGCCTGTCCTGCCAGATCCCGGTGACCGACGCTCTGGACGGCCTGGTCGTTCGGCTTCCGGCCACTCAGCGCTGAGGTCCCAGCCATTTTCGCCGAGGGCAGCCAGATGACCCAACAGACGATCGGTTCGTTCACTCCCATGGGCATTGGCCAGGCCGTCCAGTTCTACGGCCTTACGCCGCGCGCCCTCCGCTTCTATGAGGAGAGAGGCCTGATCGACGTGGCGAGGGATGCGCGCAACCGGCGTTGGTATGACGCCGTGGCGCGTCGTCGTCTGGCGTGGATCAGTCGCCTGAGGACTGCGGGGCTCTCACTCGGGGACATCCAGGCCGTACTTCGCGCCGACGAGAAAGGGGGGGACCCTGTGCGGTGCGCAGCTCTCCAGCTGGAGCACCGGCGCAAGGAGCTGGAAGGCGACCTTGAGCGCGTGGTCGCCCAGCTCATCGCCTTGCAGTCAAACAGCCCCACAGTCGCCGCCCTCCCCGCAGACGCGCTGCGCACAAGCCGCGCCGCCAGCTAGCGCCGCGCTATGGGGGCGTCGCTGAGAGGTGGAAGATGCTCCGCGCGCGCCGAACCGGGCGCGAGGCGCCCGGTTGCGCCGATGGGCTTCTGCGATCTCTCCAAGGTCTGCGGCATGGCGGGACCGCCGCTTCAGACTCCGGGCGGCCTCCTGCCGTGCGCAACATCCAGATGACGGCGCTTTCGCGTCTCTTGCAGCTGCCTTCGGTTCGCGATGCAGGCGACTTCGACGTCACTCTGCACGAAACTGGAGGACTTTCCGTCGAAGGGCTGGCCCTGGATGTGCTCGCTTTGATGGGCCCGCGCGCAGCGCCTGCGCCGCTCGCGAGCTTGGAGGTCCGGCTAGAGACCCGATCCCCATTGCTCAGCAGCGCGCTTGCCCTGGGCGCCCCGCCTCCGAATCCCTGGGCATCGCCTCGCGAAGTACCCCTCACGCTGACCCGACTCGTCAAAGCCGTGGAGACGGTCCTAAGCCGCAAAATCCACATTTACGAAACGCCATCCTGCGACGGCAAGATTGTCTCGGCCCTCGTGTGTGACGGACGCCGCGCGCGAGTCTACTGTGCGGCGCACCTCGATCTCGGTTGGAAGCGCTTTCTGGTCGCCAAAGGACTGGCTCATCTGTTGCTCACCCCAACCGCGCCCAGGCGGGCGAGCCCGGCAAGGGTTCTGGGTTGCGCCGCCGCGGGAGCCGGTCCTCAGGCCGCGGTTGGCCGCTCGGAAGCCGGGCGATGGCTTCAAGGCCAGTTCTGCGACGAGCTGGTCGCCCTGCACCTGCTCTTTGCACCGGAGTATCGGCCCGCGGTTGCCGCGCTCATTTCCGATGGCGCGGTGTCGCTGGCCGACGCCGCCAATCAGCTTGGCCTCCCGGCAATGCTTCTGCATCGGATTCAAATATTGCCACTCTCCGCCGTCGACCTTGCCGAGAGCCTTCTCCAAGGGGCCACAACCCCAGCGGAGCCTGGAGGCGGAGCACTCCTGGGGACTCGGCGCACGCCTTAGCCGTCAGCTACCCATTTTCGATGCAGCCTTCAAATCCGTGCCCGGATGCGGGCTGGCCGCTGAGAGTTCCGACCACGCGGAACATCCACGTCGCGTTCAACTTCACAGCTAGCCGACCAACTATTGATAGGCGGATGTTCGCGCCTGCCCGCCTCGAGCCGCCACGTGCCAACACCGGATTGGACTGATGATAGAATTGGCAGGGCGGTCGCGATGAAGTCACCTCTGCGCCGGTACACGGACCCCGGATGTCAGGATGTCGAGTTCCGGCGCCCTTAGACCTGCACCTGCGGATGACGATTGTGCCAGTCCGTCGCCTGTTCGTAGGCGTAGGCCACGCGACACAGCAGGCCTCACTGAGGCGGCGGCCCGTGAACTGGATGCTGTAGGGTAGACCGTCCGCCGAGACTCCGCATGGCAGGCAGATGGCGGGCACGCGCGTCACTCTGCGATGACCTGCATGTCGGCTAGAGCCTCGGCGAACTCCTCCTTGAAGTCCTGCACCACCCCCGCCGCGGAGCGCACGCTGTCCACAAGGCCGACGCCCTGCCCGACCCAGTAGCTCACGAGCTCCCGCGCCTTGGGGTTTCCGCCCGCGGCCGCCTTGTCGATTGCCCGAAAGGCCCGCGAACTCAGCATGCCCATGGTCGGCATCGGCAGGGCCCCGGGGCTGTCAGGTCCTTCCCACGCGTCGTGCCAACTCGATCGGAGCTGACGGCTCGGCTTGCCCGTGCGGGCCTTCGAACGGACCGTGTCGCGCGAGGTGGCGGCGATCATTTTCTCGCGGAAGACCTCGCTGGTCTCCGACTCGGTGGTGGCGAGCCACACCGAGCCGGTCCAAACGCCGGCCGCGCCCATCGCCATGCAGCCGGCCATCTGACGGCCTGTCATGATGCCGCCGGCGGCGAGCACCGGCACCTCGCGGACCCGCTTGACCGCACGAATAACCTCGGGGACGAGAACCATCGTCGAGACCTCGCCGCAGTGCCCACCGGCTTCCGAACCCTGGACGACCAGGAGATCGACGCCGGCGCCGACCTGCCGCAGCGCGTGCTCCTTGGCGCCGACCAGCGCTGCGACCGGAACGCCATGCTGCTTCCCGCGCTCGATCATCGCCGGCGGCGCGAGGCCGAGCGCGTTGGCGATCAGGCGGATCCGGTGCTGGAAGGCCACATCCATCAGCGCCTCGCCGACGTCCGGCAGGGTCGAGGGACGCCTGCGCCCGATCATCTGGTCGGGATCCATCGCGATGTCGTGCTTGCTCAGCAGATCGCGCAAGAACTCGCGATGGACAGTTGGGATGCTGTCGGCCAGCTGGTCGACGGTGACCTCGCGGCCCACCGGCTGGTTCTCGGGGATCAGGACATCGACGCCATAGGGCTTGCCCTCCACATGGGCGTCGATCCAGGCGAGTTCCTGCTCAAGCTGCTCCGGCGTGAAGCTGCTGGCGCCGAGCATGCCGAAGCCGCCCGCGCGGCTCACCGCGACGACCACGTCGCGGCAGTGGCTGAAGGCGAACAGCGGGAATTCGCAGCCCACCAGGTCCGTCATTGCAAAGGCCATCTGTCCCTCCTCCTGTGCGAAACCGCGGGGAGTTCTGCGACGTCGAAGCCGCGACGGTCCAATACGAAGGCAAGCGACATCTAGACGATCTGGAGCTAGATGCCTGCGATGGTCGATGTACGCCTGCTATTGCA
>Ga0307513_10004618_pt1 | contig 18343 bp, 9 predicted proteins | sample 15_EM_MG_FD_202174 | JGI IMG/M metagenome (GOLD analysis project Ga0307513, IMG submission 202174) | Populus trichocarpa ectomycorrhiza microbial communities from riparian zone in the Pacific Northwest, United States - 15_EM | ecosystem: Host-associated > Plants > Roots > Unclassified | place... | reverse complement strand
CAAGAGAGTTTTAAGTAAATCTCATATAAAGTTATAGTATGTGATAATTAACTTTATATTTTTAAAATTATGATTAAGATAAAATATAGTTTCAACCATGCCCGTACCATACATAAAAAAAAAAAAAAAACCCATGTAAACAATGCATTCTTAAGAAATTGTTTGATGCCGATTTATCCATATCAATATTATATTTGTTAATGCAATGAAAGCATTTGGATTATTGGAGACTTGAAGGTGGCTCTTTTTTTTTGGGTTCATGAAGCCCATTGGTTTTTGTGGGATGTGGTTCAGAATGATCTGTAAACCTTTATGACTCAGTGGTGTTGTTTTCAAGAGAGAAAAGCCCCCTTTATGCATACAGGAAATCTCAACCATTAATTGGTTTTTGTACAAGGATAAAAACTGGGTTTTTGGTGTTACTGTAGAATCACGAAGGATTTGAGGTTATCACGATACACAGAGGTGTGCATACTGCATAGACTGCAGTAGAGAATAGCTTCCACAATAGGCATGCAGATAGCAAGATTTATCGCTAAACTTGTCTGCCAAACCAATTAATGGACTAGATCAGATCTTGTTTAATGCTGAGATGAGAGCAGATTAATACAGGAAATGGACTACCAATGTCTCTTTGTAGTAATCATATCTACATAATGGTCAATTTTGCAGTAATCAATTACCGAAACATCTTTCCTTGCAACTACCCAACAAAGCAAAGAGATGCTGACGGCCTTGTAATTCTGGGCCAACAGGTCTACCTGACATTTCTGATAATGCTGGAAAGAATTAGGTAGGTCTGCATCTAGTTTAGGAATCTAAGGTGGGGCAACCCTGAGCCATAATCAAGCAAAAACAACAGATGTGTTCTTCTAATTCTCCTCCTGCAAAAGTTTTACTAATCATACAGACAGAGAGATCATTTTCTTGCCATCCATAGGCTATCTATCCTCTGCAGGCTCTCTCTGCCTCTCCAAATCCGTCGGCACAATCTTGCATTTTCTCATCCTCACCACAGAAGATGCTTCACCTTGAGGACTTAAAAAGTTGGGGCTTTTAAGCAGCAGCAAAAAAAATTAAAAACAACATTACAGATCTGCCATCCCCTGCAAACAAAATCATCATACCAGACTCAAAGCTATTTAAAGAAATTCATAAACTTCACCATAAAACCCCCAAACTTAAATTAATACAACTGAAAAAGGGAAAAAGCAAAGTTGCCTGTCCTAGGACCGAGGGCCTGCTCTCCTTTGAAGACACCAGGCACGGCACCACAACATCAACTTTTTCAACTCTAAAGTTGAACAGAGGGAAAGTGGTGAGGCCAAAAAAAGACGCGACAGTTGAAAATGGCTTGAATCTGTTCCAAAGCTGCTGAGGATTTGATATTTTCAGATTTTGTGGGTTAAGGGTTTGCGTTTCTTGGGCTTGGTTCCTGCTTTCACAGTTGCTTCACAGAGCCCATTATGTATCTAAGTTCTTGTAAAGTTGAAACACCTATTCCTCTGATTTGCCTTCACTTGTATGTTGTCTAATTATTTAGTACCAAGGGAATCCAGCTAGATCAGCTCAAAGGGCGAGTCTGGCATCTATCTTATATACCACTATATTATTTATTTTGCATGTTGTTGTTGTTGTTGCCTTGAATCTCAAGCATGTATCATCTCTTAAAGTTCGCAAACAAAAGGAGCAAGAAAGGGGTAGAAGCTGAGATGGTGGAGATTAGCGAGGGACAAAAACGCATAAGAGAAGGACAAAAAGAAGTAAGGGAAAAATCCGAAAAAATAAGAAAGGAGTTGAGAGTAATTAAGAGAGGAAACTAATGTAATCTCCCTCTTTTACCTTCCTCTAATCTTGATGATGAACCTAAGAGTGGGAGATTAGATTAGTTTCCTCTCTTTAATACTCTCATTCTTTTCTTACTCCTTCGATATTTCCCTTACTTCCTTCTGTCCTTTTCTTGTGCGTTTAGGTCACTCGCTAATCTCCACCATCTCCAGCTTCTATCCCTTTCTCGTGCCTTGGCAAAATTCTCCTTTCTGTTTGCAAGTCTAAGGAATGATACCGTGCATGTTAGAAATTCAAAAACAAAAACATGGAAGAACAGCTAAAAAATGATAAAATACATTATACCAGACTCTCTCTTTGAGACCCTCTTGCTGGATACCATCTCGCAACTAGCTTGAATCCATGTTGCTTCTCCTCTACTCTATGATACCAAATCTATGCTTGCATGGATGAAGTGTGGTAAGAATGGGCATTTATAGAAATGATTCCCTTTACAAGAAAATATTACTTCGAGCTACCCGTCGTTGTCAAAGCTCTGGTAGGTTGGCAACCATCCGAAAACCGAGCTCTCATGATGACGATGATGGTTCCTAGTGGATCCCACTCCTATCGGTTCTCCATTGTATCCGTTGATTATTGTAGCACTCCCATGCCTAAACCTATACAAACGTCATTAATACTCTCTTTGCATACTAAATTAACCAATTAATTACTCAATTTTAAGACCCACCTAAATCATGACTTTATTTATTTTTTTAATTTCAAGTATCAATTATCATTTGTTATTTTATTTTCATACTCTTCTGCCCATCTCTATTGTCATAATAAACCTTCAGTGAGTGTGTGTGTGTAAAGCTTGCTTGAATTAATTATACTTGAAAGCTGGATTATAAGATAATTAACAAGTGTAATTATAGGAAAGAGCCTTTTGCGTTATTAATGAAATTAAAAGTAGTACAATATTTATAATTATGATTTTTAACATAGATGATTACAAAATTAAGAAAAATTATTATATTTAAGGTTCTGTTAATTGTTACCCACGTATATATCTCGGCATTATTATTAGTAACATATTGTCTTTTCGATCCCATTGCAGTGTTTTTTTATTTTATTTTTCTTTAATGCTAAACATTTCACAACTCACTTTAATTTCACATTATTCCCTTATTAAACTAGTTTCGGTCTACCACCGTCTTTGTTTTTTGAAAATATTCCATGATTTTATAATTATCCGTCGAGTTTATATATAAATATATATATTATGGCCATCCGTTAAAATCTGGTTGTGACAGAGTCTCAATTATCAACGACATCAATGATGCTTATTCTCATCTATTCACCAGAAAAAGGAATTCAAGACTTTTTCTAATTTGGAATCCCAAAACCGGAAACTATGAGAGGTGAAATGATGAACAACTAATTAAAGAATACTATATATTATCTTCTCCCATGCCTTATTTTCCACCATGGCTGTTGTAAACATGGGCTAATCTTCTTTTTCTACGCGGTGGTGGAGTATGTCTTTTCACACATCGATTTATTCCTTTTTTCGATCCTTTTTTCCTCATGGATCGATCCCTTCAGCCAATAATCTGTGAAGATGATCAGAACTGAGCGCACCGCATTCAAGCAAAGGTCTTTCTGACAAGATACGTGGACGGTGGACCCGCCTTCAAGAAGAAGGTCACATGCTTTTTTTTGTTTTTTTTGTTTTAAAAAGACTCGGGTATCGGATAAGGAAATGGTCGTGATGCTTACGTGGAGATTTGAGTTCCCACGTCTAAAAGTCGTTTCCCATAAGAGGTCTCTAATGGCTGCCATTTTGGAATATGGATCCGGAAAGCGAGGTTTCTTGAATCATACGATTTGGAAGGTTCCACGAAGAGTAGAGGCAATAGCATATGACAAGCCTTGCATGCTCTGGTTATTCAGTCAATGCCGCGGTCACTAATGCATATACTAGCTTCAAAGAATATGAATATTGCAAAAAGGTAGAAGGGCGCTGCATTTTCTAACTTCTTCTTCTTCTTCTTTTTTCCTTTTTTTTTTTTTAATAATACAATATTTTTTGTATGGGTTTAGGCATATTTTTTGTATGGGGTTTAAGGCACTAAAACCAGAACAATCTCTTCCAGAAATATTTTTTTATAAACCTATATAATTTTTTCAACTTAAAAATTTAGATTTATGGCCAAAATATTAAGGTTTAATTATTGATTTATGGTGGTTAATCAAAGGTTGATAATGATAACTAAAAATATTTTTTGTCAATAAGAATTAATTCTTTAAGTTTTAGCTTTCAAAATCCACTTTAAAAAGGGGTGGTGAAAGAAGAGTTTTTAATAAGTTTTTTTTCTCACTAGATTTTACACATTCTTCATCAGCCTATTTTTAGTGGTTTCATTTTCTTTTTATACTTTGATTTTTCTTTCAAATTTAGAGCTTAAGTTCACTTTGTTTGAGATAATTAAGTTTTTTTTACTTTGGTTCTAAAACCTTGTTTAGAAGTGCATATAAATTAACGTGATGTTGTTGGAATCTTCTGAAACTTATTGCAAACATCCTTTGCTTCAAGAGAGGAGTAATAAAATTTTAAAGATAAAAGATTCATCATTGATATAAAAAAACTTTATTATTTTAAAGTGCTTCAATAAGTAAGTGTCTTTATTTATTTTGATTTTAAACTTAGATATATTGCATAATTAGTATGCATGCTAGGATTTTATTTTGATACCAATTGCAAATATGATAAATACTTAGTATACATGCTAGAATTTTTACATTGTTTTATTTATGTTGATAACATGTTTATCACGTGTCATATTTTTACATGCTTATAGTCTTAAACTTGTATAAACTTTACTTCTTTCTTGGACAACTTTTGTTTAACATGCCTTTTTGATGATAAACTAAATAATCTATGCTAATTTTTTAGACTAAAATCTTAAGACTTTATCTTGCATGTTATTTATTTAGTAATATATGTGTTTTTTTTGCTATCTTAAGTGACATGCTTTTATTTATTCATTCATTTTGCTTAAACAAAATCATATTAGCTTAAAAAGATCTAAAGTGATATATATATATATATATATATATATATATATATATATATATATATATATATTAAATCCTACTTTGTTGGAAAAACAATAGTATACTTTGGTGCATGCCAAATACCTTTTAGAAACTAATCTTTTTAAAGATTGTTTTGAGATTATACATGTTTTCACAATCTTGTTGGTTGTTCATGTTTTTTTGTTAGACTTGTATAAACATATTATTGTTTTTTTGATATGATGCTTGTTTTAAAAATTTATCTTAAAAGAAAGATTCAAAAATAGTATTTCACTATATATCTAAGTAAATTCTATAGTATTTCACTAAAGAAGATTTAAAGATAAAAGCAACTATGAGAACCAAATGAAATCTCCAGGTAGAAAACTATATGAGTAATATTGTCTTAGTTAACATAAAAGACTAAATAGTTCAAGACATCATGTTTACTATATTTTCGAGTAAATCCTATAGTATTTTACTAAAAAAAGTTCAAAACCAAAATATATCTATCATGATGTACCAAAATATAGCTATCTTGATGTAGTGATCTAGTAAATTAGTTTTTCTTAATAAATCTTTGAGTAATTTTAAAAATGGTTAGACAATTTTTATCTATATTGAGGATTTTTGGAAAATTAAGAACATGGTCAATGAGTACATTTGAGGTCAAGTTAAAAACGGAATCCACTCATTTTTAGGGTTAAGATTTTGTTGGAATTTAATCTCCAACATAAACTCTTTAACATGAAATAGTAACATGTTTTAAATAAATTATTGGTGAAAAAGAAAAAAATTTTAAAGAACCATTGGTTGACATATTTTGGTAAAACTCAATACTCCTTAAAAGAACTCTATGCCACATAGAAAAGAAACAAAATTTTCTTGATATTTATAAAGTGGGAAGTCGATAAGTTTAAATTGAGTCCAAAGAACACCTAAGCTTTTAGAGGAAATGAGTTCTAAGCAAAGTGATCTTTATTCTTAAACTCATACACACGCGTACTGACCCAACTTGTGCTTGGGCTTCTAGTTGGTCATGAGTTTGAGTTTATTGTAAAAAAAATTTTTGGGCCATAAAAGAATTTTTTTTTGACCAACCTATTATAATTCTGGGCTTGAGAAGGTATTAGCACCTCAAATACACCCTACCTAAGGTAAGCTGCACTGTTTTATTGTCTGATAAAAAAATCTAAGGTCTTATCATGTTGGTCCGTCTATGGTTCAAGAAAAGCCCTCCTCAGTAAGGAGGTTCTTATCTTATGGGGCGAAACTTAATCGGTCTAATGTCTATAAAAGAACTAACTTTTCTTCCCATGCTGCACGTCCAGGGGAAGAAGAAGAAGAAACAATGCCGCCTCAAAACGACACCGTTTCGTCCTTCTTTTTTTTTTCTTTTCAAACGCATGAAACGACGTCGTTTTGCTTAAAACATGCCATTTTATTTAAATGAAAACTGGCGCCAAAGCGCCAGATTTCAAGCCAATCCTTCAATTTGTGCGCGTTTTGCATTTTGGTCCTTGGTCTCAGATTTCTTCAATTAAGTCCCCAATTGGTCATCAAACTTCAATATTTATGCAATTAAGCTCCTGATTTGACCAAATTAACTCTAAAAAATTATAATTTGACCCCAGAACTTTAATTTCTTTCAATTAAAACCCAAATTAACTTCAAAATCAATTTTTCTTACAATCAAACCCTCCATAAATTCAATTAAACCTTCAATATAATTTAATTGAGTCCACCAACATCTAATTTTGGACTTTTCTTCCTCAAATTGAATTTTCTTTGTCAACAGGGCTATCATCAGTCAATAAAATACTGCCAAATTTTAATTTTTGTATTTTTAAAACTCCCCAACCAAATTTTGACTATTTTCTGAGCGTTCCGACATCCTCTTTTCACTGTTATATTTTTTAATAATATTTTTTTGATTTTTTTGTATTTTATATTTTTTTTAAGAGAAAGGAAAAAATGTGAATTGAGAAATAACCCAAAAATGAGTTATGACATCTTACACGTAAGAATTAATTAAATTCATGTTCGATAAGTTCCATATGAATCATCGAACAACACTCAGAATGGTATATATAAAATAAATTGCAACAAATTTCTCTAAAATAAATCTTTATATAAATAGTATAGGGATCAAACATTTTTACCATCCGAACTAATCCTCAAAATTTTACGTTGTATTAATCTAAGTATGTGTTGTGTGCTTATCTATATATCATGAGCAATGCCGTCGTGTCTATCATGCACCTTCCAAAATGAGCAGCTGCAAATGTGATTATTATATATATTTTTAAAGAAAATGAAATGTCAAGAAATAAAAAGGCATTTATATCAATAAGTATATTTCTTAGTGGTATCACTAATTTATTGTTTTTTTTTTGTTTTTTTGTTTTTTTACATGGCGTTTTAAGTAGGTTATACCCTTTGAAGACCAACTTCACCGACAACTTTCCACGAAAGCGGTGGATTAATTGGATGATGTGAATAGATTATAAAACAACTCTCGTAGAGAAGACCCAGGAATGAATTAATAGCGACTGCTGTTGATTGATGTAGCCGTGTAATTCGAATGTTTTTTTGAAAATAGCAAAAACAATTTATTAGCACACCTTCAATTTGTTTTTTTTTTTTAAAATAGAAAATCTAAATGGATTGCGCTGATAGATTGTATTGTTGGTTAATAAGGAAACTACAAAAAATTTAAAAAGATATATAGTTTTTTTAAATGTATCGTCATTTTATTTTCAATAATAATCCATTTAAATTTCAATATGATTCTTTAATTTATTCATTTATTAATAATTATTATAATTATAAAAACAAATCTTTAGTTGTGGTAAATTTAAAATTCAAATAGGGGTAGTTGTTTGTCAATTTAAATTTAATAAATTTCAATAGAATTCCTTAACTTTGTAGGTTAATTAATAATTATGAATAAAAATTTGGAATAAAATAATTTTTTTATTAACTAATTATTTAGTCCTATTTATATACAAATCCTATTAAAAATATATTTTGTTATTTTTAAATTAAAGAGATATGTTTATTCTTTTCTACACTAAAAAACATAATTAAGTTTCCTATTTGTATACATACTCCATTAAAATAATATTTTTATTTTCTTAAATTTAAAAGAAATTGTTTGGGTGAACAAAATCTATTGAGAAAACATTTTTTAATTAAAAATAAAAAATTGTTTTTTAATTGAGTTTGTATAAAATTTAGAAACCTCTGTTTATTCTTTTATAAAATTAAAAAATAAAAGGAAACAACTTAGCTAGATTGAGATTCTAAATTATTATTTTCTACAATAAAAACATGATTAAGTTTCCTATTTGAATACAAACTCTATTAAATAAATTTGGCATGTGTTATTTTCAAAAGAAAAATCCAAGTTTCTCTTCCTTGTTTTTAAGTTATGATGATATTAGATTATGTTTAGTTAGTGTTTTAGGATGGAAAATATATAAATGTGTTTAGTTAAAAAAAATATAAAATAAATAAAATTTTAAAACAAATTTGAAGTGAAATTTTTTGCTTTTAAAATAAAATGTACAAAACAATATATACCCCCTATCTCAATATCTTTTGTTTCGTAATAAAGTGAACGCTAATTTAGAAATTAGTTAGTCATATTTAATTAAGCATACGGAGGAGCACTATTGATCAAATCGAGAGACGATGTGAACTAGATTTCAAATCGCTAAAATAAAATGCCATGTTACCCTTTTGATAACATATTTTATAATTATGTTTTAAATTATGTTTCTTGCTACGAGCGGGGTGGACAAAAGAAAATAAATAAATAAATATGCTAGCATTTATAATATTTTTATTTGTGAGTAAAATTTTAATTATGAATTCAAAATTTAATGTATATAAAGTAAATAGTATTTTTAAAAATCGAGACGATGACATGTTCGATTCATTTGGGCCCAAACTAACTTGCCTAAACCCACGACTCGGGTTATAAACCCGACTGAGCTCAATAACATTATTTTTCTAACAACAATTTATATAATTATATAATAATAAAAATATATGCTATCAAGAAAATAACTTGAAAAGTTTTTTTAAGAAATAATGAGGAGCATTAAAAAAATTGCTAATATTATAAAAAGAATTTTATACTCTTTTTTAAAAACAAAAATAAAAATTGAATGGTATTTAATCAAATAATATCTAAAATATAGTTTGGTCCGGAAAGAAATGTTAAGTACTATAACGAGTATTTCGTTAATCAATATATCTGTTGGCGTGAGCTGTTAAAATAGAAAAATTATAGGAATATGTTATTTAAAGGGAATCCCATACTTTAAGGGTCAACCTCAATTTCAACAATAGAGATTATGTTGTATAAAATAGCTCTAAGAATTCCTCTTTATATAACTCATTGTACTTTATTAAGAAAAAAGAACTCAAAAAAGAAAGAAAGAATTTCTAAAGTTAACATGGTATCATAGTAGGTTCTTAGGACCTCTACTCAACCCACCTTATGACCAAGAGGAAAAAACTCAAACCGCGTGGAATCCATAGCGGAATCAACTGATCTGACATAACAACTCAACCCCCAGACCAAATCAATTCTTACTAGCCTGACAACCAAGATAACAAAAGTCCTTTTCAGATCTTAGACCCACCACCTGTTGATTCTTCGACTGCTCCAATCGGCATCAAGTTAGATGACTCTAATTTTGACTTATGATCCCAAGTTGTTGAGATGTATATCTCTGGCAAAGACAAGTTGGGATATATCAATGGAGACTCTCCCTAGCCTCTGGAAACTGATCCATCTTTCAGGAGATGGCAAACTGAAAATGCCATCGTAAAGGGATGGTTGATCAATTCAATGGACCCTTCCTTGATTGCTAATTTCATTCGCTTCCCAACTGCAAAACAAGTTTGGGATTCTGCTGCTATAACCTATTTTGATGGGACATATACATCTCAAGTTTATGATCTCCGTTGTCTTGTGACTCGTATGAAACAAGCTGACGGATCCATTGAAAAATACTACAATGATCTTCAAGGCTTACGGAGAGAAATTGATTTTTGTCATCCTAACCCAATGGAATGCGCTGGTGACATTTAGAAATACAATTTAATCCTACAAGAAGATCGAGTTTATATCTTTCTTGATGGATTGGATGACCGGCTATATAAGACTCGGAGTGATGTGCTCCAGGTAAAACCATTCCCTATGGTTGAGCAAGCCTACGCTCATGTCAGACAGGAAGATGTCAGGCAGATGGTAATGACATCAGGTGCAAAGATTGCTCCTGGAATGGTTATGACATCCAAAGGAATCAAGGTAGACCACTATTATACACCACTGAAAACATGTTTTCTTTCTCTTAGTAATGGAAAGTCAAATCCATCCCTCAAATCTAAGGCTCCATCAGATGGCATGGAATGCACTCATTGTGGCAATGCCAAACATACTCGTGAAACTTGCTTCAAGTTATATGGATATCCAGATTGGTGGCATGATTTTCAGGCACGAAAAAAATGAAAGCTCCTATTATTGATGGTAGCACAGAGAGAGCTATTGTGGTCATTGGTGAACCTTCATTATCCCTCACCTTCCAAGTAGAAACCTCACATAATCTAGGTAACGACAGTAATGTACTCTATAGCTTTACTCATAATGATGATGATAAATTGATTCTTGACTTTAGGGCTACAAACCACATGGCATTTGATTCTAATGATTTCTCTCATACAACTCCGCCAAGATGAAGTCATATTGCTAATGCTAATGGGGTCACTTATTCGGTTATAGGGGCTGGAACTGTGACTCTATCTCCTTATCTATCATTATCTCATATGTTACTTGTTCCATCTCTTTCCTATAAACTTATGTCTGTAAGCCAAGTCACTACTGATCTCAATTGTGTGGTATTAATAAATTCTACCTTTTATCTCCTTTATGATATTCTCACCAAGAAGATAATTGGGTGTGGTACTAAGAGGGGGGATTATACTATGTGGATGACCTCAGTCCAGGCAGAGTCAATAATATGCACCATGCAATTAGCAACAAAGAAAGTTAGATTTGGCTATGACACCATTGCTCGGGACATCCTTCAATTGGTTATTTGAAGCACTTATTTCTAGATTTATTTTCCAACGCAATGCACTCAAACTTTAAGTGTAATACTCGCATTTTAGCCAAGAGTCATAGGGTTTTTTTTTATCCTGTGAGCATGAATAAAAGTGCAATTCCTTTTGCTTTAATACATTCTGACGTATAGGGACCTTTCCCTATACGTCTTCTGGTCATCGTTGGTTTGTGATTTTTATCGATGATTGCACTCGAATGACGTGGCTGTACTTATTGAAACACAAAGATGAAGTATTTAGTGTGTTCAAATCCTGATCACTCGAATGACATAGTATTATTGAAGTTGCAGATCAAAAGGCTTTTTACTCCCTTAACTGGTATACTTGGCTACTGAATAACCTGCAAGGTAACCATCCAAGCTCTAAGAGAAAGTTCTGGGGTTTTGAATTTGGCATTGCGCTGTGGTAAATATGGAAGGAGAGAAACCATCGAATTTTTAGTTCTTCTTATCCTCTTACACCAGCATTGTTCAAGTGATCAGGAGACTTATGGGTGATGTCATTCATTCTATGGTTGGTGAATCTGGATTCAAAGATAATACCAAGCAGAGGGTTTGTATAGGGTGGAGATATCCTTCAATTGATTGGGTGAAGATTAACGTGGATGGTTGTAGGAAGGGAAACCCAGGGGTGGCTGGAGCTGGTGGAGTCATTAGGGATGCTATTGGCAGATGGATTGTTGGTTTCACTCTTAATATCGGGATTTACACATTAGTGGGTGCTGAATTGTGGGCAATCACCAATGGTTTGAAATTAGCTTGGTCAAAAGAATTTCAAAAAATTGTTTTGGAATCTGATTCATCATTAGCGGTTGATTTAATAACTAAAGATAAGATTATCATTGACAAAAATTATAATCTAATCATGCAGGCTAGAGAATTATTAGCAAAAGAATGGGATATTCAGGTGCTCCATGTCTACAAAGAAGCAAATTCAGTGGTAGATTGGCTAGCCAACTACGGTTTAACCATGAGCTTTTTGGATAGATCTTCTATTTCCTTTAATGACCCTCCTGCAGGTCTTTACTGTATTTTGTATTATGATCTGATTAGATCAACATTGCCGCATTTAATTTAATTTGGCGTTTTAGCCTTGATTTTAACAAAAAAAAAAGATTGTTTTGAGATTATGCATGTTTTCACAATCTTGTTGGTTGTTCATGTTTTTAGTTAGACTTGCATAAACATATTATTTTGGTATGATGTATGTTTTAAAAATTTATCTTTTTGAACTTAATCATACAAAAGTGTTTATATATATCTTGCATAATTTCAATACTTTTGTTTATTAAGTTGTTTTATTAGAAGTTTATCTTTTATTACTTGCTTATTGCGGAGACAAATTATTTATAAATATCTTTGACATTTTTTTATTTTTTATTTTATAGATTTTATCATGTCTTCTACTTCTTCTGCTTAAGATTTTGTTGTCTCAACCAATATTGCTTCGGTAAGTACTACTTTGATAGTGAGGATTCAACTAATGCCTTTTGTGGTGCATGGTGAGAAACCTAAAAAGTTTATTGAATTTAATTTAAAGAGGTGGCAGTAAAAGATGCTACTCTATTTGATTGCCTTGAAATTGGCAAAGTCTTTGACTGAAGAAGCACCAAAGCTATTGGATGATGAATTTGATCTCACTACGGTGGCAGTTGTGAATGCTTGGAAAACGATTTCATGTGTAAGAATTACATCTTGAATAGATTGGACAATACATCATATTATATGTATAGCTCAAACAAAAAAGTAAAGGCATTATGGAAAGCTTTAGACAAGAAGTAAAAGGCTGAAGATGATACATGAAAAAAAAAATTCATAGTCATAAAATTTCTAGATTTCAAGATGATTAATTCAAGAACCATTATGAACCAAGTTCAAGAGTTTCAACTCATTTTGCATGAAATACATGTCGAAGGTATGTCACTACATGAATCCTTCGAAGTGGCTACAATTATTAAAAAATTACCATAATCTTGGAATAACTTCAAGAACTATGAAACATAAGTGAAAAAAGATGAGAGTTGAAGACCTTATTTGAGGTTATGGATAAAAAAGGAAAACAAGTTGTCCAAAAGAAAAGCTAAGACCTCTAAGACAAACATTATGGAACTAATGGCAAAGTCCCACAATAAGAACTAAAAGAAGAAGCTTGCTAAAAAGGGAAAAAGAATTGCTAAGAAATTTAATGGCAAGTGCTTTATTTGTAATAAGACTAGGCGTTTAACCAAGGATTATAAAAATAAAGGTCAACAAGAAAACCATAAGAAAATAATTGCTTAAACCAATGTCATTGAGATTGATCACCTCACAAATAAAGTTTCAAAAATGAACCTATTCACATTTGTTTTTGAGTTAACTTGATCAATAATCCTAAGCAATAGAGAGTTGATACTAGTGCTATATAACATGTATGCATAAGGAAGGGGATTTTTTCACTTACAAAGAAGTGGGTGGAGGAAACCTATACATGAGAAACTCATCAATCTATAAGGTAATAGGTTAGCAAAAAAACCATAAGAAAATGATTGCTCAAACCAATGTCACCGAGGTTGATCACCTCATAAATAAAGTTTCGGAAATGAACCTATTCGCAGTTGTTTTTTAAGTCAACTTGATCAATAATCCTGAGCAGTGGTTGATAAATACTAGTGCTACAAGACATGTATGTGAAAAGAAGAGGATGTTTTTCATTTGCCAAGAAGTGGATGAAAGAAACCTATACATGAGGAACTCATCAACCTATGGGGGGTACTAGGTGTTGAAAAAGTTATACTGAAGATGACCTCTATATAGATTTTCATCCTTAACAAAGTACTTCATGTTGCCAACAATAGAAAGAACTTAGTATCTGGCTTATTGTTGAGAAAAAAAATAATTTAAAATGGTCTTTGAGAGTGATAAACTTATACTCTCTAAAACCTTGTGGGGCTAAGAGTGAAGCATATCAAGGTTAACGCATTTTTAGGCGTGGAGAAGCATTAGGAACCCCTATATATTTCTTCATAGTCATTTTTTTCTAGTTTATAATAAATGAGTATCTTGTGATGATCTTTTTAAGATGAATGTAATGACCATTGTAACTAATAATAATAATAATAATAATAATAAGTTTGTCTTTTTTTATTTGCTCAAGTCTTGTGATGTGTGTCATGACATGTTAGGTTATGCAAATTATAATTATATAAAAATGTTAATACACCATTAATTATTATCAAGTATGGTTTTTAGAAAAATTATAAGTGTGAAATGTGTGTAAAATCAAAATTCACAAAATCTTCTTTTCAAACAATTGAAAGAAATAGTCAACCTCTAAACTTAATTCACTCGGATATTGATGATTAAAGTTTATGCAAAAAAAAGATGAGAAAAGTATTATATTATTTTTATAGATGATTGCACAAGATATTGCTATACTTATTTATTTAGAAAAAAAGACAAGGCTTTTGAAATGTTTAAATATTACAAAAATGAAGTTGGAAATCAACTTAACAAGAAAATAAAAGTAATAAAAAGTGATAGAGGTGGAGAATATAAAACATCATTTGGTGAATTCTATTCCTAAAATTGTATTATCCACCAAACTACCGTTCCTATTGATCTTAATAAAATAACATTGCAGAATGTATGAATAAAACACTAAAAAATATGATGAGTATCAAGTTTTATATCGATTTCTTGTATATAAGTCAAGTATTGAGGATATTCAACTTAATACTATTATGAATCAATGAATGCTTCATTCTTTAAAGATGTGTTTTCATGAAAGCAAGCATAAAAAAATCAATCATTTAAGAGAATGATTGAAGCTAGCTCAAGTAGTCATCATTAACTATAAGGTGATGAAGTTCAGACAAAAACTAAAAGGGCAAAAATAACCAAAATATTGGTCGTGATTTTCTAACATACTTGTTAGAGAATGAACCTTAAACATAGTCCGAGGTATTGTCATGTCCTGAAGCTTCATATTAGAAGAAGCTAGTCAATAGTGAAATATAATCAATTATAAATAATCATACATGGAAAATAGTAGATATTTCTCCTAAAAGTAAACCATTAAGTCATAAATGGATCTTCAAAAAAAAGATGAAAGCTGATGATACTGTTGACAAATATAAAGTTAGACTTGATGTTAAAGGTTTTAAACAACAAGGTGTGGTCTATTTTGACACATAATCACCTTTGTGAAGAATAACTTACATATAAATCTTAATAGCCATCACAATTATTAACAAACTTAAAATACATCAAATAGATGTAAAAACAACTTTCTTAATTGGTGACCTTGATAAGGAGGTTTATATGAAATAACCCGAGGGGTTTGTTGTCAATGGACAATAAAAAAAGTCTATAAGCTTGTTAAATCATTACATAGTTTAAAATAAGCACCTAAACAATGACATAATTTTTTTTGGCAAGGTTATACTGTCAAATGAATTCAAAATCAATAAAGTTGATAAATGTGTTTGTGTCGTAAACATAGATAATTGTTATGTCATAGTATGTCTCTCTATGGGCAATATGCTAATTTTAAGCAATGATGATCACTTGATCAAGTTTACTAAAAATATTAACCAACAAGTTTGACATGAAAGACTTGGGTGTTGCAGATACTATACTAGGAACAAATATTTCTAGGACATCTAATCAATTAGTATTGTCACAATCTCATTATATTGATACAATCCTTGATAAGTTTTCTAAATGTTACAATAGTACTATCAAAACACCAATTGACATAAATATGCATCTATCCAGGAATAGAGGTAAAAGAATAAATCTTTTGGAATATTTCCAAATAATTAGTAGTCTAATGTACATTATAAATTGCACAAGTCCTAATATTGCTTACTTGGTTAAGTAGATTTATAAGTAATCCAATTATGAATCATTAGAAGACAATAAAATGGGTACTTAAATATGTGAGGTATACCTTGAACTATGAGCTATATTATATTGGTTACACAATGGTACTAGAAAGGTATAATGATGCCAATTGGATATCTAACACCAAGGACTTATGATCCATAAGTGGATATGTCTTCATCCTCGCTAGAGCAGCTGTGTCATGGAAATACTATAAACAAAGGTGTATTGTAAAACCTAGATGAAATCCGAGTTTATTGCTTTTGATAAAGATGGAGAGGAAGCCAAATGGATTTGAAATTTCTTAAAGGATATTTTATATTGGTTGAAACCAATACCAACTATTTATGTCCATTGTGATAATCAATCAACAATTAGAAGGGCACAAAGTAGTATGTATAATGGTAAGTCTAGACATATACATAATAAAAATAATACCATTAAATATTTTTCTCAAATGAAATTATTTCCATTGATTATGTAAAGTAAAAGGAAACTAATATGGATCCACTAATCAAAAGTTTGTCGAGAGAGATTATGTATAATTCATTAAAAAGATGGCCTTAAAGCTTTCAAAGATAAAAGAGTGTAATGATGACAACTATATCTAGTTGATTAAAAATCCCAAGATCTAGGTTTAATTAAAAAACTAATTTATATAACATTCTTGGTAGCACTTGAAAAATATTATTTTTTATTTATTCATATGATAAAATAAATGCTAGCTACAACGTGATAAAGGGTGATCTGTGTTCTTAATTATTTTTATATCTTGGTACACCAAGTGAAATATAACATATTAGTCTTAATAAAAGATCACCTATATAAGTGAGAAATATGATTGTTTCTTTGATAATTTTGATAAAGGTTAAATTCTCTTAAGCACTTATGAATCTAGTAGTTGTTCAAAGCCAAAATAAACTTAAAAGTGAGAACAAAAAGAAATCTCTAGGTAGAGAAGTATGTGCATAATATTTTATTTGTTTACACAAAAAGCTAAATAGTTCAAGACATGACGTTCACTATATAGCTGAGTAAATTCTATAGTATTTCACTAAGAAAGATTCAAAGATAAAAGCAACTGTGAGAACCAAATGAAATCTCCAAGTAGAAAAATATATGAGTAATATTATCTTAATTTATATAAAAGACTAAATAGTTCAAGACATCGCGTTTACTATATTTTCGAGTAAATCCTATAGTATTTTACTAAAAAAGGTTCAAAATCAAAATATACCTATGATGATTTATCAAAATATAGCTATCCTGATGTAGTGATCTAGTAAATTAGTATTTCTCAATAAATTTTTGAGTAATTTTAAAAATGGTTAGACAATTTCTATTTATGTTGAGGATTTTTGAAAAATTAAGAATATGGTCAATGAGTACATTTAAGGTCAAGTTAAAAGTAGAATCCAATCATTTTTAGAGTTAAGACTTTGTTGGAATTTAATCTCCAACATAAGCTCTTTAACATGGAACATTAACATGTTTTAAATAAATTATTGGTGAAAAAGAAATTGATCTTAAAGAATCATTGATTGATATATTTTGGTAAAACTCAACTCCTTAAAAGAACTCTATGCCACATAAAAAGAAACAAAACTTTCTTGGTGTTTATAAAGTGGAAAGTCGAGAAGTTAAAATTGAGTCCAAAGGATACCCAAGCTTTTATAGGGAAGAGGTTATAAGAAAAGTGATTTTTATTCTTAAACTCATATACACGTGTACTGGCCCAACTTGTGCTTGGGCTTCTAGTCGGTCCTGGGTTTGAGTTTATTGTAAAATATTTTTTTGGACTAAAAAAAATTATTTTTTTGACCAACCTATTATAATCTTGGGCTTAGGCTTGGGCTTATAATTATTTGGCAAATGAAGAATTATTTTTACTAACATATGTTTGGTGTAGTGTAGCCCATAAATGTTAGAACCTGAATAGTCTTTTTCATAGATATTTTTTATAAACTTGAATACTATTTTTTAGTCCTAAACTTCATTTGGCTACATTCCAACCACAAAAAGCTGATATTTGTATCAATGGATTCTTCTTCAAGGGGTTCAATGAAGGTCCTGTCTTTCTTTGAACTTGTAATAAAAAGTAGATTAAGATCCATAAAGATGTTTTTGATTCATTTAGATTTTGTTTTTTTTTGAGTGATTATAGGATTTTAAGGGTTGAAAATGAGTTTATTGAAGTTTCCAGGATGTTTTTGATATATTTTCAGGTGAAAACAAGTTAACAATTGAATTTTTAGGTCCCAAAGTTTAGACCTAGAATTTATGGCCACCTCTACTTGTCGAAAAGTCAAATATAAGATGATGCGCTCTTTGATTTATGATTTATAGAAAAAATTAGGAGTATGAGCTGGCCTTCTAGGATCATGCTTGCTTGTACTTTCACGCTTAGATTTTTTTCTTAGATATGCCTTTATTTTTTCTCTTTTTGTAATTTTTTTAACAAAACTCTCTTTAAATAAATTTATTAAAATAATATT
>Ga0307513_10004617_pt1 | contig 18346 bp, 15 predicted proteins | sample 15_EM_MG_FD_202174 | JGI IMG/M metagenome (GOLD analysis project Ga0307513, IMG submission 202174) | Populus trichocarpa ectomycorrhiza microbial communities from riparian zone in the Pacific Northwest, United States - 15_EM | ecosystem: Host-associated > Plants > Roots > Unclassified | place... | reverse complement strand
GTGCAACCGTGCAACTCGGCCTGATCGGTCTGGGCAAGATGGGCGGCAACATGCGTGACCGGGTGCGTGCCGCCGGTCACGAGGTGATCGGGTACGACCCCCGCCCCGAGGTCACCGACGTCGACTCGCTGGCCGCGCTCGCCGGTGCCCTGGCCGCGCCCCGCGTGGTCTGGGTCATGGTGCCGTCGGGCGAGATCACCCGGAACACCGTCAAGGCGCTCGCCGAGGTGCTCGAGGAGGGTGACCTCGTCATCGACGGCGGCAACTCCCGCTACACCGACGACGGCCCGAACGCGGCGCTGCTCGCCGAGCAGGGGATCCGCTACCTCGACTGCGGGGTGTCCGGCGGCATCTGGGGCAAGGACAACGGCTACGGCCTGATGGCCGGCGGTGCCCCCGAGGACATCGAGCTGGCCATGCCGATCTTCGACGCGCTGCGTCCCGAAGGACCGCGGGAGGAGGGCTTCGCGCACGCCGGTCCCGTCGGCGCCGGGCACTTCTCGAAGATGGTGCACAACGGTATTGAGTACGGGCTGATGCAGGCCTACGCCGAGGGCTTCGAGCTGCTCGAGGCGGCCCCGCTCGTCGAGAACGTGCCCGCGGTGCTGCAGGCGTGGTCGCGCGGCACGGTCGTGCGGTCGTGGCTGCTGGATCTGCTGGTCCGCGCCCTGTCCGACGACCCGACGCTGGCCAAGCTCACCGACTACGTCGACGACTCCGGTGAGGGTCGCTGGACCATCGAGGAAGCGATCACCCACGCGGTGCCGCTGCCCGTGATCTCGGCTGCGCTGTTCGCCCGGTTCGCCTCGCGGCAGCAGTCGTCGCCGGCGATGCGCGCGGTGGCCGCGCTGCGGCAGCAGTTCGGTGGGCACGCGGTGAAGTCCGCGGTCGGCCCGGCGGGTGCGCCCGGCGAGACCGCCGGTCCGGGTGCCGACGTCCCCTCCACGCCGGCCCCATAGTCACCGGTGTACCTGCGCCGCCTCGCCGTCGCCGACTTCCGATCGTGGGAGAAGGCGGAGCTCGATCTCACTCCGGGCGTCACCGTCCTGGTGGGGGCGAACGGGGTCGGCAAGACCAACCTCGTCGAGGCGGCCGGGTACCTGGCCACGTTGTCGTCGCACCGCGTCGCCACCGATGCACCGCTGATCCGCCGCGGCGCCGAGCACGCGGTGGTGCGCGGGATCGTCGTGCACCACGGCCGCGAGCTGGGGTTGGAGCTGGAGATCACCGCGGGCCGGGCTAACCGGGCCCGGCTCAACCGGGCGCCGGCGAAACCGCGCGACGTCGCCGGGATCCTGCGGACGGTGCTGTTCGCGCCGGAGGATCTGGCGCTGGTGCGCGGCGACCCGGGGGAGCGTCGGCGGTTCCTCGACGACCTGCTCGTCGCGCGGGTGCCGCGATTCGCCACCGTGCGCTCCGACTACGAGCGGGTGCTGCGGCAGCGGTCGGCGCTGCTCAAGACGGCGAAGGCCGGGCGGTCCGATCTCTCCACCCTCGACGTGTGGGACGGGCACCTCGCCGCACACGGCGCGACGCTGATCGCGGCCCGCATGGATCTGGTGGACGAGGTGGCGCCGCGGTCGGTCGCCGCGTTCGCCGAGGTGGCGCCGTCGTCGGAGCCGATCGGGGTGGAGTACCGGTGCAGCGTCGGCGACGAGGTGCCGCGGACCGTGCCGGAGCTCGAGCTGGCGCTCCTGGAGGCGATGGCCCGGCTGCGCCGGCAGGAGGTCGAGCGCGGGGTGTGCCTCGTCGGGCCGCACCGTGACGAGCTGGAGCTGCGGCTCGGCGACGGTCCGGCGAAGGGGTACGCGAGCCACGGCGAGTCGTGGGCGCTCGCGCTGGCGCTGCGGTTGGCGTCCTATCGTCTGTTGCAGGCCGACGACGTCGAGCCGGTGCTCGTGCTCGACGACGTGTTCGCGGAGCTCGACTCCCGGCGCCGGCAGGCGCTGGCGGAGGTCGCCGCCGCCGCGGAGCAGGTGCTGATCACCGCGGCCGTCGAGGAAGACGTGCCCGATGGGTTGAAGGGCGTACGGTTCGCCGTCACTCGGGGTAGCGTCGAGCCACGTTCGGTGACGGTGTGTCCTGATTGACGGGATCTTCTGGGGACAAGTCTGTGGATACTGTGGATAACTCGTCGCCGACTGGTGATGACGGCGTTGTTCGACCGCCCGGCGCGGCGGACCGACCGTCCGCCAGCACTCGATCGGGTTCAGCTGTCCCCAACCCTGGGGATGACACCCCCACCGGTGATCCGGACGGCCGGCGGGGCTCCGACATCGCCCGCGAAGCGCTGCGGGCGGCCCGCGAAGCCTCGGCCACCCGCGCCACCGATCGCGAGAAGCAGCGGACGGGCCGCAAGCCCGCCGGCCTCCGCGGCCGGCGGCGCCGCTGGTCCGGCTCCGGGCCCGACGATCGCGATCCACAGCCGTTCGGCGCGCTGGTCTCCCGCGTCTCGCGGGATCGCGGCTGGTCCTCGCGCCTCACCGACGCCACCGTGCTGGGCCGGTGGCCGCAGCTGGTCGGCCCGGACATCGCCGATCACTGCACGCCCGTCTCGCTGCGGGACGGCGAACTGGTGCTGCAGGCGGAATCGACGGCGTGGGCCACGCAGCTGCGGCAGCTGCAGCGGCAGTTGTTGCGCCGTCTCGCCGACGCCGTCGGCAACGACGTGGTGAAGCGGATCCGGGTCGTCGGGCCCACAGGTCCGAGCTGGCGGCACGGGCCCCGTACCGTGCGCGGCCGTGGCCCGCGTGACACGTACGGGTAGACAGCGCGTTTCAGCGCTTGCTGAGAGGAAGCAGGCTCGCGTGACGGGCTTTCCCGGCCTCCGGGACCCGACCGCAATCGAGTTCGTCGATCTGTGACGCTTACAGGGGTGTCCTAGCCGTCGTTCTGTGGGGGCGCACCGGTATGATGGAGGGGTGTTACCGGGCCGTCCCCGAAGGCCTGGTCAAGCGGACCCTGCTCCGGCGACCTCGTCGCCCGCGTCCGGGGTCCTCACCCGCGAGGAGACAGGCAGCACGTGGCGGAGAAGAAGAACGGCTACAGCGCTTCGTCGATCACCGTTCTCGAGGGCCTGGAAGCGGTCCGCAAGCGGCCAGGCATGTACATCGGCTCCACCGGCGAGCGCGGCCTCCATCATCTCATCTGGGAAGTGGTGGACAACGCCGTCGACGAGGCGATGGCCGGCTACGCCGACCGCGTCGACGTGGTCCTGCAGAACGACGGCGGCGTGCGGGTGGTCGACAACGGCCGCGGCATCCCGGTCGGCATGCACCCGGTGGAGAAGAAGCCCGCCGTCGAGGTCGTGATGACGGTGCTGCACGCCGGCGGCAAGTTCGACTCCGACTCCTACGCGGTCTCGGGCGGTCTGCACGGCGTCGGCGTGTCGGTGGTGAACGCACTCTCCTCCCGGCTCGACGTCGCGATCGACACCGACGGCTTCCACTGGGACCAGCAGTACACGCACTCGGTGCCGGGCAAGCTGATCAAGGGCGCCCCCACCCGCGCCACCGGCACCACGATCACGTTCTGGGCCGATCCCGGCATCTTCGAGACCACCGAGTACAGCGTCGAGACGGTCCGCCGCCGGCTGCAGGAGATGGCCTTCCTCAACAAGGGCCTCACGATCGTCCTGCGTGACGAGCGCAACGGCGACTCAGCCGATGCCGAGGAACCCGACGCCGAGGGTTTCGTGGCGAAGATCAAGGAGCACACGTTCCACTACCCGAACGGGCTCGAGGACTTCGTCGCGCACCTGAACAAGTCGAAGGAACCGATCCACAAGAAGCTGGTGGCCTACACGGCCGAGGAGGCGGGCCACAGCGTCGAGGTGGCGATGCAGTGGAACTCGAGCTACAGCGAGTCGGTCTACACCTTCGCCAACACGATCAACACCCACGAGGGCGGCACCCACGAGGAGGGCTTCCGTTCCGCGCTGACCAGCACGGTCAACAAGTACGCGCGCGACAAGAAGCTGCTCAAGGAGAAGGACGCGGCGCTCTCGGGTGAGGACATCCGCGAGGGTCTGGCTGCGATCGTCTCGGTCAAGTTGAAGGAGCCCCAGTTCGAGGGGCAGACCAAGACGAAGCTGGGCAACACCGAGGTCAAGTCGTTCGTGCAGCGCGTGTCGAACGAGTGGCTGTCGGACTGGCTGGAGCGCAACCCCACCGAGGCCAAGATCATCGTCAGCAAGGCGGTGCAGTCGGCGCAGGCCCGCATGGCCGCGCGCAAGGCGCGCGAGCTGGTGCGGCGCAAGAGCCCCGGCGACATCGGCGGGCTGCCCGGCAAGCTGGCCGACTGCCGCTCCACCGACCCGTCCAAGTGTGAGGTCTACATCGTCGAGGGCGATTCGGCCGGTGGCTCGGCGAAGTCCGGCCGCGACTCGATGTTCCAGGCGATCCTGCCGATCCGCGGCAAGATCATCAACGTCGAGAAGGCGCGCATCGACCGCGTCCTCAAGAACACCGAGGTCCAGTCGATCATCACGGCGCTGGGCACCGGCATCCACGACGAGTTCGATCTCTCGAAGCTCAAGTACCACAAGATCGTGCTGATGGCCGACGCCGACGTCGACGGCCAGCACATCCGCACCCTGCTGCTCACGCTGCTGTTCCGCTTCATGCGTCCGCTCGTCGAGGCCGGCCACGTGTTCCTGGCTCAGCCGCCGCTCTACAAGATCAAGTGGGGCGGCCGGGGCGCCGAGCCGGAGTTCGCCTACTCCGACCGCGAGCGGGACGGGCTCATCGAGACCGGCCGCGCGGCGGGCAAGAAGCTGCCCAAGGAAGAGGGCGTGCAGCGCTACAAGGGCCTCGGCGAGATGAACGCCAAGGAGCTGTGGGAGACCACGATGGACCCCGCTGCCCGGGTGCTCCTGCAGGTCACCCTCGACGACGCCGCCACCGCCGACGAACTCTTCTCGGTGCTGATGGGCGAGGACGTCGAGTCGCGCCGTTCGTTCATCACCCGCAACGCCAAGGGAGTCCGGTTCCTCGATGTCTGAGTTTCCCCAGACCTCGAGTGATCCGGTGGAAGGACTGACGTGACCGACATCCTTGACCCGACCGTGCCCCCCGCCGGCGGTACACCCCCGGGCGGGGGTGGGGGTGGCGACCGCACCGAGCCGCGCGACATCCAGGTCGAGATGCAGAACTCCTACATCGACTACGCGATGAGCGTGATCGTCGGTAGGGCCCTGCCGCTGGTGGAGGACGGGCTCAAGCCCGTGCACCGTCGCGTCCTGTACTCGATGGGCGAGAACGGGTTCCGGCCCGACCGCAGCTACGTGAAGTGCGCGCGCGTCGTCGGTGAGGTGATGGGTAACTACCACCCGCACGGCGACTCGTCGATCTACGACGCGCTCGTGCGGCTCGCGCAGCCGTGGTCGCTGCGCTACCCGTTGATCGACGGGCAGGGCAACTTCGGCTCCCGGGGCAACGACCCGGCAGCGGCCATGCGCTACACCGAGTGCCGGCTCACCCCGCTGGCCATGGCGATGCTGCAGGACATCGACGAGGAGACCGTCGATTTCACGCCGAACTACGACGGCAAGACCGAAGAACCCAACGTCCTGCCGTCGCGGATCCCGAACCTGCTGATCAACGGCAGCGCCGGCATCGCGGTCGGCATGGCCACCAACATCCCGCCGCACAACCTGCGCGAGGTCGGCGCCGGCGTCGTGTGGTCGCTGGACAACTGGGAAGCCACCGACGAGGAGCTGCTCACCGCTCTCATGGAGCGGATCAAGGGCCCCGACTTCCCCACCTACGGGCTGATCGTGGGCCGCGACGGCATCGAGCAGGCCTACCGCACCGGCCGCGGATCGGTGCGCATGCGCGCGGTCGTGGAGGCCGAGGAGGACGCCAAGGGGCGCACCATCCTCGTCGTCACCGAGCTGCCCTACCAGGTCAACCCGGACAACCTGATCGAGTCGATCGCATCGCAGCACCGCGACGGCAAGCTCACCGGCATCGCCGAGATCAACGACGAGTCGTCCGACCGCATCGGCATGCGCATCGTGATCACGCTCAAGCGCGACGCGGTGGCCAAGGTCGTGCTGAACAACCTCTACAAGCACACCCAGCTGCAGACTGCGTTCGGCGTGAACATGCTCTCGATCGTCGACGGCGTGCCGCGCACGTTGCGCCTCGACCAGATGGTGCGCAACTACATCCGCCACCAGATCGAGGTCATCGTCCGGCGCACCCGCTACCGGCTGCGCAAGGCCGAGGAGCGGGCCCACATCCTGCGCGGCTACGTCAAGGCGCTCGACGCCCTCGACGAGGTCATCGCGCTGATCCGGGCGTCGGCCACCGTCGACGTCGCCAAGGCCGGCCTGATCGAGCTGCTCGACGTCGACGAGATCCAGGCGCAGGCGATCCTCGACATGCAGCTGCGGCGCCTCGCCGCACTGGAACGCCAGAAGATCATCGACGAGCTGGCCGAGATCGAGCGCGAGATCGCCGACCTCGAGGACATCCTCGCCAGGCCCGAGCGGCAGCGGCAGATCGTGCGCGAGGAGCTCCTCGAGATCATCGAGAAGCACGGCGACGAGCGCCGCACGCAGATCATCGGCGACGACGGCGACGTCACCAACGAGGACCTCATCGCGGTCGAGGACGTCGTCGTCACGATCACGCAGACCGGCTACGCGAAGCGCACCAAGACCGATCTCTACCGGGCGCAGAAGCGCGGCGGCAAGGGCGTGCAGGGCGCGCAGCTGAAGCAGGACGACATCGTCGCCCACTTCTTCGTGTGCTCCACGCACGACTGGATGCTGTTCTTCACCAACAAGGGCCGGGTCTACCGGCTCAAGGCCTACGAGCTGCCCGAGGCCAACCGGTCCGCCCGCGGCCAGCACGTGGCGAACCTGCTCGCGTTCCAGCCGGACGAGCAGATCGCCCAGGTCATGCAGATCAAGAACTACCAGGTCTCGCCGTACCTCGTGCTCGCGACGAAGAGCGGTCTGGTCAAGAAGTCCCGCCTGACCGACTTCGACTCGCCCCGCACCGGCGGCCTGATCGGCATCAACCTGCGCGAGGACGACGAGCTCGTCGGTGCCGTGCTCTGCTCGGCCGAGGACGACCTGCTGCTCGTCTCGGCCGACGGGCAGTCGATCCGGTTCACCGCGAGCGACGAGGTGCTGCGGCCGATGGGTCGCGCCACCTCCGGCGTGCTGGGGATGCGCTTCAACGGCGGCGACCGGCTGCTGTCGCTCGGCGTGGTCCAGTCCGACAGGTTCGTGCTGGTCGCGACGGACGGCGGCTACGCGAAGCGCACCCCGATCGAGGACTACCCGGTGCAGGGTCGCGGCGGCAAGGGGGTTCTGACCATCCAGTACGACCGGCGACGTGGCACGCTGGTCGGTGCGCTCATCGTCGGGCTCGACGACGAGCTGTACGCGATCACCTCGAGTGGCGGGGTGATCCGTACGACCGCGCGTGAGGTCCGCAAGGCCGGCCGGCAGACGAAGGGGGTCCGCCTGATGAACCTGGGCGAGTCCGCCACGCTGCTCGCCGTCGCCCGCAACGCGGAGGACGACGACGTCGACGAGGACGTCGAGGCCTGATCCGCACCGCAGCACCGACCGCAGCACCGACCACGGAGGAGACGCTCGGCAGGTGAGTGAGAACTCGAGCAAGCCGGAGGAATCCGAGGCGCCGGGCAGGGTGACCACCGACGGCAGCGCGCCGTCGACCGGGTCGCCCGCTCAGGCCTCGTCGCCGGCCACGGCTTCCGAGGTCAACGGTGCTGCGGCCGGCAACGGCGCAGTGTCGAACGGCGTCGGCCCGAAGGATGCAGCGGCGCCGGTAGAGCAGAAGCCGGTCGAGAAGGCGCCGGACGGGGCCGGGAAGGCTGAGGCTGCGCCGTCCGACGAGACGCAGCCCGAGGGGACGGAGCCCGACGCCACGGCTGCGTCCCCGCCGCCACCGGCTGCCCCCGCGGGCCAGCCGGCCGGGTCGGGCACGTTGTCGGGGTCGGGGCTGTTCAAGCCCGCCGCGGCGGCCCCGGCGGTCGGTCCGGTCACATCGGCGGTCCCGACCGGGAAATCCGCGGATCCGCCGACCGTCGTCACGCCCGAGCCGGCCGCGGCACGTCCGCCCACGCCGGCGCGCGGGAGCGGAATGCCCGGCGGCGGGCCGGCCAACGGCGCCGCTACGCGACCACCGGTGCCGGGTCCGCGACCTGCGCCGGGGCCGGTCCCCGGACCAGGTCCCGAGGCCGCCCCGCCACCGCCGTGGCACCGGGTGCCCGGTCACGAACCGCGCGAGATGCGGGACGCGCCGAGCCGTCCGGCCACGGTCGGCGACCTGCTCGGCGACGGTCCCACCGTCGTCATGGGCCCGTCGGGTGCCGCACCGCACGGCGAGCAGTCCCGCCCGTCGGGGCCGGGCTCGGCCACGGGCGGCTGGCAGGCGGTGCGCGCTACCCGTAACCGCACCCCACGTCAGGCGGCGCTGCAGCTCAAGCGGCTCGATCCGTGGTCGGTGCTGAAGCTCTCGCTGGTGCTCGCCGTGGTGCTGTTCTTCATCTGGCTCGTGGCGGTCGGCGTGCTCTACGGCGTGCTCGACGGCATGGGCGTGTGGGACCAGCTCAACGGCAACTACGCCAACCTCGTCACGGAGAACGCGCCGGCCGGTGGCCAGCTGATCAACGCGGGGCGGGTCTTCGGGTTCGCTGCCGTGGTCGGGGCGATCAACAGCCTGCTGTTCGCCGTCGCGATGACGATCAGCGCCTTCGTGTACAACGTGTCGGCGGACCTGGTGGGTGGGGTCGAGGTCACGCTCTCCGAGCGCGACTGACCGGCACCGACCAGGGCGGCGCGGACCGGGTATCCCGTTGCAGGGCGACCGATGCCCTGGGGTACCCTCGTCTGCGTCGCAAGGGCCTATAGCTCAGTTGGTTAGAGCGCATCACTGATAATGATGAGGTCGCTGGTTCAAATCCAGCTAGGCCCACTCCCGAGTTCCTTGAACGACAGGACAGTGACGTCATGAAGAAGATTCTGATCGCGCTCGTCGCGCTTGCCGCCGGTGCGCTCGTGTTCAGCAAGGTCCGCGCCGGCCGTTCCGAGGCGGACCTGTGGCAGGAAGCCACCAACAGCTGACACCCGCCCACCGCCCCGCCGAGCGGGTCCCTGACCCGCGGTGGGGTCCGGGGACGTAGCTCAATTGGCAGAGCACCGCCTTTGCAAGGCGGGGGTCAGGGGTTCGATTCCCCTCGTCTCCACCACGGCCCACCAGCGCGAACAGTGCTGGTGGGCCGCTGACGTTTGATCAATGTCGGCCATAGTGGCCAATATCCTCTCCTGCCTGACTTGTTGCCGCAGGTGATCGCTGTCAGCGAGTTCGTTCCGGCCCTGCGGACGGTGATAGCTATCGGCCCGGCGGCAGATGCTGTCGGTCCTACCCATCCAGGTTTGCGGACGATCAACGCAACGGCCGCCGTAACGGCTGCCGCACCGATGGAGGGTCTCGTCGTCCCGGTCCGAAGGACGTCTACGCGGTCATCTACACGTCCGGCACGACGGGCCGACCGAATGGTCACCTGGACGCTGCTCCATCGGGTTGGCCTCGACGGCACGCCAGGAGTCCTGCTGGGTACGGACGATGTCCGGTATTCCCGTTCCCCATCAACCACGTCTCGGGTGCGGCGAACGTCTACCAGGCCGCGCTCAACCGCGGGAGGGTCGTGCTTCGCGAGTCGTGGAGGATCCAGGACGTTTGTTGCGGTCGAGTACACAGTGATCCGAAGTGCTCGGCAGCTCACTTGTCGGGGTGCGACACTGCCGGCCGCGAACGGAGTCGGGCGGCCATGTCGGGCCGGAGGAGGCACTGATGGGTCGGCTGGTTCACCTCGTCGTGGTTCTGACGGGTGCGGTCCTGCTCGCTGCGTGCGGCGCTCCTCCTGCGGCCGGACCGTCGGCGGAGCGGTCGCTGATCCTCGCCACGACCACGAGCACCCAGGACTCGGGTCTGCTCGACGAGTTGCTGCCCGAGTTCACCCGGGCGACCGGCTGGCATGTCAAGCCGCTCGCGGTGGGCAGCGGGCAGGCGTTGGAGCTGGGCCGTCGCGGTGAGGCCGACGTGCTGCTCGTGCACTCCCCGGCCGCTGAGGAGGCCTTCGTCGCCGAAGGGGCCGCCGGTCCGCGCAGGCTGGTGATGCACAACGACTTCGTGCTGGTTGGACCGGCGGCCGACCCAGCCGGGATCCGCAGCCTTGACGGCGCCGAGGCGATGCGGCGGATCGCCGGCGCGCAGGCGGTATTCGTCTCCCGGGGCGACGACTCGGGCACGAACGCGCGCGAGAAGGACCTCTGGAAGAAGGCCGGCACGAGCCCCGGCGGATCCTGGTACCAGTCGACTGGGCAAGGTATGGGCGCCACCCTGCGGGTTGCGGGGGAGAAGGCCGGCTACACGCTGTCGGACCGGGCGACCTACCTCGCTCAGCGCGACTCGCTGCCTCTGACTGTGCTGAGCGAGGGTGATCCCGGGCTGCTCAACGTCTATCACGTGATCGAGATGACCGAACGGGCCGGCGCTCGGGTCCAGCCCGAGGGGGCAGCGGCGTTCGCCGACTGGATCGTCTCGCCACCGGCCCAGCAGCTCATCAGCCGGTTCGGCACGGAGAAGTTCGGTCAGCCGCTGTTCACCCCCGACGCCGGCAAGGCCGAGGCGTCGCTGGGCGGCTGAGCCATGGACGTCCTGTTCGCCGGGCTGGTCGAGGCGCTGCGACTGCTGACAACCGGCGACGAGGACACGTGGGCGATAACCGCGCTGACCCTCCGGGTGTCGCTGACCGCGACGGCCGTCGCGCTGCTGCTCGGTCTCCCGATCGGCGTCGGGATCGCGCTGGGCCGGTTCCCCGGCCGCCGGATCCTGCTGGCCGGGGCGAACACCGGGATGGGATTCCCGCCGGTGGTCGTGGGGCTGTTCGTGACCGTCCTGCTCTGGCGCAGCGGCCCACTCGGCGGGTTGGGTCTGCTCTACACCCCGACGGCGATGGTCGTCGCGCAGGCCGGCATCGCGACGCCGATCGTTGTCGCGTTGGTCGCAGTGGCAGTCCAGCAGATCGACCCCGAGTTCCGGATCCAGATGCAGGGCCTGGGTGCCAGTCGGCTGCAGTCGCTGCTGGCGCTGTTCGCCGAGGCACGGCTACCGCTGCTGGCCGCGGCGATGGCGGCGTTCGGTGCGGTGGTCAGCGAGGTCGGAGCCGCGCAGATGGTCGGAGGCAACCTCGTCGGCGAGACACGGGTGCTGACCACTGCTGTCGTGCTCGCGACGAGCCGCGGCCAGTTCGCCCTCGCGATCGCCTTCGGCCTGATCCTGCTCATGATCGCGTTCGCGGTGAACCTCACCCTGACTCTGCTCCAGCAACGCCGGACCGCCGACCGGTGACCACCGGGCTCAGCTGCCGCGACCTGCGCGTACACGCGGGTGGTCAGGAACTCGTCCATGTCTCGGCCCTGCATGTACCCGCCGGCCGCACCCTCGCCGTCCTCGGACCCAACGGCGCCGGGAAGTCCACCCTGCTGCGCGCCCTCGGCCTGCTGGGGCGCCACAGCATCACCGGGGAGATCCTGCTCGACGGCCGTCCGGCCTCCCGGGAGCAGATGCGCGCGGCCGTCGCGGCCGTCTTGCAACGCCCCGTCATGCGCCGTGGAACGGTTGCCGCCAACGTCGCCAGTGGGCTCCGGTTCCGCGGCGTCGCTCGACGCGAGGCGGCCGAACGTGCCCGTTCCTGGCTCGAGGTACTGAGCATCGGTCACCTCGCCGACCGCGATGCCGGCACCCTCTCCGGCGGGGAGGCCCAGCGGGTCAGCATCGCTCGCGCGCTCGCCGTCGGTCCGCGGGTCCTGTTGCTCGACGAGCCGTTCACCGGTCTCGACTCCACCAGCCGCGCCGACCTGCTCGCCGACCTGCGCGCGGCGCTCGACCAGCACGACGCCGCCACGGTCCTCGTCACCCACGATCGGCATGAGGCCCTTGCACTGGCGCATGACACCGCCCTGATCATCGGCGGGCACATCCGCCATCACGGTCCGACGCAGTGCGTCGTCGACGACCCCCGCGATCTCGACACGGCGCGCCTGCTGGGCTACACCAACCTGCTCGCACCGAACTCGACCGGCCAGCCGCACGTGCTCGCAGCCCGCCCCGAACACTGCCGGCTGGTCACCCCTCCTGCAGACCACGCCGACGTCGCCCTCACCGTCGAAGGGAGGCTGCGCCGGACCGTGCACCTGGGCGCAGTGACCCGGCACGACGTCGACACCGCGGCGGGGCCCCTGATCTGCCTCGTCGACCCGGACAGCTCGATGTCGCCCGAAATCCTCGCTGTCGGCAGTCCGGTCGTCGTGGCCATCACCCACGTGCGGCCCCTCACCGGCGCCGGGTGAGTCACCGCTGAGCACCGACGACGGGTTTGGCTCATCGTCGGTCGGTCAGCGCAGGACTTGTGGCGGTAGCGCAGCACGCGCACTTGCCGTCCACGCGCCGGTGGTCCGATGTGGACTCGTTGACTGCCGGTCTGATGCAACCGACGAGTCACAGCAAGTCCAGTGGCTCACCTGCGACGAGGTCCGCGACTGGTCGAGTTCGGCGGTCAGCCCGAGTAGCTGCCGAATGCCGTTGTGATCGAACTGCGTGGGTGCTTACCGTGCGGGGAATGAGGGTGCCCGACGGTTGCGTGGCCGACCTGCGAGAGCGGGGTTACCTGTTGTTCGAGGGTTTCCTCGAGCCTGACGAGCTGGCCGCGGCCCAGGAGGCTCTGTGGCTGCACTACCCGCGACCCGAGGCGTATTTTGCCGACTCGGCTGCTCATGCGTGGTTGGCGGCGGACCAGTGGGCCGGCGAAGTGCGCGGACCGTGGCGATCGTGGGACCTGAACCGACTGGCCTTTCACCCGGACCTGCTCGACTTGGCCGAGCGTTTCCTGGGCTCAGCCGACCTACGGCTGTACGAGGCGTCGCTGTGGGCCAAGTACGCCGGAGCCGTCGACTACGACCAGCGCCACCACCGCGACTTCGTCAACCACAGCCTGGTCGTACCCAAGCGCAGTGAGCCGGCCACGCAGATGTTGAGCTGGATCGTCCTGTCCGACGTAGGCGACGAGGATGGCCCCACCAAGGTCGTTCCGCTGTCGGTCGGGCAGAGCGTCCCGTACTGGCCGGTGCCTGGGCATCACGACGTCACGAACTACCTCCCCGAGGGGATGTTCGCCGAGGAGGAGGTCTCGATGACCGGCCCCGCAGGAACCCTGATCGCTTTCCGGTCCGACGTACTTCACCGTGGGTCGCGCATCACCGGCGAGCGATCAACCCGCTTTGCGCTCCTCGCGGACTACGACCTGTGGGCACCGCGCTGGACCGGCAAGGTCGCCTGGGCCGAGCGCGCGACGCGTTCAGACTGGTTTGAGATCGTCGAGCGGGCGTCGCCCCGGGAGCGGTCGGTGTTCGGCTTCCCGGCTCCGGGCGACCCGTATTGGGACGAGCAAACCGTGGCTGACACCCAGATGCGCTACCCCCGAGCCGATCTGACGCCCTACCGCTGAGTGGACCTGGCAGCCGAACCCAGGCCGCGGTCGAGCCCCTCAGGCCGGGGTGGCGTCGTGTCGTGCCAGCCATTCCAGGATCGTGCGGTTCGTCTCTTCGGGCCTCTCCTGCTGGATCCAGTGGCCGCTGTCGAGGTGGACCTCTTCGACGTTGGGCACGAACTCTGCGAGGTTGTCGGCTTGGGCCACGACGTCGCGGTCGCCGTAGATCATCAGGGCGGGCTGGTGGAGGATCGGGTCGACGTCGGCGAGCAGGTGCCAGTCGCGGTCGAGGTTCCGGTACCAGTTGATGCCGCCGGTGAACCCGGACCTCTCGAAGGCGGAGACATAGACGACGAGATCGTTGTCGCTCATCAGGGGCTCTCCGAAGGGGGTCTTCGCTCGGGCGAGATTGATCATCACATTCCCTGGCTGCGGCTCCCTGAGAGGCTCGTTCTTGCGGTACAGGTTGCGAAGGAACTGCGCCGGGTTCTCGTCGAACACGGCGTCGGCGACGCCGGGTTGCCGGTTGAAGTGGACGAAGTAGTAGTCGCTGCCGAGCACCGCTTCCATGAACTCGAGCCAGGGCATCTCTCCGTGCACGGGGTAAGGCAGGCTCAGGCAGATCACCTTGTTCACACGCGTCGGATGCAGCAACGTGAGACTCCACACGACCATCGCCCCCCAGTCATGGCCGATGAAGGTCGCGTCTTGGTAGTCGTAGTGACGGAGAAGTGCGACGAGATCGTCGGCCAGGTGCGCGACGTCGTAGGCAGCAACCTCGGCCGGGCGGGAGGAGTTGCCGTAGCCGCGTTGGTTGGGGGCGATGACGTGGTACCCCGCGGCGACGAGGGCGGGCACCTGGTTACGCCAGGTGAAAGCGAGATCCGGCCAGCCGTGGCAGAGCACGATGGGCCTCCCGGCGTTCTGCCGGCCCGCTTCGAAGGCCTCCAGCTCCACGCCATTGACGGCGATCAGGGTGGGCTCGGGGAAGCCGGTGGGGTTCGTCAAGGAGTTCATGCCTCCCACCCAAGTACCTGTTCCGGTCACTTCTCGACCGGATGATCGGGAGTTGTCGTAGACGGATCCGGGCGCCGGCGGGCCGCTGACGTTGGAGCTCTGGCAGCCGGTGAGGCAGATCGTGCACCGATCAGGGTTTCCGCGCCACGCCCGTCTGTACGTGTGAGATCGACTCACAGGAGGCCTGCAGCCCGAGGCCACCCCGGCGGAGATCGAGTTCGCGCGGAACTGGCGGGACACGCCGAAGGTGGTGTTCTCCTCGACGCTCGACCCCACGATCGACAAGGTCGACTGGAACACCCGCCTGTTCACCGGCGACGCGGTCGCCGAGATCACCCGGCTCAGTGCCGAGGACGGCGGCCCGATGAGCATCGGCGGCGCAACGCTCGCCGGGGCTGCCATGCGGGCCGGGCTGATCGACGAGTACGCCCTGGTCACCTACCCGACCATGGTGGGCGGCGGCACGCCGTTCTTCGCGGCGCTGGACAGCTGGGTGAACCTGAACCTGGTGGAGACGCGGACGTTCCCCGGCGGTGCGGTGCTGACCCGGTACGAGACGAGGCGATGATCACAGGGTCGGGGGCAGGCCCAGCCATGGCTTGTCGGTGGCGTCGAATCCGATGAGCTCGGCGATCTTCCCGTCGACGATGTGCAGGACCGCGATGATCGACAACCGGTACTCCGGGTCGTCGGGGGTGCGGAGGTACAGCGCGGCGGCAGGCATGCGGTTCACCGTCGTGGCGACACAGCGCCAGTCGTCGTGGCCGCGCTGGAAGAGCCCACCGGCGACCCAGCTGTCCACCGCGTCCTCGGCCGTCATGACCATGGTGCCCAGCTCGGGCAGCATCGCGAAGTGCAGGGAGTCGCGCAGCAGGGACATCAGCCCGTCGAGGTCGTTGCGCTCATGCGCGTCGATGTACGACTTCACCACGCCGCGCTCGTCGTTCGACAGCTCGTGGGTGGTGGGGCTCCGCCAGTCGAGGCGGCGGTCGGGCAGCTGCTCGCGCATCGTCACGCGCGCCCGCTGCAGTGCGCTGGTCACCGATGCGACGGTCAGCTCGAGGCCGTCGGCGGCTTTCGACGCCGGCCAGCCGAGGACGTCGCGCAGGATGAACACCGCCCGCTGCCGCGGCGGCAGGTACTGGACGGCGACGATGAACGCCAGCTCGATCGTCTCCCGCGCAACCACCGATTCCTGCGGGTCCTCGGGGAGCATCCGGTCGGGGTACGGCTGCAGGTACAGCACCTCGGAGCCGGGGTCCGGCAGCCCGGACGGTGCGGGTGTGCGGTCGTTGCGCTTCTCCAGGAAGTCGAGGCAGGCGTTCGTCGCGATCCGGTAGAGCCAGGTCCGCAGCGCAGCGTGGCCTTTGAACGACTCCCGCTTGTTCCACGCTCGCAGGAACGTCTCCTGCGTCATGTCCTGGGCGTCGTCGTAGTTCGCGAGCATCCGGTAGCAGTGCACCTGCAGCTCACGCCGGTGGCGCTCCGTGATGAGTGCGAACCGCGCCGTGTCGCCTGAGCGGACCGCCGCGATGAACGTGGCTTCGTCGGCGTTCTGCAGTCTGGCGTCGGTCATGGTCCATCAATCCTTCCACCGGTGCGAGGGCTACCAGAACTGACGACGTGGCGGAGGATTTCTGATCGGTGAAGCCGCTGACACCGTGCTCAGCGTTTCGCGCGTGGTCGCGTCCTGCCCTGGGCAATGTCTGCCTCGACGAGCTCGGCCACGGCTGCGCGCTCGATCCAGTCGGCGTACTCGGTGCTCGTCCAGCGGTGCTCGCGGACGAGCGTGCGGTGAACGGCGGGGTCCATGAGCACCAGGGCGGCGGCTACGGCGCGCTCGGTGGTGAGTCCCGGTCGCAGGCCGTCGATTGCGGTGAGGCGAGCCACGATGAACTCCGCGCCCCCGAGCCGGTTGCGTTCGGACACCGCGTGCACATCGGCGGCCTCCGGGTCGGCGTCCGCAGCCACGACGAGCACGTCGGCCAGGGGCGCTGCCCGCTCCTCCAGCTCGGCGACGAACTGTGCCCAACGGGCCACGAGAGCGCGAGGATCGGTCAGCTGTTCCATCTCCGCGATGACCTGCCGTCCGGACAACGGGACCGGTTCGTCGTCACCCACCAACGCCCAGTCCAGCGCGAGCTTCAGAAGTGCCGCCTTGCCGCCGACCGAGGTGAACACCGTCTTGCGGCTCACCCCGGCTCGGGCGGCCACGGCGTCGATGGTCGTGCGTGACCACCCGAGCTCGACGAACAGGTCGCGGGCAGCGCCGACAACCGCATGCCGCGTCGCGCGCGCCTGTTCCTCACGGAGCGTCGACCGGTATGGGCGGCGTGCCTGGGGCATCTTGACACCAACTCCAATTGGGAACACTGTAAGTGTTATCAATTCACTTACAGTGTAGTGGAGGACGGTCGTGCGGACACTCATCGTGGGATCGGGCCCGACCGGCCTCCTGCTCGGCGCCGCCCTCGCACGTCGCGGACACCACGTCACTTCTGTGGACCGGGACCCCGGTCCGACGGGAGACGCCTGGATCCGTCGCGGCGTGATGCAGTTCGAGCACGCCCACGGATTCCGGCCCCAGGTGCCGATGACCCTGCTGGGTGAATGGCCAGAGGCCTTCGACAGCTGGCGGGACCTGGGCGCCTGCCCCGTGGAAGCGCCGAGCCCCGGCGGGTCTGCCCGGGTGCTGGGGGTGCTCTCACGCCGCTCGACCTTCGAGCGAGCGCTTCGACATGCGGCGAAGAAGCAGCCCGGCCTCACCCTGCGCACGGGTCACGTCGACGGACTGGTCCTGGACCGCGGTCGGGTCGTCGGCGCTCGGGTCGATGGGGCCATCGTCGAGGCCGACCTCGTCGTGGACGCCTCGGGCCGAGCCGGGCGCGTCGGCAGGTCGAGCACGCAGGGCGGCGACCCGGAGCTCGACGGCGACTGCGGCGTCGCGTACGTCGACCGCACCTACCGGCTGAGACCGGGAGCAGAGCCTGGGCCGATGGTGAGCCCGATTGCCTACCTGGCCGAGTTCGACGGCTACCAGTGCCTGGTCTTCCTGCACGAGGTCGGCCACTTCTCGGTAGTGCTCCTGCGCCCCACCGCGGACGCCGCACTCAAGGCACTGCGGTTCGAGGCCGCCTTCGACGCGGCCTGTCGCGTCATCCCGGCCATCGCCGAGTGGACCCGACCGGACCGTGCGCACCCCACATCGGCAGTTCTCGTCGGCGGGGCGCTGCGCAACGTCTACCGGCGACAGGTCGGCACGCCGGGGTTGGTCACCGTAGGGGACTCGGTGGCGACGACGACCCCGACCCGCGGGCGCGGGATCGCGATGGCCTTCATGCAGGTCGCGGCTCTGCTCGCAATTCTCGACGAGGGCGCCGACCCACACACGGTGGCCGAACCGTTCGGCGCTTGGTGCGACGATGCCATCGAACCCTGGGTAGCCGACCACATCGCGATCGATGGCGGCATGGTCAGGCGCTGGCAGGGTGCAGACCTCGACCTGAACGTCCCGCTCACCTCCGACCTCATCGCCGCCGCGGTCGAGGTCGACCCCCGGATCGGCCGGTACGCCGCGGGCTACTTCGCGATGACCGCATTGCCCGAGACTCTGAGGCCGGCCGAACCCCTGGCACGGGCGGTCTACCAGGACGGCTGGCGACCGACGTACGCACCCGGCCCGACGCGCGACGAGCTGGTGGACGTCATCCGGGTAGCTGTGCCCGCCGCCTGACCCTGATCACAGCCGATCAAGATCGAGCCATGCCACCCGTCACCGGAATCCACCACTGATCCA
>Ga0307513_10004616_pt1 | contig 18348 bp, 10 predicted proteins | sample 15_EM_MG_FD_202174 | JGI IMG/M metagenome (GOLD analysis project Ga0307513, IMG submission 202174) | Populus trichocarpa ectomycorrhiza microbial communities from riparian zone in the Pacific Northwest, United States - 15_EM | ecosystem: Host-associated > Plants > Roots > Unclassified | place... | reverse complement strand
GATACTATTGGTATGTAGGCATTTAGACTGCATATTCCATTATAGTCTATCAGGACGAAGAGATCGAAGACTGGCTACTGGTGGAGTGGGGACACCCTCAGAAGAAATAGCAGTCGGGAGATTCTCAAAGTCAAGCTGGGCAAGATTCAGGGTCAAACAGTGTTCGCACTTTGTTCTGACGAACTGAATTCTTAGAAAGATACTTCTTTACTAGAGAAGTCAAAGTAGTGTGAACATTAGTATAAATAGTAGGGCTCTCCCCGATGGTTGAGAACAACATCAAGCAACGGAGAAGAGACCTTAACAATATTATAAGTTATTACGACATTCTTCTATTACTTTATCCAACAAATCTTATTGAGCCTTCCTGACCTATATTCCGTTGTCGCGAATATCCTCGGCCTAGTTAGCTCGGAATCCTACCGTGTTAGCTACCCTGTAACACCAACATCCTTCCACCAATCAAAACTCCTGAATCAAGTCATGTGCTAAAAGGAGTCACATGCGTAAAACCCATGACTCATCATATGATTCATGTGCCAAAATCATTACATCATATGACGTCAACCATCGTGAGTCATGAAACAATACACCAATCATATTAGTATAATAACTCACAAGTGCGCACTCATGTTAAATACAATGAGTCAAATGACATCAGAGCCTGAAACCAAGCGACCTGATGACTAATAGTGATGTCAAATCTGCCTTGCTTAGTCATGATTTGTGACAGGAAGGTTGAAAAAGATGAAGGATTTGATATGCTAGTATGAGTAATAGCAGTCACGACAGCCCCCTATCACAATGCGAGTGCCGAGAGATGTGGATCGGATCATGCTCTGAAGATAAAGGACATGTGTTGCGATCAATACAAAATCAGTGAGCTTTTCGGCTTCATATATATTCCTGTGGCTCCAATTAGTAAATGTGGTCTTGGAGTGTGCTGATAAGTGCAGGTGAATGAGAGAGAACATCCACCGAGTTCTACTTGTGATTGAAGTCTTCTGGTGCTTGACTCTTGGCGTTTCATCTCTTTGTCTGCAGGGGTTTGAACAATCCAGTCGTTGCCTTTAAGGGAGTAGGCCACAAGTCAATGCCCCTGCTATCACTTCGTTTTCAGCATGTAGCATAATTTTCCTTGCAACCAGACTTTACCTAGATCTGGCTCAGTATCGCAACTACTAGAACACCAAATGTATTTTTTATTAGCTGCACAACTAGTAATCAGACCATATTGAAAATATCTGAGAAAGTACTAGTAGATATGTAGAATTTGAATATGAAGTTTAAATTTGCTAATCAATAATAATGCTTCTCGTATACTCACTTTATTCCAAACTGGGTCAAATAGCATCTTACTTACAATAGTAGTCAAGATAATTGAAACTAAGCACAAAAATCATAGTTTAAGCCAATTATATGATTACCTAGGTTGTATATTTGATGTATGAACTGCTTTGATATTTGTTTGTTGCTATTTAGGAATGCAGTGTAACTCAAAAAACTCGAATTGTTAAATATTTATCTTAAAATCTGAAGAGGATGATAGCTGCCTATATTGTTTACATAAAGTTCCAAGACGTTTAAATCTACTTTGATTTAGTAATTCAAGATACTATATGAACCTTCAAGGCAGTTGGTCATGCCTTGCAAAATTTATTGACTAGTTATTAGAAAGTATTTTGGAGAGAAATACAACCCTTCCACATCAACCATGCAAGCCACAGATACAGGATGAGGCTACAAGCTATGTTAGATAGCCTCTCAAGATAGTTAAAGGTATGGAACAAGTTTTACTATATTTGCTGATTGGGATTTGGAGAATTTGCACTACAACTCTATCGACACTGAATATTAGAAGCAAAATGCTATATCTCTAGAGTACCGAGGTGAGATCTCTAAATCCAAATGTTCAAGCCTATGAAAACTTATTCCATAGCTTTGGCTATATTAATAGATAATATTGCACAACCTTTAGCCTTATCCTGCATGTCTAGCTTACATGGTTGATGCAGAACGGTCGTATTTCTCTGTAAATTCGTTTCCAATCACTAGGCAATAAACTTTGCCAGGCATGACCAACTGCCTGGAAGGTTTATATTGAATTTTGAATTACTAAATTGAGGTATATTAAAAAGTATTGGAAGTTTATGTAAACCCTATTGGCAGTTATCATCCTCTCCGGATTTTAGGATAAATATTTACCGATTCTTGTTTTTTGAGTCATACTGCATGCCTAAATAGCTACAAACAAATACCAAAGCAGTTCATCGATCTAATACCCAACCTAGGTAATCATCTTATTTGCTTAAACTATGATTTTTGTGGTTAGTTTCAATTTTCTTGACTAGTATTGTAAGTAAGATGGTATTCGACCGAGTTTGGAATAAAGTGAGTATACAAGAAGCATTATTATTTACTATTAAATTTAAACTCCAGATTCTGATTCTTCTTATCTACCTGTACTTTCTAAGATATTTTCAATGTGGTATCATTACTAATTGTAGAGCTAATAAAATATACATTTGGTGTTCCAGTTGTGCCAGGCTAAGGCGCATCAAGGTAACCTAATTTGCGGTGATGTGGCTGACGACAGGGATCCGGCTCACCCATAGCAACCATTGGAAAATCAAATCTACATTTGATTATTACGACAAATAAATATGATACTACCCTGAAAATTAAGCCACAGGTACTTTGAAATATAGAGAATCTGAAAATCCTATTTTTATTTCCTGGTGATAAATTGTTATTCTGATATAGTCGTTTCAAGATTGCCTATTTTATATATAAAGTGTGGTTTTTCATAAGCATAAAGAAATTGAAAACCCTGGAAGAATTACATAATAAAATAGATAGAAGGATCGTATAAGTCTTAGATATTCAGAATAACCAGGTTTGAATTTTCTTGATAATCATTTTTGAAAGCCACAGTGATTAAAAAAGCCGTAGAAAATACCTGCAAATTACATACAAATTGGATCAATTTTACCATGTACTATCTAAATGTGTAGTTAGCCTCTGAACTCAATATCTTGGAATAACCTTTTTAATGACATCTGAAGTTAGTATATGAAGTTTCAAGTCAGATAAATATAACCTTCTATATTTCATACAGGTTGTTAAAGATGATCGCTATTTAACCAAAAAACTGTATGTTAGTCATAAACTAGTTGAAATCAAATCGTTCGGCTAACTACAAGTCAATTACCAACAACATCAGGTTTAGTGCGCTAGAGTAGACAGTATCTGGCATAGTTTGGAGTGTATATTAATTATAATAAGTAGTAGAAAGAGTATCATTGATTGTAACTACAGGCAATTAATATAGAATCTGATCAACAGCTATTATTGAACCTAGCTCTAAACAGTGCTGCTAGACTCCCTAGAACATATAACTTAATCTAATAACTCAGTGTCAGTTTAAATAATCTATTATAGCAAAATAAATATACCATAATAATTTATTCTAACCATTTGATAGTTTGATAATGATCAATGCACAAAGTATGTAAAACTTTGTTATTTACCTTGAATATTTATATACTATCTTAGGATATGATAGTTAAAGGGATTCCATAATATTGAGTTCATAGGCCAACTACATGTTTAGATATTACATGGTAAAATTGATCCAATTTGTATGTAATTTGCACGTATTTTCTACCTCTTTTTTAATCACTGTGGCTTTCAAAAATGATTATCAAGACAATTAAAACCTGATTCTTCTGAATATCTAAGACTTATACTATCCTTCTATCTATTTTACTATGTAATTCTTCCAGGGTTTTCAATTTTTTTATGCTTATGAAAAACCACACTTTATATATAAAATAGGCAATCTTGAAACCACTACATGAGAATAACAATTTATCACCTGAAAATAAAAACAGGATTTTCAGATTCTCTATATTTCAAAGTACCTGGGGCTTAATTTTCAGGGTAGTATCTTATTTATTTGTTGTGATAATCAAATGTAGATTTGAGTTTCCAATGGTTGCTATGGGTGAGCCAGATCCATGTCGTGAGCCACATCCCCGTAAATTACGTTACCGAGCCGGAACTCCAGAAAATATGTTACACCCTGTGTGGCTGTGCCCGGTCCAGTCAGTTTCTACGACCACGCCTGGCTGGTCAGTCTAATTTCCACCACTAGACTGGACTAGACCTCGACTTGGTCTAGCTAGTCCGGCCTAGTCCTGGCTGACCATCCGGAACCCGGTTCGCCGTTCAGACGGGGGTCAAACGGGCGCACTACAGGTACTGCGTGCTCTTCAAAGGTGATGCGGTCTACCCTTAAATCTCATTAAATCCACCAGCGGCAGTTGCTGCACTAAACCGCCATGGGCTAATCAAACCAGGCTAGCAAAATTTCGAATCCCAGTTAATGAGATCCATTGGGCTCAACTAATATTTACTATACCCTGCCTGGAAATTCTATTCCCTCTCGGCGTGTTATATCTTACATTCTGCGGGCTAGGGGCCGGACCTCCCATGGTGGATTTACTGAGTGTTTACGGTGTTTTGGAAGCTATACTTGGGTGTAAACTTGTTTGCCACTTGCCGCATCACCCCCACTCACAATTTCCTTTCCTGTTTCCTGATACTAATTCCGCTTCTTTTCTCAGATTGGTCAAAGATTGAATACAACTATATTCTCTACATGTGATTATATATATAAATGTATGGCAATCCTGAGGGAAGCCAACTCAATAGATGCTCCTGTTGCCGTGGGCAAATAAGTATATATTTGATTGAGTCGAGGGGTCGGGATGCTTGCACTGAGAAAATAAGGTAAGTCGAAAGTTCGGGGGTGAAAAAAAATATTGTCGGTACCATGAATCGAACATGGGTCTCATCGGAAGTTGTGTCACCACAACGAGGCGTACTAACCACTATACTACACCGACTTAATTCATCAAACCTGGTAACGCAATATTTAAGCAGTGCTGGGCAAGAAGGTACCCGGCAACCCAAGACACGGCGTGGATACCACTACTACTGGTAAATAATGCACAAAGCGTTTGAAGCAAAGTCTATCGGGTTTCCAATAAAAATTGAAAACATTCAAAAATAGTGAATAGTGAAGAGACGTGTATTGGAATCATAGCAAGAACAAGAATACGGTAAGGTACTCGTACCGTAAAAACAACGATGCCGATACTGTGGCTTTCTAAGATGCAATCCTACCCGGACCCACTCTCCAACGCCCCAGAAAATCCACGGTCGCTTCGTCGTATCACGTTTAGTTCCGCCCTGCTCCGCCCAGATACCGTATTTACTCGTTAAATCAGCTATCGTGGATCTCACTGGATCGCGGTGCTAAACCATAATTGGCTTAGAAAAGTAGGTTAACGAAATAACGAATACCAGTTCACGAGATCTCGCAAGCTCAGCCTCCCCAAGCCATGCCCTGTCTGGAACACACTATTCCTTTTCCAGGTGTTTTGTTTTGGATTGCGAAAGCTCGGAGCCCGATCCCCGATAGCTGATTTAACGAGTAAATACGGTACATGCCCTCACCCCAAATACTCGTTTATCGAGCGGGGTATACCTCATGAGTCGCATGAGCATGCTAGCCGACTCCCGGATTTCACTCTTGACATCACACTAGTCACTCGCACTTAGTGGCTTGATTCTTGGCGCCAAGGTATTTGGAATCCGAGGAACTTGTTAACTGAAATACTCGGGTACAGTAGACAGCGGTATATGGTATTACAATTGTTTGATCACCGCTTGTAGCACACTCACATTGGAGGCTTGTCCGTTCTTGGGGTATGTCGTTGCCCATTATGTTTACTTGGAATGACGTCAAATGCTATAAGAACCATAACTTATAATACTCGGGTACACATTGTAGAAGCGAGAGCAATTAGACATCACACCAACACGGCTAGAATTCCCCTAGTTTAGCAGGAAAAACACAGGGAAGAACCCCCCTCTCAGCCCTCCATTGAGACGAATAAAAAGCACAAAAGGTGGGCTTCGCTAGGAGAGCCAAATCCAACGTAGAGTCGCGACGGGTGCTATGTCGCTTCGGCAGGAATGTCAGGAGCCGGGGTACCCGGACCAAGGTCGTACTCAAAAATCCACTGGCTTTGTGCCAGTGTCCCGACTTATCGTACCTCCGAAGCGACATCCCACCCATCGCGACTCTACTGGCGTGGGGTCCGCTTGTTCCAGTTTTTACGGTAGGCCCCGACACGGGCTTACCTTGTGAATAAATTGGATTACTCGAGTATATAACGGCGGGCTCTTTAGGCGAGAAAAGCACGCGGGCACAGGAAAAATAATTTTCAAAATCTCAGCCCCGGGCGCGGCCGCAACGCACCCCTGGCTCTTCTCGGCCCCCCAAGTGCCGTGCTTATTACCGCCCCGGTTATCCAGCTCATCATCGTGCTCATACTCAGTAGTTCAAAAATATGAAATAACCCTCTGTGGTGTAGTTGGTATTATACCCGGCTGAAATGTTCACTTGACTGGTTGGTTGCCAGTTTAACGCTGGTCGGAGGGACTTTTTTGGATCAGTTTTTCTCCCCGTTGGCAAAACCTTACCGGATCCGATATCTCCGGACCCCTCATGGGCCTTTCGACTGGAGGGGATCTAGCACCTCTCCACACTATTGTCATGCCTTGTGTGGCTGAGGCAGCGGTGGGGAAACCCATTCAATCAGTTGGCTTCTAAGCGTTTCTGACTTTGTAACAGACTAGCGACAAGAGTAATGTGCACTGCTTTAAGCTCTGGTACGGGCCTGGCTATCATCTTGTCAACGATCATGAATTCAGATCACTTGCTAGTCTGATTCCGGAGTGACAGCTATACCTCGGTCAGGAGTTAAGAAGTTTGCATTGGAGCCCAGGGCTTGATCGCTGCTGCATCTCCTCCAAATTCCCCTGTTACACCACAAAAGGGGAAATCTTCTCTCCTTGGGAGCTGGGAAAGGTTTGTTTTATTTTACAGAGAACGAGTCTTCATTCTCATTCCATCTCTGGATAATACAATATTGCTGCTCTAGATCCACCATACGCCTTTCCTACAAAAGTCTATGTGGGATCGGACGGTAAAAATCTACTCGCACATTGTGGCCAATTTTGACTTCCCTAATTTGCTTCCACATGACCAATCTGTTGTCAGTGATCCCTTGTTATTGTTTCATGCTATGCAGTTATTTGACCCATAGTATCTCACATGACTATGCAATACTGAGTCATTACCATTATGTGATAATTTGTTGATTGATTAGTTACTCAGGATTGTGAGTCACACCATGAAATCACTTGCAGACATGACTCACAGTACGATTAATGTGTTTCGCTTATGTGACTAATGGGAGAACATTACTCAGGTTATGGGTTTTATTGGTTAATGATATGTTGTGCAGTGACTGGCAGTAGTCATGAGAGTGATTTCATGCTATGACTCATTATGAGTCACAGATATTATTTAATATAATGAATCACAAGGGTAAGTGTTGTGGGATGCCTATATAAGAGACCGAGGACCAATAAGTATACTGACTCTTGACACAACCATCTAGGTAATACAACACTTGAGTACGCGGGAACAGGCCAAGCACTTTGACAATAACCTCTCCATTGTGCAAGATATACAATCCTTTTTCTTTACATCTCATGCGAATCCTTTATGCTTGAATGCATGGTGCCTGTTCTTTAGAGATTGGACATTGTACCTTCTTGTTTTATTGTGTTAAGGCTCATCGATACAAGACTATGATTATAGTCCATAATCCAGATATGCAACAACTATCAGGTGTTCTCCATTAAAAGGAAATACCTATCATGTGAATGTATTTGTTAGAGACATCTCGATACTACGTTCTGTGTCACTAATACAAATTTGTTTTGCCTGCTGGAGATTGAATGGGTAGTTAGCCCAACATTACATTTAGAAGATGAAAGTGGAGCTGTAGGCTGGAGAGATGAAGGCGCAGGAGACCCAGGGGACTTCTTCACCATAACTCATGGTAGGCGTCATTTCTGCCACATACGCTACTGCTCTCTACTTACTCAAATTAGGTTCTATATCTCCTACTCACAAGTCTCCCCTAACAGCACCTTATCCCATCCACAAACAAACCTGAACCTTATGCATACAGTCATTCCATCACAAGGTATGCAACAGGGACTATGGTTGGCTCTTAACTGGGAAGAGGGTACTCAAGCTACAAATTGGGCAATGGGACATGTTCAAGGCAGGACATATATTCCCTTTGCTGCTAGAACCATATGGGGATGTGTATGACTTTACCCCCAAGCTCTTTGCTCTCACCGAGAGAAACGGACCATCCTATAAACTCTGTTCAAAAAACAGCCCTCTCAAAAGGCATGATGTCAACTGCCTGTTTGATCACTCCGAATTATGGATAAACCCATATATGTGGCCCACAGTATTTTGCAGGTTTCATACCTGACATTTGTGTAGGACTGTCATACAATTGCGACATTTACTACCCAAGTCGCATATTGTTTTGACAGTCTTAATTGTCCTCGCCAGTCGTGGCTTGTGATCATCTAGTACAGATCCATGACCTCTTACGTTGGCATTACCACCAATGTTTGTTGACTTATTTCAAGGTATTATACCCATATAAGATATGTTTTTGTCAACCAATGTTATTACTTTGAAGTTTGGCTAACGTAGATTTTTTCTAATAGTTTTACGCAGCTGTTTTCGGAAAAGGAATTGACCTTGCTCCACTTCCCACTAATCTTAATTTTCCGTTCTGCACCTTTCTTGTCTTTTTCTTCCATTTCATCCCTTACCAAAAATAATTTCTTTGACTTACTTTGATTTTTCACTTTTTTTCAATTCCTTTTCCATTTTTGCCTTGCTGCTCAGGTATCCTCGAGCTTCGGCTTATCCTACCCTGGACTCTACTCTTCCCTCAGGCTATCTGTATATCAAGATAGACTATATTTATATCCGCAGACAATAGGAGGGTTGGAATGTGGATGGTGGGCATTGGCTATGAATAGGTGATGGATATTGGGGGGCGGGCATCCCGGATATGTTGAATGAAGTTGGGGATACCATTTCGGCATGAAGCATGTGTTCTGCAGAGTATGGGGGTTGTCTGTGGCTGTAGGGCGGGGTAATGTGCAGGTGCGGTCCGTATGTGGACTGCTTGGGGCAGGGTTTGTACATAATGACCATCGCATAATAATACAAGGAGATCTCCAGCCGAATGGGTTCTCAGTTTGCCAGTGATGTGCGCTCAGCGCAGTTCGGTCGCCCCTAGTTTTCGTTTTATTTTATGTTTTATATTTTCACTTATTTCACCGGACTTTCTTGATCGCCATACCCTCGCTCTTCACCTTAACCCTGAATAGATCTGTTCTCCCTTTCAGTAGTTTGTTCACGGGCGGTTTTCCCGAGTAACCCCAATCTAGATTGCAACATCAGCGACCTCACCCTCATGAGAAGAAACCTGCTTCTGAAATTCAGCCCCCAACCCATCATACAATTCATAACCATATCCACCTCCAAGCTTCAAGAGTATAAAGATGCCAAGCCAATACGAAATAGTTGCCGAATACTAGCCAAGACCCAACCAATGCTATCCCACCGCAATACGGAATTCAACCAACTACAAAGGAATGACATAGGAAAGAACCATAGCCAACAAGGCCGTTGTACACAACATACTCGATTATTCAACACAAATATTAACAGAGCAGCACTTGGTTGCTGTGCCCTAGATACACATCACTTGCTGGTCTGACTTTCCATTAAGCATGGGGCCTGGTTGCATTAAAACGACTAAAAAGCTCATACTCTATTCTCTCCCGAGATTGTGGGCAGTCCAGGATCTCGGTCATGATGTCCAAACCAGGCGGGAAATCATTCTCCAAATAGGGCTCTTCAAGGCCCTTCACATTGACCAGCACCGCTTGGCGTAAATGCCTACGTAAAATCTCATCAGTCGGTCGAAGCGGATTGTTGAGGAAGGTCTGGTCAATGTGACGACCTGCGATGTTTTCACAGGCGGTCTCAGGTGCGAAACCTACAATTTTGTAATTATCCTATGTAAATATTAGCAATGAAAAGCTGAGGTTCTAGTTGCTCATACATCCGGATTGATTGATACATCATAGGCATCAAAAAGTGCATGCATGTTTACACTAAGAAATATCCCGTTCTGAACAGAGTGTATGGATCGGTCTGACTCATTGGCCGCTGGAACGGTAATCCAACGGCTGCAGTTAGACTTATTCCAGAGATCCTCATATGCCAAAGGGAAGATATGAGCGACTTCAAAGCAGCTCCATTTCCCAAGTTCAGGTCGGAGTACACGCAGGCCAGTTATTACACATCGACGGTTGCGCTCACGTACGGAATCACAAAATGATGCGATGCGAGGTCCGGAGTGCAACGAAAGTGCACGAAGTAGCGGAGCCTCTTCGGTGAGTGTGATTGAACCTGTTTGCAGTGAGTAAAGACCATGATAGGCCATCGCCGACAGGATAATGTCGCACATGGCAAATCCGGTTGCCACCACCTGGCGCAAATCATGTTTACTTACTAATAGGCTTGGTTTGCTAGTGATGCGACATTATCCTGTCGCCGACGTTGTCTTATCATGCTCTTTAAGTTAATAGCCAACGAAGAAAGCGGAGAAGAGACCTACCATTACTGGCGATGAAGTAATTCCCTGGTTGAAGGGGTTTCTCATCCCTTTCAACCAGCTGCTCGTCATTATCGTGTATATCGAAAGTATCGGTAAAAAGGCAGATGATGTCCACCATACAGTAGAGATTGGAATTAGTGGTGCCTTCCGCAATCCAGAGGCCTCCGAGCAAAATATCCCGGTGGTTGGAATCATAGATGAAGGCATCGCGCACATATGCACGATTATCAGGTGGAATGTTTGACTATCTTGGTCGGTTAATATTTGGTTCTTGTTGGGAATGGAAGGAATTTTTACTTAGACAGAACAAGGGAATGTTTGCGTTTGTTAGAGAGTGGATGGGTGAATTGATAAGGGTGTCTGGGAAATGCCGGATGAGAAGCAAAGTGGCAACAGAAAGATGTGACCAGAAACAAAAGCACAAACCGGGTAATCTTTAGAACCAACCCATGAGTCCCATGCCGAACCAACAACGTTAGCCCTAAAGGTGTAGTGAGCACGGTATCATAGCCAGCGTTGCAACACGGTACCGGTATCGTGCCGGCGCCTTAGAACTTATCCCCATCTCTTTACCTTGTGGCCGAAATTCATGGCAGCGTAGCGCGCTCGGTTCACAGCTGACAGAGTATTTTTCCGGTGCCGATCACAAGCAATTTGGTTGGTCTCCTAGCCAGCCCCGTATGGAATGTTGAACATTAGCCCAGTTTAGTACCCTGGGAGCAAATCTACGCGGCCTCTCTCGTTTCCATGATGGCAATGCCGAACAGTACTGATTTTGCGGTATTCTGAGCACTACACTTCCGAAGCACAACGTTTTTACTATCAAATTCGTTTCCACCTCCAATTCGGTTTCTGGGCGATGTCTAATCTGCAGGCTTAGTAAGCAACATAGACTACCATGATACGATATCGGGAAACACAAAAGACTAGACAACGAGGATGACAACAACCCCGATGGTCGCACGAAACGCCCCGGCTAAATAATTTGAGGGAAGGGGGTCACTCGACAGAATGACACTAGTGTAGTATCATAAAAACTCCAATAATAAAACTACATGTTAAGACTTCCAAAATTGCCTCTCCTAGATACCAGTATGGCGGTAAGCGCACAAAGAGAAGCGACCCCCTCAGTACAGTGGGGTTCATTAAAAGTCGGAAAGATGAGATCCCTGTTCGGATAACTGAGCAACGGGGCCTCGGAAAGCTTGGAAAGTGGCAACAGGGAACAGCTTCCCATAAACCAGTAGGATAAAAGTCAAAATAAACCTCATAAAAAAAAAGAAATTGGGCAAGAGGCTTGTGTGACTGGGGAATGTGGTCAGCGAGGTATGCTGGGCATGAGGATGACAGTACTTTGGAGATCATGCCCCGCAACAAGTGTCATTTTAAGATGTCCCGTAACCACCTCTGAACCCCTATGACAAAATTACAAAATCTGCTAGAAGACTAGGAAAGGCAACTCCAACACTCTACCATGGTGTTCAATTAGGGCCCCCAACCCAGATACGATCACATTAGCGGCTTCGAAACCCCCAGCCACCTCCTTCTCAACACCTACAGAATCCTCCGCCTGGGCGGCCGCTGCTTTGCCGAATTTGCCACAAGCCACAACTTTTAAAAGCCCCACGACATGCGCGGTCTCCATATCATGAACACTAGCGCCAGCGCCACCATGCGTACCATCCCTAATAAACAGAGGTAGTCTTGGGCGAGTCGGACAAATTCCCGTTCTTACTCCCGCCCGAGTCCGCGCTCTTTGATCGGTGCGAGGAAATTCTCGTGAGCATCGCGGTGTCCACGTTCACGGGGTGGTATATTTTCCTCTGGCCTGAGTAGTTCGCCGGTGAGGAGGGAGGGGAAGGGGAGCAGCCCTTGCCAGCTCCCCCCAGCTTCGATTGTCGTGCTAGTAGTTGTTACCCAGTTGTGGAGCATATTAGGCATTATTTCTCGTGGAGGCAGGTTGATACTGATAACAATTTATATAATACTACATTCTGGGCGCTTGTGCTCAAGGGTGGGTTGAAAATGCAGGAAGCAGCCGATGAGTTACAGGTATGTCTCTCTTATATTTTTCATATTTTAGATTTGATTTTTAGATTTTTCCTCGTTTGCAGGGAGGGAGGGAGGACTGCGACTAACTATCAGGTGGGAACGGGCTGATCCGGAAGGGAACATCCGCTGCGGACAAGATTGAAATATGATTCTCACCGTTCCGGATTAATTACAATAATGAGCCGGCCATGTACAGGAAGGGAAGCGTGGTATATAGAAACTATCGAGCCCGGGCCGTGAAGGGTGACGAGGGGGACGAAAAGCCAACAGCCATAGAGGGACCTACCGCCCCTACCCAACCGCTAAAGCGGAAAGAGCAGCAGAAGCGGCAGGAGGAGGAGCAGGTAGCCATAGGGATCCCTAAATCCATGTCAAACACATAGAGGAAGAAGGAAGAGCAGCGCATGAGAAAGAGGAAGATAGTAATAGAGCACATGGACATAATCGATGATGAGTTTTGAGAGAGATGGCCTTGGCTGTTGGGCAGTGAGAATTGATGGATGGGGCATATGGGACAGACAGATAGATAATTTACATAGACCACAACAACCACTTAGGCATCACAAGGGGCGGTAGGTTTCGCATGGGGAAAATTGTTCCCATGAGTCGAAAGTATGTCGGGCGGGGGACTGTGAGTCTCAGAGCCCATTGGCCATGTATATAAACACCTGTATAGTAAATACCATGGTCTGGCACCTGAGTAGCAATGTACAGTACAAGAGATATCGACCAATTCTAATCCTGCTCCTACAAGCCGTACTGTTCTCACGGTCGACCAGTCTTTACTTTCTCTTCAATCCCCCCATCACCGACATAGAATTTCCAACATTTGGAACTAATCAAGAGATAAGCGAGATTTTATTATGAAGTGAGTGACACAAGCTTATCATCACCGTCTACCGTTATCCGAAACCCACCGCCAAATCGGCTCCCGCTCTCGATTCATTTATCGCATAAGGTCGGTCGTCAACCCATTTAACTTATCTAATTCCGGCGCATTGAGAAAAAAAAGAAAGGAGAAAAAAAGACAGAAAGCAGGGTGTAAGGAACAATTGGAAAGGAAATAAACGAGGCAAACCCTCAAGAGAAAGCAAATGGTGAAGGTAGGGGAAAAAAAAGGAGCCCTTGAACGCAGTACGATGGGAAAAAAAGACAAGACAGAAGAATCCGAACCCTAACCTGGCTTTTTTTCCACCAAGAACGGATACTAATGAACAAAGGCATTAAATTTAACCCCCCCCTCCCCATAAGCTGTAACTTAAATTAGTCACCCCAATTACAACAAGAAACGATAAATATATCTTACCTCACGAACAGCCTTTTCCACAATCAGAAGAATTTCCCACTTTGCCCCGGGTGACCAGTGGCCTGGTTGGGTTAGAGGGAAACGAAAACGGGGAGCGTCCAGCGATCCTGCGATTGTGCTGGATTTGCTCCATGAGATCGGTTCTGGTGGTGGCAAGGCTCTTCTCGATGTTGGAAACGCCCGATTTAACGACCGTAAGGTCTCCCTTCATGTTCGAAACATCTTCCTTAATATCTTTGATATCCAATTTCGCGAGCGTGACATCGATGTGGGTATCTTGTATCTTTTTTTCGCTTTGTTTAATATCGGACCTGAGTAGGAGGTCCATTCCCGTGGAAAGTACGCCACAAAGGGTAGCGGCTCCTGCGACGACCCATTCGCCGGGCTTGACTTGGCGAACTTGAGACCCCTTGGTTAGCCAGTGATGAAGGAAATATTAAATAATAGTTATACTTACGCTGGAAGCGAGGCATGATAGTTGGCGAACTGTTGGTTAGGTAGAATGACGATGAAAATTGAGGATGAGGAAAATTGAGGGCGAGGAAAATTGAGGACGAGGAAAATTGAGGATGAGGAAAATTGCGGACGTGGAGGCAAACTTTCATCCAAGTACACCGGGGGAGCCCTTAGTGAGGTGACCAGCGAGGCTCCGCAGTAAAGAAGAGCACGTTTACTACGAATCAACCAAAACTGCCGGCTAGTATTTGCCAACCCTCTACTTGTATGATACCAGTATCATACGACGGCCCTGCCCCCTTCTGACGCCTGTTTCCCGTTTTGTTGCACCCTGTGTTTAGGTTCTTCATGCAGGGAATCGGTATACTAGTAAAGCGGTAGGGGCGACATATATGCCGCTATATCTCTTCTAGCCTCCTTTTATCTTCACTTCCCTCCCGGTGCCATGTGAGGTCATCGCGCGTCGCACAAAATTACTTGTGTTATCATGCTGAAGGAAGTTTGGGTGGTGAGTACGTGACTCTCGATTACCCGTCATAAACAGGCGCAGCAACATGTCCATAAATTTCCAACACAATTTGTTTGTTTCAATAATCTCTTAGTGGTGTAGTTGGTATTAGACCAGTCTTGCACACTGGTGGTCTCTGGTTCGAGCCTGACCGAAATCATTTACTTTTTCTCACTTATCACAATTCTTTTTATCCTTCATCATTTCCAACGCCATCTATTTCATTGGCTCTATCGGCTGCTTGTCGATTTGTCTACTCTGTCTAAGCTAGCGGCAGGAAGGGGGAGAATTATTTGCCCAGCTTACGATCCATTATCACAATTCTTTGACGGGCATGAACCGTTCGAACTGCATTTTATACGCTTCTCTCATTTATAAATGCATGGTGTATCGCAATGCCGAGCAGGATTTTCACTTAGTTGGTTTATGTTAAGTAGTGAATTTCCCGGCTCTTTGGGATGGGTGTTCCCGCGCCACCTCCGCTCTAATTTGAGGGGTGAGTTCGTTTCTTTACTTCTTTCGTTTGGTTGATTTCTGGGGCATGTTGGACTTGGGTTATTGGTTGTATATCATGAGTTTATTGTGCAGGTAGGCAGAGTTAGTTGTTAGCTGTATGAGAGGGTTGCGAGACTGGGGGGAGTGGCTCTCGTTCATTGGTTTGTTCATTGCACCACGGTTCTGCTTATTGTGAGCGGGGAGAGTACGACGAGCGTGCCCTTTGAAGCCTTTGGAGCTGCTCGCCATGCTTAACTTACCGTCCGCGCGCATAGCTTTGTCGTTTAGACGAAGGTTTCAGATTTGGCTTAGGATCGATGCAGCGTCGGAAGCAATACGGCATGAAAGAGTCGGCCTTTACCGTCAGCCAGTTTAGTTAGTTGAACGTTGCGAGAGTCGTCAGCGTGAGCGCGTGAGCGAGCAGTTGAATGAAAAGAAGTTATCCACTCCGAAGCTGTGCGTTGGTGATCGAAGTCTTTGGTTCCTTACTCTTGGCGCTTCGTTTCGTTTTCTCGTCGCCGTTTCGTCCCCCTAGTCGTCGTTTTCGCCGTTCAGCCGTCGCCGTTTATCGTACTATGGTACTTTTCTTCGGCATTGCTGCTACCCCTTATGGAAGCTTTCACTAGTGTACGAAATTCATAGCAGAGGCCGGAAGAGCCGACTGTATCCCGCGTCCCCATTGAGAACCACTTTCCCACCACCACCACCACCACCCCCGGATGACCCCCCCCCCTCTCCCGCCACGACCAGCTTCGCCCGGGAGGCACGCACCACTTCCGCAACCTTCTTGGCCATTTCCACTCCCTTAGACCAAACCCTGGGGGGCCAATCGCCTAGTATCAGCATACGAAGAAGCCGGGAGCAGGAATCTCCTCTGCACCGTGTGGCCCGCACCCTCCGCAAACAGCAGTTCCTTCTTTCCCTCCGTTACCAGCGTCGATTTGGTGAAGGTGTAGTTCTTCACGTGTAGTGCTCCCTTCCGCATTTCTGGGGTTGTTGGGAACATCCGCTCGATACTGGAGATTCCCAGGTACCGTAGCAGTCTGCTGTTCGGAATCGCGCGCGTTTAAATAGCTTGCGGGGCTCCAGGCAGCATTTTTTGGGTCATGGTAAAGCTGCTCTGAGGTTAGCAAACCCTGGGTGGTGTCTGGTTGGGGAGAGGAGCCAATAGGTTGGAGCTAGGGAGGTCAGTAGCGTGAATGTGGTGATTGGGCTAAGTGGGTGTGGCGGGAGAGGGGTATTGTGAATACGGCGCATTCTGGCGAGATTTTGGTTGCGGACACTGTTGGGTCGGGAACGAAGGCCGGACTAGAGGGGAGTATAAGCGGTCAGCGTTGGTGCGTGATAGATAGATCTTCTTTCTTCCATGGGCGGAGAGGTGAGTGCGAAAAATGCTCAGAGACGTGATGCGATGTTGGCTCCCTGCAAACTGCAAAGTAGTGCTTACTAATATTATTGAGGTTTTGAACCGCCAAACGCAGTCCAGTTGCCACGGTAACAACGTATGATATCTGAACAGCTTATCTTCCCAAAACATCTCGGATGCCCCTAACCGTTCGCTCATACACGCCGCTGCTTCAACTTCCATCCCCTAATCTGTGTGCAGATTTCGCAGCTTTTCAGCGTGGTTAATGGCATAGGTTAGTCTCGGATCTTTACCAAAGGTAGTATGGTCAAAGAGTTGTTGCTGTGACCTGTGACCTGACTAGTAGATAACATCTTCGCCGTTGCGACACTTGAACTATCCCTACCGTAAAAACTCGTGAAATCCACTATCTCCGTGCTGTCACGAATATCCCTGTAAATCGCGACATCAGCCCAAGATAGGTTTAGCTAGCCAAAGTAACAAGATCCTGCACAGCCAGATGACTCAGGCTATACCGTGTCAGGAAAGCACTAATACTTCTTAAGAAGTTTTGACTTAGAATCTGGAGATTAGGGGCAGACGGAGATAGTGGATTTCACGAGTTTTTACGGTATTCTCGAATATTGTAGGCAGATAAAAAGTGACAAATACATACGAAGGGATACTTCCGAACAATCTCTAAACGAAAACTCTCCTTACCCCCACTTCCGGTCTAGTAGCGGTGTCGCAGATATGGAACCTTCGCGAATATTTTAACCGATACAGCGCGGAGAATAGCCACGGTATTTGCTCAGACCACTGGTGACAATAATATCTGTCCGTCACATGTGTCATTTCTCGCAGCAGTAATAATGGCCTCTTTCCATACTTAATAGGGGTCCTCAAAGTACAAGTAATTAGGATTGCAAGGGTTGTTCCTCAATTTAGTAGGGTTTTAATCCGGCCAATTATGTTTGGAATCCCTGGTCGCACTGTGAGAACCCCTTCAAAAAGTCGTCAAGCAAAGTAAGGGAGTGGTTCAGTGTTTGGGAGGCTGCGGCTTTGGACACGATTGCCCTTTTTCAGCGTTGACTAGCCCTTTACGATTCTTTAGTGCCAGGAAACCGTCTTGAGTGGAAGTCATCCCCTTAAGCTCCCTTACTATCTTGGCTCATTTTAGCCGATCATCCCCGGCCCAAATTGAAAGACCGCCTTGGCGATCCTATGATACCTTGAAGACCCCTAATGTTCCTTCGCTCCCTTGTCTTGGTCTGAAAATCTTTCCGACTTATCAACCACTTAGTACCTGACATTATAATGTCCCCACGTTCGATGCCGAATTTCAGGACTCTTTAGCGCTCTAGGAGTGTGGCGATCAACAATGGCTAGTCAGTAAAAAGCTACGAGTACAGTACCGTAAAAACTCGAATAGAAGAAACATGTGCTAGGACGTTGGAGTTACCTCTCCTAGTAAGGCGCGTCGTATATTCCTTTTATTTTGTCTCAACTGGGGGCTGAGTTTGCGGTGTTTTCCCCT
>Ga0307513_10004614_pt1 | contig 18352 bp, 21 predicted proteins | sample 15_EM_MG_FD_202174 | JGI IMG/M metagenome (GOLD analysis project Ga0307513, IMG submission 202174) | Populus trichocarpa ectomycorrhiza microbial communities from riparian zone in the Pacific Northwest, United States - 15_EM | ecosystem: Host-associated > Plants > Roots > Unclassified | place... | reverse complement strand
TCTAACTTTAAATCAACAGAATTTGGTGTTTACGTCGACAAGCATGGAGATCCATGTCGTTCATTTGGGACTATCGAATGGGAAGGCACGGCTGAACGTGCTGCTTTCCATCCACCTTATATCCTTCTGTTCGACTCGCGCTTCATTGAGATTCGACATGTCGAGACAGGAAGACTGGCGCAAATTATCCCAGGAAACGAGATTCGCTGCACATGGGATGGGCGAGGCGTTAGCATTCAAGCCCCTGCGCCTGCGATAGAGGGATCAGACGACCCCCAGGAAGCCCAGGTACATTTCGTGATGAACAGCACCGACTCTGTGACTGGCCCTGGAGGCATGCGATCAAGGAATATCGTACAGCATGTTTGCGAGCTTATACCTACTGTCCCGCTGCCCATCCCTGGGAAGTGGCCACACTCGGAAGGAACGATATCATCTTATCTTCCCAGTGGCGTTCCCCAGCAAGAACAGATGTACAACCCTTATGCACCGGCACCAACGGCACCCACACACATGACGACGCATTCTTATGGTTCATCGACATACGGTTCTAGTTCCACCGGGCAGGGGTATTCAAATGCACCTACTCCCGCTCAGAATCCATATGCTCCTGGCCATGGTTCATATGCTCCTCCTGGCCGTGCTCAGCCTCCATATGGATATGCCCCAGCACCAGTACCTCCAAACGTGAATCCCATTCCAGGTGGGGGTGCGTACTATGGTCGAGCTGGATACCCGACAGCACCACCGCGCTCACCTGAGCTCCAACCGTCGCAGTCATGGCGCTGAAGGCTTTGAAAATGAATATCTCTTTACTTACGACTATCCTCTTTGTTTCCATATGTCAAGACTCGATATCGCAACGATTTCAGTAATGTAACATTAGGACTTGTACAAGGATGCTGCAGGTACAGCTTTGATCTGGGAAAAAAAACTTGTCATTCATGAGCTTGGATAAAAATTGATTTCAGCAAGGCTCATTCTATCATCTCATCAAGATTCCCTTTCATTCTCGTTTCCTTTGTACATTATGCATATAGTTGCAAGTTCGGTTTGAAGCGACATCTGTCGTCTCACACTTCGCTCGCAGTTTTAGAACCTACTACTTTGTCTCGCATAGATTGTAAGGTCCCTACCCACTATCCCTTTCCATACACTTCTTTTCTTGCTACATTACCACTCATTACTACTCATTACTCATTACACAGTCCCTGGTAGTTGGCTTGAGTCTGATCCTTTCTTCGGGCCTTCGAAGGTTGGGCCGGGAACTTTTGAACCTCAAATTCATTTGATTCGCAAACCACGTAGTACTCTCCCACCGTATCGTTCTCACAACCGTCTCACCCACGTCTCCTCAAGGCACAAAGCATGTTCGAAGGCCGAAACAAAAAAAGAAAATCTGCCCCAGTGAGGCTCGAACTCACGACCTTCCGATTATCTGGTTCGAGTTCGAACCTAACAGTCGGACGCTGTAACCAACTCAGCCATGGGGCACATGTTCTGTGTATTGAGAGGTGCAATTTTAGAAAGCTATCAAGTGTTTGACGCCCAAGATGCGCGCTGATGGCAATCTCAAGATCTCTTTGTCTTTGTACTATGACCCTTCCAGCTTCCTCCCTCCCACATCGCAACTCTTAAGCTTGGACTCTTGAATTATCTGTACTTTCTGTACTTAATGGCCTCAACACTAGCTAAACGTCCTCGAACACCGTCTTCTTCATCTCTCACTACTTCCCCTGCATCGGATCCGCCGCCACACAAAGCCTCTCGCGTCCTCCTCCACCCAACTTCCCCCACCTCTAATAGGACTTCATCCTCAACGTCCAGCTCGAGCTTTGGATCGGATTCCACCGTGAAACAAGGTCCCATCGCGGCTGTACCACTTTTGTGCAGATTGGCACCTACATGCCACCGACAACCGACCCCGATCGCGAACGCGAATGAGTTGGAGAAGCATTATGCCACTTACCACGCACATGTATGTGGATTGAAAACTTGTGGGTGTGTCTTTCCAGATGCCAGGCTTTTAGAATTGGTACATTCTGCCTTTCATGGTATTTTATCTTCGAACTTACGGCGTGGTTCCGTTTCCAGCACCAAACGGAGTGTCACGACCCACTTGCGGCCCTCAGGAAGGAACGCGGGGAGAAGATTGTATGTTCTCGTCTGTATTGGTCCCTAACTTTGCCAGTTAAAACGTTCTCCTGTAGTTTCAATGCCATATAGCAGCGCCAGCCTGCGGACGTAACTTTCTGACCCCCAAAGCGCGAAGGCTTCATCTTATTGAAGCTCATGAATTTCCTAAAGAGTACTTCTTTGCCGTTACGAACAAAGGGATCGGAGGCTTATTGAAGCGATGGGGCGAGGGCGCCAGTATGATCAGGAAAGAGTGGAAACCCAGGAATGGAGATGGGAAAGAGAGACTTGATACCATGCGTTACAGAGACGAGGATGACAAAATGGATGAAGATGAAGAGGATAAAGGTGAAGATGACGACGACGAGGAAAGCGAAGAAGAAGTTGCGGGAGAAGGTGAGGAGGACGAAGCCGACCTTGAGGCCACACCCCGCATGCTACCACGCACCACTGGGATCCATTCCCCGCAGTCCTCCATCTCATCTTCTCAAAGTCAACGCCAAAAGCATTCCAGGGATCCAAAGGAAGACCCAGGCGTAGCGGGCCTCACGGACACCTTGAATTCCCTTTCACTTGTTCCCAACTCAGTGAGATTTGGCCGGGGAGGAAATGCAGGCGGCTTTATACCCAATGTATATGGCGGTCGAGGTCGGGGTCGGGGTCGAGGTCGAGGTGGACTTGTTGCGAATCCAACAGGTTTGGGTCCTGTTATACCACAGCAGCCGTACGCTATGGACGTGGATGGCACTCACACTGGCCCCAATACTAAGAAGGGGGGACGTGGAAGGAAGGTAGTAATTGAAGTTGATACGCCACAAGATGGACCTCAAACTGGGTCTGACCCTGCGAGAAGGCGAGGTGGTGGTCGGGGTAGAGCCAGGGCTAGAGGGAGGGGCCGGGGTGGAAGAGGTTCTTGAGGTCCTTGATCCGCAATGCTGATGATATATTCTCTTGCTCTGATCCTGGCTCATGAAGGAGATCGATCTTTTGGACGGCAGGATAGGTATTTTTTGGACAGAGTACTAAATGTAAAGTGATAGTATACTGTATGGCAATAACTGTATTCCGTATGATAAGGAATGAAATATGACGTCTAATAGCTCTTATTATTGAATCTGTCATAAAACAAGTTTATGATCGGCAAACTTTTGAGCATGATGCATGTTTGTTTGAAGACCGGGATCGCGGAGTCGAGGGGCACCGATCTGACTTGCTTGAAGGCTCTTAAAGAACCAACTTTGGATTGTGATGTTACAAAAATTGTTGGTGTCTTGTTCCTCCCTTCATAAAGTTCGGCAAAGCTCACACAAGTGACATTTTTGACGGAGTGTGGGGTGGAGAGACAGGTTGAACTTGAAAGGGTGATGAAAGACCATTTTAAATAATTGAACACATCGCAGACCCTCCTGGTAACTTTGAACTGCAATTCCGTTCTCTTGAAATCTAGCGGACTCCGAGTCGGTTAACAAATTCTCGGATCGGAGTCTATTCAGCGAAGCATTACCATTTCGGTACCTGACAGCACTGCGTCATAACCTCCGCGGGCCGAGGCCAATGACATTGCGTGTTTGCCTCTTGTCTACATACCACCACCAATTCTCGAAAGACCTTCTATCCCTACACATATGGCCGATCTGGATCTGGATCAGACACTGCCCACGACCCCCGTTTCCCCAGCCGCCGTACGAGATCATGAGCATTGCAAGTACCCCGTACAAATACACACGCCGTATATCTAATCACCTTGAATTATGTGATTCTAGTTAACTTCAGTGATGCAGACGTCACATTTTTATCATCCGATCTTGTCGCTTTCAGATTGCATCGTAAATACCTCGAAGCAACTACAGGCGGCTTCCCAGGAGCGGAATTCGAAACCCAGGGAGAGCTTGTGCGCCTCACAGAACCCTCCAGTGTGCTGGAGGTTATGTTCCAATTTGTGTATCCAAGACGCCATCCCAGATTAGACAAACAAGATTTCGATTCGGTATTAGCGATCGCCGAGGCCGTTGAGAAATACGAAGTTTTCTCTGCCATGAATACTTGCGAAACCCGAATGATGTGAGCGATACTTATTATACATATGTTGTTAAGAGACTCAAAAAAAAAAAAAAACTTATTCAAATCTGTCCAGAGGATTTCTCCAAAAATCTCCAGATAACGCGGCTGCGATTCTTGCGCACGGTGTCAAACACAATTATCCCGAGCTGATCAACGAGGCCGTACCCCATCTCTCTCGGTTGCCTTTGATCACAGTACTGGAGAAGATACCACCGCTGGGCGTCTTTCCCTGGGTGAATTCAGCTGAAATCACAACCGATACGGCGTTCTAATCCAATCAACCGTAGATTCGCTATCAAGCAGCCTGGGACGGTCTCTTCACTGCCACAATAACATACATAAAATCCCTGAGAGCGGGGAACAGGACCATCTGCGATTATGATGAGGTTTGCATCAACTGTCGGTCTGCCATGATAGCTCGCGTTTCGGAGCTGGAAAGGCTTAGCAATCTTACGGCGTTGATGGACGCAATGGGGAGAGGGGATTGGGACTTTCCTAATCATCCAATCTGCAGCAGTCATTGCTCCAAAAATACCTGCAGGTATATGCCGAAAGTGATTCAAGTCCTCCAGAAAGGTATCACGGCGCTCCCCCCATTTACGAGTTTTTTTGTAAATACATGAGATCAAATGCAACGAGAACGGATGGGAATTCTGGAAACCTTTCTTTCTCCGAGTTTTTTTGGTAACAGCTTCTCGGGTAGGATATCCTCATGCTCAAAAAGTATTACCTGTTGGCGCCCATTCGTTGAATGTGGCACTGACATCAATCAACCAAGAGAGAAACCACACCTCTGGAAATTGCGAGAAAGGCAGATCTGGAATTGTTCTGCGAAATTCATCAAATTGAAAAATCGAGGAACTATCTCTCGCTCGCAGTAATGAATATTATCCTGGCTAGTGAACCTTGGGCGCTTATCTTAGATTGGCTCGGCTGGTGATGATTGTTGAATTTCCATAATCTCCTATTTCGACTGGAGACAACTATATACCTTTTACTTGATCTATTGATTCTAGGAATCGCGATCGAAATAAGGAATTTAATTCAAGGATACACGAGGACATCATGTGCTCTGCACGAGGTGTCTCGGGAAAAAATTGCTCATGAAGCTTGAAGCCTTATTCCTAATTCTACTACTTCGAATATATCGTTGACCCCCAATCTAGAGACAATCTCTTGCGCATATCCTCTATATCTGTGCCCAAGTATGAGTGATTCCGCCGATGGTTCCAGGAACTTCACGATACATCCCAACTGTGAGTTTTGGTCGCTTAAATCTAGATATCCCCGTCATTTGAGAGGAACCGTCGCATTGATCATCTTCGATATAGTCAATGAAAGTGCTGGGGACACCGATGCTGTCATCCAATCCTCAGATGGGGTGATATTTCACCTTCATTGGAAATATCTCCAAGGGAACCCTGGTTTCGTTCGTGATATCGCCAAAGGCTCTCCGCCGAACGAGAAACAAGAGACGATGGCTCTCGATGAACCATCCAACGTCCTTGAAATCTTATTCCAGTTCATCTATCCAAGGAGGCACCCATCCCTCGAGGACACTGACTTTGAGACCCTGACGGCGGTCGCTGAAGCGGCGGAGAAATACGAGCTGTTTTCGGCAATGAACGTCTGCGCATTGCGCTTGGAGTGAGTGAGCTTTAAAGCTTGATAGGACGCGGAGTCGCATACTAATATCTACTGGATTCTATGCCAGGAGATTCCTACCCTGTGAGGAACATGCCACCCGAATACTCATCTACGCCACCAAGTACAACTATGCTAAATTAGCCAACGAGGCTGCTTTGTGTCTTTGCCGGAGACCTGATCTCGAGGTGGTGGAACAGTTGTCTCCTGCACTCATTATTCCTTGGGTATGTGACCACTTCACATTCCGGTTATTGTCATGTCATCAGTAGTTCACGCAATACGGAAATTGAATAACATTTTGATTGCTTCTTCTAGTTGAAGTACCGTAAATCTTGGAAGACGGTGTTCGACATTCGACTACAGAGGTCCATGGAGAGGTCTTGCTGCGATACCAGTTGTGCGTCCGCTCGTATTCTCCGGGTCAAGGGTCGGGGAGCCGGAATCTGCCCATCTTGTACAACTTCAACTCTTGCATGGTTCCAATTCCTGGAAAACCTGGACAGACTTTCCGATCTGAAATCCTCCCTAATTGCCCTCATTGATGAAAGGAATCTGCCGTGTGGCCCGTGTCAATACCAACTAGTTTCCTATCGCTTTGGAAACTCGAACTTTGCCAAATTTTCTGACACAATCAAAGGAGGGTGCGATTCTTGTTCGTCGAGGTGTAGTTACATGTACGATGAATTGCAGAAACTTGGCAAGGACATCAAGGCAATCCCACCGTTCACTGACTTCCTCAAGAGCGATTAAGAAGGTATTTTTGACCCTACTTTTCTTCACTCTGCAAGTTAAAAAAAACATATGTTTTAACAGAGTATTGACAGACCTACGCAGCTTTCCTTCCCGTTCGTGATTTTATGTCGGCTGAAGGCAGATAACCAGTATAGTCGAGCAGATCCAACGCGCAATTTCAAAATATACCTACCTTGTCGAAGTGTAATAAATTCCCCCAAATTCTTCTTCAGCTATATAATGAAAGATTGGAAGGTCAACACAATACCATTATAGGAAAATTCAGGAATATATAGTATGAGCATCATTCGACAAGTCAACGCGGCTTTTACGTTCTGTCTCCGGCGCCTATGGATCTTTTGTCTTACAAATATGTGAGATAGTCTTACTTTGTCGGATTCTTCTGACCCCTTTCGTTCACGTCCTGATTTTACTCTCAGAGATGGACCACACCAGTCATACGGACGGCTCAGGCAACGGTGTAATGACCCATAAACTTGAACAATGTAAGTTCGGTATTGGCAAACATAGCATTGTGCGACGAAAAATTAAGTATGCGTCTACTTACCTTTTTTAATTTAGTCAACGCCAATGTTCCTGGAGGAGCTGACTTTATCGTCCAATCTTCCGATGGAGTGGTATTCCACATCCATCGCAAGAACCTCGAACTGTACACCGATGGCGCATTTCCTGGACTCCACGACTCCGTCAATGGATCCACAGCAGCAGGACAAATAGTACGCCTTGACGAGTCGTCTGGCGTCCTCGAGATAGTTTTCCAGTTCATATATCCGAGGAGGCAGCCGAGCCTCAAAGGCGTGGGCTTTCATACGATTTTAGCGGTTGCGGACGCTGTTGAGAAGTACAAAATTTTTGCGGCAATGAATCTCTGTGAAGAAGCCTTGATGTGAGTCACCAATTTTTATTTATTTATTTGTGAACATTGAACGTTGACCAATTGTCGCCGTCCTCATGTACACCAGAGACTATCTCGAAGACCAACCTATGCCGATCTTTCACCATGCACTCCAGCACCGCCGAGTGAACTTGGTCAACCAGAGCTCTATGTATCTATCTAGGAAACCCCTCCTCTCGGTGTTAGATCACATACCTCCGACCCTCACTATGCCCTGGGTAAGCGCCCGTTCCTGACCGATCCATTTTTCTTCGGAAAAGAAGAAGCTCAACGGCGATTATCTTTTCTCCGACAGTTGCGGTATTTGGAGGCTTGGAAGGATATGTTTAAAGCCCAAATGAAACAACTTGAGGGTATCAAAATTGATGGGGTTTCATGCAAGTTCAGCTCGGACTCCTCTCAGTTATGTAGGCCCTGCCTATACTTGATGGTTGCATGGGTCAACTTCCTAGAAAGAATGGACAAACTCTCCGATCTCAAAGCTGCTCTCACTGCCACTACCAAATCCAAGGAACCGTCGCACACATATGCATTTAATATTGGCGACCCTATCGGATCCTCCACTGGCAACATGATATTACTAACTTCTCCCTTCCAAAGTGGATTTTGTCCACCTTGTTCAAAAGCGAAGCGGTGCGATGCTATGGAAGGTACGGCGAAGCGTATCCTCAAGAATATCGAGAAATTACCGCCTTTTACAAGCTTCCTAAACGAGGACCTTGATGGGGAGGTAGTGGTTGCAAACGAGTAGGGGTGTCAATTTCCTTATTATGGCAAATGAATAATTTTTAAAAATAAACGAAGCGGCGGATGGTATATAGTTATAGACAAGTAAACAATATATACGGGGAATGAGCATTTGTATGCATGATGGACATGAGAGTTGTGTGGAGGGTGGACAATCGATAGCATTGCGTGAATAAGGAGAGAAAAGGAAATATATTGCGGATGCCCAAGAACAAGAAAGCACAATTTAAATAGAGCATTTTTGCATAGATCAGTGACAATTCCATCAAAAGCACGGTATGCGCTCCTCAAACTGCACAATGACTTCACTCTCCTCTCTTCGTAAGTGTGAAGGAATTGCGTATGCTGGGTCGCTGCCAGTAGGTTTAACAAGCACATCAGGGACTTAGGCTACCCTCATATGGGAATCATTTCCCAACGCTTTGAAAGATCGAACGTCGGCACATTTTATTCAAACTAGTAGAGATCCTTGTTCATCGACGTGTCATCACATGCCAGTGCTCGGTAGATTGCGGGAACTTGACAAGGACGTCGAGGCAATCATGGACTTGGCCCAGGAGCGATTAAGAAGGTATTTGGATGCGTCCCTTCTTCATAATTAAAGAAACGTACGTAATACTAGAGCGAGTATTATACAGTATAAATATCATTCGATGAGTTAAGGCATCCCTTTCGTCGTTTACTAGTACGTGGACTTATGGCTTGGGCGCTTATTTGCATGCACTTCAGGTTGCACCCTATCTCAAGGGGGAAAGTACAGGCAGAATTCAGCTTCATTCCATTTTATTATTATTGAGTATAGATGGGACTGCGATTGGGAGGTGAGAGTTGCGAGAAGTTAACAGTGCATGAGGCAGTCATGTGCTCGGTCTGGCCAAATTCCCCTACCATCTCTTCGTGTCCTGGGTTATCCTACCATCATCTACTCGGCGCCTTTGCGTTATCGTCCTTATTTTGTGCTCAAGGATGGACTGGCACACGGACGGCTCAAGCAATGCTGTAACGATCCATAAACAATGTAAGTTCGTATTCCCTCCGCTCTGGCTAAAAGTATTGTGTACCGAAAAAAAAAACTCTGAGCTTATCGTCTGACATCTAGTCAGAGACAATGTCCCTGGAGCTGACTTTATTGTCCAATCCTCCGATGGAGTCCTATTTTACCTCCATCGCAAGAATCTCCAACTGCACACCGATGACACTTTCCCTGGTTCCGGTAGTGGGTCGACAGCAATTTTTGGAAGAATTACAATGCTTGTTACGGAGCCATCTAGCACCCTTGAGATAGTTTTCCAGTTCATGTATCCGAGGAGGCAGCCAAGCATTAAAGACCTGGGCTTTCAAAAGATTTTAGCGGTTGCGGACGCCGTTGAAAAGTACAAAGTTTTTGCGGCAATGAATCTTTGTGAGGAAGCCTTGACGTGAGTCGCCGATTGGCATTTAGGTTCCCTGTGGCTTGGGTCGACTGATTATCGCTATCTCCACGGATGTATGCTAGAGATTATCTCCAAGACCAATCTCTGCCAATCTTTCTCCATGCGCTCCGATATCGCCGAGCCAACTTGCTCAACCAAAGCGCCATTTATCTATCAAGGAAACCCCTTTTCTCAGTGTTAGATTATACACCCCCGACTATCTCCTTTCCCTGGGTAAGCTCCCCTTCTTGGACTGATGTACTTTTTATTCAAAGGGAGTCCGTCTACCTTGTTCTAACAGCTGCGGTATCTGGAGGAGTGGAAGGGAATGTTTGATACCCAATCGAAGAAACTTGAAGAAAGGAGCCTATTTTCTCCCAACTCCGCCTGCGAACGCACACACAAATATGGTGGGGTCTCACCGTGGCCATCTATTCCTAGTGCTAGCTCTAATGGTATCCCTAACACAGATTCGCAGAGGTCTTCAAAAAAAATATGTTCAGCATGCTTTTGCTCGATAACTTCATGGCTCAGCTTCCTGCAAAAGATAGACAGACTTTCCGATCTCAAAGCTGCTCTGACAGCCAGTGTTGAGCCAACGCAATTGTCGAGCACGTACGTGTTCCATATTCCGGGTCTCCGATCTTTCAGCGAGATCGCTTCTCGTTTCCAAGGCGGACTTTGTTCTGAGTGTTTAAAGGGGCAGCGGTGTTTTTCTCTGCAGGATATAGCGGGGGATATGCTCAAGGATATTGAGGAATTACCACCTTTTACAAGCTTTCTCAATGAGGATCTTGATGGGGAGGCCGTGGTTGGCGAAGCTAACGATGCCAATTAAGGCTTTCTCTAAACTCTTATCCAGGTAGATAATTTCCAAAAAGAAGTGTACGTGATGATTCAAATATTCAGGGGTCCGTTTAACAGGCACCTCAGGGATTGAGGCTGCATTTCATATGCGGTGTGTTTCGCTCATCGGAAAACTAAGTAAGGCCAAGGTCCAACTAGTTTCCCAGCTCCATTGCTCTGGAGAGTCGAACCTATAATTAAAGTAACGTACGTATTAATAGAGAGAGGGATATGCAGTATAAATATCATTCAATGAATTAATGCAACCCTTTCGTCGCTTACGTGAACTTATGGCTTGGGCGCCTATTTGCGTGCACTTCAGGTTGCACCCTATCTGTTCTCTTACAAGGGGAGAAGTATAGGCAGAATTCAATTTCATTACATTTTATATATATTGAGTATAGATGGGACTGCGATTGGGAGGTGAGAGTTGCGAGAAGCAACATGAGGCAGTCATGTGCTCGATCTGGTACACAAGGCCAAATCCCCCCACCATCTCTTCGTGTCCTTGGTTATACTACTATCATCTACTCAGCACCTTTTTGTTGTCGTCCCGATTTTGTGCTCAAGGATGGACCACGCTAATCGCACGGACGGCTCAAGCAATGCTGTAGTGATCCATAAACAATGTAAGTTCGCATTCCCCACCAACTCTGGCTAAAAGTATTGTGTAATGAAAACAAATCTGACCTTATCGTTTGTAATATAGTCAACGCCGACATCCCTGGAGCCGATTTTATCGTCCAATCTTCCGATGGAGTGATATTTTACCTCCATCGCAAGAATCTCGAACTGTACACCGATGGTGCATTTCCTGGGCTGCACGATTCCGCCAACAGATCCGCGGCAGCAGAACGAATGATACGCCTTGACGAGCCGTCTAGCATTTTTGAGATAGTTTTCCAGTTCGTGTATCCGAGGAGGCAGCCAAGCATTAAAGGCCTGGGCTTTCAAACGATTTTAGCGGTTGCGGACGCCGTTGAAAAGTACAAAGTTTTTGCGGCAATGAATGTCTGTGAGGAAGCCTTCATGTGAGCCTCCGATTTGCATTTATGTTCGCTCTGGCTTGGGTTTACGAACGTCGACTGATTATCGCTATCTCCACGGATGTATACCAGAGATTACCTCCAAGACCAATCTTTGCCAATTTTTCTCCATGCGCTCCGGTACCGCCTAGTGAACTTGCTCAACCAAAGCGCCACTTATTTATCAAGGAGAGCCCTTCTCTCGGTGTTAGGTTATATACCCCTGACTATCTCCATACCCTGGGTAAGCACCCCTTCATGGACTGATCTACTTTTTATTCAAAGGGAGTCCGTCTACCTTTGTTTTGACAGCTGCGGTACCTGGAGGCCTGGAAGGGCATGTTTGATGCCCAATTGAAGAGACTTGAAGAAAGGAGCCAATCTGAGTTCCAGCTATGCGGAGGCATATCATACTACTCTGGTGCGTCCCACCGTAATAATCTATTCCTTCTAATACTATCCCTAACACAGCCAAGACGCCTGAATCCTCTTCAATATGTCCAGCGTGCTTTTGCTCGATAACTTCATTGCTCGGCCTCCTGCAAAGGATGGACAGACTTTCCGATCTCAAAGCTGCTCTGACAGCCAGTATTGAGCCAACGCAATTATCGAGCACGTACGCGTTTAATTTTCCGGGCAGTGTCTACTACGCTGGACAATCCTTTAGCGCAATCGCTTCTCGTTTCCAAGGCGGACTTTGTTCTGGGTGTTCAAAGGAGAAGCGGTGTTGTGCTCTGAAGGGCATTGCGAGGTGTATGCTCAAGAATATCGAGGAATTACCGCCTTTTACAAGCTTCCTCAATGAAGACCTTGATGGAGAGGCGATGGTTGGAGTTGCAAACGAGTAGGCAACGTTAACGATGTGGCCAATTGAGGCTTTCTCTAAGCTCATGATCATGGCGAAGAACTCATATCCAAGTACATAATTTCCAAAAACGAGGTTCACGATTTTGCAAAGCGGAAGACTATTGATACAGTAGTGATAATAGACAAGTAAATAATATATATATACCGTGCAGGCAGGCAGAAATAGCATTGGAAGGTGGTCGTACAGCAAGCGCATCAAGCAAACAATGAGAGAAGAGGGGAGGAAGGTGGTGGATGCGAACGTGGATGGTCGTTAATATACATGAATGAACATGAGTTGTACAGGGGGGGGTGGTCAATCGATAGCATTGCAAGAGAAAGGTATCACAGGGGCCCAAGAACAAGAAAGATTTCGACAAAGCATTTTTGGGGGGTCGATCAATGAAGCTGCAAGCGCCGATCGCCGTCGGGGCTCGGGGACGGCAAAAGCCGTCATCAAAAGCACGAATGTATGCGCTCCTCACATCGCACTTCACTCTCCTCTTCTCGCGAGAGTGAAGAAACCGCGCATGCCGAGTCTCGAGGGCTTCGCAGCGCGGGTGCGCTCAGCAGGCACAGAAGGGACTGCATGAGCTGCTGGGGCTGGAGTCGGGTTGAACGAGTTTTCGATGAACTCGCGCCTCGTTCTCTCCACAACTCCAGGGCTGGCGACGGGGACAGGAGGTAAAGTAGGCACGGGTTGAGCCGCCGATGCCGCACCAGAGCCAGAGTTTGACCTAGTACGTGAACGTGTGTGGGATAGGCGTCGGACGACGACGGCCGCGTTCGAGTTGGAGGTGGCAAGTTTTAGCGGGGCGGGGCGGCGACGGGCTTTACCTCGTGGCTTCGTCGTTGTCGTCGTCGTCGTGCTGCTGCTTGATTTTGAGCCAGAGGTTGGAGAAAGTGGAGACCGCTTGGATGTCGCCGCTGCTGTCGGGCTGCGTGGCCCGAAGGCCGCGACGTCAACAAGGAAGGTGGGCTTGCAGAGATGTTTCGCAGCGCGGCGTGGGCGGGAAGGCAGAGACAGGACGCTCATGCCGGCACCGCCAATGCTGCGTGAAGCGAGGACGCGATCTTCCAAAGCCACGCTCCGTGGGTCCTCATTCTCTGGCAATGGGAGAAGGTATGTGGGGTCGAGATCGGAATCCTGTGTCGAGATGCTCGATCTGCGAGAGATGTCGTTCTCCTTGTCCTCGGATGCGTGCGCAGTTTGGGGTTGTTGGTGGATGAGGAAGGGAGCGAGTGGCTCCGCACCATTGGTATCGTCGAACTCCTCCCAGTCCATCTCATCAACATCTCCTCCTGCCCGACCATGCTTCATTACAACATCAGACCCACCAAGGAGGTGCTCGTACTCCAGTTCTTCATCCTGATCCCACCAGAGACCACCTTTGCCATCCCTATACACATCGGCTACTCCCATGGTGGCGCCGGACCCTGCAGCTGCCTTCGCCTGCGCCTCCATCACTCGCTTAACATGAGATTCCATGCTTCCTCCGTCCGTGAACTGCATCATTGCAAGTTCGTTCGCAAGCGGTGGCGGTGGCCGAACGTTGGCATATTTGGCGCGCTTACGCTCCGCGACGGTAGTGGTGCTGACCTTCGCCTTGGACTCCTTGGACTTCGGTTTGGTGACCTTGGTAGACTTGGAGGTGAGTGCAGTTTTTGTGGGTGAGATAAGAGCCGGAGATGGTGGTGCCGCTTGCGATTTGGCCTTGGAGGCCCGCGGACGCAAGATGGATAGGGAACGGAAGCGCTTCATGCCTTTACGCTTCGAGGGTGCAACGCCAACGTCCTGGGAGGAAGGGATAGGTGGGATAGGAATATGTGCGAATGCACTGGCAGACAAAGGCCCGGACGGAACGGGCTCTTTGGGAGAGTCAGCGGTGGCACCGGAGCGCTGTTGGTGATACAGGCGGAGGTAAGGCGAGGGGGTGGTAGGCGTTTTAGGTAAGTGAACAAACACGGAGGTGTATCCCAGGGCAGTCAGGTCGAAGTCGGCGGCCACGGACGGTGTTGTGGCGTGGGTGCGCGTTGGAGTGTCGATGATATGGATGAACGAGCCCGAGGGAGCACGGCCGTGGGAGATGGACGAACGGCGATTGAGCCGCGAGATGCTCGGGCGGCGCGATGAATTGCTGGCTATAGACGGGCGGCGTTGCGGGGAGCGTGGGGCAGGCGACCCAGGTTGGACGTGCGCTGCCCAAGTGACGATAGTAGAAAAGGAAGGGGGAGCGGGGGGAGAAGGGAGAGGACCAGGAGGGGCGGGTAGAGGCGCAGCTGGGGTAGGTCGCTTTTTCTGCGTCGGCGGCGGGGGATTTGCAAGGAAGGCAAACTGTGGGACCTTGTAGACGGGCGGGTAATTAACAGTTTGGGCAGCCATCGGCGATAAAAATTTTAGAAGACTAAAAAAGAAAATAAAATTGAAGGAGGCGTTGATGGGTCCTAATCGAGTGCAGTTTCAGGAGGCAGGCAAGGAGAATCAGAGATTGGATAGGGCTTACCGTAAATTAGAAGAGACACGTTAGGGTATGTGGGTGAGTTCGTGACAGGTATGAATCCAGACGAGACTAGCTCTGAAATGGGATGCAGAAATCCAACCGTCGAGCCAGGCCATTCTTATACTTGATTAGAACGAACAAAAGGTATCTGAGGCGCATCCAACGAACAATAGTTGGCACTGTTCTCCAATCCACCTTCCCACCTATTGTGTAACGGTCACGGTCACGTCACATTTTGGCCCCTTCCGCATAAGGCAAACTTTGTACTTTGCGTACCTCAAATTTTGCCTTTGTGCTCTTTTCTACAATCGTTCTTCCCCTGCGTCCCATGACTTCTCCCGCCTCGTGCTAGCAACAGATGTATATTTACCCTTCTTGTAAGTTTCCTCCCCCCAGTCCCCGCCGTCAGTTGAACCTCCAAGAGCAACCTCTAAGACCTCTTGAACAAGCTGGACAATAGACTCGTAGGATGGTAGCTAACGACCTCTGCTTCCATATTGTCATACCGATGGCCCATTACTTATTCCTAATATTCCACCCACGCATACGCTCGCCACCCGGTCCTTATTATCATTATGTTAACCACGACAAGCTCGTCCGTCTTTCTGGTACTCTGACCCCGCCTATCCGTGCCGACGTCGAACCCAACCTCTTTGTTTTTTTTATTTAAATTTCTTCCTACCATGTACTCGTAGACGAACGCGTCTCTGCGCTCACGTCCTGTCGGAGTCAGTGTGTCCGTTGCGAGGGTTCTGGCCCTACGTACTAGCAAACAATGGACTCTTAAAATTAAAATAAAACGATCCTCCCGCCCCGGGCAACAAAAGCCTACAAAAGCCCGCACATGCAACCTCTAGAACTGCGACCGTTGACTTCATCTCAGTTGTGGCATTAGTGCGATCAGCGCCTTCATTCGAATCACCTTGTCGGATACACCAGTGTTTAGCGATGCCACCTCAATTGTCCTTAAATAAACCCGTGCGTCCTCCGGATCTCCAGAAACTCCTCTCATTGTTAATCTGCGATCTTCTTCCCGATGGCGACATAGACATAGTTCTTGAAGGTGCCAGTAGGATACCATTATGGTAATTCCCCTCTTATGGCAAGCGATGTTTTTTCTTTACATTGCCCATCCTCAGGGTCGTTGTTCCTGGTGAACCACCCACGATATTAGAAGGGACATATGAAAGCTAAGACCTTATTTGCGTTCGTGAAACGTAACTGAACCTGTTTATAATTCCTATGCAAAACATCCTGGTTTACACCTACAAGAAGCCTAGGTGCCTTCTCCTTTTTTTTTTTTTCGAGTTGATCGGCTCGGGTGTATGGTGGCTTTTGAATGAATATTGACATTGTATCAGAATGACAAGGGTTCTCCATGATGACGCTGTCAACTGTACTTTGTCTGCCCCTTTTACACCTTCATCGTCCAGAACTCAAGGGGGAACCAGGGTGCTTAAATTTGGCTGGGGTAATGTAATTTTCTTAGGGAAAGCTTCTCCAAATAAGGTATGTTTCTGCCACAAAAGGTAGCATTAAGCGCCCATTTTGTCACCAGTAAAAAGGCGCTATCCATCCCGCTTTACTATTTAGTTCTCGTGTAATCAAGGAAACAAAGTCTAGAAAATACAATCATCCAGTGGAAAAAAAGTAGAATGGGGAGTTTTATGAAAATCGTGACATGATGCGAGTAAGTAGATGGAGTTGATAAAGCGGATGAGATTATGATGATTTTTCAAATATGGTGTGCCCGTAGAGGTGGCGAGCGAGGCGGCGAAAACGATAGAGGAAAGTAAGGGGCCGCCGATGGCGAAGCCAAGGAGCCAGGTAGGTACAGTGGTATTGTCGGAAATAGCTCGAAGACATGCTGCACGATCCCCCGTGTCGGCCGTCCAGGTTGCACTGCTGACTCTCCCATAGTAGTAACAGCATGAACCCGTGGTTCTTGTAACATGCGTTCTTCTTCTGGAGTGACGACTGCCGCTCCACCGTCGAGACTCCTACCGTCCCAAACACATCGGATATCGGTTCCCGAAATGATTTGCACAAGCCGGCCAGTCTCAATATGTCGGATTTCGATGAATCGTGTGTCGAACAGCAACACGTATGGCGCATGCATCGCCACGCGATCTGCTTTTCCTTCCCACTCGATAATACCCGATTTGCGACTTGGATGGCCTTGCCGATCGACGAACAGACCGAATTCTAAGTAGCCAGGGTCGCTGAGCGAATTTCGCAGACCATGAGTAACCATTGTAACCTACCATCGTAGCAAAGCAAGAACTCGTCCTCCTTAGATCGGAACATCCCCAAAGCGCGACACGAATCGCATCGCTTAGGGAAGTTTGGATCTTCTCGTTGGGGTATAGTGACGCTTTTGAGGCTGGTGTTGTTCAAAATCAACCCCCGTCTAAAGAGAGTATAACAGAAACTTACTCAGCGAGATCCACGATCATAAAACCCTTGGCGCAAAGTACTGCGATCCTCGCCCGCAAGAAGATTAAATCGTGTGCGTCGGAAAACGTGAATTCCTTGTGATGGCGGAACCATTCCGTTTTTCTCTTTAGATTTATTAGGCCACCGCTGGCCCTTGGGCGCTCATTTATTTTGTCCATAACGGGCTCGACAGCATGAAACACACTGTCGTTGTTCTGAATGGGAGGATATCAGAAATCAAACAACCAAAACAAAATAACACACATCAACTGACACCTCTTTTCTTCATGTAAATGACAAGCGTCCTTCCATGAAGCACACCAACACTGAAGAAATGCACGTCTTTGCCATTGATCTTTTGCGGGGTTTGTGAAGCGTGGGTGCTACCTGGTTGCGTGGGAACCAAAGCCTCAAGATGGTAGGCAAATAAAACCTGTGAAGCAGTGAACACCCCCTTCACACCTACATAGAGGCGGGCCGCACCTTATCCGCCAAAACGAGGAAAAGGCCGAAATCTTCCAAAATGGCGCATTGTGAAACCATCTTCAGGTGAAGGACACGACGAAGTGCTGCAAAACCAGAACGTCAGAAATGTTGCATCACAACAACGGTAGCACGTACATTGAGAATCATGACGGTAACCAATCCATACACCCTCCGCGCATCCAACAGCGACGAGGCCACGTCCATCTGGGGTATCTAATCAACGAGGTCAGTTTGTATCAAGGTAAAAGGACCTGTTAGCACCTACTGAAGGGTACAGAGCAAGTTACTTTTCCAGTAAACAACGTCCCATCATACCATGCTGATGAATTTGGACCCGTAGTTTGACTGGGCATTAGGAAAGTATGCATGCTGAGGCTCTCAATCTCGAAGACTTTGTTTGACTCCTGGACAACCTTCCGTAACCCAAGGCATTCTTCCAGTTTCTTTTGCCACTCAAGCCTACTGGCCGCGGATTCGGCGTACAAGCTATGAGTCCCGCCCAGTCGTCCAATGTGATGGATAGTAAAAGGGAAAAGTGATCGAGAATCCGAACCCTCGGGA
>Ga0307513_10004613_pt1 | contig 18353 bp, 12 predicted proteins | sample 15_EM_MG_FD_202174 | JGI IMG/M metagenome (GOLD analysis project Ga0307513, IMG submission 202174) | Populus trichocarpa ectomycorrhiza microbial communities from riparian zone in the Pacific Northwest, United States - 15_EM | ecosystem: Host-associated > Plants > Roots > Unclassified | place... | reverse complement strand
AAATAGACTATATTATATAAAATATTATTGATATATATATATATATATATATATATATATATATATATATATATATATATATATATATATATATGCGCCACCTGGTACGAGGAGACTTTGACAAATTTGCAACATACTTTTGTACAAAATTGACAACAACTATTTCCTTGCACGTCTTGGCTTTCTTAACGTACCTCTGATCGTATAAGTCAAGGAGGTGGGGCTTTTTTTAATATTTTCTTCTTTCTTTTTTTCTTTATTTATTTTTTATTATTTAAAATTTTATTCTTCAATATTTATCTTATTTTAAATTTTATTCTAAATTTTTTTAGTTTATTTTAGTTTATTTTTTGTGAAATTATCGTAATCTCAAATAAATTTAATTTAATACCTAGTTTATACTTAATTTCACGAGCATCTTTTTTTTTTTTGTTATAGTATAATTAAGTAAAAAATAATTTTAAAAAATAAAGTTCTTAAACCCAATGTAGTCCATCAACCAAATCATAAATTTGACGGGTTACGCTACGAAACCTAAGTTGATATATCATTATCTTAATATTAACAAAAAATCATATTGATTTATATTTAAAGTCAAACCATATTTATTACCGATTGTTTAGGTTCTTTTTAAATCTACCAAGTCAACTGGATTATATCAAGACAACCTTTATACGATTTAATTTTAAATTCGAGTTAGGTAAAAAGTTGGGTTGAAAGGTTTCAAAGTTAACTTATTGTGATAAATTTAAAAACAATGTCAAATAATTCTATGTGCCCTAAACATTTTTTTATATTAATTTTTTAAAAATTCAACCTGTAATGTAGCGCGATCGTGTAAACTAGTTACTACTACTCTACTAAAATAATTAAACAAGTTTATGGTACTTCGAACAATGAAACACCTTAAGTTTTTCTTTTAAATAACTTTTTTTTTTATTTTTTTAATTCTAACTTTCAAAAAAATTTCTTCCTTCAACATTTTATTGATTTTGAATTGGTCATTATAATTTGTTTTGGTTTGCTTTTTATAAGGTTATCGCAATTTTAAACAAATATCCTGATATTTGGTTGATGCTAAATTTTTGCAAATATCTATTTTTGTTATCATATCATTAAATAAAAAATAATAAAAAAATAAAATTTTTAAACCATATGGAGTTCATAATCCAGGTTGCAGGTTTTGTATGTTAATTGCAAAGCCTGAGGTGATCTAATATATCATCATCTTAACATTAAAAGAAATAAATGTTATATTAAAATTGTTTTAAAGTCAAATCATATCTTTATTGATTGTCTAGATAATTTTTAGACTCACCAAGTCAACTGAGTTACTTAGAGTCAACTTATATGTGGGTTAATTTTAAACCCGAATTAGGCAAGAAGTTAGGTTAAATGATTTTAAGGTTGACTTGTTGGATAGAGTTTAATAACAATATCAAATAATTTTTTTTTATTCCATCTTCTAATTTTCTTTCTTGCGATTGAATCCTTTTTTGCTCTTTTTTTTTAATCTTATCCTTCAATATGTGATTGATTTTGAATTAGTATTCATAATTTGTTTTTATTTTCTATAAGGTTATCGTATTTTCAAACAAATATCTTGATATTTGATTGATGCTCAATTTTACGAGTATCTATTTTTGTTATCATATCATTAAATAAAAAATAACTTAAAAGAACTACTTCATGATCCGAGTTGCGAGTTTAACAAGTTAAGTCTCAAAACTCGGGTAGATCTAATATGTCATCATCTCAATATAAAAAGATATTATCTTGAAATTAAATTTTTAAATCCAAATCATGTTTTTTTTATTAATCGTCTAAGTATTCTTTAGACTCATCAAGTCAATTAAATCACGTTAAAACAACACTCATACAATTTAATTTGAAACTTTAACTAGATAAAAATTTAATTGGGAGTTTTTATAGTTAATCCATTAAGTTGGATTTAATAACAACACCTCTCCGGGACTAAATATTTATTTAGGTTCAAAATTTTTTTGATTCAACAGCGGTACTTTTTTTCTCAATCCTTTTCCCAAAAATAACAATACCACATAATTTGTTTTTCTTTTCAGCTTTTGGATTAAGTATCTAACATATATTTTATTGTGAACAAAAATAACTAGTCGTCGTCTCCTTTAAAAGGAGGATTTTCACTTTTATTTCAGTGAATTGAATTTTTGCACGAGACATCATTTTTAAAGAAATATCTCATGTCGTGAACCTCCTGCCTCAAATATCTAGTTCCAAAGAACCAACAGAAGCTACAAATCTACAACCTCCTTCCCCCCCACCATTTGTTATCTTTTGTGTGAGGAGAACAAAATGCCTGCTGGTTGTCTGCCTTCTTTATACACGCCATTTGCTTCAATGACAACCAGAATCTTAACCCCAAAAACCTTCACTTCCTTCCCTCCGACGTCGTCTAGGAAAACATGTAACTATTCTTTGACATGTAGGGCTACTTCATCATCATCGTCATCGTCTTCTTATTCATCAATCACAGACTTTGATCTCTATGATCTTCTAGGTATAGATAGCTCAAGCGATCATTCACAGATAAAAACAGCTTACAGGACTTTGCAAAAAAGATGTCACCCTGACATAGCAGGGCCAGCAGGACATGACATGGCTATTATACTCAACGAAGCTTATTCACTTTTGTCTGATCCAAATTCACGTTTGGCTTACGATAAGGTCAGTTTGTTATTATCCATACATTAGAGAAACTAAGGTTGAATTTTCCGACCGTGGATGTGTTGTGTTTCTGTGGTCTATCATCGACATAGAAACGATAAAATATGAACAGATTTTAAACGTGCATGTCGAGAGTTGTGGCCCAACCATGGCTAATGAGTTCTTATCTTGGCCCGATAGGTTTTTGATGTCTTAGGGCTTGCTTGTTAGTGCAACCCAAATGAACTTTTTTGAGGATTTCTAACATGATGAACTTTTTTGAGTTCTTATCCTGGCCCGATTATGTACATAATTACTCTCAAGCTCTAACATTATTAAGTCACCATAGCTACAAGACCACCCAATTTTTTTTTATCATGAAGCACTTGTTAAAGAGAAATTCTAGTCAAATTTCTTAAATTACGGTCAATTTAATTACGAACCAAGTTTGTAGCAGGACATGATTGAGTCATTCTTTAGGAGGATGAAGCAAAGTGTAATGCATTTTTAGATTCTTGTGTTTTGCCTAGATGTGAGAATATCTCTTTATTTGATTTTCTTGTTCATTTGCTGTACAGGAACAGGCAAAGATGGCAGAACTTCGTGGCTACTCTGGCAAACCAATATATTCAGTATGGTTTGGCTCAGAAAGTGAACAAAGAGCGGTTTTTGTCGATGAAGTGAAGTGTGTTGGTTGCTTAAAATGTGCCTTGATTGCAGAGAAAACGTTTGCTATCGAATCACTTTACGGAAGAGCAAGAGTTGTTGCACAATGGGCTGACCCTGAGCACAAAATCCAAGCTGCAATAGACGCATGTCCTGTCGATTGCATCTCGTAAAGATCATAAATCTTTCAAATAGCTGAATACATTGATTTCTGCTGCTAGAGACACAAGACAGTTATAACAAAATAAATTCATTTTGTTTTTAATTTTCCTGAGACAAATGCAGGACTGTGGAGAGGTCAGACTTGGCAGCACTAGAGTTCCTGATGTCCAAGCAGCCTCGAGGCAGCGTACGAGTTGGTGGAGGCAATACAGCCGGAGGGCGTGTCTCAAACATTTTCATAGATGTGAAAAAATTCCAAAACAGATTTGTTGATGCCATGAACAAAGCCAACCCTCAGAACTCCATGGTAACTTGATCACACCATTAGGATAATAAACATTAGTTATGAACCGATGGCAATTGACATCAACTATAACATGATTAACCATAGAATATTTTTCATTTCAGGAATCTGACCTGCAAAGAGAAGCAAGAATATCAGCTTTCCAAGCAATTAGATCAATCTCAAATTGGCTTTACTGGCAATCACCAAAAGGAAGAGCAGACTCACCAGAATCCTGTCAAAAGCTGGCAAGGATCGTCAGAAAATCTCCTCAGCCAAATATCAACAAGATTCGGGAGGCTGCTGCAGCAAGAAAGAAAGCAAGAGAGAACACAAGGCCCTTTCGTCAAACCCCATCAAGTTCCTTATATTATGACGAGTATTGGACTCCATCAACTCAGTTTCTTCCCGCCTCAGTCAATAGTTCTAGCTCTAGAGCCACCCCAGAGACTTCACATGCTAAAGAACCAAAGAAGCTTGAGAAAGATAATGGGGGGGAAGAGAAAAGGCAAACAAATCCCATAAGATGGGAAATACCAATGGTGCCTGCAATAATTGCAGCTGTTATAATACATTTGCAAGTAGGAGAAGGGACGGTTGGTAGATTGAATGAGCATGTCGGTGGTTCGTTTGCATTGGAGATTGTAAATAGCTCTTGGTTACAAGTTACATTAGCTGGGATTACATGGTATTTGATTGGTTTATCAATTATAGGAGTAGTTGAAGCAATTCGCAAGAGGTAGAAGTACAAAAGTAGAGTAATACTTCGTACTTTGAAATGGACTTGATGTAAAATTCATGGCTGTGGATCTGATATATACGTAAATAGACAATTAAAAAGAGCAATATGTTCTTTGTATGACCCCAACAAATAATTATGGAAATTAGAGAGTTAAAGGAAAAGGAGTCAAAGTAAAAAGGTTGTTTTGTTATTTTTTTAATTGAATATATTTTTAGTTTTATGATTTAATATCATTTAATTTTATGTTAATTATTGAAATTAATTTTCATAATTAATTTTATTTTTTTATGGAGTTATCGATGCACTTAACACGTTTCTAGAAAGCTAATATAAATTAACTCGAGTTATTTTTTTTTAATTTTATTATTCAATACTAGTTTTATTAGAGATTCCAATTCATAATTGTTTTTTATTTGCTTTTTATGTGATCATTATGGTTTCATGACTTGAATCGCGGGTTAATCTTATTGACTTAATTTTTTTCAATTGTATCCTTTAATATTGAGTTGATTGGAAATAAAGTTTTATAATTTGTTTTAATTTTTTTATACGATTATTCTGATCTTACAACTCAAGTTTAACAGGTTAACCAGGATTTACTCAGGTAATTTATTTATTTTGTCTTTTTTTTATTGAATTCCAACACACACGTATTCAAGATAGTTCCAAGATTTGCTGGGGGAACATGCCTACTCCTCACTTGTTGGATCTTTCACGAAATAAATTAAAAGGAGATATGCCAAGGTGCCTTTGCAAAACTCAGTCATTTGCTGTGCTGAAGATTTCTCACAACCAACTGATTGATGCAAGATTCATCAGTAACATCACTTCACTTCTCTCAAACATTTAGATCTCTCTGATAATTTGTTTGCTGGGGAATTCTCTTCGTAACTTAACAAAGATCGAGTCCTTCATCATCTCACGTAATGGTTTCAAAATCGCTCACCTTGACATTTCTAATAACGCAAATTTAACCTGAACTAGCAAAGCGGCAAAAATGTCTGCAGGTTCATAACCACACCTTGCAATTCCTAGATTTATCTTGTAGTTTACTTATTGAGAGCATTCCCTGTTTGCTGCTACACAATGTCTCTTCAGAATTGCTGATAAGAGGAAACAATTTGAATGGTTCATCCCCAAGAAGATATATAAAACATATGCTGGTGCAATTCTGCATAGCAAAACAATAAGAGAGAAAGAGAGGGAGGGAGGGAGGGAGGGAGGGAGGGAGGGATTGCATTTGGTGATTTAATTAAAATTCTCCTCTCCCATTTGTTACCTTCACCAACTTTGCCACCAAAACTATTGTTACTGTCAAGAACCTCTCATCGTCTCCACCACCACCTTCTTCAATAGATAGTAACTAATAAATAAAAAACTTACTGAAACTCATCTCCACAATCCAATAAATCCACTCACTTTCCTCCAAAAACCAACTAATTCAGTGACTCCATCCTCTCAACCGCTTAAAATCATCAAGATTTCTTAACATAATTACATGAATCTTCAATTCCGTTCTTCCGGTTGAAATACTTTTCCATCAGCATGTTTGCTTTTACAGAATGCAGAGTGTGTCCTATCTTATCTGTCCAAACACTAATAACTTATCAAAAAAAATCCCATAGGATCTGGGAATGTTGAAATTAATCCTTCTGCTTCAGCATGGAATAACAAGTTCTCCATTATATATTCGTGCAGTACCGGAATCTATGTATTACAATAGTCGTGGCATCTACCCTCAATAGTGTAAGGATTAATCAGGATGTTGCTTTTAGCAAGTCCACTGATTAATAAAAAAATAAAAGCTATCTAACTACACAGTCCACAACAAAGCAAGACGAATATGACCCGGCCCACAAGCTGGAGAGAAGCCTAACCTCCAACCATTTTCTTTCTTTTTCCTCATCAAATTTTGAAGCTCAAGTATTCTCTTTGTAGATAAAGCAAACTCTAATCATAATCTAGATTCTCGGATTTGGCTCAGGTTACTGACACTGAATCAGAGATTTGTATTATTTTTATTATTGTCCTCGAGGGATTCAGAACTCAGGCTACGCAGACAAACCAATAAACACTCTGTGAGGTTCAGCACAGAAAGTGGACACAGCAGTTTTTGGCTCAGAAAACATTTGCAATAATCAGTTCATGGAAGAGATGTTGAACATGCCCTCTCATATACTGTCTTACCAATTTCTATTAAAGTCAAGTCTCCTCTTTTGGGGGACAGGTTTGGTAGATTTCTCGACTATTTGTAAATAACTCCAACAAAATAACAGAACTTCTGTAAACATAAAATGCAAAATTCATTATTGTTGTGTGCATTCAAGGTTATTGCTTTCTTATCTCTTGAGCACTGTCCTTCCATCAACACTTTCTTGACACCTGTGAATCACACGCTGTGGAAGCTCATCGTCGACTGCTCAATTGCATTTTCGTACATGATGACCCGTGTGTGTGTGCGCGTGTACTACATACTGACAATTACCAGAGACAGAAACAACTATTACAAAACATGTATGAATGCTGTTTCAATTCTAGAATAGTTGCCGAGTTCAATGCGTCTTAAATGTCCAAAGCATGGAACTGGTTATCCACACCAACCAGTATTACAACATGAGATTTTGAATTAACCAGGGCACCCCCCCTTTTGTTCTAAAAGACAAGTTTGACACAAGCATGATGTTTTCAAGGCAATCTCCTACAGTTCAAACAATTAGCAAAAGTACCTAGTAGCGGTACTTTGTGGAGTAGTCTTTCGGAGCAATGACAAGACCACGACCCTTCCTTGCCCCCCGGTAGACAGTCTCAACAATGTCAATGAATTCCTGCTTGTCTTTGAGAGCCCAGTTGATCTTGTTGTTATTACCAGTTCCAAGATCAATCATAATATGCTTGTTCCTGAAGAAGAACATGACAGTAGATGGATCATACAACTCATACATTGTGTTAAAATCAGGAACCTCTGTGATGTCCACCAGGTATATCACAGCAAAATTCTTTATCGTTTCTGCTACTGATGCCAACACTTCGTCCATCTGAAAAAGAAGAGATGAAAATGTTTAATGAGGCAATAACTGGAAATGCTATCTCCCCAATAAAGAAAACAACTTAACTAACTCAACATCATCAGATTTCATCATCCAGAAGCACTATATATATATATATATATATATATATAGTGGAAGCAGTTACAAGCAAGTGTTGTCAACCTACAGAATTATAAAAAAGTTGGGGAGATCCTTTCATAAAAGGTATATCTTTAATCATTCATAATGACCAACCGGGGCATGGTAACCTCTAACAACTGAGATTCCACATAGGCAAAACTTCTCACTTTGCACAATACCACATTCACTAGGACATCTGCAACAAGTATCTGTTGATTCTAAATTCATTACACACTTCCACACAAATGAAACACCTAAAAACAGTCAAATGGGAAAGGTACATTTAACAGAGGTTCAGAACCAAACCAATCCAAAAGCACCAGTCAAGAAGCAAGCTCTTTTTAATTAAGGTTAAAAAGTCGAGACAATAATAAACCAACAAGGTAATTTGCAAACAAGAATCTAGAGGGCATACAATGACATGCATTCTCCACTTAGTCTCGGGTATTGTAGAAAGGAATGGAAGAGCCAACGACAATTAGATTTTTGTAAACAGTTCAAAATTGTAGACTGTTGCTAAACAAATGTAAGGCAAGAACAAAGTTTAAAAGGGGAGGGCAATAAGACTGGAAATGCTTTTACTAACTTTCTCCAACTGAAGGTTAACAAGGATCAACAAATTTAATTCCCACTTGCACTTTAACGGGATAAAACACAGGATCTACTATGAACCCAGTTACACTTTCACGAGATAAAACACAAGATCTACTATGAACCCAGTTTTTGCCATCAATATAACATTCAAATTCAAAACATTTTTTTTCAATGTGTCTCAAACAACCTCAATGGCCTTCACAGAAACTACAAATTTAACAAAAACCACAAAAAAATGATAATACTAAAAATAAAATGAAAATCTTCAAATAACATATTGTTCAATAGTCCAAAAGCATTCTATAATTAAGGTGGTTCACAAGATTAGAGTCATTAATCAAACATCAAGGATTGCAAACATTCACACACTTATAAAGACATTTTCTTTCTAAACTACACGTAGGAATCCAATTTTATTAAGATGTAAATCAGCAAATTAGCAATTCAGCAGCGTCTCATGAGTCAAATTAGCTTAAAGTTACATATCAAAATAAAATAAAATAAAAACTCATTAAAATGCACCCAAGCATTCACAAACAGTTAGCATACACTGCTAAAAACAGGGTCTCCCTTTACACAGACTCAAAATGAACCAAAATTCCGAGTAATAATAGAAAGTCGCACACTGCTAAAATAAAGTCTCCCTTTACACATACTCAGAATGAACCAAAATCCAGAGTAATACCTTTTATTGATCAATTTTCCAAACTTTTCCTAATTTTCCCCCATAAACTCAACAGCTAAATTTCACTATTTGAGCTTAATTGAAACCAAACCCAACTAGAAATATAAATCCAAAATCATGGGACATCACAAAACAAAGAAAAATACCCACATGCGGGAAACCCACCACATATGCGAGAAACCCACTAATAACACCCGAAAACACAAAAAGAACATGATTTTACCAAACACCAAAACACAAAAACAAATATTAGGGCTTAAAAAAATGAGGGATTCTCAAACGCACCATAATTATGCAATTTTATGACAAATCCATTCACAAAACCCACTAAAAGTCCCAAAAACCACAGAAATATATTTATAAAAAAAAGTTGGGAATTTGTTGTAAACCTGCATACAAGTCTCATCCCAATCATGACCAAATCGAATGACTACCAATCGCTCTTCTTCAGCTAGAATCGCCTGGTCTACAGCCCATCCTGAGTGCAAGTGAGGTAGCAGGTACGACATCTCTCTCTCTCTCTCTCTCTCTCTCTCTCGGACTAGAATTTTCTACGCTATCTTCGATTGAATTAAAACGAAATAGTCCGTGATTCTTATGGAGATTTTTCTCCGTGCGCGTTCACTGTACTCACACGCGTGACCAATAAGACTGCAGCTTTCAAGTCTACTTGGGCCCAACTAGCAAGAACTGACCTTACTTAGGAAGTAGACCAAAGCCCATAAACCGGGTCTCTTCTATGTTGTTTATTGTGTTTGGTCCGAGTCTCGGAGAGAAAATGCACGGAAGCAAGAGAACAAAAAGGTTAAACTTTCCTAGTTTGAATCTTTTCTCCTCCTATTCTACTAAAAATAGATTTTACTTAATTCAAATCAGATTTTATTTTTCTCACATTCCATGATCCAATTTGCCATTACATAATATGACTATATTTGTAGTCTTAAAAAATATCAAAACAGGAAAGAAGGAAGAAGAAGCTGAGAGAGGAGGGTTAGGCACCTGCATGCAGGTGTCATCCCAGTCATGACCGAATCTGATGATGACCACACGTTCCTCCTCCGCTAAGATGGCTTGATCCACTGCCCATCCAGAGTGCAAGTGTGGTAGCAAGTACGACATTTCCACCCAACCTTTGAAAGCTAAAAGGCTGAGAGGTTTATCAGGAAAGAAAAATACCAAAGGCTAAATGCAAGAAGATTATGATGCATGGTGGTGATTTGGGCTTCCTTGTTTTAATTTTCAATACAGTGACCAGAAGGCTCTGGAACAAGCTGGGGCTTTCTTACGGGTTTTTTCCCTTCTTTTTCATGCCAGATTCCTTGGGAACTTGGGAAGCCACGTGTATCTTCTTAATTGCTTGTTCATAACGACATGAAAATATAATATAAACTGTAAAATTATACATAAGTGTTTTTTAATTAATTATATAGATAATTTGAGCTAAATGGTAAATAATAGTATTATATAGTTAAGATAAAAGTAAAATAAATAATATAAAAGTTGAACTATTTTAAAATATTTAGTTCAAGTAAAAATTTATGTATAATATAACTTAAAAATCTCTTATAGTATAATTATGTTAATAAAATTTCTTAATTAACAATCAACAAGTTGATGTATTATGTAAACTAAAATTAAAACTAATATTATTGCTTTAATTTTTTTTTGTTATTCAACAAGATCATTATTATCTTAAAGATTATTAATGATATTCTGAATATTAATATCACTATCAATACCAACATCAATATCGTCAACAATATTTAACTTGCACTAAATTTTTCTTAAATTTTTATCAATATGTATACTATGTTGTCATCCCACATCATGTCTAATACTATTGAAATTTTTTTTTATTAACTTGGGTGTCCGGGCCAACTTGCGCGCACCTCAACTAATCCCACGAGCCCTAAAGTACGTTACCTCCAGTAGTACTGGGATTTATAACACTCGAACTAATAACATCTAGAAAGCAAACTTAAAGTTTAATAAGTTGAGTTACACCGTTCAGTATTACTATTGAAATTTTATTTAGATATGATGTGATCAATAGTTAAAAAATCAATTCAAATTATTCATCTAAACAATTCATAAAAGATTGTTAATCTAGAATTAAATTCTATACTACAATGAAGTGAAGCAATCGTACACTATCAAACTTTAGCAAACAATTATTGATACAAAAAGGGAAAGAAACTATTATACAAAATTATTGATAGTCGGTCGACATGCATGTTATTCAATCCATCCGGTACTGAAGACAAATGGTTGGAATGCTTGGTTATTATGCACTCTATCCAATACATTCATATCTTGTCAAGCATGAATGATGAAACAATAAATGTATAGTTTATTGAAGTGAAGATTCTTATAAGATCAAGCTCAATAAATCGGGCATAATCACATTCACAGAGATTTGCATGAGTTCACATGACAAAGGACAAAAGTAGGGCATAATTACACCATGGACACAATTGCATGCTAGAAACAAAGATTAGAGAGAGAGAGAGAGGAGGGGTCAGCCCTCCTGGGCTTTGCAAAAACTCTTGAAGACACATATAATAGTCAAGTGCTGGCAGAGCTTGGAGCAATTTCCTTTTCCTGGGCTTTGCATTTGTGTATACAGAATATTGAATATGGGTCAGGGACTGAAAAGGACTCTTAGCTAGATGCAGAAAGAGAGAGCTGCTCATCCATTTGGAAATGGAATCTTAACCCTTCTAGACTTCAAGTGTCCAAATTCACGTTCAATTTTATTAGATTTTGTTCCAATTCTTTGAGAGAAGAGAAAACCTCTAATCAATGCAAGTTTAGAGGCTCTGGATACATGAAAACGTAAAAAAGATTGAAAGCAACGTTAGCTCCACTTGCTTGCAGGCATAACTGGGAAAGCTCAGAATTCATTGCACTCACAAATTAAAGGTAGCCAAATATTCTTTTTCTCCATCCACTAAATTCCCAACTAAACCATTGCGTCTAAATTCAACCTAGGAGTCCATATTGAATAATGGTTGGTTTTCAAGAGAATTCATACATTAATCTTTGGAAATCATTAAATTTGAATAAGGCTCAATTTAGTAATAGAAATCGTCACACTGGAAGCCAAATCGAAAACGATGAAATGTGCCTCCAAGTATCAATGAGAGGCCCAGTCAAGCAGAGAAAATTTTGGTTGTGACAGCCAAATGTTTGAAATAGCCTTTAAAGGGTCTGGTAATTTGATTCATAGCAAAATCCCTAGCCAATGTGCCTATTGATATTATCCAGTTAAAGCCTTGAAGGCTATTCCTTCTCCAGAGAAACTACAGTTTAAGAAATTTGAGTAAAATGTAGCATAGTCGGCCAGAGCAGTGGAAGGAATATATTCCATCATGGGAATTAAGAGGTTGACATAAATAAAGAAGGATCAGAGAATAGATGTCTATGAGGAGGCAAAATGCAAGTGAATTATGATGAGATATTGTATTTGCAACCTTCATTGAATACGATTAATCATTTCAGCTATAAATAGGCTTCAAACACTAGGTATTTGCATTGCAGATATACGAGAAGAAGAGTGGTCAAATATGAAGATAAGAGTGCTGTTTTCTAGCCAAGGATGACTTGCTCGTTAGCCCTTGAAAGATGTTTCAAATTTAGGCTGCATATGCTCAGAACCTTTTTCTGGCTTCAGGCAATCATCTTGGCTAAATGACAGGCTCTTCTCATTCATATTAGGCTTTTCTCTTCTTACCATGACAGTCCTCCTACGACATGATCTTGGTGTCAGTTAATTTCCTTTTCTTCAACTGGGTTCAGCATACACACACACACACACACACACACACACACACACACACACTGTCTAGAACCAATGGATCCTAGGAAAACTCCTTGGCTATGCTGAAAGGCTCCTCTCAAATGTCAGTCCTTCTTTTCTTCTACCATAGGATCTTGACATCAGCTTGCAATCTGATTAACTTTCATACTTCATAACAGGCACATAGCGCCGGCAAAATGCACAGACAAATGTTGTGTTAAAAAAATAGATGGTGGCCGAATCCCTGCAATGTTTCATTACTAGGTTTTAGGATGCAGCGTTTCTTTCTCCATCTTGTTTTGCAGGTCATTCATAGTCAAGATTTGCAGTAGCCTTATAGCATTGAACAAATTACCGTAGTGTGGTGATCTAGACATTTATAAATTTAGAATTCATTTCTTCATATAATTAAAAAACTCTAATCAATGGATATTAACTCCAAAATTCCTTTTGCTTAACAGCTTTATTATCAAGTCGATACTGCATAAAATGCATGCAGAAGGTTGCAGACTTGCATGCGAGATAGGAAAGTGAAGGGCTTGTCCAAGAAAAACATCGATATGTAATTCCACCGAACAATCTATTGGGGTACCTGTTATTACTTCATGTCAATCGAGTGTTTTGCTCGCTTTAAGCTCAATAAATCTTAATTGGACTAGCGATAGTTGTTGCTTAACAAGTCAATATAATGACAAACTCAAGAATGCTTGTTAATGAGGATATATTACTAGGGGTGAATAAGGAGTCATGCAACGACCAGCTAAGGCTAGATAAAAAAAAAAAAAAAAAAAAAAAAACTCAGGAAACGAACAAGCAGCAATAATAAATTGCACAAACCTCCTACTAATCATGGATTTAGTTATTGTTATTAGCCATATCACAGATTACGCAGCACAAAAACTATTTCCCAAAGGCAAACCATGTCATCATGCACTGTGAATAAAATGTTATGCTCAATAAAAATCCTAAATGAACCTCTAGTTGTTGATCAATAAGTTAATATAGGGTATCAGTATAACAAAGTGTTAGTGTGTGTGTGTGTGTCTCTATATATATATATATATATATACACGCGCATTGTAACTAATTAGTTGGTTACACAGGGCATTAATATTGATCATGTAAATATATTTAATTTAATAATAAAGGTTTATTTATCTTTAATATTGATTAAGTATTTTATTAATGAATTACATATTTGATCAATGAATCTAGAGTAAAGATAAAGTTCTTGGGACAAAAATGTTTAGCAAAAAAAATTTATAAAATTGTTATAATTATGTAATTCTTATTGCATCAAAGCATTGTTCCTAAAATGTTTCTGGTCAATACTCTATTAAGACTAGATATTAATTAGATATGTTTAGTTTAATACATATTATGTTCTTTCTTTTGTGAAAGGAAGAAACTATTCTTATAAACTGAGGTATGAGGGATACCTAGAGCTAATATGTAAATGCTTGTCAGATGATATGTTCACTGAATTAACTCGTATGAGAATTCCATATGGAGAGATCAATTATGTTTATAAAAAGGCTCACGTGATGGTTGTGTAAGTGATTCTTAGACTTAAGATCACTAAGTTATCTTATATAAAAAATGTTATATTTTGATCCTGTTACACGTTGTCTTAATCAAGGGCAACAAATTGACAGTTTTTAGGTATAACATGAACTATATAAAGGTATTTAAGTAATCAAGAGAGGATTCATCACCCTTGGTGAATTAGGAAAAAAATTTCATTTGTTCTTAAGTAGTATTGATTGTAAATCCTTGCGCAAGATGAAATGAAATTTGTAAAGAGTTTCACATATTATTTAAAAGAATCAACGACTATAGTGTTAAGAACAAACATGATTTGACATAGTAGACACACTCCATATTATAAAGTTTAAATTGAAACATTATTGATGAAAGGATAATAATTACACTGAAAAACTGGTTACCGAAAGGTTAAGTCAAACTACTTATGATTTTCCTAATATTTGGAGAATCATGACAGGTTGCTAGACATTGTACTTGATCTTTAAATATAAATCAATCAATTATTGAATTGATAATAAATTAATTTGTTTAGTTTATTTAATCCTATTTCATTTAGGATTGTGATTTATATTTGTGTCAACTTATTAGGGAACTTAATGGGTCACACACATAAGAACCATTGGTTAAAAATTAAAATATGATGATTAATCAAGTATGACTTGACTGCAAATAAATTTTAGAAATTGAAGACTAGAGTGTAATTTATACATAGAATTACAATTCTATACCTAGAAAAATCAAGTAGAGACTTGATTGAATAAATTTTTAAAATTATTTTAAAATAATATATATGATATTATTTAATGGACAAATTAATATTTTAGTATTTATATAATATTTTAGATTTTCTTCTAAATAGAAATTTCTTGCACATTTTGGACCTCAACAAGTTTATTTCTACCACTACATTTTACTTTTGGTATAATTGAACTACACTTTCTCCATTTTTGTAATTGGGAGTGCACAGAGATTTGGTTCATTGGCAACCTTTTCAATTAATTTTCAAGGAGTTTGTAGAAAAATGCATTTTCTAAATTTTTTATTGTGATAGAATGTTTTTTAATTAAAAATACATTAAAATATTATTTTTTTATATTTTTTTATTTTTAATATTAACACATCAAAATCATTCAAAAACACATTAAAAAATATCAATTTTATATTTTTTAAATAAAAAAATATTTTAAAAAACATTTTAAAACACACAAACAAACCCTACTGGATCATCAAAGGCTGCAAAACTTCACTATTACTTTTTAATTAACTATATAGGCAGTCATTTATCCTATACGAAGTTTTCATCTATCTTTGTCTTTATGCCTTTAACCCATTGAACATCTCATTATCAGCAAAGATAGTCATGTTGATGCAAGAACCTTTACAAAGTCAACCAATGCAAAACTACCTCTCCTATCCTATTGTGGAAAATGCGTTGACTTTAGTTTGCTTTATAGGTGGGGAGCCTCTCAATTTGGTTGATGCCGAGAATTTGGAATATTGACCCAATTGTGAAGTGTGGGAAAAAGCTTCGGATAGCAGAAAACTGTATCTATCTTATAACAATTGAATCAAGAAAGGTGTCACCTTCACCTCTTGCTATAAGATCTAATGCGTTTTTTATTCTAAATTGAGGTCAAAACCATTTCGACATGGGAGAGGGTCAGTGAGTATATTCAATTATGGGGCAGCTAAATGAGAAAAGTGATCATGGTTGAAGAGAACCAAATAGTGTTACCGTTTGTATCTAATCTTTGTTCTCTGGTTAAGTATAAAAGGGCAGCATGAGAAACCTGAATTCATCAAACCATTTGAGCAAGAACTTGAGAAGAAAGGTCTAACATGATGAAAAGGGTCTTGTTTATTGCCAATGATGATTTGCCTGAGCTCACATTGAGGTGTCGAGCTTAGTTAAATATACAAATTTGATCTCTATTGAGGTTCCCAGGCAGTCATCAGCTTAGGTAACTTCACAGGCTTTTCTTTTTCATGCTAAGCCTTCCCTTTTTCTTATTCCTCCACACGTACATGCCCTTGATTGACATGGCGTCATTTCATTGAGATGATGGTCTTGCATGAAGATAAGAGTGTTGTTCGGTAGCCAAGGACGACTTGCCCACACTATGAGACAAGTGGTTAGAATTAGCAACTTCTTAATTGGTTATGGGAAGTCTCCTTGGCTATGCTGACAGACTCTTCTCGATCATGCCAGGCATCTTCTTTTCATCCCTCAACATTCTGCGTTGTAGTCTGATAGACATTAACTAGAAAACCACAGAAAATGGCAATGTGAAAACAAAACAGGACCGATTAATTATTTAGTTTGTTTTGATACTTGAATTTTATTTTTATTTTTTTCATTCCTTAAAGGAGATTGACTATACAAATATGTAGTATGGCCACAGAGCTGCTGGTTCCCACTTGCTTGCGGGCATAGCTAGAAAGATCAGAGAACTCATTTGACTGTCAAACTTTAACATTTGCTTTATCCGCCTACACTGAGAAATGGCGCCATGGTGTTAAAACTCAGGAGCCCGTGTGGAAAGATGGTAGGTTTTCAGTACTTGATAGCTTGCAGAATTAGTACTACGGAATTTATCTTCATAGTAAAGGATTACAAACTATTTTTCTTTGTTTTGAAAGCACTAAATACAAGCAAGGCTCACTTTAGAGTTAATATTTGTTATAACTTGGGCCAAATCGAATATGATGAAATGTGAATCCCGATATCAAAGAGACCTTGTCAAGCAGAGAACATTTTGATAACGTTTGGCATTAGTTTGATCAATGTATAAATTTAAGACGATAGCCTTACTTGAAGATAAGATCATGTTTGGCAGCCAAGGAAGACTTGCCCGTCATCGTCTTAGCTGGTTCCAGTGTATTACTTAGCACCTTTTGTTTGGTTTTGGGGAAGCACCTTGACTAGCTGACAGACTCTTCTCAGTCATACTAATCTGTTTTCTCGTCACCATTATGTTAGCGTGAGCTGTGTTGCTGTAAATACATGATTGTATGATTTATTTCCTTCATAGGTTTCAGCACATCAATATACTTAGGCCTAGAATCAAGTTATAATAGGACTAGAAGTTACCTATTATTAGAATTGTAAAACTAGTATATATATCTACCACATGTACAAGCTGAAATTTATGACAGAAAATTTCAAATATCAACATGGTATCAGAGCAGCAGCCATTGTTCATTGCAATCTTAGTTCTCTAGGGTACCTGCCGCCACCATAGAAAGATTTGACAGCCTTCTCAGTCACAAGTTTTTTCTTCCCTGTCATCTCGAAATCAGAATTTGCACAGTACAACAAGAGAAATATACTCTTCCAATCACGTACCTGTCTTCCCGGAGTCTTCGTAAAATTAAATGGGGATACTGACTCATCCATCATTCAAAGATCACAACCTCCAGTGATAGGTCAACAAGTTCAATCATATAATGCTCCATTCTTCACTGGATGAACCCTAGATGAGAACAATTATCCTTTATAGTCCCAACCAATGGAGATGCGTATTGGCACCTGCAACAAACTCGGATTTCTCACTGATGCTACGGCGAAACCAGCCCTGGAAGAAGCCACTTTTGACATATGGATTGCTGAGAATAATAGGGTCAAGAGTTTGCTTATCAGCTCCATGACCCCCTCCTTGATGCAGGGTTTCATCCGTCTTCCTACAACCAAGGACACATGGGAGGTAGTGTCGAAAACCTTTTATGATGACTTTGATGAAACTTGCTTATTTGAACTAATTAAACCGATGATCTTTCTCTACCAAATAAGTGTTAGAAATAACTAGGGGAGAAGCAAGAAAACTCTTATATCACTACTAAAAAATGTATTAATTAGCAACGGATTATTCCATTGCAGATAATACTAAAATCCGTTGCTAAAACAATTTAGCAACGGAATCAGCAACGGACAAAATCTGATGCAGATTTGTCGTTGCTGATTTTTCAGCAACGGATTTTTCCGTTGTTGATTTCGCAGCAACGGATAATCCGTTGCTGACAATCAGCAA
>Ga0307513_10004612_pt1 | contig 18354 bp, 16 predicted proteins | sample 15_EM_MG_FD_202174 | JGI IMG/M metagenome (GOLD analysis project Ga0307513, IMG submission 202174) | Populus trichocarpa ectomycorrhiza microbial communities from riparian zone in the Pacific Northwest, United States - 15_EM | ecosystem: Host-associated > Plants > Roots > Unclassified | place... | reverse complement strand
AGTACATCGGGCCGCTGTTCAACACCCCGATGGGCCTGCTGCTGCTCGCGATCGGCGGCGCCCTGCTCGTGGTCGGGGCGTTCTGGATGTCCAAAGTGATCAAGGTGGAGGTCTGAATGGCCCCCGAGGTATTGCTGGCCGTCGGCCTCGGCGTGGTGTTTCTCGGGCTCGTCGGGGTCCTCGCATCGCTGCTGCTGGCCAACCGGGAGCGCCAGGAGATAGCCCGGCGCCAGGCGTTGCTGGAGAACTTCCGAACCAATCCGGTACCCCTGCGTGAGCAGGAACTACAGACACCGTTCGCCGAACGCGTGATCGGTCCGCTGACCGAGCGCTTCGTCGGCGCCGGACGTCGGCTGACCCCGGACGAGCGGATGGAGAAGATCCGCAGTCGGCTCGACCTGGCGGGCAACCCATCCGGCTGGGACGTTGACCGGATCCTCGGGTTGAAGGCCCTCGGCCTGTTGATCGGCGCTTTCCTCGGCATCGTGGTGCCGCCGTTGTTCGGGGCAGGCCCTCGCGGCATCGTGCTGACCACGTTGGGGCTGGCCGTGCTCGGTTGGTTCACCCCGACGATGTGGATCTACCAGATCGGCTACGACCGGACCGAGCAGATCCGCCGCGAACTGCCCGACGCACTCGACCTGCTGACCATCTCGGTGGAGGCCGGGCTGGCCTTCGACGCCGCTCTCGCGCAGGTGGCGCGCAATAGCGACGGGCCGCTGGCCAAGGAGTTGTTCCGGGTACTGCAGGAGATGCAGATCGGAACCGGCCGGGCAAATGCGCTCCGGGCACTGGCCGACCGCACCGATGTCGAAGAGCTCAGGATCTTCGTGGGCGCTATGGTTCAGGCTGACACCTTTGGCATCCCGATCGCCAACGTGCTGCGCGTACAGTCCAAGGAGATGCGGATCAGGCGGAGTCAACGAGCGGAGGAGAAGGCGCAGCAAGTTCCGGTGAAGATCCTTTTCCCGCTCATCTTCTGTATCTTGCCTTCGCTTTTTATCGTGGTAATGGGTCCGGCCGGAATCAAGATCTTCCAGCAGTTCAAGGGTTTGTGAGGATGATGGGATGGCACGGCTGCTGATCGTCTCGCGCTCGATGGCGCTTGCGATGCGGCTTGCCGACCAACATGACGTGATCGAGCATCCCGCCGACGACCTGGACAGCCTGCTCCCGAATCTGGATGCCGACGTCCTGGTTCTCGATCTCGGTGATCCGGTCCTTGCGGTCAATACGGTCAACTCGCTGCGCGAGGCCGAGCAGGCCATCCCCGTTCTGCTGGTGTCCGGTTACCAGCCGGAATGGGAGCAGGTCGAAGCCCAGCAGGTGGACGGCGTGTTGGTGGTCCCGCTGCCGATCACCCGAATGGCCCTGCTGCAGGGCGTCGCCACGCTGACCGGCGAGGACGCGGCGATCAACTTCATCGACACCGGGGGCTTCGAGATCCCGGGAGAACCCCAGGATGAACCGGGCTACGAGCCGGAGTGGGAAGCCGAGTCACCGGATCTGGAGTCGGATTTCGAGTCGGATCTCGAGTCGGATTTCGAGACTGCGCCGCCGGCCGATCAACCCCGTACCGCCCCGCAACTGACCCGAGCGCCGACGACTGCGGGCCCAGAGACCGAGGAGAGCCCGGCGACTGACAGCCCCGCAGCGGGCTCCGGAATCGACCCGAGCGCCGGCCCAGACGTTGCACCAGCAGCGGCCGCGGTTCGGCGGCTCGGACCAGCGACCGACGGGCCGCCGACTCCCACGCCGCCGTCCTCCCCGTCGGCGAACCCGACCAATCCGCCGAGTTGGGGAATCCCGCCACGGACCGGCGAGGTGCCGGCGGTGACCCCTTCCGACGAGGTTGAAGGGGTGTCGTACTCGACCTCGATCACCCGGCCGTTCGACCAGGAGCCGCGCACCGGACAGTTGCCGTTGCCCGCCAGCCCCCAGCCTCGGTCCGCGCCGCGGCGTTGGGCCCGGCACGCGCCCGGTCAGAGCACGGCAGGCATGCCCGAGGCGAACCCCGCCGGACCCGAACCGCAGCGCGGCACCACCAACGGCAACGCGATGGCCCGCCGCATGCAGCGCCTCGGCAACCGGCCGCGCAAGCTGCAACAACGCTCCGGCCAGCCAGAGGTCATGGAACCGCGCACGCCAACCGGGACGGGCCTGGTCACCGACCCGCTCGGGCCGCGCACCGACCCCTTCGGTTTCCCGGCGAGCGATCTCGATCGCCGACTGGACGCCGAGGCCGCGTCCCTGGTGACCCGGAGCGGGGCGGAGAGCGGCTTCGCGCTCCGGACCGCGGAACTGGTCCGCATGCTGCACGAGCGTGCGGGAGACCTGTACAGCGTCAGCGACACGGCACAGGTACTCGCGGACGACGTGATCGAACGCGCGGATGCCGATGCGGCCGCGATCCTGGTGCCGGACGGGCCGATCTGGCGAGTCAGCGGTGGGGTCGGCCTGCGGCCGCTGGAGCGCCGGCTCGAACTGCAGGAATCACACTGGCTGATCACCGAGATCGGCTCGGCCGGGCGGGCCGTACTGATCGAGGACACCGACATCATCCGGCAGCAGCTGTCCGGCGCGCCGCTGGCCGCCTGGCGGCATCTGCTGGCCGTACCAGTGCCGGACATCCGCGGCATCGTTGTGCTCGCCCGGGGCAAGGAAGCCGGACCGTTCACCGACCACGACCTGTCCGCGGTGATCGCCCCGGTCCGCGAGGCCGCCGCTTTGCTGGCCCAGGCCGTGGAGGCCCGACGCTTGGCCCGCGCGCTCAACCCTTTGCGCGAGTAACCTCCCGATCCGAAAGCTCACGAGTCGGGGGTGATTCTCTCCTCCACCAAGTCTTCGGTCACGCTCTCTAGATCGCGCTCAAATCGGCTCTGTTCCAGACGTTTTCGCAGCTGGAGGTCGATCTTGGCCAGTCCGGAACGGTTCTTCTCGATCGTCAGCACCACGTAGTCCCGGTATCGGTCCATCGCCCGGGTGTCGTAAACCAGGTGATGCCGCGCGACCACGTCCACCTTCTCATTCATGATCAGGATGACATCGGGCTCGTAGGCCAGGGTCGCGGATCCACGCAGGTGATTCACCCGCAACCGGCGCCCAGGGGCGAGCCCGGTCATCTCCGCGGCGGCCACGGCCAGCACCGGGACGTCGAATTCCAGGGCGATGTCCTTCAGCCCGGCGACCACCTCGCTGGCCTGCTCCTCGTCCGTGAGCCGACCGGCAACGTGGACCTTCTGCAGGTAGTCGACGATCACCAGGGGGGTGCGGCCGGAACGCTCGATCGCCGACTCGACCACAGCGCGGATCTCGGCCACCCCGGTGGCGGTCCCGGACGACCGGTGCAGCAGCAGTCGATGGCCGTAGGCCCGCAGCGCCACCACCGCCTCCGCGCCGCCGACCGTTGTCACCAGTCGCTCCTCCAGCGTCGCCTGCCGTGGGCCGGCCCCCTCCAACGCGTCCCGGACCCGGCGCATCGGGGTTCCGTCCAACCCGAAGGTGTCCCCCGCCTCGATCGTGATCAGCCGTTCCAGCAGGGTCGTCGCATCGTGTTCGTAGGACATCACCACCGCCGCCTCGTCCACCATCGCGGCGTGCCGGGCGATCTGCAGGACAAAGGCGGTCTTGCCCAGCCCCTGCGGTCCGCCGAGCAGGCAGAGCTCACCGCCGCGCAGGCCGCCGCCGAGATAGGTGTCGAGCAATCCGAACCCGGTGGCATACACCCGGGACGCGGCTTGATGCCCGCTTAGCAGGGCATCGTCGGCGTCGTCCAATGCCTCGCCCACTGAGAACAGATCGTCCGCCACCGGGCTATTGGACCAGATGCGAGGGTCGAATCGACCAAACCACCGAGGATCTATTGCGCGTATCGGACGATCCCAAGCCAGGAGTATCACTCGTGTGGCAGATTGTCACCGTGGCTGTGCTGGGACTGAGAGTGAAGAGCGTCTTCGTTCCGCTTGTCCTGCGCGCTGGGATCATTTTGATCTTCGCTTGCGTGAGTGTGATCCTCAAGATCACCTCCACAGCACCCCGGAGCGGGACTCGGTTCGACCAGGTCAACCAGACCAACATCCTGTTGACCGCGCTGCTGCTGCTCTGCGTCGCGGCGCTCGCCGCGCTGCCGCTACCGAGCTCCGTCCCGCCGGTGGTCCCGGCGCTCGCCGAGACGCTGACCGCGGCCGTGATCATCGCCGGGCTGACCAGTGGCCTGCTCTTCCTGCCGTACCTGACCGTTCCGCTCTTCATCGCCGGCCTGACCGCGGGCCTGGCGGCCGGGCTGGCCTGCGCCGCGTTGGCGAGCGTCACGCTGATCGCGACCATCGCCGCGACGGAGTCACCCGGCCAGGCAGCCACCAGCAGCAATGACACCTTGATCGCCTGGGTCTTCATTTTCCTCGCCGTCCCCGCGGTCGGCGCCTGGATCCGCCGGATCCGCAACGAGGTCGCCCCGGACAGCGAGCCCGCCTACGCGGACGCGCACCGCTTGCTCTCCGAACTTCACGTCGTCGCCCGCCAGCTCAGCCTCGGCCTCGATCCGCGGACCTTGGCCGCCGCCCTCGGCGAGGACATCAGTTCCGTTGTCCCACAAGCCGCCGCCGTCATCCTGGCCCGCTCCCCCGGCGGCCGATTCGTCGCGCTGGCCGGCGACGAAACGCCGGGCGAGGCGGAGACGGCGATCGAGGACGCCTGGGTGGGCGCGCAGCCGGTCAAGCGGGACGCCGACGGCACCCACTACACCGCGATCCCGGTGCTGATGGGCGAGCGGGTAGTGGCGCTGGTGGTGGTGACGACGTCGGTCACTTTGGACGACGCCTCGATCCGGCGCTGCCGGGCGGTGATCGAGCAGTCCGGGCCGAGACTGGCCTCGGCGATGCTGTTCGACGACGTCCGCCGGCTGGCAACCACCGATGAGCGGATGCGGTTGGCCCGGGAGATCCACGACGGGATCGCACAGGACCTCGCCTCGGTCGGCTACGCGCTGGACGACATCCGGCGAGACTGCGAACCGGCGGTCGCCAAGCAGGTGATGTCGGTCCGCGAGCAGCTCCAGGTGATGGTGGCCGACCTGCGTATGAGCATCTTCGACCTGCGGACCGGGATCAACGACTCGATCGGTCTCGGCACCGCGCTGAGCGAGCACGCCCAGCGGATCGCCGGGCAGTCCGACCTCGTGGTGCATGTCTCGATGGACGAGTCGCCCAAGCGGCTGCCGATCACCGTGGAGGTGGAACTGCTGCGGATCGCTCAGGAAGCGATCACCAATGTCCGCCGGCACGCGAACGCCGCCAACCTCTGGCTGACGATCACCGTCGAGCCGCCCCGCGCTCACATCTCCGTCACCGATGACGGTCGTGGGCTGAAACCGGGACGACCGGACAGCTTCGGGATCACCGGGATGCGCGAGCGCGCCCGGCGAATCGGAGCTCACATCCACGTCGGGGCAGGACCCGACAGCATCGGAACCCTGGTCGAGGTGGGCCTCGGTACCGAATCCTCGACCACGGTTGACCCCCGTCCACTCCCCCGGCCGCCGATTACCCGGGGTGCGCTCACCGATCCGCACGGCATTTCTCTCCACCCCTAGCCAGATCCGCAGACAACACGGCACGGGGCATCCCCTCGGCCGATCAGGAGGTGACCACGTGACCAGTACAACGACCCTCCGTGTCGTGCTCGTCGACGACCATCAACTCATCCGGGAGGGGCTCAGAAGGGCTTTTGACCGGGCCGGTGACATCGAGGTCGTCGGCGAGGCAGCCTCGATCGCCGAGGCCCTCAGTGCCCTCGAGCGGCTGAAGCCCGACGTCCTGGTCACCGATGTGCGCCTGCCCGACGGCGACGGCATCTCCCTCACCACCCAGGTCCGGGCCGGCAATCCGACGATGGGCATCGTCGTCCTCACCATGTACGCCGGGGACGACCAGGTCTTCGCCGCCCTGGACGCCGGTGCCTCCGGGTTCGTCGGCAAGGACGCCCCGGCCGAGGAGGTGGTCGCGGCCGCCCGACACGCGGCCGCCAATCCCCGCGCGTTCACCGCACGAGACCTGGCCGGCGCCATGCAGCGCCGGATGAGCGCCCCGGCCGGCCCCAAGCTCTCTCCTCGCGAACGTGAGGTCCTCGACCTGCTGGTGGACGGCCTCGCGATCGCGCAGATCGCCCGCCGGCTCTACATCAGCGAATCCACCGCAAAAACCCACGTCGCGAACATCTATGAGAAGCTTGGCGCCGGCAATCGGGCGCAGGCGGTGATGGCCGCGGTGCGGCTCGGACTTGTTGATGATGTAAAGACTCGCTGATCCAGGCTTATCCCTCGCTTGAACTTAGAACCCTCTCTCTCATCCGTTCGGATGAGGGAGGGGGTTCTCTCTTCTCCTGATACCCAGCCATGACATAGATGCCCAGAGCCATTCAAGTGACACGCTGTGGATGTCTTCGGAGAGGGGACTACACCCATACCCGAGCACCCAGGAAAGGGATCCGCATGCTCAGCTACCTCCGCAAGGTGATGCGTGACACGAAGGACCGTGGCGCGTCAGCCGTCGAGTACGGCCTGATGGTCGCCGCCATCGCCGCCGTCATCGTCGGAATCGTTTTCGGCCTGGGCGGGGTCGTCCAGGACATCTTCACCAACACCTGCTCCTCGGTCGCTCTGGGAGCGAGTGTTGTAGGTGGCGACTGCACGCCATGATGCGTGGCATCAGGGACCGCGGCGCGTCGGCCGTCGAGTATGGCCTGATGGTCGCTGCCATCGCCGCCATCATTGTCCTTATCGTCCTGGCCCTGGGTGGAGTCGTTCAACAGATCTTTACCAACACCTGTGTGTCGATCGCTGAGGGCGCCGAGACGGACTGCCCTTAACCAGCCGGTCCTGATAACGAACCACCCCGCCAAAAGGCCTGGGGCCGCACATTGTTGTGCGGCCCCAGGCCTTTGTCGTTTTTGGGATCTAATCCGCCGATCCGGTTCGCCGGGACTCGCCCGTTCTCCTGATCATTTCCCTAGCCTCTGGGGTCCCCTCAAATAGCTGTGACATGGTGAAGCCATCGGGGGGTACCAAGACCGGCCGCGGACCGCAGCCGCACCGGTCACAGGAAGGAACCACATGAGGTCTCGGATCGCCCGAGGACAACTACTCTCGACCGACCGCGGCGCGTCCGCTGTCGAATACGGCCTACTCGTCGCGGCTATCGCCGCCGTCATCGTGGGCATCGTTTTTGGCTTGGGTGGCATTGTCGGCGCCACCTTTCAGCAGACCGAGGATTGTTTCGTCGCCATCGAGAATGGCCCGAACTGCACCGAGGCAACCCCGTAAAGGTAACCTTTCAGACAGGTCTCCCGTGTCAGGCAAGAGACTTGTCGTAAGGGCAGAGGTACTCCGGCGAGACGGGACACAGGTGAGATGGGCGTGGCGGTCGCCGACCAGACCAAAACCACGCGAGCGACACAGCACCGGGCCGCACAATTCGGCCCACTTCATGTGATCGCAGCCCTCGTCGGCGCTCTGATGATCTGGGGCTCTGTCGGGCCGCTGAACGACTACGACTCCTTCTTCCACCTGCAGCTCGGTGGTCAGATCCTGAGTGGGCATCACATCGGCGGGCTGTCCACCGGGTGGCTCGGTGTCCCCCAGCCATCCGGCTGGGTTACCTCCCAGTGGCTAGCTGAAGTGATCATGCACGCCGTGGTGACCGGTCCCGGCTGGCACGCGCTGCTCGCGCTGCGGGTGCTCGCGATGGTGGCCTTCGTGCTCGGCCTCTCGGTCACCCTGTTGCGTGGCCGGCCGGCAGTGGTGGCGGTCCCGGTCTTCGTGCTCTGCCTGGTCGATGTCGCGGGAGTGCTGCTGATCCGGCCGCAGACCGTCGGTTTGCTCTTCCTGGTCGGGCTCGGTCCGATCTGTCTTCGATTGTGGACGACCGGACGGCGTCCTCCGATCGCCGTGATCGCTCTCGCATCGCTGCTCTGGGCACAACTGCACGGGACTTGGATTCTCGCGCCGGCCGCTTTCCTGCTCGTCGCCGTCGGGCTGCAACTCGACGCCGGCCGACGACCCGCTCCGCAACTGCGCGCCACCCTGATCTGCCTCGTCGCCTCGCTGTCTGGAGTGATCAACCCGCAGGGTCTGGACTCCTTTATCCTGCCGCTGCGATTCAGCCGCGCCTCCTCAACGATCGTTGAGTGGATGCCGACCAGGATCGCCAGCGGGTTCGCGTTGGCCTGGGCACTGGTGGTGCTGGCCGCTGTCGTGGCCTGGGCCAGGTCCGACGTGGCAGTGCCGCGAGTCGAGGTGCTGTGGGTGCTCAGCTGGACTGCCTTCGGCCTGCTGAGCTACCGGAACGTCACCCCGGCCATGCTGATGATTGCCCCGGCGGCCGTGCACGCCCTGACCCGGTGGTACGACCAGCACCGGGTTCCGCCGCCGGACGTTTCTGAGCCAGGCGTCGTGGAGGTTCGCTCGGGCAGCCGAGAATCGCAGCTGTTGGCCCTCGCCGCCGCCCTGCTGTTGATCGGATCGACGGTTGGAGCGCTGATCCGGGTTCCCGGAGTGGACGTCTTCGCAACCACCCCGGGACGGCGAATCGCCGCCTGGGTCGCCGAACAGCCCGGGCCGGTCCGAGTGTTCAACGACTGGAACGCCAGTGGCGCGCTGATCGGCCTGAGTGACGGCAAGGCGCGACTGGTGATCGACAATCGGACCGACCTCTGGGGTGACGCCTACACCACGCGAATCGACCGCGCGGAGAAGATGTGGCCAGGCTGGGAGCAGACCGTCGACGACTTTCGGCCCGATGCAGTCGTCATCCCCCAGACCAGTGCCCTGGTCAGCGGCTTGACCCTGAAAGGCTGGCAAGTCGCCCTCACCGACCACGACCTCGTCCTGCTCCTGCCGTCGAGCGCAGCGGGCGCGGCCAACTAGGGTGACTGAAATGCGCCCGCCCGCCGCCCGCTCCCTCGCGGCCACCCTCGTCCCCCTGTGTCTGCTGGTCCTGGGGATGGCGGTGGCCACACGCAGCGTGGTGCGATACGAGCTGCGGATTGTCGTCGTCTACACCGTCCTGGCCGGGCTGCTCGCATTCTGGGTGCTCAGGTCCGGTCGTCAGGATTCGGCTGCCGACCCTGCCACCGCCTCGGCTGCCCGGCAGGCTCCAGCCGCCGACCCGGCAGGCGGCCCGGCAGTGGTCGGCTGGGCGCTGGCCGCGACGTTCGCGCTGGTCGCGGTCCTGCATCTGAAAGTGCGCCCCTACACCTACCTGAGTCCGGGTGACGGCTGGCTGGTCCGCTACGTCCTCGCGGCGAGCGCGGCACTGGTTGCACTCGCCATGCTCGGGTCGGTGCTGACCGGTCGGCGACGGTTCGCGGACGCCGGTCTGGGCGCCGCGGTGGTCGGCTACCTGATCGCGGCGGTGATGCTGATCCATCTTGATCCGACGCCGAAGATCGATGTCTGGGTGACGCTGCAGCAGGCGGCGGACGGGATCCTGCGCGGCGACAACATGTACGCGCAGAACTGGAGCGGGTCACCCGGCGTCCAGGACGCCTTCACCTACCTGCCGTTCACCGGGCTGCTGCTGGCTCCGGGGCGCTGGCTGGCCGGGGACGTGCGCTGGGCGCTGGTCGTGGTCACCCTGCTTGGGGTACTCGCCGTCCGACTGCTCGGCCGGTCCGAGCCCACGGGTTCGCCCGACTCTGCTCTTTCGTCCGGCACAGCCAGTCAGACCAGGACGCTCGCAGCGACCGGGGCGGCAGCCCTGATCCTGCTGCTGCCGGGCACTCCGACCCAGGTGGAGCAGGGCTGGACCGAGCCGTTGCTGATGGCCTGCCTGGCCGGCTGGGCGCTCGGGGTGCACCGGAACAACACCGTGCTCGCGGTGGTCTGTCTGGCCCTGGGGGTGGCCAGCAAGCAGCACCTGATCGTGTTGCTGCCGATCCTCGCCGCCTGGCCGCAGTTCGGACTGCGGAAAGCGGTGGCCGCCGGGGGCCTGGCCGGGCTTTTCGTCCTGCCCTGGATCATCGCTTCACCGGCCGACATCTGGCACGACACGGTGACGACCCTGGTGAACTTTCAGCCGCTGATCTTCGCGGACACGCTGTTCATCGCGGCGGTCAACGACCTCTCCTGGACGCCGCCGTTCTGGCTCACCGGCGCAGCGGTGCTGATCACCCTGGCGGCGGCGGTGATCCAGGTGCATCGCCGCAATCCCGATCTGGGCACCGTGCTGCGCTGGGGGGCGTTGTTCCTGTTCGTCGCGAACCTGGTGAACAAGCAGGCGTTTTACAACCAGTACTGGCTGGTGGCCAGCCTGGTGGTGATCTCGCTGGCGGTGCCGCGGTCGCAGGCTGCGGTCAGCGCCCCGGAACCGATTCGCCCGCCAGCAACAGCTGAAGCCTGACCGCGAGGTCGTCCCAGCGCCAGCGCTCCGCCACCCAGGCCCGCCCGCGTGCGCCGAACCTGGCGGCCAACTGCGGGTCGAGCAGCAACTGGGCACACCGATGCGCGACGGCGTCGACGTTGCGGCCGTCCACCACAAATCCGTTCTCGCCGTCCAGGACGGCGTCCGGTGCACCACCCGAGTCACCGGCCACCACCGGCAGGCCGACCGCCGCGGCCTCCAGATAGCAGATCCCCAACGCTTCCGGTTCCAGCCCGGCCAGCCGGGTCCGGGTCGGCATGCAGAACACCGTTCCGGCCGCGTAGTAGTCGGGGGTCTGCACCCACGGCACCCGGCCGGCGAACACCACATGCTCGCGCAATCCCAGCCGATCCACCTCGCGCTCCACCTCTCGCCGGTACGGACCGTCACCGACCAGCAGCAGCGCGGCATCCGGGACCAGCTGCCGAATCTGCGGCAGCGCCCGGACCAGGACGTCCTGGCCTTTGCGGGCGACCATCCGGGAGATGCAGACGACCACCGGACGGTCCCCCAGGCCGTGCAGTTCGCGGACCCGGGCGCCGTCCGCCCCGGGATGGAACGTGACGTCGTCCACTCCCGGGGTGAGCTGCACCATCCGGGCCCGGGCAGCACCGTCCAGGGCGGGGGCGATCCTGGCTCGGCAGTACTCACCGAGAAAGGTGACGACGTCCACCTGACGACCGATCCGGCGGATCAGCTGCCGGGTGATCGGGACACTGGCCCACCAGACCTCATGGCCATGCGTGGTAGCCACCAACTGCTGCACCCCGGCCGCCCGCAACCGCCCGGCCATCAGACCGAGCGGAGCCGCCGCCCCGAACCACACCCGATCGCAGCCCTCGGCCCGAGCGATCTCGGCCGCCCGGCGAGAGATCGCCGGTGTCGGCACCATCAGCCGCGAACGGTCCCGGATCACCGGGAAATCCAGGGTCGCGTCGAACCCGCGGTCGCCGGACTGGCGAGCGGTGTGCACCACCACCTCGTCCTTCGGCATGCGCTGGGCCATCGCCAGCACAAACGACTCAATGCCGCCGGTCCGCGGCGGAAAGTCGTTGGTGACGATCAAAGTGCGGCCCATCGGATTCCTTCGCTAGTGGTCTGTGGCCAACTGGCGCAACCGAGCCTGCCAGACCTTGACGAAGGCCGTTGTACCGCCCAGTCCGATATCCGCCAGGGCAGCATCGAGACCGGCCGCGCCGGCGCCGGGGGCGGCGGCCTGCCGGTAAAACGCCTGCATCCGATTCTTGCCCCCAGCCTTGTTTGCGATCACCCCGGCCGCCACCCAGGCGAGTCCGTAGGCGGTGGCCGCCTGGTCGCCTGCGGCGTTGAAATCGTCTGCGGCCGGCAAGGCGCTGGGCACTCGACCGGCATTGACGGCGTCCAGGGCCTCCCCCGCCACCTCCCGGGGGGAAAGTCCACTATCCGCATACCCGACGTAGTCCGCGTAGCCCTCGGACAACCAGGTGGGCGCGGAGCGGGATCCGGTCGCCCGGGTGGCCACGTGCACCAACTCGTGGGTCAGGACGACGCGGCGCCCCAACGCGCTCAGCTCGTCGAAGGCCGCACCGTTGATCAGGACCGTGTCCGCCGCGCCGTCCGAGGGGCCGATCGTCACCGCAGCCGTCTTCTCCAGCCCGACGGTGTCGTTGGCGCCGCTGCGACCCAGCAGGACGGCGAGCTGCGACAGGGTGTTCGGCACGGTCAGCACGGTCCGCCGGGGCCAGGAGCGTCCCCAGGCCCCGTCCACGATGGTCGCCGAGCGGCCGCACTCCGCCGCGAACTGCTCGACCTGCACACGGCGCGCCCGTGAGCCGACCACGAGGCAACGCGCGGAGACGGCGTGCGCGATCGGGCCGAGGTCCCAGACATCACGCCCGGTCGAGCCGTCCGTGTCGTCGGCGATCAGCCAGCCGCCGCCGGTCCGGCGCACCATGGTGAGGAACTGCTGTCGCTGAACCGTTGGCCCGCCCGCGGTCAGCTGGTACCGGAGTTGGACGTCGGCCAGCCAGGCGACCCCACCCAGCGCATCCCGACGCTTCGCAGACAGCGGATAGCCGCCGCCGACCTGGTAGCTCCAGGACACCGGACGCAATGACCGGACCCGATCGAACACCTGGCCCTGTGCCGTCCGGAAACGGCCCACCCGGGCGTCGGATGCCGGAGCCAGACCGGCCAGCCATGCGGTGCGGTCGCCGGTGCGGATCGCCGCCGCCCGGGCGTCGAGCAGGCCGTCGATGGCGTCCGCCGGTCGCGCGGGCACCTGATTGCCGCTGTCGGCTCCCCCAGGGGCCACATCGGCGGCCGAATCACTGGTGCTGTCAACGGTTTTCGAGTCGTCCAGCGGCGGCACCCGGCTGCCGGATCGGAGGTCCTGGCTCGCGCGGTCGGCTACAGCTGTTGAACTCCCGTCCGACGACCCCGACCCGACCGATCTCTGGACGGCGACGGTGGCCAGGGCCACGCAGAGGCAGATCCCGATGACCATCAACCGACGACGGACGGCGCTGAGGACTCCCCCGAACTCGGAGGGTGAGCCGGTGTCCGGTGTTCGTCCAGAATCCGGCATGACTCCACGCTACCGAGCCGGTCCAAATCCGGCCGACTCCGGCGCTCGCAGGTCCTCGCGGGTCCGGCTCGGCTGCTGTCTCAACCACTCGAAAGCCCCATGTCTCGTAAGACATGGGGCTTTCGAGTACTGACGGCTCAGGCCAACTCAGGCCCGTTCAGGTCGAGGTCAGCCGAGCCGAACGGCGGCGGACGGCGACTTGTACATATCGGCAACCTGGACCACGGAGCCGGAGTGCGGGGCGTGCACCATCTTCCCGTCACCCAGGTAGATCCCGACGTGGCTGATCGGACTGTTGAAGAAGACCAGGTCGCCGGCCAGCAGGTTGGACGAGCTGACGCTGGTGCCGTATCCGGCCTGGAGCTTCGAGCTGTGCGGAAGCATGACCCCGGCCGCGGCGTAGGCCTTCATCGTGAGGCCGCTGCAGTCCCACTGGCCTGGGCCGTCGGCCGCCCAGTAATACGGGTCGCCGAGCTGGGCACAGGCGAAGGTGATAGCGGTCTTCGCGGCGCCGGAGGGGGCGTTGACGGCCTGGCCGTTGCAGAAGGTCCTGCCGCCTGGGCCGGAATTGCCACCGACATTCGTGACGCTCGCGCGCTCGGAGGACGTCAGCGACGCCAGCTGGGCGTCCGCCTGCCGGAGCCGCTTCTTCACGGTTGCCTTGGTCTGCTGCAGCTTGGCCTGACCCGTCACGGCCTTGGTCTGCTGCTGCTTGATCTCAGCCTCGGTGGCGGCGAGCTTCTCGGTGCCGATCCGCAGCTTCTTCATCGCGGAGGCCTGCCGCTCGCCGAGCGACGGCAGATAGCCGGCCTGTGCGAGTGCGGAGGCTGGATCATCGCCGAGCACCAGGTCCAGCGTGGACAACTCACCGCGCCGGTAGGTCTCGGACGCCAGCAGACCGACCTTCGCCTTCGCCTTCGCCAGCTCGGCGCGCTGCCGGGTCAGGTTGGCGTGCGACGCCTTGAGTCGGACGTTCACCGACTTCAGCTCTTCGCGTGTCTCGTTGTAAGCCTCGGTGGCCTTCTCGGCCTCGTCCTGGAGCTTCTCGATCTTGAGCTTCACCTCGGCGACCGTTGGCTTGGGCGCGGCCGTGGCGGAAGACGTGGTCAACACCGCCGAGCCGACCAGAGCCGCAGACAGCAGCACTCCAACCGCACCTCGTTGGCTTAACCGACGCTGGCGCGGCTCCAAGTGGCCGAGAAGAAAAGTCTGAGTGCGCATCAAGCGGGAGCCGGAGCTGAGAGGGCCGCCATCACTCGAGGGAGACATCGAGGAGGAGGCGTCTGAGTTCGACGGTGACCCAGAGTTCAGCAGATCGTCCGAGGGCAAGGTGCTTCCAGCTCCGTCCTGATCGCCCGCAGGTGCGGGGGCTGACGTCCTCGTGACGCGGATCCGTTTCGCCTGGCTAATCAAACACCAAACTGTCACGAGCAACGATTCTTAAACGCTGAGCAACCTATCCCCCCTACGGTCCGGCGCCAAGCTGCGTAAATACATCTTGATCTTTACTCAGGGTGATCATCGCAGGTGAAACCCTCTATTCGAAGGTGATCGCATCGTGAACCCCAAGCCAGATTTAGGGTGATATGTCAATACCTTTTTCAGACAGCCGTACGCTGCTCGTCATCCGGACGGTGACGATCGACGGAATTGCGCTCCGCGCGGGGGCATTGCGCATCGTGCACGTGTTCTCCCTCGGGCGTGGCGGCCACCAGTCGTAACGGTGGAACCAGGCCAGATCCGGCAAGCACGGCGATTGCCGCCTGCTCGTCGCCGTCCAGGTCGATCCCCAGTTCGTCGCCGTCCCGGCGGACCGGCGGAGCCCCCAGCAACACGGTGACGACGCAGTCCCCACAAGCCGGCCCACGCGCCGCGCAGGCGTCACAGTCGATCAGCATGGTGCCCTCCAACAGTCACGGGTTTCGCTCACCCGACCGGCGCGATGCCGACACCCAGGACGCTAAGGGTGCCCACCGACAATCAGCGTTTGCGGTCTCGCAAACCCGTTCCGAGCAGGCGCAACAGCACTGTCGAGCGGAACGACCTGGCTTCGGCTGCAACCGCCGCGGCGATCACCTCAGCATCCGAGGAGATCACCGCCAGGACCCGGCCGCGGGGCTCGGCTCGGACCAGGCGACCGATCAGATCGTCCGCTGTCGTGCCGGGGTCGGAGAAGAGCACTCGGACGCCACGGACCAGGCTCTGGGTCCGACCCTCCACCTCGGCGCCGTCGAAGCAACACGTGATCTCGGCCGAGGTCCGGGCGGCCAGCGCGGACAGCCCGTCGACCAGCAGCCGCCGCTGATCCACCAGGGGCAGCCCGCCGAATCCCTCCATCGTCACGTTGTAGCCGTCCACCAGCAGATGTGCCCGAGGCAACCGGAGCACCTCCGCCAGGAACTCCGGATCGTCGGCGGCGCGGCCGCGGGTCGCGACGCTCGGCGTCTGCGGTTCCGGTGCGATCAGCTGCTCGGCCACCAGCTCCGCCGGGGTCTGCGCGGTCGGCGGGAGGGCGAGTTCGCGCCGCAGCCCGGAGGCCGAATCCACGATGGTGTCCAGCAGCAGCCGGGTCCGGACCTCGGCCAGGGCCTTGCCGTCTCGAGCCGACCGCCGGGCGAGCGCCAACTGCTCCTGTGCTTCCTGGGTCTGCCGCTCGAGCTGCCGGATCAGCTCATCGCGCTCGGCCAGAACCGCGGTCAGGCGTTCCTGTTCCTGAGCCGCGCGACGCTCCAGCTCCCGGGTCGCGGCCCGGGCCCGGTCGGCGTCCGCTCGGAGCCGGCGCTGCTCACGCCGCAGCTTCGACAGCTCCTCCTCCAGCTCGGTGCGCGCTGCTCCGGCCGCAGCTGCTTCGTCCCGGGCCCGGGTCAGGGCGGTCCGCAACGCGGTTGACGCGTCCCGGCCGGCCTCGGCCCGCTCCCGGCGCTCACCCGCCTCCTCGTCCGCGGTGATCGTGGCCAACTGGTGGGCCAGCCGCGCCTGCCAGCCCGCGGGCCGGCACAGGTAGCTGCCGACGGCCACGAGCATCGGGTCCTGGGCGGGGGCCACGTCGTCGGCGTCCAAGCTGGCGACCAAGTCCGGGTTGAGCTTGCGCCAGGCGATCGCCACCTGAAGCCGAAAGCGCGAATCCCGGTCCAGGGCCAGCAACAGCGGAGCGGAGCCGGCCCGCGCCCGGCGGGTCGGCGCGAAGCTGCGGACCTTGCGCAGCCCGGCCGGGACGTCGGCCTCGGGGAGCACGCCCAGGACGTCGGCGGCGAAGTCCACCAGCGCACGACGGACTCGAGGCGGCAGGGGCGCGACCTGATCAGCCTGCACAAGCGATTCTTCGCTGGTCACCCGTCGTCCCTTCACTCCGTTCGCGGCCGCCGCAGATTCGCCGTGCGACAAGTTTCGACAGTACCCATGCCAGCCACCCCGGCCGTACGGCCGGGCCGACGCCGGGCGAGTCCAGTCATCCGGTTGCAAGCGGTGCCGACATCGGTGTTGCGGAGCGCCGAGCCAGAAATGTCGGTGGTCGGCCGTACGGTCCTTGGCATGAGCATCACGCCGCCAGCAACCACGCCGCAGCAGGACCCGCTGTGGCTGGAACCGGCCGGCGCGGTCTCGGGCGCCACCGCGGACGATGCCCTTTCGCTGGCCGACGTCACCTTCGTGGTTCTCGACCTGGAGACCACCGGCGGCTCGCCGCAGGAGGGTGGGATCACCGAGATCGGCGCGGTGAAGGTCCGCGGTGGGGAGCTTCTGGGCGAGTTCCAAACCCTGGTCCGGCCACCGACGTCGATCCCGCCGTTCATCGCCGTCCTGACCGGCATCACGGACTCGATGGTCGCCGATGCCCCGTCCTTGCCGGCCGCGCTGCCACCGTTCCTGGAGTTCATCACCGGCGCCGTTCTGGTCGCGCACAATGCCCCGTACGACATCGGCTTTCTGAAGGCGGCGTGTCAGCGCACCGGCCACCCGTGGCGGGCCGTCACGGTGATCGACACGGTCCGGCTCGCCCGGCACATCGTGGACAAGGACGAGGCCCCGAACCGGAAACTCGGCACCCTCGCCCGGCTGTTCCGTTCCCCCACCACCCCCGATCACCGGGCCCTGAACGACGCGCGAGCGACCGTGCACGTCCTGCATGCCCTGCTCGCCCGGATCGGCACGCTCGGGGTGACCTCGCTCGGCGAGCTGCGGTCGTTCTCAGCCAAGGTGCCCGAAAGCACTCGCCGGAAGCGGAATCTGGCCGATCACCTGCCAAACGGCCCGGGCGTCTATATGTTTCGGGACGATCGGGGTCAGGTGCTGTATGTCGGGACGTCGGTGGACATCCGCACCCGGGTCCGCAGCTACTTCACCGCCGCCGAGCAGCGCAGCCGGATGCGCGAAATGGTGGCCCGCGCGACCAGCGTCAGTCCGGTGCCGTGCGCCACGGCACTGGAGGCCCGGGTCCGTGAGATCCGGCTGATCGCCGAGCATCAGCCGCCGTACAACCGGCGCTCGCAACGGCCCGAACGCGCGCCCTGGCTCAAACTCACCGTCGAGGCGTTCCCGCGACTGTCCGTCGTCCGTGAGGTCCAATCGGACGGTGCCACCTATTCGGGTCCGTTCTCCTCCCGAGAACAGGCCGAGCTGGCGGTCGCCGCCCTGCACGAGACATTTCCGTTGCGTCGCTGCACCAGCAAGCTGCCGCGCCGACCACAGGCCGGAGCCAGTGCCTGCATCCTCGCCGAGCTCGGCCGTTGCGACGCGCCCTGCACCGGCGGCATCGACGTCCCCGGTTACCAGGTCATCGTCGACCAGGTGCGGGCGGCGATCCTGGCCCAGGCCGATCCGGTGGTCCGCGCCAACCTGCTGCGCGCCACCGCATTGTCCGGAGCGGAGCGATTCGAAGAGGCCGCCGTGCATCGCGACCGGCTGCTGGCGTATCTGCGAGGGGCCGCGCGCTCGCAACGCATGACCCCGATCGCGGCCATCGCCCACCTGGTCGCCGCCCGGCGTCGAACCCGTGGCGGCTGGGAGCTCGTCCTGGTCAGGCACGGCCGACTGGCGGGTACCAGCCTGAGCCCGCCCGGGGCCAACCCGATGCCCTACGTCGACGCGCTCAACCTGGCCGGGGAGGTTGTGCAGCCGAGCCCGCTTCCACTCCCGGCCGCCCACCCGGAGGAAACGGAACTGGTGATGAACTGGCTGGAGCAACCCGGCACCCGCCTGGTCGAGCTCGACGGCACCTGGGCCTGGCCCATCGCCGGCGCTGCCCAAGCCCGCTCAAAACTAGCCTGACTAGTGCTTGCTCATTGTCTTGCGGCCACGAACAGACAACCACAGACCAAGACACCCGCCGCGAGCGAGGACAGCGGCGCGTCGCTGCCTGGACTGAGGAGGCCGGCG
>Ga0307513_10004611_pt1 | contig 18355 bp, 10 predicted proteins | sample 15_EM_MG_FD_202174 | JGI IMG/M metagenome (GOLD analysis project Ga0307513, IMG submission 202174) | Populus trichocarpa ectomycorrhiza microbial communities from riparian zone in the Pacific Northwest, United States - 15_EM | ecosystem: Host-associated > Plants > Roots > Unclassified | place... | reverse complement strand
AGGCCTGAGCGACGCCGCCTTCATGCAGCGCCACGGCGGCTGGAACGGCCCGTACGAAGAGGGCACGCTCTTCTTCTACATCGACGAGTACATCAAGGATGCACCCAAGGACTTGCTGGCCGTGCTCGGTGCAACCGCCGACTGGCTCGACCGCAGCCTGAAGAAGGAGTCGACCCTCGTCGAGAAAAACATCGACGCGCTGGCCGGCCTGCTGCAGCTCAACCCTGCCGAGCGTGCGCTGCTGCTTTATGGCACCCTCGCCCGTTACCAGCGCGACCTGCGCGGCCTGCTGGTGGAGTTCAAGGTCTCGAACGCGCAAGAGGCCTACGCCGCCATCGCCGCCGTGGCCGGCGTCAACGAACAGGACGTGGCCGAAGCCTTGCGCGCCGGCTCGCGGCTCGAACGCACCGGCATGGTCGAGAACCTGATTTCCGAACACAACATCACCGACCTGGCCGACCTGATGAAGGTCAGCGAGCAGTTGCCGCCGGTGCTGATGCGCCACTACGAAGGTCCGTCCGACCTGATGGCGGTGTTCACCCGCCCGGCCACGCGCAGCGAGCTCGACCCCGAAGACTTCCATTTCGTCGGCGTCGACCAGCAGGTACTGACCTCGCTGCTGCGCAACGCGGTGGCGCGCAAGGCGCCCGGTGTCAACGTGCTGCTCTATGGCCCGCCCGGCACCGGCAAGACCGAGCTCGCCAAGGTGGCTGCGCAGGCCGCCGGCCTGGAGCTGTACGAAGTGGAATACGCCGACCGCGACGGCAACTCGCTGAGCGGCCGGGACCGCTACCGCTCGCTGCAGATCAGCCAGGTGTTCCTGAAGAGCAGCCCGCAGGTCGCACTCCTGTTCGACGAAGTGGAAGACGTGTTCCCGCCGATCTCGACCGATGCCGCGCAGCTGATGGCTCGGCTCGATACCGGCGACGGCGCGCTGTCGGGCAGCGTGAGCGGCAAGGCCTGGGTCAACCAGATCCTCGAGACGAACCCGGTGCCGGTGATCTGGGTCACCAACCGAATCGAGCAGATCGACCCGGCGTTTCGCCGCCGCTTCCAGTACCACCTCGAATTGAAGAGCCCACCCCCCGGTGCACGCGAAGCGCTGGTCACGCGTGCGCTCGACGGCGTGAGCGTCTCGGCCGACTTCGCCGCACGGCTGGCCGAGCGCAAGGGGCTCACGCCGGCGCAGGTGCGCACGGCGGTGAAGTTCGCCAAGCTTGCCGCCGATGAATCGGCCGGCACGACGATGGAATCGCTGATCGAGCGCCAGCTCGGCAATGCCGACAAGGCGCTCGGCAGCACCAGCAACGAGCGCGGTGCGCGCCGCGTCGTCACGCAGTACGACCTGAGCCTCGTGCACACCGAATCGCGCTTCGAGCTGCCGCGCATCATCGAGGCGCTGCGACGCAAGGGCTACGGCACCTTGTGCTTCCACGGCCCACCGGGCACCGGCAAGACCGCGCTGGCCGAGCACATCGCTCAGCAGCTGCAGCGGCCCTTGATGGTTCGCCAGGCGTCCGACCTGGTGAGCAAGTACGTCGGCGAGACCGAAACCAACATGGCGCGCATGTTCGACGAAGCACAGACCGAGCAGTCGGTGCTGCTGCTCGACGAGGCTGACAGTTTCTTGCGCAGCCGGCGCATGGCCGAACGCAACTACGAAGTCAGTGAGGTCAACGAGATGCTACAGGGCATGGAACGCTTCTCGGGTGTGTTCATCTGCACCACCAACCTGTTCGATGACCTAGACGAAGCGGCGCTGCGGCGCTTCACCTTCAAGATCCACTTCATGCCGCTGAATGCCGGGCAGCGCGAACGCATGTTCATCGCCGAGGCCCTGGGCGGCGACGCCAGTCTGCTGAACGCCGAACAGACTGAGCGTTTGCACCGGCTGGACGCATTGGCGCTGGGAGATTTCGCGTCGGTCAAGCGGCAGATCGATGTGCTGGGCGAAGCCTTTTCGCCCGACGAGTTCCTGTCGCAGCTGGAGGCGGAGCACCGCGTGAAGCCTGAGGTTCGTCGTCGGCGCGACATCGGGTTTTTGCACTGAACGAGACTTCCGTCACGGCATGGCGCAGCGCTCAAGCAAACAACCGTTCGGCCGATAAATAACGGACGACCGTGTGGCCGAGGGTTCGATGGAAGAGATTTTTCTCGAGTGGAGGTTTCGCGCAGATTTGTGGGCTGCCTCCACAGCCATGGCCATGTTCGCCGCGTATGTGGCGCTCGATCTCGCGCGCGGCGTGTCGTCGCGCCACGGCTTCACCGTCTGGCGCTCTCTGCTCGTCTCTGCACTGGCCTTGTCCACTGGCACCTGGGCGACGCACTTCATTGCGATGGCCGGTGAGCCGCTGCCGTTCGCCCGGGGATACGACGCCGGCATCGCCTTTGGCGCCATGGCACTTGCCTTCGTGAGTTCATTGATCGGCGTGCACCTCACCGCGCGCCCCCACCTGGGAGCCGCCCGCGTGGTGATGGCCGCGCTGGTGCTCGGCACCGGCGTGTGCGCCGTGCCGGCCATGGGCCTGTGGGCGTTGCAGATTGCACCGGCTGCGCGCTGGAACTGGCTGCTGCTGGCGGCCGGCTGGGCCTCGGCCTGCGTCTGCGCGGGCGCGGCGCTGTCGATCGTCGCGATATTGCGCCGCGGTGCTGCCCATCTGGGCTTCGGCTGGCAGGCAGGCGTGGCGCTCGGGCTGGGCGCGGCCATCGCCATCGGCAACGCGAGCGTGCTGCATGCAGCGTCGATCCCCGAGCTGTCGGTGTCGCTGGCGGCTGGCCGCATCGGCGTGGGCACCATGACGGCCCTGGCCGCCTTGGGCGTCCCGGCCTTGCTGGCCCTGCTGCTGATGATCTCGTTGCTCGAAGCCCGCTTTCGACGGCTGCTCAAGCGAACGCGCGAAGAAGTCAAACGTGCAGCCCAGACCGACAAGCTGACCGAGCTGCCCAACCGCTCCATGTTCGAGGAAGGGCTGCAGGCCGCGGCAATCCTCGCAGACCGCCAGCAACAACAGCTGGCGCTGCTGTTCATCAACGTCGACGGGCTGAAGGCGGTCAACGAATCGTTCGGCCAGAACACCGGCGACCTGGTCTTGCGCGAAGTGGCGCAACGCCTGCGTGCGCTGGCCGGCCCGGGCGACATCGTGGCGCGCGCCGGCGGAGACGAATTCCTGCTGATGCTGGTGGGCAACCCCGGCTCGCCAGAGGCCTCGCAGGCAGCAACGCGCGTGCTGGGCGGCATGAACGAGCTGTGCCGCATCGAAGACCACGAGATCTCGATGTCGTGTTCGGTGGGCGTGGCGATGTACCCGGCTCACGGGTCGCCGACAAAGCTGATCGCCCACGCGGCAGCGGCGATGCGTGCGGCCAAGCGCACCGGCGGCGGCGCGCACTGCTTCTTCGAGGAACGCATGGTCGCCGGCGCCCGCGAGCAGGTCGAGCTGCTGCAGGACCTGCGCCGCGCCATCGCCAACAAGGAGCTGGAGCTCCACTACCAGCCCAAGATCCACGCACCCAGCGGCCAGATCACCGGCGCCGAAGCGCTGATGCGCTGGAAACACCCGCAGCGCGGCATGGTCGGCCCCAACATCTTCATTCCGCTGGCCGAACGCTATGGCCTGATCAACGCGCTGGGCAACTGGCTGATCGAAGACGTGTGCCGGCAGATCCGTGTCTGGCGCGAGCAGGGTCTGCGCATGCGCGTGGCCATCAACCTCTCGGTGCACCAGCTGCGCCAGGTCGACCTGGTCGAACGCCTGGTTGGTGCCTTGAAGCGCAACAACATCGAGCCTTCGCTGCTGACCTGCGAGATCACCGAATCCTCGGCGATGGACGACACGCGCGCCACGCTGCTGATGATTGAGCAGCTCTCGGCCATCGGCGTGCACCTGTCGATCGATGACTTCGGGACCGGTTACTCGTCGCTGAGCTACCTGCGCCAGCTCGCTGCCGAGGAACTGAAGATCGACCGCAGCTTCGTGCTCGACCTGGAAACCAGTGCCGACGCCCGGGCCATCGTCGACGCCGTCGTGAAGCTCGCGCAGGCGCTGGGCCTGAAGGTGGTGGCCGAAGGCGTGGAGACCGAGCAGCAGCAGGAGATCCTGCGCAGCCTGGGCTGCAACGAGCTGCAGGGCTACCTGTTCGCCAAACCCATGCCGGCCGCGGCCCTGGCCTTGTGGGCCATGAATGATGACGGCCCCCGGGCGCTCGACTTCCGCCCATCCCTGTTTGGCGACACGCTGCCGCAGGTGGTGGGGTAGCCCCCCAGTCGCTTCGCTCCTGCCCCCAAGGGGCGCCAACTCTACGGCCGGGCGAAGCCCGTTCCGTGAGTCGTGGCTCGAAGAAGCCCTTGCTTCGCTCGTGCGCTCACGCGTCACTTGACACGTTTTCTACAATGGTTGAATGAACGCTCCTGTCTACACCCGCGCAGCCGCGCTGCCTCAGATCCTCAAGAACCGCATCGCCATCCTCGATGGCGCGATGGGCACGATGATCCAGCGCTACAAGCTGACCGAGGCCGACTACCGCGGCGAGCGCTTCAAGGACCACCCCAAGGACCTGAAAGGCAACAACGAGCTGCTGCAGTTCACGCGGCCCGATGTGATCACCGAGATCCACGAGCAGTACCTCGCTGCCGGCGCCGACCTGATCGAGACCAACACCTTCGGTGCCACCAGCGTGGCGCAGGAAGACTACGGCCTGGCCCATGTGGCACGCGAGATGAACGTGGCCGGCGCCCGACTGGCGCGTGCCGCCTGCGACAAATACAGCACGCCCGACAAGCCGCGCTTCGTGGCCGGCGCCCTGGGCCCCACGCCCAAGACCGCGAGCATCAGCCCCGACGTGAACGACCCGGCTGCCCGCAACGTGAGCTTCGACGCACTGAAGAATGCCTACTACGAGCAGGCCGAGGCCTTGCTGGAAGGCGGCGCCGACGTGTTCCTCGTCGAGACCATCTTCGACACGCTGAATGCCAAGGCGGCCATCTTCGCGCTCGATGAGCTGATGGAAGCCACCGGCGAGCGCCTGCCGGTGATCATCTCGGGCACGGTGACCGACGCCTCGGGCCGCATCCTTTCAGGCCAGACGGTCAGCGCCTTCTGGCACAGCGTGCGCCACGCCAGGCCGCTGGCCGTGGGCCTGAACTGCGCGCTCGGTGCGGCGCTGATGCGGCCGTACATCGAAGAGCTGGCCAAGGTGGCCGGCGACACCTTCATCAGCTGCTACCCGAATGCCGGCCTGCCCAACCCGATGAGCGACACCGGCTTCGACGAAACCCCCGACATCACCGGCGGCCTGGTCGAAGAGTTCGCGAAAGCCGGCTTTCTGAACATCGCGGGCGGCTGCTGCGGCACGACACCGGAGCACATCGCCGAGATCGCGAAGCGCGTGGCGGCGTACCGCCCGCGCACCCGGCACGACCCGTTGTTCAGCGGGTTGATGGCGGCTTGAGCTGATCCACCGCCCTTCGGGCCGAGGTGTCGGCCAGAGGCGCCTCGGCGGCCTTGAGCCTCACTTCGACGAGGCCGCGCCTACCTTGGCCTTTTCGCCGATGAGGATCTCCACTCGCCGGTTGCTGGCGCGGCCGGCTTCGTCGTCGTTGCTGGCCAGCGGATCGCGCGAGCCGCGCCCCGCCACTGCGATGCGCACCGGTGACATGCCGCGTGCCACCAACCAGTCGCGCGTGCTGGCCGCGCGGTCGAGCGACAGTGCGTCGTTGGCCGCCGCCGCGCCTTTGGAATCGGTGTGGCCGACGATGCGCACGTCGGCAGCCGGCACGCCGCGCAGCGAGACGACGATCTTGTCAAGCACGGCCGTGGCGCCCGGCTTCAATGCCGACCGGTTGGGCTGGAAAGCCAGGTCGCCCGGCAGCGTGATCCACAAGCGCTCGTCGGTGGTCTTGGCCACCGACACCCCGGTGCCGCTGAGCGCATTGCTGAGCTGGCGTTCGGCGGCATCCATCTCCGGCGACCAGGTGCGGCTGGCGGCAGGCGGCGTCTGCCCGTAGACGGGCCCGGGCGCCGAGCCCGGTACCGAGGTGACGACCGGCGGCACCGGCACGACCTTGGGCGGCGGCGCGGCACAGCTGGCCAGCAGGGAAGCGAGGAGGGTGAGTCTCAGGACAGGATGCTGCAGCATGGTCTTGTGATTTTGTCGTGGCCGGCCATTGGAACCGCTGAACACCCTGAACACGGCAAGGGGGTCTCTCGGGTTTGTAACGAGCTGCTGGCCTCCCAATATTCACGCAGGGAATGGGTGGCGCCCGCATAAAATCAACAGCTTCCAAGGAGCGTTGCGACGGTACCACCCGGTACCGCCAGGCTTGGAAGCTCCCAACGACGCTCACCCCTGCATGCCCCGGTGCCCACACCGATACAGCATGCGCTGCGGGTGAGCACCGCAGCGCATGCCGAGTCCGACTCCGCCATGACTGCCACGCCCACCGCCAACTCCGTTCAAGCCGTTCCGCCGATGAAGCTCTCGGGGCTCGAGCCGGTGCTTATCGGCGAGGGCAGCCTGTTCGTCAACATCGGCGAGCGCACCAACGTCACCGGCTCCAAGGCCTTTGCACGGCTGATCCTCAACGGCGAGTTCGAGAAAGCGCTCGCGGTCGCACGCCAGCAGGTGGAAAACGGCGCCCAGGTGATCGACGTCAACATGGACGAGGCCATGCTCGACAGCAAGGCGGCGATGGTCCGCTTCCTGCACCTGATCGCGAGCGAACCCGAGATCGCCCGCGTGCCGATCATGATCGACAGCTCCAAGTGGGAGGTGATCGAAGCTGGCCTCAAGTGCATCCAGGGCAAGGGCATCGTCAATTCGATCTCGATGAAAGAAGGCGTGGAGCAGTTCAAGCACCAGGCCAAGCTGGTGCGCCGCTACGGCGCGGCTGCGGTGGTGATGGCCTTCGACGAGAAGGGCCAGGCCGACACCTACGAACGCAAGGTCGAGATCTGCGAGCGTGCGTATCGCATGCTGGTCGACGAGATCGGCTTCCCGCCTGAAGACATCATCTTCGACCCCAACATCTTCGCCATCGCGACCGGCATCGAAGAGCACGACAACTACGCGGTCGACTTCATCAACGCCACGCGCTGGATCAAGCAGAACCTGCCCGGCGCCAAGGTGTCGGGCGGCGTCAGCAACGTGAGCTTCAGCTTCCGCGGCAACGACCCGGTGCGCGAGGCCATTCACACCGTGTTCCTGTACCACGCGATCAAGGCGGGCATGGACATGGGCATCGTCAACGCCGGCATGGTGGGCGTGTACGACGACCTGGAGCCGGTGCTGCGCGAGCGCGTGGAAGACGTCGTCCTGAACCGCCGGCCCGACGCGGGTGAGCGCCTGATCGAAGTGGCGGAAAGTGCGAAGGGCGCCGCCAAGGACGACAGCGCCAAGCTCGCATGGCGCGCCAAGCCGGTCGACGAACGCCTCAGCCACGCACTGGTGCACGGCATCAACGACTTCATCACCGAAGACACCGAAGAGGTCTACCAGCGCATCAAGGCCGCAGGTGGCCGGCCATTGCACGTGATCGAAGGCCCGCTGATGGACGGCATGAACGTCGTCGGCGATCTCTTCGGCCAGGGCAAGATGTTCCTGCCGCAGGTGGTGAAGAGCGCCCGCGTCATGAAGCAGGCCGTGGCCCACCTGCTGCCCTACATCGAAGAAGAGAAGCGACTGCTGATCGACGCTGGCGGCGAAGCCAAGGCCAAGGGCAAGATCATCATCGCCACCGTCAAGGGCGACGTGCACGACATCGGCAAGAACATCGTCACCGTCGTGCTCCAGTGCAACAACTTCGAGGTGGTGAACATGGGCGTGATGGTGCCGTGCCAGGACATCCTGGCACGCGCCAAGGTCGAGGGCGCCGACATCATCGGCCTCTCCGGCCTCATCACGCCGAGCCTCGAAGAAATGCAGTACGTGGCTGGCGAAATGCAGCGTGACGACTACTTCCGCATCAAGAAGATTCCGCTGCTGATCGGCGGCGCCACCACGAGCCGCGTGCACACCGCGGTGAAGATCTCGCCGCACTACGAAGGCCCCGTTGTCTATGTGCCCGACGCGAGCCGCAGCGTGAGCGTCTGCAGCGACCTGCTGAGCGACGACAAGGCCAGCGCCTACATCGCCGAACTCAACGCCGATTACATCCGCGTGCGCGAGCAGCACGCCAACAAGAAGGCCACGCCACTGGTGACGCTGGCGCAGGCGCGCGCCAACAAGACGCCGATCGATTGGACGGGCTACGTTGCCCCCAAGCCGAAATTCACCGGCCGGCGCCTGTTCAAGAACTACGACCTGGGCGAGATCGCGCAGTGCATCGACTGGGCGCCTTTCTTCCAGACCTGGGACCTGGCCGGCGCCTACCCCGCCATCCTCACCGACGACATCGTCGGCGAGTCGGCGAGGCGCGTGTTCGGCGACGGCCAGAGCATGTTGATGCGCCTGATCAAGGGCCGCTGGCTCACCGCGCAAGGCGTGATCGGCCTGTACCCGGCCAACACGGTGAACGACGACGACATCGAGATCTACACCGATGAATCGCGCAGCGAGGTGCTGATGACCTGGCGCGGCCTGCGCATGCAGAGCGTGCGGCCAGTGGTCGATGGCCCGGATGGACAAAAGATCATGCGGCCCAACCGCTGCTTGTCAGACTTCATTGCACCGAAGGGGTCAGGCGTGGCCGATCACATCGGCCTCTTCGCGGTGACCACCGGCATTGGCACCGAGAAGAAAGAGAAGCAGTTCCTCGATGACCACGACGACTACAGCGCCATCATGCTGAAGGCGCTGGCCGATCGCCTGGCCGAGTCGTTCGCCGAGCGCATGCATCAGCGCGTGCGCAAGGAGTTCTGGGGCTATGCGCCTGACGAGGTGCTGGGCAACGATGAATTGATCGCCGAGAAGTACCGCGGCATCCGACCTGCACCGGGCTACCCCGCGTGTCCGGACCACACCGTGAAGGCCGAGATGTTCCGCGTGCTGCAGTGCGCCGACATCGGCATGGGCCTCACCGAGAGCCTCGCGATGACGCCGGCGGCAAGCGTGAGCGGCTTCTATCTGTCGCACCCCGAAGCCACCTACTTCAACGTCGGCAAGATCGGCGACGACCAGTTGAAGGACTGGGCCGAGCGCAATCAGCTCGACGCACAGCAGGCCCAGCGCTCGCTCGCATCGCTGTTGTGACGCTGTCGTGAAAGCGGTTCGCCGTTGCGGCCGCTTACAGACGATTCACCTGCACGCAAGACCTGCCTGAATCGTCACCATTTGCCTCGTTGCAAGAGGTAAGCGCGCTTCGAAGCGCCAACTATTCACGGAAAACCCCGCTCTTCGCCTCGAACAATGGCGACACAACGCTGGTATGCCTTCTGCGTACTCGGCGTCTGTATCAGATCGCACAAGCCGAGGGGGGCGTCCGTGAACAGCAAGCTTCATCAACTGATGGGTGGTCACACGTGGGCTCAGCGCCTTGCGCGAGGTCTCGGAACCATCGCCGTGATCGCCGCGCTGTCGGCCTGCGGTGGCAACAAGGAAGACGAAGAGCAATCGCAGTCGTATTTGCCGCCCGTCGGCACCGACGCTCCTGCTTCTCGCGAAAGCGCCTCACGCTTCCTGACGCAAGCGACCTTCGGCCCCACCGACGCATCGGTGCAGCGCGTGATGGACCTCGGCTACAGCCAATGGATCGACGAGCAGCTGCGCAAGCCCGCATCGAGCCATCAAGGCAACTGGCAGACGCTGGATGCGGTGGCCAAGGCGGCCTCGGGTGCCACCGACACCACCACCATCGGCGGCGATGGCGTGACCTTCTCCTTCTGGCGCAGCGCCGTTGCCGGCGACGACCAGTTGCGCCAGCGCGTGGCCTTCGCGTTGTCGCAGATCTTCGTGATCTCGCTGCAGGACGGGAACGTGGGCAACAACCCGCGCGCCGTGGCCAACTACCTCGACATGCTGGCCACCAAAGGCCTGGGCAACTACCGCGACCTGCTCGAAGGCGTCTCGCTGCACCCGATGATGGGCATGTACCTCACGTCGCTCGGCAATCGCAAGGCCGACCCCAAGACCGGCCGCGTGCCGGATGAAAACTACGCACGCGAGGTGATGCAGCTGTTCAGCGTCGGCCTGCTGCAACTCAACGTCGATGGCTCGGTCAAGATGAATGGCAGCGTGCCGGCCGAGACCTACACGCCGGCCGACATCGCCGGCTTGGCGAAGGTCTTCACCGGCTGGAGCTGGACCTGCCCGGTGGCGCCGAGCGCGACCGCCAGCACCTGCTTCGGCAACGGTTCGACCAACGGCCAGTCCGACCCGGAGCGCACGACCAAGCCGATGATCAACTACCCGCAGTACCACTCGCCCGAGGAGAAGAAGTTCCTGACGGCGGTGATCCCGGCCAACACCGATGGCAAGACCAGCCTCAAGACAGCGCTGGACACGCTTGCCAATCACCCCAATGTCGGTCCCTTTCTCGGCCGGCAGCTGATCCAGCGCCTGGTCACCAGCAACCCCAGCCCGGCCTATGTGCGCGCGGTGGCGCAGATCTTCAACGACAACGGCGATGGCGTGCGCGGTGACATGAAGGCGGTGGTCAAGGCGATCCTGACGCACCCCGAAGCGCGCGTCACATCCACCAAGTCGGGCAAGGTGCGCGAGCCGGTGCTGCGGCTGTCGGCACTGATGCGTGCCTTCAACTTCAAGTCGGACAGCGGCTACTACAAGATCGGCACCACGGACAACCCCGGCACGCAACTCGGGCAGACCGTGATGCGCTCGCCCACTGTGTTCAATTTCTACCGGCCAGGCTACGTGCCGCCGGGCTCGGCGACAGAGGCTGCCAAGCTCGAAGCACCCGAGCTGCAGATCTCGCACGAGACCACGGCAGCCGGCTACGTGAACTTCATGCGCGAAACCGTCATGGGCAACATCAGCCAGAGCGGTGGTTCCCTGAACCGGCGTGACGTGCAGATCGACTACAGCCCCGAGCTGGCGCTGGCCGACAAGCCCTCGGAGCTCGTCGCTCGTGTCAACACGAAGCTCATGTACGGCACCATGCCGCCGGCGCTGAAGACGTTGATCACGGACGCCGTCACGAGCATCGCTCTCGCCGGCAATCAAACCCAGATCGACAGCGCCAAGCGCAGCCGCGTCAATGCCGCGATCTTCCTGACGCTGGTCTCGCCTGAGTTTCAGGTGCAACGCTGATGGGAACGGGAGAACATACATGACCACACACAACGCATCACGCCGTCTCTTCCTGCGCCATGCCGGCGCACTGTCCACCACGCTGGGCAGCACCGCTGCACCGCTGGCACTGAACCTCTCAGCCATGGGCTCGGCGGCCGCGCAGTCGGCCAGCGACTACAAGGCACTCGTCTGCATTTTCCTGTTCGGCGGCAACGACTCCATCAACATGGTGCTGCCGACCGACACCGACTCGTGGACGAACTACACGACAGTTCGCAACCAAGCGCCCGACTCCATCGCGCTGCTCGCAGCGGGCACGATGGCCAACACCGGAGCGGCCGCCGGTTCACCGGCCCGGCTGGGTGGTGTGCTGCCGATCAACCCGACGCGCACGCAAGGCCGCACGTTTGCACTGCACCCGATGATGGGCACGCTGCAGACGATGTTCAACACCGACAAGCGGCTGGCCATCCTGCCCAACGTCGGGCCGCTGATCGTGCCGACGACCAAGGTGCAATACAACGCCAAGTCGGTCGGGTTGCCAGTCAACCTGTACTCGCACAACGACCAACAGAACACGTGGCAATCGTTCAAGCCGGAAGGCGCCACGCAAGGCTGGGGCGGCCTGATGGGTGACGTGCTGGCAGCGCAGAACGGCCGAGCCGTGTTCACCGCCATCTCGACCTCGGGCAACAACGTCTGGCTGTCGGGTCAGACAGTGCGCCAGTACCAGGTGGGCTCCAACGGCGCGATCCGCATGGGCACGAGCGTCAACAACCAGATCTATGGTTCCCCAGGCGTCGGTGCGGCGATGAAAAGCATCGTCTCTGCGACGCGCGGCGGCCATGTGTTCGAAAGCGATCTCGCATCCATTTCGGCGCGCTCGATCGACGCCGAAGAAACCTTGAGCGCCGTGTTGAAGGCACCTGAGAACCCCTTGTTCGGCACGTCGACAGGAACCACTTACAACGCCAACAACGACCCCAAGCTGCAGTACGACAACCCGCTCAACGGCAACAAGGCATTCAACAGCCTGGCCCAGCAGCTGCAAGTCGTGGCCCGCATGATCGACGCGAGCGCCGCTTCGGGCGTGGCTGCCAAGCGCCAGGTGTTCTTCGTGAGCCTGGGTGGTTTCGACACGCACGATGCGCAGAATCGCGGCCATGCCGACCTGTATGCACGCCTCGCGCACGCCATGCGCTACTTCGACAACACGCTGGCCGCGATGGGTGCGCTGAACAAGGTCACGACCTTCACCGCCTCCGACTTCGGCCGCACCTTCACCAGCAACGGCGACGGCACCGACCACGGCTGGGGCGCCCACCATTTCGTGATGGGCGGGGCAGTCAAGGGCGGTGACCTGTATGGCAACTTCCCCATGCTGGGTGCGAAGAACGCCAACAACAACAATTTCGACAGCAGCCCCGACCAGCTGGGCAACGGCGCGCTGCTGCCCACCACCTCGGTCGACCAACTCGGCGCGACGCTGGCCAAGTGGTTCGGCCTCAGCGACGCCGATGCGTTGACTGTGTTCCCTCACCTCGCGAATTTCACGACGCGCGATCTGGGGTTCATGAATGCCGGTTGATACTAGCGACCAATTTTTGATCAAGGAGTAGCGATGACGATATCTTCAAATGAAATGCCTGCACCGGACGCCGTTCAATCAACATTGCCCAAGCCCATCGTCTGGTGGCTGGGGGGCTTGGGTCTGGTTGGTGCCGGAGCACTTGCGGCCTCATTGGTGACCATGCCGAAAAGCGAAGCACCGGCGACCGACGGCACGATCGCGACGTCGTCCACATCGACCAAGCCATCGAAGCCCGCACCCAGCAAGGTCGCATCCGCGTCGGTTTGCAACAGCTGTGGCACGGTGGAAAGCGTCAAGTCAGAGAAGCACAAGGGAGAGGGCACCGGCCTGGGCGCCGTGGGCGGCGCTGTCCTGGGCGGCGTGGTCGGCCATCAGATGGGCGGTGGCAATGGCAAGAAGGCACTCACGGTGCTGGGCGCCGTCGGTGGTGGCCTGGCCGGCCACGAAGCGGAGAAGCAGGTTCGCAGCACCACCGTCTATCAGGTGCAAATGCGCATGGATGACGGCAGCACCCGCACCGTCACGCAAAACACCGCGCCGGCCGTGGGGGCGCGTTTTGAAGTCGAAGGCTCCCACCTCAAACCCCTGGTTGCGGCCAAGGGCTGAAGGGCTTTCACTGCGCCGCGAGAACGCGGCGGTATTGAATGGCCTCGGCCAGGTGGGCGACCTGGATGGCCGCGCTGTCGGACAAATCGGCCACGGTGCGAGCCATGCGCAACACGCGGTGGTAGCTGCGTGCTGACCACCCCAGACGCGCAGCGGCTGCTTGCAGAAAGCGCGTCCCGCCGTCGTCGAGCATGCAATGGGTGTCGACCAGGGCGCCCGTGAGCTGGGCGTTGCTGCAGCCCTGTCGGGCCCATGCCAGGCGCTGGGCACGAACCACACGCTCGGCAATCTGCGCGCTGGGTTCACCGTCCGGGGCTGCGGCCAGTGTCTGTGGCGCGACGGCAGGCACCTCGACTTGCAGATCGATGCGGTCGAGCAAGGGGCCGCTGATGCGGCCCTGATAACGCAGCACCGCATCGGGCGTGCAGCGGCAGGCACGCAAAGGGCTGCCCAGATGACCGCATGGGCACGGATTCATCGCCGCGACGAGCTGAAAACGCGCCGGGAATTCGGCTTGTCGGGCAGCACGGGAGATGGTGATGCGTCCTGTCTCCATCGGCTCGCGCAAGGCCTCCAGCGCTGCCCGGGGGAATTCCGGAAGCTCATCGAGGAACAAGACCCCGTGATGAGCGAGAGAGATTTCGCCGGGGCGAGGCGGCGATCCACCGCCCACCAGCGCCACCGCCGAAGCGCCGTGGTGCGGCTGGCGGACAACTCTCGATCGCCATCGTTCCGGCGTGAAGCTGCCGTTCAAGCTCAGCACCGCGGCCGACTCCAGCGCTTCGTCTTGCGACAGCGGTGGCAGCAAGCCGGCAAAGCGATGAGCCAGCATCGACTTGCCCGTACCTGGTGGCCCCATCATGAGCAAGCTGTGGCCTCCTGCCGCAGCGACTTCCAGCGCGCGCTTGGCGGCACTTTGTCCCTTGACCTCGCGCAAGTCCGGCACGCTGGCAACGTACGGACTCAACTGGGCCTTGGCACGGGGCAGTTCGGAGGCGAGCGCGGCGTCGCCGGGGAGCATGGCCTGAACCACATCCAGCAAATGACGCGCGCTGTGGATGACCAGCCCATCAACCAACGCTGCCTCCTGTGCGCTTTCTTGCGGGAGCACCAGGGCACGCACCGGTTGGACGCCGCTCGCGGAGCGTTGCAACGCCAGGCCCATTGCCAGTGCTCCCCGTACTGGACGCAGATCTCCCGCCAGCGACAACTCGCCCGCGAACTCGAAGCGAGACAAGCGCTGCGCATCGATCTGCCCGCTCGCCGCCAGGATGCCCAGGGCGATCGGCAGGTCGAACCGGCCGCTCTCTTTCGGAAGGTCGGCAGGCGCCAGATTGACGGTGATTCTCTTGTTATGAGGAAACGCGAGTCCACTGTTCTGCAGTGCCGCGCGCACGCGCTCGCGTGCCTCTTTGACTTCTGTGTCAGCGAGCCCCACCAACGTGAAGCTGGGTAAACCGTTGGCCAGATGGACTTCGACCGTGACCGCAGGCGCATCGAGTCCATCGAGCGCACGGCTATGGATAACCGCGAGTGACATGCTTGTTCTTCCCTGATTCGAGCCGGTGGCCAATCTCACCCCGCCTCTTTTGATGATTGGCATTGTGCCGTTGGCAAAGGTCCCTGAGACAAGCCTCGTTCACACTGAATTCAGGCACCATGTGCGTGCACTCAGTTCATCCGGCACAGAAAAGGCACTCAATGAGGGCGACTCTGATCGTTTCCCTGAAAGGCTGCTACCGAGTTGGGGCGCCATGCCCACAAAAGGCACATGGCACAAAAGCTGCAAATCCTTGTTTCGACCCTAGACACGTCGAACGCGGAGATCACCCATGCTGAAGAAAAAAACTCTCTTTCCAATGGCCGCCGACGCGGTCAACCCCATCCTCTAACCCACCACAACCTCTGGAGATGACCATGAAAATGGTGACTGCCATCGTCAAGCCTTTCAAGCTTGACGAAGTTCGTGAAGCACTGAGCGCCATCGGCGTGCAGGGCATCACAGTGACCGAAGTCAAGGGCTTCGGCCGTCAAAAGGGCCACACCGAGCTGTACCGCGGCGCGGAGTACGTGGTGGACTTTCTACCCAAAGTGAAGATCGAAGCTGCAGTCGATGACTCCCTCATCGACCGCGTGATCGAAGCCATCGAAAACGCAGCCCGTACCGGCAAGATCGGCGACGGCAAGATCTTTGTTTCGCCGTTGGAGCAAGTAGTGCGCATTCGCACCGGTGAAACAGGCAAAGACGCACTCTGACGCGAAAAAGAGAGACAACCAACCATGAAAAAACTCATTGCAACCCTCGTCCTGGGCCTGTCGGTCCTGGGCTTCAGCGGAGCCGCGTTTTCGCAGGCGGCCTCCACCCCTGAAGCAGCCGCTTCCGTGGCTGCTACGGCACCTGCCGCAGCCTCTGCACCTGATGCCGCTGCTTCGGCGGCAGCTCCCGCGGCTTCTGCCGCACCGGCCCCCGTCGCCAACAAGGGCGATGTGGCCTGGATGATCGTCGCGACCCTGCTCGTCATCATGATGACGGTGCCCGGCCTGGCGTTGTTCTACGGCGGCCTGGTGCGCAGCAAGAACATGCTGTCGGTCCTGATGCAGGTGATGGTCACGTTCTCGTTAATCGTCGTGCTGTGGATGATCTATGGCTACAGCTTGGCATTCACCGAGGGCAACAAGTTCGTCGGCGGATTGGACCGGCTCTTCATGAAGGGCATGTTCGACGCGACAGCAGGCACCTTCGCGATGGGCGCCACGTTCAGCAAGGGCGTCTACATCCCTGAATTGCTGTTCGCTGCGTTCCAGGCCACCTTCGCCGGCATCACCTGCTGCCTGATCGTCGGAGCCTTCGCAGAACGCATCAAGTTCTCGGCAGTGCTGCTGTTCATGGCGCTGTGGTTCACCTTCAGCTACGCCCCGATCGCCCACATGGTCTGGTTCTGGATGGGTCCGGACGCCTACAGCTCGGCTGCAGTCGTCGATGAAATGAACTCCAAGGCCGGCATGCTCTGGCAATGGGGTGCGCTCGACTTCGCGGGCGGTACCGTGGTGCACATCAACGCCGCCGTCGCCGGTTTGGTCGGTGCCTACATGGTCGGCAAGCGCGTCGGCTACGGCAAGGAAGCCTTCACGCCGCACTCGCTGACGCTGACGATGGTCGGTGCTTCGCTGCTGTGGGTGGGCTGGTTCGGCTTCAACGCCGGGTCGGCACTCGAAGCAGGCAACAGCGCCGTGCTGGCCTTCATGAACACCTTCTCGGCCACCTCGGCTGCGGTGTTGGCATGGTGCATCGGCGAATCGCTGATGAAGGGCAAGGCCTCGATGCTGGGTGCCGCCTCCGGCGCCGTCGCAGGTCTGGTCGCCATCACGCCAGCTGCCGGCAACGTGGGCATCATGGGCGCGATCATCGTCGGCTTCATCGCCGGCTTCGCCTGCCTCTGGGGCGTGACCGGCCTGAAGAAGCTGCTCGGTGCCGACGACTCGCTCGACGTGTTCGGCGTGCACGGTGTCGGCGGTATCGTCGGCGCGCTGCTCACCGGCGTGTTCAACACCCAGTCGCTGGGTGGTCCCGGTTTGGTGGGTGACTGGGTGACGGCTTCGGTGACGTCCAACGGCATCGGCGCTCAAGTCTGGATCCAGCTCAAGGCCGTGCTGCTGACCATCGTCTGGTCGGGTGTGGTCTCTGTGGTTGCCTTCAAGATCGTCGATCTGGTGATCGGTCTGCGCGTTCCGGAAGAAGAAGAACGCGAAGGTCTGGACATCACCTCGCACGGCGAGACGGCTTACCACCAGTAAGCCACTACTCCGCCAAACCAAAAAGGCCACCGCGAGGTGGCTTTTTTTCTGGGGGCGCGGTTTGTCACGCCGCCGAGGCCTGGGCCGCTTGCACTCCGCGCAACCAGCCCCAAGTGCCTAGAATTCCATTCCTCTGGCGTTTTCGGGCCTCCTGTCATCATGGTTCCTCATCTCATCACTGCGCTCACCGGCCCGATCAACGAGCTGGAGCAGCGCATTCTGGAATCGCTGCCGGCGATCGAGCGGTGGTTCCGCCTCGAGTGGATGGAGCACACGCCGCCGTTCTACACCTCGGTCGATGTGCGCAATGCGGGCTTCAAGCTGGCGCCGGTCGACACCAACCTGTTCCCCGGTGGCTTCAACAACCTGACGCCAGAGATGCTGCCGCTGGCCGTGCAGGCGGCCATGGCCGCCATCGAGAAGATCTGCCCGGAAGCCAAGAACCTGCTGCTGATCCCCGAGCGGCACACGCGCAACACCTTCTATCTGAGCAACGTGGTGCGCTTGAAGCAGATCTTTCACCAGGCTGGCCTCAACGTGCGGCTGGGAACGCTGGACGACAACATCAAAGCGCCAACCCAGATCGACCTGCCCGACGGTTCGTCGCTCACCGTCGAACCCCTGGTGCGCACGCGCGGCCGCCTGGGGCTGAAGGACTTCGACCCTTGCACCATCCTGCTGAACAACGACCTGTCGGCCGGCCTGCCCAAGGTACTGGAAGGCCTGCACGAGCAATACCTGCTGCCGCCACTGCACGCCGGCTGGGCCGTGCGGCGCAAGACCAACCACTTCCAGGCCTACGAAGAAGTGGCCAAGAAATTCGCCAAGCTGCTTGGCATGGACCCGTGGCTCATCAACCCGATGTTCGCGCGCTGCGGTGAAGTCAACTTCAACGACCGCGTCGGCGAGGAGTGCCTGGCGAGCAACGCCGAGGCGCTGCTGGGCAAGATCAAGCGCAAGTACAAGGAATACGGCATCCAGGAAAAGCCCTTCATCATCGTTAAGGCCGATGCCGGCACCTACGGCATGGGCATCATGACGGTGCGGGACCCGAAGGAACTGGTCGACCTGAACCGCAAGTCGCGCAACAAGATGAGCGTGATCAAGGATGGGCAAGAGGTCACCGAAGTCATCCTGCAAGAAGGCGTACCCACCTACGAGCGCGTGAACGACGCGGTA
>Ga0307513_10004610_pt1 | contig 18355 bp, 4 predicted proteins | sample 15_EM_MG_FD_202174 | JGI IMG/M metagenome (GOLD analysis project Ga0307513, IMG submission 202174) | Populus trichocarpa ectomycorrhiza microbial communities from riparian zone in the Pacific Northwest, United States - 15_EM | ecosystem: Host-associated > Plants > Roots > Unclassified | place... | reverse complement strand
GCACATATGGATGCGAATTTTTATCTGTATGCAGTGCAACTTCTATTATTTTATATTAGATCTTGTTTCTTAACATTTAAGAATTCTATTTTTATGAGTTTATTCATGCTGATAAATGTTTTTCAAAGTTGAATTTTCCAAATGTAGACTGGCCATTGTTCTTGATGGATAGATGGTTATGCTGATGTACTGCAAATTCCTGAAGATTTATTCTACCTTCTGCCTTGTAATTCTTCCTTCTATCTCTGTCTGTGTTTTTCTCTTTTAAGAATTTAAACAGCTGAAATAAGTCATAAAGGCCATGATAAGAAAAATGGTTCCCTTCACATGAATAAGTCTATTCAAACATTGATAAGTGACAGAAATCTCAAAGTGAAAGCACATGAATCTATAGAAAGGCTTTGGAAACTCCGGCTTCTGTTGTCCACCTTGTATTGATCACTCCAAAGAGACAGAGGTTATTGCTTAGGAACAGGGATGGCTAACTGATACGATCACAATTTCAAGAACTAAGGCTTTATAACTACACTACCTGAAAAAGAACCGCAAGTATTACAAGGATTAAGAATGTGATGTTGTGGTAAAATACCAAAGACTTGTTCAAAGTGGATGCAAAGCTCACCATAATGACACCCGAGATTAAGAATGTCAGACGATACAAGAAATTAAATTGCAGAACAATAGCAAAACAAATTACTAACATAAAAATGAAGCACCAAAAACTGGACTTGTTACTCCTGAAAACAACTGGTAGAACTGAAATGGTAAAACCATCCCTCTTCAATCGACAGCTCAAGGGTTTCTGAGGATACACCAGCCATTCTAATATCTAACAACTTATGGTCAAAAGGTGACATGGATCAAACCCATGTAGAAAGGAGCCTAGAAGATCCTAGCATGTTAGTTGTGGCTTGTAAAGGGGAACACAATCACTTCAAAATTGCATTTCAATCTCCCAACATGATGCTTCGTATTTAACAACCAAATCAAACCATAGGACAACAGTATTATCCAAGCTAGAACTGTTTGCACCTGCAAAGTAAGTTTCTTTCTTCTGCTCCATGTTCCCTTCAAAAAAGATCTCATGATTTTTAACTTCTAGTTTATTGCTTCTTCTTCATCAATGTCTAATTGTATAGATGCTCTCTCAAGATTTTCTAATAGAGGCTCATTCGCTTCATGCACGACTGGATTTCTCAAGTCTGGTTTTCCAATATCTTTCACCTCAAAAGAAACAATCATTTAACCACGATTTTTGTCATATGCCTTATAAAATTTACATAATCAAAGATCAAAACAAAAGCATATATGCTACACAACAGGCTGGAAAATAACAAAAAAAATTGAAAAAGAGAAGAATAAAGGCCTCTTAAAAAACTTGATTATAGGGCCAAGATCGCTAACAGAGCACCAACATAAACAGCACCTTGCAAAGTCATAAATCTAGTGATGAATAGGATGCTGAGCCAGCGAGATGCAACGAAATGTTGGACAAAAAACAAAAAGGGTAAAAGAGAGCAAGCACAATGAATAAGAGAAAACAACTGCGGCAGCAAAAGAAAACACAAAAGGAACTGCTTCCGGGGTAAAAATGGAGGTTGGGAGCATAACAACTGTGTAGAAGCAAACTTAAAAGAAAGATGGATAAGGATTGAGTAGGGGGTGGACTTAAAGTAACAACTATGAGAAGCTAAGAACATGTATAAGCGAAAGAAAAAAAGGGAGATGTACCGTCAGATCCTTGAAAGAAGACCAAGAAGCTGACTGAGGAGAGAATGGGCATGCTCCTAGCAGAGTTGACAGCAAAACAATAAGGCAAGTGATAGATGTTCCTCAATAAAAATTAGAAAACAAAGGTAAAGGAAGAGGAAAGAAGAGTAGAACAAAAGAAAAGAACAACATTATACTAAAGAAAAGTCAGCACAACTAAGTTTCAAAAAACCAAATCCTAAACATTTAGAAACCAATGAATTCTTTTAACTCCTTTGTGCATCATCCTTTATGAAGCATGTAGCCTTGGAAGTGTTGAAACATCTAGTAAATCATCTTTAAAGTATAATCACAATTTTCTAGGAAACCTCATTAGCATTCAAGTAGCCACAATTAAAGTAAAAAAAAAATTGAATCTTTAAACATGCATCAATGCGCAACATGAAGCTACTTATGAATGCAAAAAAAACCAAAGAAGGAAATTTTTTCAGCACCCAATCAGCCACAACCAAGAGCAACAAACTTGAAGTCTAGAACATCCACAATGGAACAACATCATAAAACAACTCATGAATGCACTAATCTTTAAAGGAAAAAAAAAAGAGCTGAAAAGGACCTCAATGGTTGGCCTTACCAGCAAAATAAAACCACATAAGCTCACCCAACAAAGTTGGAAACGAAGGAGAAGAGGCCTTGCATGGCAAAGAAAACCCAAAACCAATAAAACCAACGTATAAGATCAAAAAATTGCTTCTTTTTTTAATGTTAATTTTTATTTACAAATAGTTAGTTTGTACTATCTTGTTAATTACAGCTAACAATCCAGGAATGACTGACCTGTCCCAAAACCAGTTGTCAGGGTTGTTGCCAACTTCATTGTTCAGCTTGGTCAAGCTTCAGGGCTTGTCCCTGGATCAAAACTAGCTGTCAGGAAAAGTCAGGAAAAATCCCAAGCCAAATTGCAGGTCAAGAAACTCTTACACTTCTTTGAGTTCTAATAGTCTTATAGGTCAAATTCTTTTATCCATTTCAAGCTTCAAGGCTCTGTCAAGGTTGTTGTCTTCCTACAAACCAAATCACTAATTCACAATCCCCAAATCATAACAAAGAATCAGTTGATTAATCAGATAGCAAAACAAAATTAGTGCCTCTTAGCATCAAGACTGCATTATGGAACTTAACTAACCAGAATTCATCTTGATTTTAGCATCAAGACTACGGCCTTGGAAACTTATAAAGTCACTGGCATATCCTTCTTGCACTCTTCACTGCATGTATCAATTCAACAAAACAAAACACATGAATTACTTAAATTTGTTGTCTGCTTTTCATGCCTGGTGAATGGATTAACACAACATTCTGGCACTTCTTTTTTCTCCTTCCTTTCTTTCCCTCTCCCCGTCATAGAAATAATCTCTCTTTCCATCTCGGTTCGATGGTTTTTTTTTTTTGTTTTGTTTCTAATAAGCGGATATTTTTCCCATGTATTTCCATCCCTTTGTTTATACTTTTAGAAGTTTTTGAGAGAAGGGTTTTTTACTTCTTTTGCATAACCACAGTTGAATTGTATTTACTTTTGATCTTCAGGTAATTAATTTTTTAGTGATAAGTGTATTTTATTCGAAAATATTTCCATTTGCTATTGATAGATGATTTTGAGGCTAGTTTATGGACTATTTGACTCAAGGGGGTGTTTGTAATTTGTGGGTTTCGGCAAGTCACCGAGTAGGTGGCTGATTGGATTGAGGGGTTGCGGGTTTGGATGTATTAGCTTTAATTTTTATGATTTATTTACGAGAGTTGGTGAAAGTCTGAAACAAAGAAGACAATTTACTTGCATGAAAGTCTGAAACAAAGAAGACAAAAGGCATGCTCGGTATAAACAAGATATGTCATAATCCAATTACCGAATTCATAACTGTCACATAGACAATATTTCCTTTCAAGATTTCATACTTATACAAACTCGAACTTACATACAAACTTATCTATTAAATAACTCAATAAGAGTTCAACGCAACAGTAACATCAAAACTAACTTTATAATATAATTAATTGTTTTAATACAAGAGTTAATACAAATTCATAGTTGTGGGGTACTAATTAGACATAAAAGAAAAGGTACAAATTACTACCAAAAAAGCAGATTCTGAAGGTCCAACAAAAATGACTCACTAACAAGCTATAAACCTGAAAAGATAAATAATGAGAGAGTGAGTTCAACAACTCATTGAGTAGATAATGTTCAATATACACACACGAGATGATATAACAATGAGGAATGTATATACAATTATGGTTTTAGGTTCTTATAGGAAGGTTTCTCAAATAAGTCATAACAAGAATATCATAAGGTAAAGCTCATCACAAAATTAAAATGCAATGAGCATGAGGCTCCGTACTATGGGATGATCAGTCCACACAGGTTGGTCACTACTCCGACCAACTAGGGTTCAGATACGATGAGCACAAAGACTAACACTATCCTGTTAGCATGGGTATTCTGACTGGCATACCATAGGTTCATAATCATAATCACTGCTCAACTCGTGACATCAATCAAATGAGGAGCTGTCATTTCAGAAGTCAATTATATATTATCAAGAAGCATGATCCAATTCTTATTAACAACTCAAGTATCTATAATATTTCACATGCATATGGAAAATTATCCACTCACCTGACTAGAAAGCAAACATAACTTGAAAGCAGATACTGAAGGAAATCCTACTGATATCCCACTGGTAGAATATCAGGATTATCTGAATAAAAAGAAGACATATTCAAAAATGAATCGAAAGAGCATACAACCTATTTAATACACTTAACTAAGGGTCTATTCCATAACCCTATATGTTTTTGAACCAAAACTAGTTATTTTTCCCAAAAACCCGAAAATTATATGGTTTTCCCGAAATCTAATTCATAAGAAAATAAATAATAAGACTTGATAATAATTTACTAAATAACCCTCAAATATTAGTCAAACCAATCTAAAAAATCTAATATTACAACTAGGGACCAATCTAGAATTTTATAAATTTTTAGGGGTCAAATTATAATTTAGTCAATTTCAAGGACCAAACTAAAATTGTCATAAATCCATGACTGTACTGGAATTTTTCCCATAATTCATCCTCAATTCTGTCAAGCAACTCTAATTATGCTCCAGGGACCATTCTGGAATTTTGTCAAATTTTTAGGGTCAAATTGTAATTTTTATCAAATAGGAGGACCAAATTGAAAGTGGTATAATTCATAACTATACTGAAATTCTGCCCATAATTCATCTTTTCTTCTATCCAGAATCTCATATTACGCTCTAGGGACCAATCTGTAATTTTTCCAAAGTTTGGGGACTAAACTGAAATTTTCACAAATTGAGGGACCAAACTGAAATTTCATAATTTTCAACTAGGGGTGATCATTTTCGGTTTGGTTTTTATAAAAAAAAGTAACCAAACTAGTTTTTTTTTAAAAAACCAAAACCGGTTCAAACCGATCAGTTTCGATTCGGTTCCGTTATTTTAGAACAAAAACTGGTTTTTTTTTTGTTTTTCTCAGTTTTTTTGGTTTGGCTCGGTTTTTCCGGTTTAGCTTGGTTTTTTCCAGTTTTGCTTAGTTTTTTTTCCTGTTTAGGTTTAGTTCGGTTCAGTTTTTTCGGTTTCATGCTTATAAACCGAAACCAAACCGAACCAGTCAGTTTTTTAAAAATTCTAATCGGTTTCATCGGTTTTTTTTCACGGTTCAGTTTTTCCAGTTATTTTTTTCTGGTTTTCTCGGTTTAATTGGTTTTTTTGTTTTTTTGCTTACCCCTATCTTCAACCTCAAACCCAAAATTTCCACAGAAAATCTACTATTATCTCAAGATTTCTAACTCAAATTCACAATTTAAACAAATCATAACTCAAAATCATCATCTTTACCTATAATCTTCTAAAATCAACTAAATAATTCATTATCCATAACAATCAATCCATAAAATTCAAATCAATTCATCAATCAAACCCAAAATAAAATCTTTAAAACCCTAATATTCAACAAAACAGAATTCTATAGCTAAAGAAAACACATTATACACATCGAAGCATAAATCTTACCCTTTTAACTTATTTTCTCTAACTCCTTTCTCCTTCCTTTATCTTTCTCTTTTTTCTCTTCTTCTTCTTTTCCTTTTCTTCTCTTCTCCCGTTACTCCCCCTTAATTTTCAGATCCCTCTTTCTTTCTTTTTTCTATTTATATTTATCAAGTTTTATTCAATTATCATAGTATCCTTTATTTATTTATACCTGCTTCTAAGCCTCCCAGTAGCTTTTCCTACTCTCATTTATTTATAAACATCACAAGATAATTATATAGTGAAATATACTAAATACCTCAGCTATGATCAGTCTTGGATGAATTCACGTTGATAAAATTTGCCGAAATCCGCTAGCTGTCCTTCAAAAAATATTATATAGTTATTCTGAGAAAAAAAATTTATTTAAAAAAAAAGAGCATCTGAAACTTATAACTTGTAAGCTGTCTAGGCTTTAACTCTAACTGATATAAAAGAATTAAAAGTATACATGATTTATAAACCCTACAGACATTGCCAATGGTGATGACATGTCGTTAGTACCCTATACCTTCATTCCTTGTCGTTTAAGGTTCGTGAAATATTGCTGTTTTTTTGACAAGTTGCAGGCAGTTTCCAGTTCCCTATACGTTCGTGGCGTGGCTTGTACATAGGAAACGTGTCTCCTTGTAGGAGTTTCTCGTACTGTGAGGTGTCCTGCATGCTGCTTTCCTTTCTGAGTTTGCAAACATGTTAAACACCACCACTTCTCAGTTCTTGCATTCATCAGCACTCCATTTGTCTGCAGGTCCTCTAATAGGGAATAGAGTTTCCCCACGGACTCCTCTCCCGTGGTTGAGATTCAGGTTTTGTCTCTCTCTCTCTCTCTCTCTCTCTCTCTTTTTATTTATGGAACTTATTGTTATCAATATAGTACTCACGAGTGGTTTTATGTCACGACTGGAAACAAAGAAGATGAGGGCTAACACAGAAGAAGAGGGATTTAATTCAAATCAAGCATAAACGACAGCGTTGGAAGGAAGCGGCAAAGAATTTACAACATTAGTTAAACGGTTGCGTTTCATGCAGCCCGGATAATTCTAAATAAAATAGTCAAGCCACGTGTAATGGCTAAGGGAAATATAGAATCGAGGGAACAGTCTGGGTTGTGATAAATACCCTAAGGATGTAACAGAAACTTTTACTTTTGATATAACAGAATTCAGTATCCTTTACTAATTTCTCTCCTTCTCAATCGGTGTGTAGGGAAAAACCCCATGCAGAAACGCATGACATGTTCTTCCTCACTCCTTCAAAACTTCTTCTCCCCTCCCATGGTATTTTGATCATCCTCTAGAAAACGAACTTGCAGCATTTTATTTATGGAAAAACTGAAAAATTATGTAGGAAAAAGGTGAAATATTCTTCTTCTATATATATGACGTTCAACGTTTGTACTTGGTACTAAGGCCAGAGTCTGGAGAGAGAGCGGTTGAGGAGAAGCAATTCCCTCAATCTGGCTTCAAATTTCAGCAGTATTGATCATGATGGTGGAAGTAGTAGTGCTTCTGCAGGCAAGAATGGAAGTGAAGGTGGGCGTGGAAGCCAGGTAATTCATTGTAATAGATTCACAATGGCTCGAGCCAGGGCGTGGAAGCCAGGTAATTAATTGTAATAGATTGTCCAAAAATATGTGTTTAATATATAATATGCTAGTACTTTTATTTTTTCTCTCAAAGTTTTACAATAGAGTTAGTAGTTAGAGCAATGAATGTGCTTTCTTTTTTCTCTTGGATTGTAGGTAGTGAACAATGAAAAAGAGCCCTTGTTTGAGATTGATAGAAGAAATGGGATGTAAAAGTCTTCCAGAAGTCAGCATTGAATTTTGTTGCAGTTTCATGGACATCAATTTGATCATAAATATTTTATTTACTTGTTGCATCTCAGAGGAATATGACACTGCTGCGACAAGAGGGCTTCGACACAAGTATCCAGCAAGAGCATTAGGAGAAGGCATTTATCGGATACCAAGGCACAATCCAGGCAAGAGAATGCATGCTCATTTGGTGTACAAGCTAGAATTGCCATCAAAAGACAAGGAAAACGAGCCTCAAGAGTCGCTTAACATCGAACGTGAGGGCTCATTTATAATTCACATAAAGAATCCCGATCAACATGGTGGCAGTTCCCAATTTACAAGGTTTCCAACTCACCTACAAGGCCAATTTGGGCACAAAAAGTTTGTTCGTGCTGACCCACCAGACATGTTGATTTATGAGGGATGTGAGTTGCTGTTGATATCTGCTTCGGATGCCATAGAAGAGGAGTGGGAAACTAATCTGTAGGCAGATTCTAAAGAAACAGAACAGCAGAAGGCCAAAAAAAGAAAAAGAAATTACTGCAGCTAACAAATGAAGCAAGCAATGAAGAATGACAACCTGATAATGAACAGCACATGAGCAAACATAGAACAAAAGTAGGTAAGAGGCCGCTATCGGAATGCAACCGTCCTCAACAACAACAACAACAACAACCCACAATCGAAAGCAACAAAAAGATGGAATATATAAGATAATAAGTATTTCCAAGCCAACTCTTTGAGAAAGGAAGGTAATGTGCAGAAGAAGAATTAGAGCAATTAACTGTAATGTTAAAACTTGTTAGCCTATATTGTGTGACTCGTCATTCTTTGACGATACAGGATACCTGTAAACACATGAGAGGAAAAGGTAGTTGCAAATGTCTGCAGGAATTCTAGCATGCCAGGGAAGAAATCCTTTTGCTGCCATCTAAAGATGGCTTCTCTAGCAGTCCGGATGCCAAGACCACCCTTATAATTTCCCCTGGCATCACCTTTACTAAACATCTAGATCAAAGAAGCAACTTGCTAATTTGTTAATATACCCACAAATCCTCCTAGCCAGCCATGCTCATACTCATAGTATAGAGCGGAATTGATGGCAGCAGCAGTGGGAGTGGAGTGAATTGAAGTATTCCAGGCACCTAATTTACTGTGAGCTGCAAAACGACATGGACAATTGGAGGGTGATGTGGCAATGAAGACTTGAATACACTTTATTTTAAGAAGAAACTCAATTTTGATAGATTGGAAACATTAGAACATAACTGTTTATCTCATCTTGTGTGTTTGGTTTTCATCTACTCATCCTATTCCCCGAGTTTGGTTTTCATCTACTCATCCTATTCCCCGAGTTCCCTACATTACTCTAGGGTCCTTTAACTAATGTTAACAAACATTAAATGACACCCTCCTTCCCTTAAGCAAAGAGCAGATCAGTGAAAAAGGAAACGAAACTAACCTGGATTAAACGACACAGCAGGAACAGTGCATAAAAAGGCAGGAGCACCAAGTTAAGGTCAAAATAAAGTTATGGGCTCACCACTTGTTAGGAAGCTTTCTTGACGTAAGCTTAAAAAAATATAAGAACCAAATCGAAATGAGAAAGGACAGACACAAACCTGGAAGAAAAAACATTGCAGGTAACAGCGGACGCCGGACGAAGTTTCAGCAGACCTAACTAAAGCGCTGAAGCTATCTAGCTTTAGATGAAAGGGTGTCAGTACACCCTTTTTTTCACAAGCTGTGAACTAAAAAAGCAGCAAAATCCTTAAAAGAAAAGCGAAGAAAGTAGTCTGTAGAGACAGATTCTAAAGAAACAGAACAGCAGAAGGCCAAAAAAAGATGGACCCAGGCAAAGTCGATATCGAAACCATTTGAGAAAAACATTTAGCTATACGAAAATGAATGCAGTGAAGGAAAACCATACCTGCTTAAGAACCAGCTGAAGGGTCATATAACCCTGACAAAGGCTATTCGATCGTGCCTAGTCAAAGGCAATCAAACACACACAACATTCCTAAACTCATCATAAAACCACTAATCAAAAATAGGAGGAAGCTCAGACATGCTCTTAAACCTGATCAAAAAGTGCTTCCCAAAAAAGAAAAAGAAAAAAAGAAATCAGCAGGGTCTCTGAAAAGAAATAAAACTACGAATCATAGAGAATAATCGCAAATCACGAACTGGAGCAACATCACGCAACCAAATCCATGGAACATCAGGTGGTTGCCCCAGCAAAAGGTCGTCAAAAGAGCCGAAATCCTGAGAAAGAAAGCAGAAAATAACACCACTGAGCTAAATTCAACTATAAATAAATGAATAAATTCGGGACAATACATGGGAAAAAAACTTTCAAATGAAAATGGGTGAGAAAAAACAATGGAAACCTGGAAGATAATAAAAAACCAACGACGGTAAATTGAATTCCAATAGAGCTACACCACTGTGCAGAAGAGAGAAAGCAGGAATGCAAAACCATGTAAAGAAAAGAGATAGATTAGCATAGCGACTCAAATCAAGCTGAAAATTCATACCTAAACTCTCATCAATCAAAGTTGATGCAAGATGCACTCCCATTGGTGGCTTCAATTGAGAGGGAAGGGCAGGGCGGGAAACCAGGTGAAGAGAGGCAGAGTAAAGGCAGATGCAAAATGAGTTGATGAGTCAAACGCAATAGGCAGCAGGCCCAAGAATAAAAACAATCATGCTCCCAGCCCAAAGCCCAGCAACATCACCCAAACAGATGGATAAAAGGCCAGGCAAGATAAGTTGACCGTGAGGCAAAATGGACTGCTGCTCCAATGATTGAATAGAGACACGTGTCTTGATGCCCAGTAGATTCACCAATCGTTTTATTATTTTTTTTATGTTATAAATATAATTAAAATTAAAAAAACCTAGTTAAGGTTGTTTTTTTTGTTGGAAATGATCCAAGCGTGTTTTTTTTTATTTTTGATGGTTTGTGGCATATATTATACAATACATCGAAAGAGATTATTTTTGTTGTTTTTTTACAATGCACTCTCTCATATAACACTGGTATTGCTTCTTTTTTAAAAATACATTTTTATTTTGATTTTTGAATTTTTATTTTACGTGATTTGGTACCTTTAAACCTAAATTAAATATTAATTATATATTTTTTTTAGAAGTGAAGGTTGAATCGAAAGATAAGGGATTGAAGTGAAAATCTCAAATAACATAGAAGATTGGTTGAAAATTTTGTTAAAAAAAATTATTTTAGTCCTCCATCTTTTTTAGATATATATTAGATGATCAATCATTTGAATTTTAAAGGAATACATTTTAATACCTAACTTTATTTTTTCTATTGTTTTAGTTTTCTCAATAGAGAGTTATCAGATTTCAGCTTGGAGAGAAAAAGTGATTGTTGGGAAAGATTTCAACCACCAAAACAATTTCGACCATCAAAAGGTTTTATATAACGAAGGGGTTATAATTAGGTGTTTGTTTACTTTGAAAACACCAAAAAAAATATATCTAAGCTCGGGAAGATTTTTATTTTGAGTGGATTTTGAGTTTTTGGCAATTTTTTGGTGGTCATGAACTGGTTCAAGGAGGTTTATAAGGTGTTTCCAAGGTATTTTTTTTTGTCAAAAATAGATTGAAAATCAGTTTTTTAGTAAAAATAATAAAGAACCCGATTTTCCAGTTGCCAGCCTGTCACATTAACTAGATTTTGGATTGTATAAATAATGTGTTATCTACTGATACAAACAATACATAATTTTTTTAAAAAAATGTTAGGGCGGATAACACGTTCGGCCCCCTGTTAAATTAAAAAAAAAGGGTTCATAATTAGGTTTGGCCTTATAGACCTGCATGTGAGCCGTTGCTTTATTGGGCAAGACTTAAAGGTGGCTAGCCTGTTTGGAAGTGTGGTTGCAATTGCTTTTCAAAGTGTTCTTCACTCGGAAATGCATCAAAATAATATTTTTTATTTTTTAAAATTATTTTTGACATCAGCACATCAAAATAATTTTAAAATACAAAAAAATATTAATTTAAAGCAAATAAAAAAAATTAAATTTTTTTAAAAGCGTTTTTGAAACACAAAATAAATTGATAACTGATGTTGGTGGTTGTAATTAGTTATCATCCCTGACCTAGTTTACAACAACAATAATAAATATAGAAAGATTAAAAAAAAATAGTATTTAAAAAAAAACAGCCGAAAAGAAAGATAAATAACAAAGAAATAACTTGGTTAATTTTGATTACAAGGAGCTAAATAAAAAGCTGCTGCGAGCCAAATGTTCTCCTGAGTGCAATGGAAGAAGCAAACTTTTCAAACCAATAATAGTGCTTTGGGACAGAAAAAATCGATATTCCTTTCTTGGATTCATTTATCTAGTAATATTGTTAATAATTGAGGGTATAATGGTTATGTCCGGTACCATATTACTATTAGATTTTTTTTCTGAGTTTTTGTTAAGTTTATTTATTTTTTTAATAAATAAAGTCTATGTACTACTGACTACTAACACTACTTTCTTGGATTCATTACACGTATCAAGAGGATATAGGGAGAGGGAGGGACCCTATGCTTTAAAGTTGTCAACACGCTTCGATGGATTTGGACACGCAAGATAAGAAGGAAGGGTCATTTTCTTCACCTTGGTTCGTGGAAGATGCTGCCAGCTGCAATTAATCAAAAGAGGGAGGGATTCCTGTTTTGAATTTGAAACCGTATCTCATCATTTCAAAACACACTTTATTTCGATTATTTGAAAATATATTAATGGTTTTTTAAAAGTATAAATTTATTAAAATATTTTTTTATTTTTTAAAAATTATTTTTAATATTAATACTTCAAAATAATTTGAAAATATAAAAATATAATAATTTCAAATAAAAATAAATAAAAAAATTTCAAATATTTTTAAAATTGATTTTCAAATACAATCACAAACATTTACTTCATCTTCCTGAGTGTGATTGTTGGTTTTAGAGGTTAGTTTTGTGTATGAAATTCATAAAAAAAAAAAATTAAAAAGTTAATTTTTACAGTTAAGTTTTGTCTATAATTAAATTCTACCTCACCTCAACATCAATCACAACTTCTAAAAAAAAAATACACTTTAAATGAATTGTTCAATCCCTTTTTTTAAAAAAAAAAATTTAACATAATATTTTTTTATATTTTCATATTATTTTTATTTTAAATAATTATAAATACTAACAATTTAAAAACAACTTTGATCTATTCTCAAATAACTAGTTTCACACCAAACTTCTCTCTGTCCCGGGCTCAATAAATTTTCTTTATTTTTAGACATCAATATTCATTAATAATTTTTTTTTAATTTAACCAGACATTTATATTCATTAATAGTTTTTTTTCATTGTTATTTAGGCATGGCTGTGAAACTTATGGTAATTGAACATTTAATATTTTTCCATTCTTGGGTAACTTTTTATTTGTAATTTATTTTAATTATTATTAGAGGCTAATAATTGAATGAATGTCTAGTGATTTGTGATAATTTAATCAGGAATGGTTGCATGAGGCTGTAAAGTATAATTTCCACATGAGGGGAGGAGTAAAAATGGTGAAAATCACTAAAGTTAATAATTCAAAAACAAAACCATTTACCTGATCAAAATGAGATTAGTATTTATGAGATTAATTATTAATTAAGAGGTGAGTTTGTGTCAAACTAAATTCAAACAAGTTTGATAATTTTGATGAGAAATCAAATGTAAATCATTGCTTAACATGAAAGAAATGTTTTTCTTTTCTATTCAGGTTTTGTTTATATATTAGAATTAAAAAATATATTATAATATGTGCTTACACCATTTTCTTGTGTAAAAATCTGCTTTAGTTTCACTAATATAAATTGAGAGCCTTGAAGGAGTAGTTGACACCTGACTTCAAGCGACAAATCTGGTCAGCAAAAAAATATAAAATTAATTTATATATTATAAGCAAACAAGATTACGGTTGTTAGGGCTCTTTTTTCTCTTCTTTATTACTTTACCTCTTATTTTTAATTTTAATTTTTACTCTTAAATTAATTAAAATATAAATAATAAACTAATAATAAAAAATAAATATATATATTTTACTTTTCAAATTCTAATATTTATTAATCTGCAAAAAGTTAAACTAAATACAATATGCCGACAGAGGTGTTTGTAGGATTTTATTAGCCATGGCATGACAGATTGACAACGATGGTTCATGGAAGATGCTGCTAATAGCCATCAATCAATTAGTATAGGGAGGAAGGGACCCTCATGCAACTATGGTCTAAAGTTGAATGTATCTCATCATTCCAAAACACACTTCATTTCATCTTTTAATATTTCACACCATACATTTTTTTCTCTTTCTTGTGCTCAAAATGTCTTTTTTGCTACCAAAAGAAACTACTTTTTATTTTTTTTTAATTTATATTTTTTTTATATCAGTTAGTGCTCTATAATTATAAATTTATTTTAATTTTTATATTAAAATAATTAAATTATTATGAAGTTAGTTTTGTTGTTACTGTTGCGTTGAACTCTATTGATTTATTTGAAGGATAAATTTATATGTAAATTTGAGTTTATACAAGAATAGAAGTAGAGAACAACCTCATCTATGTATCATCATGAATAATAATAAAAAAGAACAAGACAGATAATTAGTGTGAAACCTGCTTACTTTCATCACAATTTGTTAACTCTGGTCATATATATATAAAGAAAGAAAGATTAATTGGCGGTAAGATTATAATGACCAGCTAGCTTACTCCAAACATCCAAGAAAATGTAATTAACTGTTTTTTTTTTTAAAAAAATCCTGTCATTATCAAACTCAACAACTTGCTTCATTAAAAAAAGAAAAACAAACAATAAAGAAAGACTTCGGCAGAGAGTAGACACAGAGTAATTTTTTAAAATGAAGGACCCGATGGAGCAATAGGTGGGTGCACACAAGAACAAGACAGATAATTAGTGTGAAACCTAATTGCCAGTTGTGACCACCCAATTAAGACAAAATCATTATGAGGTAGACTATGTTAAGAATATCAGAAATCAGTTTTCTGATACAGGGTGGGGTGCACGGTTATTAATGTCAAATTCAGTAATTATTTTAGTTTTCTAATGATGTTCATGAATATCCATCGTTTAGCCAGACCAAAAAAAAGAAAAAAAAAGAATTGCAGCAGAAAGCAAGGGGGCATCTCGCAGTATCACATGGCAACACACTTCTGTAAACTATTAATATGGTCAGGCACATCAGGGTGCGGTGCTACCTATGTATTAGCACAACACTCGAACAAAAGTCCATCGGCAAAGAAAACCCAGCTAAAAACAGGGGTTAGTTCATGTGATTCTGGAAAACGCAGCCACCTTGAGTGTTTTTCTTTATATGAAATCAAATACAAATATGATATCAAATAAGTTCAAATAAACATGGATCAATAATAATTAATCTGATTATTGACAATTAATGTGTTAGGGGGTGATCACATCGGATGCGCGGATCGCAAGCTCTCTTGTCTGCCATTTGTTTTTGTCCCATTTGAGAAATATAATTGAGGGCCTTGAACAAGTAGTGAATGGATGACTTCATACTGCAATAATACTAAATCACATGACAAATCTCATCACATTGATTGAAAAAGTAGAGTCCTAGAAAGCAACCGGCCGGCCAATAGAATACTTCAACTCAAATATATGTATATATAAAGAAAGACTTGGCAGAAGACTGTACGTAAGATTAGGAAATGCAATTAAATATGTTTTTTTTTTTTTTTTAAATCATGTACTTAACAACTTGCTGCATCAAAAAAGAAAGAAAGAAAGACTTGGAAGAAGACTTATAGATTATTATTTTTTTAAATAACATTAGACAGAGAGTGGGTACGTGTAATTTTGTAATTTTTCTTGTGAGTTCTTGTGTTCTAGAAAGAGTAATTAGGGAAATTCAATATATATAGATTAATAAGCTGCTTCATCTTTGAATCTGTCCTAGGTTTAATGCGAACGTAGGATCGAGGGAGTTGGCTGGCTACATATGCAGCAGACGACGAAAGGTAGCTAAAAATGTAGTGAGAAATTTACGAAAAATGTGAAAGGAAAAATCTTCAAAAAGTTAAACTAAATACATTAGAGCATCTCCGGTGAAAAATAGGATCAATGGTACAAGTGTAATTATGATTATTTTTTAACATGTTTTTTATTTGAAAATGCATCAAAATAATATTTGTATTTTTAAAAAATTATTTTTGATATCAGTATATCAAAATAATCTAAAAACACAAAAAATATATCAATTTGAAGCAAAGAAAAAAAATAAAATTTTCAATTTTTTTCAAAAGCGATTTTAAAAAGCAAAAACAAACAGTGTTTTACGAAACTCAGTTAAAAAAACATGTAAAAACTGCTTTGTAAAAACTTCATTTCAAACTCAATTTTTTAGTGAGTTCTGCGGTACAAAACGCAGTTTAGTTTGTTACCAAATACTTTGCTACGTTTGTTTCACCACAAACACAAAAACAGCTGAAAAACAAACGTGGCCTAAATGAATGTTGAAATCATTTTTTTAAAAAACTAGATATTTTTAATATAATAATTTTTTATGTTTACACATGGTTGTTATTTTAAATAATTATAAATAATAAATACTTTAAAAAACAACATTATCTATTCTCAAATAACCAATTTCACACCATATTTATCTTCATACCGTGCTTAATATTTTTTTATATTTTTAAATAATAATATTTATTAATATATATTTTTTAATTTAACACATCCATATTCATTAATAGTTTCTTTTTCATTAGTGTTTAGGTATGGGTTTTTATTTGGACATTTAATATATTTTTTTATTTTTTTAAATTAAATTATGTGAAAGCTCGTTTAGAATAAATTATTTAATTTAATAGGTATAAAATAACTTAGATTATAGATAAATATAAAAAGTGTTTTTAATAAAAGCTTTATGTATAAAACCATGGTGTTATGTATGATTGATTGATTGATAAGTTAGCTGAAGAAGAACACATGGTTTTCATGGATACAATGAGTTGCTATCATGTTAAATATGTATATATAAAGAAAGACTTGGCAGAAGACTGTAAGATTAGGAAATGCAAATTAAATATGTTTGTTATTTTAAATTATGTTTTTTTAAATATGTTTATTTTTCTAGATTTCTTGCTTTATTTTGGTATTTTAATGTGAGTTTATGAATTAATTACTTAGTTTATTTTCTTTTTGAGATTTTCTAGTTTTAATATGGATAATATATCTTCTAGATTTGAGAGGCAAGGTAATCTTAGTATAAAAACCAACTGTAGAGATATTCCTCTAGGTGGCTGGCTGCATATGCAGACGACGAAAGGTCTAGCAATATCTCTGCTGGTGTTTCTTTTATTAGAGACACCAAATAAGAAAGTGGAGTCTTAGAAAGGTCTTGTTTCATGGCGGAGGTGGAACATTCATGTTTGGCCTTTGTAGTGAGAAATTGACGGAAAATGTAAAAGGAAAAATCTGCAAAATGTTGTGGGTGTTTGCGGTTTAAAAATATTTTTAAATTTTTTTAATTTTTTTAAATTAATATATTTTTAATATTTTAAAATTATTTTGATGTACTAATAGTAAAATAATTTTAAAAAAATAAAAAAATATTATTAATATATTTTTATAAATAATTTATTCTTCATTTATTTCATTTTACTTATTTTTTTATTATTATTATTTTTTATCATTATTTTTTTTATCTTTTTCAGTAAATAAAATAATAATAATAATAATTAAAATGAAATGGTTAAAAATTGAGTTATGACAATATCAATTATCCCTAAAGCAATCAGAGCTGTAACATATTAAATTAATGGCTCAACAAATTTATAAAGCAGAAAAAAAAGCAGAAAATTCCAGATTTTAGAGGGGAAATTCAAAAAGTAAAATCCTAGAAAACAACCTTTCAAAGGATAACAGATTATGTTAATATGGTACCGGATATGATTTAAAATACTTTTTAATATTTTTAAAAATTATTTTAAATATTAATATATTAAAATCATATAAAAATATTAATTTAAAATAAAAAAATAAAAATTTTTTAAAAATATAGTTTCAATCCTAATTTCATACACAACCGAAGTCTCTGTACTGACACTACTTTCTTAGATTCATTGTGCATTTGTGCGTGTCAAGGGATTATAGGGAGAGGGAGGGACCCTCTGCTCAAGTTTATCTACAGGCATAGATGGATGTGTACACACAGGATAAGAAGGTAGGGTCATTTTCTGAAATTTCTTTTTCTACAATGGCTTGGAGGCTAGGAATTAGAGGGGAGAAGATAGAAGAAAAGAGAAGATGAAGATGAGTTATGGCTCAACAAATTTATCAAGCAGAAAAAATATATAGCTTCCATTGCATCGTCAATATTTATAGAAAATTAAAAAAAAAATAGCACAAAATTCCAGATTTTAGAAGGGAAATTCAAAAAGTAAAATCCTAGAAAACAACCGTCCGGATAACAGATTATAGAAACATGGTACGGTACCGGAAATGATTTAAAATATTTTTTTATATTTTTTAAAATTATTTTTAATGTTAATATATTAAAACCATATAAAAATATAATAAAATTTAATTTTAAATAAAAAAATTCGAAAATTTTAAAAATATAGTTTCAATCCTAATTTCATACACAACCGAAGTCTATGTACTGACACTACTTTCTTAGATTCATTG
>Ga0307513_10004609_pt1 | contig 18356 bp, 22 predicted proteins | sample 15_EM_MG_FD_202174 | JGI IMG/M metagenome (GOLD analysis project Ga0307513, IMG submission 202174) | Populus trichocarpa ectomycorrhiza microbial communities from riparian zone in the Pacific Northwest, United States - 15_EM | ecosystem: Host-associated > Plants > Roots > Unclassified | place... | reverse complement strand
GCCATTCACTCTATCAACCACCCTATTTCCCTCCATTGATTAGCCTCCGCTGCCAGCTGCTGTCACGTACTTTTTTCATTCTTTTCTGTTTGTACATCAATAATAACCACGACTATTGAACTAAATCCGAGCCCTGAAAATATCAAAATACCTCTTAACGTCCGTCCCTCGACGCTATACTTACATATGTACGAGAAATTGGAATGCGCCACTCCTTCATACTTTGGAAATGTCGACGCCAATCACCCAAGGCTCTCAGTATACATGTTGAGACCAAGACCCTCGTCTGGTACGTTGTTTTGCATCGTCACGCCAATGTGTTGGATCGTAGATGAAGGGGAGATAGTTTTTCATGATAGTTTTTTTTGAACAGGATGTGGATACGAGCCTGGTGTAGTAACAGTCTGAAAGATGCAGATGCTAAGGACATAGGAACCCTCCGCGATCGCTCAACGTTGTCGCCCTTAGCAAGATAAATCACAGACTAGACGGTCAGCCGAAACTTCTGCCCATATTCTGGCATCAGCTATTCGCCCGCTTCCCAACAGCTGAAATTCACATTGCGGGTGCCAATAGCACACTCGATCGAGTCAAGAAAAGGCATGTCATCTAGTGGCTCTTCCTCGTTCGAATTCAAAGCATTTTGAATGACCTTAACTATGGTATTGGAAAATTAAAGAGCCGTCTGACGATGTTAAACAAGCTTCCTGCATAAATAAATAGAGAGCTGTAATTTCATCCGCAAGAAACGGCGAAATTTCTATGAAGATGTCTAAACTTGGCCTGAGGTTCCCAAATGGTGACCACCAGGTACAGCGAGAGCGGTCGTGGAAGGCGTGTCTATGGGCTTCATAGCAGGGAAGAACAGAACCTCCTTGATGTCTAAGAAAGGGAAAATACGGGTTCGCGTTAATAACAAAACGCTCTCGACATGGGTGTAGTGAATACTTACTGGTTGAATCCGTCAGGAACATGACAAGACGGTCGATGCCCAGACCCCATCCACCGGTTGGGGCGAGACCATGCTCTAGGCTGTGCAAAGGAATATCCAATGAGAAAATAAAGTGAGAAACAGAAGTGCAAAGACACATACGCGTCGATGAACGTTTCGTCGATGCCTTGTGCTTCTTCGTCTCCTTGGTCCTTCTGCCTGGCCTAAAAATAGAATACATCACAACCCGAGGATGAAAGATAAGATAAGACAACGAACCTGCTCCTCAAAACGCAGCCTCTGCTCGAATGGATCATTCAACTCGGTATAGGCGTTGCAAAATTCCTTCCCGCACATAAAGCCCTCAAAACGTTCGCAGAGTCCCGGGCGAGAACGATGCCACTTGGCGAGTGGGGACATTACTTGAGGGTGGCCGACTGCAATAGCAAATTAGTGTTCGTCGATTTCTGAGTTTTGGTTTAAAAAAATTGTACCGATGAACGAAGGTGATACACAAAGGGGTTCAATATACTCTCCGACGAGCTAAGAATGAAACCCGTCAAGCAGTATTCCATAGGATATAATATGCTGGTCCTACCTTGTCGAGCATGCGAGCATTTGTACGAGGCTCACTACAATCGACATTGTGCTACACATAAAATCAGCAAGGGCTGCTCGTCAGGAGAGTTCAAATATTATCCAACCTTTACGCAAAGTCCTCTCAAGAACTTATTTGTCGTCTCCGTGTGTAGTTGGTCGCCAGGAGGGAATGAGACTCCGAGCTTCTCCTCTAGCGTAGTAATCATGTCATAACGCTTCCATGGCCTCTTGAAATCGAGGACGAGTTCCCGGGCGCCTTCTTGGCCCTTGTTTCCATCAGGATGATAGGTGATCGTTGTCTTGCCGCCCGTCAACTTCTTAACCATCCCCTCGAGCATTTCCTCGGTGATGTCCATCAGGTCGGTCATATCGGCATAAGCCATATAGAACTCGCAGATGGTGAACTCGGGGTTGTGCGTCAAGTCAATCCCTTCGTTGCGGAATACGCGACCGATTTCGTAGACACGGTCTAGCCCACCGACGACAAGCTCCTTGAGGTACAGCTCGGGCGCGATGCGAAGGTAAAGATCGAGGTCAAGGTCGTTGTGGTGCGTTACGAATGGCTTCGCAGTAGCACCGCCAGCAAGGAGGGACATCATTGGAGTCTCAACCTCCATGAAGCCGTAACCGTCGAGGAATCGACGTACGTAGTTGATAATCTTGCTACGAGTAATGAACAAATTGCGAGTGGTGTCATTAAGGATTAGGTCAAGGTAACGCTTGCGGTATCGTGTTTCTTGGTCCTTCAACCCAAAGTGACCGGATGGGAGTTGGTGGAGATTGGGTGCGAGGAGCTGCATTGATAGAGGGGTGATACTGAGTTCACCCTTCTTGGTGCGCGACGGCACACCAATTACACCGACAATGTCACCGCGCTTAAAGTGTTCATGGGTGGCAATGAATTCATCGGGTTTTTCTGCATCTCTGGTAATTCTGGTTGAGATTTAAACGCAAAAATGATGAACTATGACTTACTGTTGAGTAGCCATAATTTGAACCTTGGTCCCCTCGCCGTGCAGATCGTAGAACTTAAGCTTAGCTCCGCTGGCTCGGATGTTGTGGATACGGCCAGCAAGACTTTCAGTGACATTGTCGATCTTGGTTCCAGCTGGAATCTTGCCTTCCGGCCCATATTCGTTAACGTAGGACGTCAATGAGCGCGAAACATGGAACTTGTGCGGATATGGGTTGGGATTTTGTGATTGCTTGAGCTCATTAATCTGGCGACACCTAAGCTCGTAGTATTGCTAAATTTTGAATGTAATTAGTCCGACCTGCATATCGAGTCATAAATTTTGCCACGCACATTTGGGTTCAAATCGTCTTCGTTGGGACCAGCGTTGGCGGTCGCTGGTGTAGTTGAAGTTGCTGCCTTTGCAGCTTTCGCCGCCTCCTTTGCGCGCGCCTTCTCACGACGCTTGAGCTCCCTTCATCGAAAACCTCATCGATCAACGCCTGACGCAGCAACGAATGCACAAAAAAGTTACGAACTGCTTGGAGATCATCTCGCCCGTTACCGGGTCTTTTTGGGTGCCTACAGGCGCTGGTTGTTCAGAGGACATTCCGCGATAGTATGCTGGGGTCGAAAGATAGATGTGACTCGGTCTAGTCAGATGAGATAAGGGGAAAAGAAATCTTAGCATCCACTGTCAGTTTTTCAAGGCAATCGATTCGAGTCACGAGAGTTCAGCCCAGAATCAGAAACTTCTCACGGCGCTCATTTCGGTGATACACACAACCATTACAGTTTACTGCAAAATATGCACATCGCGATGCCCAACGGATGCTACTCTTGTTTAAAAGCATCAAATCGACTGGGCGAAGAAACCGCACGTACCATTCTTTTTCTACTATCTACGGGTGTGAAACTATCGGTTGAGGTTGAAATTTGAAACCCGACGGACCTCTAGAGGTTTGCTCTCCTGTTGTCTGGGACTAATCTCCAAATAATAGATATCCTCATTAACCTTGGCGAAACCTGAAAGATTAGACTCGAAATCTGGACGGAAGTTTGTTCCTTAGACGGTTTTCTTTGCACAGGGTCACAGGCCACTGTATCCACGCAACCTGATTAACGCAACGCCGGTTGGCAGAACTAGGAAAAGACAGAACAACTTAACTGGGATCTCTGCACCCGTAACTAGATGACTGTGCTCATTGGCGCCCCTATGTTTTCTGGAGACCTCGACCGGGGATATCTCCCAGCCACCTTCTCCAGGTTCTTGTTGAGCAAATCCATTGCTCTGCTCTTTTCTATTTCTCGTACGGACACCTACCGTTCGCCACCGCTCTAGGACTTCAATTCACGACTGCGAATGTATTCTGACAAAAAATGGCGCGTACACACCTGTCGAAAGGGTCTCATGTCACAATGGCAGTTCATCGGCTCTGAGAAACAACTTCTATCGTTCTAATTCGTTCCTAATCTGACTAACCTCGCCACGAAGGAGGCTAAAACTACTAACCATCTAGTATACAATATCAAACCATTGTTCACATCCCGACGTGGATGTAAGGCAACCACGCCGTGAAATTCGTCCCTCCAAACCTTCCCGTGTGCTTCTCCCTCAAGTTGCGCACCGCGTTATGTAACGCCCTCGCCGCCATCCTGCTATCTGGCGCCTTTCCTTCCTTGAACAAAAATCCGTATACGTCATCTGCAACTGCTACTGCGTCATTATCCCCGATTGACCAAAGAGACGCGATTACGCCGTTATACCCCGCTAATAACATTCCGGCGGCAAGATGGATTGCCTCATCTGGCTGCTCCGCGTCTCCTGTCGCGGTCTGACACGCTGACAGAAAGGCGAAGTCTGCGTTCGGAAGCGGGTTCTTGATGATGTCTTGAAGTCCGAGCATTCGATCGTGTAGGTAAAGGCCGCTATTCGTCGGGTCGTGTACGTCCTGTTCACCGTGGCAGGCAAGATGTACCCATGAGTGGTCTTTCATTCCGTCCATCACTGCTTGATATGTGGCATCTTTGTCCTGTAGAACTTTGAGGTGATTTCCAAATCCTATTGATGCGGTATGCTTTTGGATGATCTCTAGTTCATCTAGCGTTGCAGGCAGCTCACTTTGGCCTGGTGTGTTGGACTGGATGACGGAAAGCATTTTGAATGGTGGTCGTTCCATTTTTCGATAGAATATGTTATGTAGGGCGGTGAGGCTTGGAACATAGGATGAAACCACATAGTCCAAGACTGAAATCCGTGGAGTCTTGGAGTCATTGTCGGCTGCATATATTCCTGCAGCATGCAGAGGCAAAGATGTCAAGGGACCAGTTGGGCACCACCAAATATGTGGCATATCTTCTTGAAACTAAATATACTTGAGTATTCATAAATCCATGATTCAATTAATTCCTACCTCAACTCCAACACCTAAAACATTTAATATGGGTTCAACCACTTTGATATACAATTCTTGAAGAATTTCTCTGAATTCAGCATCAATGGCCTCTCTTTTTGAAGCCTTTCTCTTTCTGAATCTTGTGCTCTCTTCATTATCAGATTTAGCATCAGAGGTTTCTTCATCATTGGAATCTGCACAGCGTTGTAGAGATCTTGAGCTCCTCAAAGCTTTAACCATCTTCTCCTGCAATTCTTTTGCTTGATCAAGGGAAAATTCTTCCAATGGCAGATTAACTGGAGTGGCATAAGCTGTAATAATGACTGCATCACATCTATATCTGCTGACATTGATGACAATGACTGGTCCATCATAAGTGGCAACCCCAAAATCAGAATATTCTTTGGTCTTCATAAGCCCTTCAAACCCAGGAATAGTTCTAGCTTGCTCAAGTAGTTTATTTCTCTCCAAAGCAAGAGCATTTCTAGCAAAATTTGAAGATTTTTCCACTGGAAGAATTGGATCCAAATCCTTGATTTGTTTCTCATTATAACCCACTTCTAGCTCTTGAGATAAACTGGTAATTTTTTCTGCAAGTTCTGGATTTTCTTTCTTTAAATCATCAAATGGAGATCTGATTTGAAGAATTTGATTCCATGCTAGAGTTCTTCCCTGTTCAAGCCAGGCCAGAGCACTGTCAATATCTTTGAAATTTATAGCAATTGCAGCAGCATCACATGCACATTGTCTGGCCCTTTTGAGAACATTGATTTGAGATGCAAGACTTTGTCCTGGCCAAGCTAATTGAGAAAGAAGATCAACCATTGTTGTAACTGCAGCTTGCATCATGGGTCCATCATTGCTCCAGGCTGCAGCAGTTATCCAAGTTTGACTTGTTTCAAACTTTATAAATAAAGGAGCTAAAGACTCAGAAGAAGTAACATTCCTGCATAATTCCATGGCTGTTAATCTGTGTTCTTCATCCTTGACATGTTCATAATATTTCAAATGCATCTCTGCTAAATTGTAATAGGCCTTTGTTTTATCTGATCCATCATCGATACATTCAATAGCCTGCTCAAGTATTGTAATTCCTTTTTCCAGGTCTTGTATGTCAGAGCTAACTTCAAACTTTTGTTTGAGAGCTATTCCATAATTGTTCAAACACACAAATCTTTTCAGAGATTCATGCTCCTTTGTTAAATGCACTGCAAACTCATAATTTTGAAGAGCCAGATTTAGATCTTTCAAGTTCTTTTTAATACTGGTGCTGAACTTTGTGCTAAGTAGATTTCCAAGCTTGGTTCTCAAAGTAGATTGATCTGATTGATGATTACTCAGAGTCAATATTTTTTGTTGTGTTTCAATTGCTTTATTGAGAGTGTTTAAATCTTCTGAATGAATATATGATGCTTGAAGAACACTGACAAAAACTGACAGATAAATGGATTTTGAGGGATGACCATCAGGTGTGTACTTGATGGCTTCAGTTGAATACTGAATAGCTTTATTTAGATCCTCAAAATCACCAAGATGGTTATAATGCAGTAACATAGCATTTGCACATCCATTTAGATTTGATGCTCTTTGAATATCCTGGTTTTGGGTAAGATCCAAAGCTGTTTCATAACATTTGATCATGTTATGAATATCATCAAGCTTTCCAGTTGATTTATACAAAGTTTGGAATGTATTTCCTAAATTTCCTAAAGCAGCAAAAAGTCCAGGCACATTATGAACAACTTCTGTTTTTGTAAAAATTCCAATAGCCTTTTGGATATTCTTGGCTGCATCCATAATGTCTTGAACATCATTAACATGCTCTCCTCTTTCTCTAAGGAGAGTGCCATAATTGTTATACATGCTTGCAATATTTGGATTATCATTTGATAGAGAATTTATTGCATAGCTCTGGTACAAAATTGCTAGATTCAAAAGCTTGATATCTCCAGAATTTGAATACTGTCTTTCTAGACAAGTCGAAAGGTTTGCAAGATATTCTGGCTTTGCTGAAGTTTGAAAATCAACATCTCCTAGTGCTTTGGCCACTGCAACTATTGCTTCATTCAGATCATATATATTTCCTGTTGTCTTGTATTTTTTCAAATACATTGCACAAAGATCATTATGCAAATCAAGATATCTGTCACTAGATTCTGATGTGTCCCTCAAAGTTGCCTTCAATTCATTGATGTCCTGTTCAAACTCTGTTAACTTATTTTGTACATTTTGATGATGTGAGGTCAAGTGTTGGCTTTTTGACCAAGAATTCCATGAGATGTCCAGAGTAGAAGTCGCATGAGCTATCCAGAATTTATTTTCTGTCCTCAAAGATAATTTTTCAAGTTCCAAAAAACCAGACATGAGAGCAGCTTTTGCTCCAGAAAACTGGTTGCTAATTCTATGAAAAATAGCCTTTGGAAAATGGGGAATAATTTTGGCTGTGTAAAATGGCATATTTGCTCCTCTGCAAAGAACAATAGCAATATTGTTTTCCTCTATTCCTGATAGAGCCAGTGCCCTCTGAATCAATGCAAGAATTTTGGTTATGAGCTCTGTCATAATTGACTGCAATAGCTCCCATGAAATAACCAGTTCATATACAAGATCAACTTCAGAAACAGAAAACTTGAGGGTGGTTTCTGAAGAATATAAAAGTGTCATTTTGACACCTTGGCAGAGCTTCAACAAAGTAGCCTGGATATATGGCATGCCTGAAATGTCCTGCTTATATCTAGAAAAAATATCTTGGTTCACAAAATCCACAAGAGCAAGATCAATGTCTCTGGCACCAGCATTTGACTCATAGGCCATAGCTTGAATAACCATATCTCCAGAAACATTAAGAATGACAGTAGCAGTCATAATGGACCAGCTCATATCTAGAACAAAAATATGCTGCTGAGTTATTGCAGTCTTTTTTTCTGCAAGAACAGGATAAAGGGCCTTGTAAAATGCCACAGCAGCAAGGTGCTTAGGCAACAGGCCAACTGATGTGAAACCTGCAAAAGAAGCTGCATTCAAAACAATTTCCTGTTGAACATCTGTAAATTGGATTGGAAAAGTGACCACAGCCTGGAAAGAATTGATAAAGACATTAGAAAAATAGTCAGAAACTGTGTTCAGGATATTGCGGAATAAAAGAGCAAGGATATGGGTCCCAGAGACAAATATCTTGCTTTTGTTTTCTTTAGAAGATAGCTATTATATGTTAGTAAGGTCCAGTAATAGGGTAGGAGCATTTTAACTGACCTCCAAGGAAAATTCCTTGCTGATCTTGTTAACAGCCAACAGAGAGGTAGAGGGACCAAAGAATTTCTTTTCCTTTTCATACTCTCCAGGAAGGAAATCACCAATGTCCTTTCCAATGAAATATTTGAAGAGGTTGAAGTTGAAATCCTTGTATGCAACAACGGAAGTAAAGAGAAAAACTTCTTGGCTACAAATATGATGCTGAGCACAAGCTTTAACACTGAGGATGAACTGTGGCTCACCCTGGACCACCAATATCTATGGAATCTTTGATTTCTCCAGTATGTTCACAACACACAGAAGCTGCAACCTGTTGGAAAGAGGGGGTATCCAGTTCTATGAGCCGAGGGAAGAAATTTAGTGATAGGTTTACGCCACCTTGCAAGATTGAGCCCCGAAGTCGATTCCTACGATGACGGACATGTTAGAGGGTGGTTTGAGGTTATTATTTAAGCTGGACGTGTGTAGAGTCAGTGAGCGTTCGAATCTAAAGAGAAAAAAACCTGTTGAGAACCTTGGAGGAGAGGCGAAACGTTCAGCTTCCTGTGAAGATGATGATGGTTGCCAGAAGACGAGTTGAGCCGCTTTAAACCAATGGACCAATTCCGGATAGACATGCGTGCGCGCGGCCGGTCCGAGAAAGCACCTTGCACCTTGTTCTTAACCTCCATCTTGACATTAAAAGATCTTAAACCCTTCGTATTTCCGAGTCGACCCTGGAAGGAATTACCTTGGTTCTGCAAAATTATTCCCGGCCGGGGCCAACGGTGCCTCCGATGTCGGACGCGATGTGGAACCCGACCTAGGCGGGTCAACCAGCTTTTCGCTGAACCAACGCTGAACGGTCAACATGGGCAAAGTGAAGCGCACTCTGGTTTTACCATACGAATTGGAACGCGAAATTCTCGAGCTCACTGCCAGGGCTTTTCCAGGTTTTGCTGTGACACTCTCCACTTTATGTAAATATGTGCAAAAATGGTGCGTTTTCAAACAAGTTTCCATTTTCTGTGCTCTAACGCAGTTTTTTCTCTAGGATGGAAGCGCTGATTTATGAAACAGTCGTTGTCGAACTTCCTTTTGAGACCAAACGACTCTTCTTGCGTACCTTCCACGAGCGGCCCACAGGTTTCTTCGCGAGCCATGTCAAACGATTATACATACTCAATAGCATGACCTACCAGGAGGCACAGGATCTTCTCTCTGCCTGTACCGGTGTCATCGATGTGACATGTTGGGCCAGCCAAGACCTGTTTAATGACAAGGGAAACCTCGTTGACATTCTTCCAACGAAACGCCTTCAGCGACTTTCTATTAAACTGGATGCATTATGGGCCGCTGGGGCAGTCGACGGGAGATTTTCCGACAAGCTATTCCCAAATTTATCCCATCTCGAAATCGTCAACCCACCGCCGTTTGAGTGCTTGTTTTCCCACTATCTCGACGATTTAGGTGGTCTTTACTCACTCCCATCTCTTACACACCTCGCATTTGGCGACCTTTGGGAAGACGAGCACCTATACCTCATCCCATTCTTCGAGGACATGCTCAAACGCTGCCCGCGACTTCAAATATTGATTCTTGAAACACGCGACATACGCTTTCAGAATGCGATATCCGAGGTCAGAGATGATCCTAGGACAGTGGTTCAGCAATCATTCAGCGGCGACGTTCCGCAGTCGGAATATTGGGAAGAAATTAGGCAGGGAGGACCCGATTTATGGAGCAGAGCGGAGAGTGTAGTATCAATCCGGAGATCTTCGGTGTGTTTCGAATTTTCTAAACGGAAAATATATATACTGATCCTCTCCTTAGGTAGGGAAGGCGATTTCGGCGTAGTGGGGTATTTATGATATCTAGACTCTATTTATTTAGACACGTTCCATCCTTTTCGTTAAATCATCCCGTTTTCCAGATACCCAATCATCCCAGGTCATCGAAAGCATCACACTATCTCGTCCGGGTCCATCTCCTCTTGCACCATCCACAACGTATCCCTTCAAGTGTTTCGGAAGCACCCAAGTCCATCTCATCAAACCTTCCCGCTTGAACCCGAGCTTCTCCGCAGCCGTGACGCTGGCTTCGTTAAACGGATTAGCAGTCCACGCGACGCGTCGAAAGCCCAATCCTCCTTCAGATGGAAGATCAAGTGCATAGCGTAGCGCCAACCCCGCAGCATTGGCTGATACAAATGTTCTTTGGAACTTGGGAAGGATGATCAAAGGCCCGATCTCGAGTGAGAGGTTTTGAACGGAGATGTTGATGAACCCGAGCACGCCAGCGATTTGGCCAGGGATGCGGGGATCGTCGCTAGGTTTTGTTTTATCGATGATAACGAACAAGACAGAGTTGACGCTTTCGCGGATGTAGACCTCGTGGAATGTGAGAAAGTCCTCGAAATTTTGCCATGCTATGGGCAAATATTGTCCGAGGCTTGGATCTTCGTTGTATGCCTCGTAGAACTTCTTTCCGTGGATGGCGGGTATCAGTGGAGTAATTTGGACGCGTTCTGTTTCGAGTACTGAGGGGGTCGGAATAACGCAGTTGACATCGAACGGTTCCTTGAGCGAAATATCGACACTCTTCCAACTTGGTGGCTTGTAGCTGTTAATGAAAGACATGGTTGAAAATCTAGAAGGTGTGGTAAGTTGGTAACTGACTCATATAATTTTTCCAAGGGTCATCATAACCTCGTGATTTACATAATTCTGGCCGTGGAATTGGTCATCGAACTAGAAAATATGATTATTACAATACTGATACTATGACAAACAAGAGGCTCGAAGAGCTAGAAGATACAACCAAAGGAAAGAAAACCAAGATCACCTATATTATAAAAAAGTTAAAACTCTTCCGCACACCGACAATTACAATCGGCAACAGCACAAACACTCCTCGTTCTCCCACTATCTTCACCAAAAAACCATTCCAAGACGTGTTCTGCGTGGCCGCCGTGGCGACAGGTCTGGCATATTACGATTGCATCATTAAAAGTATCTGGAAAATAAGCATATCGTATCAGATACAAAAGATACAGAAAAACGAGGAATGCTGACCCCTATCGTGAGTATACCCAAGATCGACTTCGCGTGCGGCGTCGTGCACAATTGAAAGAGTCATCAAGCACACTGAACACCTCGGCAGCTCGCGACCACAGTTCTGGCAGGAAATAGGCTATTCGCACAACATGAGTCGGCAAACACTACATGAGAAGTCAAAAAAACACGTACCCGACCCATCTGCTGCGGATCAAGCGACGTGGAGGGGTTGCTGACTGGCTTGTTACAGTAATGACACCGAATAAGAATCTGTCTTGGTACCCAATCCTCCGGCACCATATCACCATTTTGCATCGCCCCATGTAATATTTGTCCTCTCTCAATATCCAGGCTGACACGTTGTCGATATAGCTTGAACCCATCCAGTAGATCTCTGTACGCGTTCAACCACCGTTCGGCCCTGCGGTCCTTGAACCTCTGTGGACACACGTAGGAGCTCAATATCGCCGCAGTTTGTACGTCGCCAGTGCGGTCGACATACGCCTGCAAAACTTTCATCCCAGCAGGAGTGAGGCCAGTAACGATGAGCGCATCGATGTCACCATGTGCACATGCGTGGTCGACCGTACGCCGGAGATACGTAGCAAGGGCCCTGTCGTCGAGGAATTGGAAGGCAATGGAGAGTCGCTCGCGGAAGGGTATGACTTCTTCGTCCAGAACATCATTCCAGTCGCCCAATACAAGGTGTGCGAGCATGGCGCGGAAATACGGGTCGTGAAGCCGGATGATAAGCCGTCCATAGTGTTCTCTGAGCTCGACTCCGCGCGCTGAGCTTGAGTTTGAAGTGGAAGGTGCGAGCACAGCGATGGTACCTGACATCATTTGGTGGGTTTCGTCTGTCAAATGTATTAGTTCAGAATGCCGTGACCTAAGTTGGAAGACTGTTACCGTCGCTCCTCATCAGAAGATCAGCAGCCTTGCTGTATTGGCCAGTAAAAACCAACCAACAAGCAGCTTTTGAAAGTTTGCCATCTTTTTCCCAACTACATTCAGAAAAATAAAATCAGCACCAATACCAGTGTCTAACAAGAAACAAACCGTTTGATGGACCGCGCAACCTCTTCCTCCCTCAAACTCCATCCACAAAGCTCCAACGAAATTTGCCTTTCTATCAACTTATCCGTCTTCACGAGCGGCTTCCAACTCGTCCGAATCACGCCCCTCCTCGCGGCCAACGCCGACAGCGCACCAGACCAATCTCCGTGGAAGTCATCCGCGGGCGAATGGCTGCGATGCGAGTGGTGGCCTGTCCCACTGCCACTACTGGATGTATGTGCGTGATGTGGCGCACCAAGAGGTGGGATGTCGAGCAAGAGCGAGCGTTGATGTGCAACGGGGGTATCATCGACGATAGCGAGTGGCTGTGCAGAGGTCGTGTTGGATAGTTTTAGACCCTCCCAAATGCCCAGAACACCTTGATATGAAAAGTCGTATCCGTGTAAGTGGGATATCGGAAGGCAGAGGACGTCTTGTGCGTCTAGGAAAATTTGTGTAATTGAAAGAGTAATGGAAGACATAGGACAGCTTACGATGAAGCCAAGACCATAGCTCCGACAGACTTTGTATGGTGCCATCTGATAGTTCGTGATCCTCATGGGTTACGGCGGCATTGCGGTGCGGCTTCAAAGAAATTAACAACCCAAGAAATGGTTTTTAAAAAATCAGAGAACAGAAAGATCACAGAAAAAAAAACTTACCTGAGTCAATCCATACGCAGCCTTCGCCCTTCGTCTAATAACCATTGAAATATCATTTTGCACAATATGCATCAGTCCCTGTTTCCTCGCCTCCCTTGTCCTCGACAGCACCCTCTGCCCAACCTTCCTTTCCGCACCCACTGGTGGTGCTGTCCGCCTAAAGCCACTCTTCGCTATTGGCTCCTCGTCAGCGGGGAGAGTATCCGTCCGTGACAAAGACCTCCTGCGCCCCAGCGCAGTCGACTCACGGCGCTCTGTGCTGCGATATTTCCGTACCGATGTTGGACTGTACGTGCGTGGCTTCCCGGGCCGGGTCGCGGACAAACCCGTAGGCTTGGCTCTTGGACTCGAGAGGGCTGGAAAATTGTCGTCATCGCCCCTCCCAAAGAATGGCGCGATTGCGCTGGGAACGGATGGGAGGATGTGTGTTCCACTGGTACCAACACCAGGACCACCACGTTGGGTCGATGACTTGCCAGAGCTCCGCCCACGCACTCTCGACAGATCTTTTGTCGCGGGTCCTGTGTGTGGCCCAGAACGAGACCTTGATGGCTCGATGTCTGCACTCCGGCCTTGTAGGGATCCTTGGGTCTGTGGATGGGGGTTGAAATCCGAACTGAACCCGTCGTCTTCTTCTGGGTCCTGGTATCCTTCGAGGACCTTCATTCCGAATCCAGCGCCCAGCGCTAGAGCGCCTTGTGAGCTCCAAGTGATTTGTTTGGGCGTGTCGTGGACGGCGTATAATTCAAGGTCTCCATCCTTGTTGACAACCATGACGTTGGACGTTAGTGAGCGCTGCGATGACTCTGAGTTGGGAACGAGAGCAAAAGAGGCTAGAGACCGAGGAAAATATTTCGCTAGAAAAATAGGCATTAGCAACGAATAACGATTGATCATGCTTCGAAGGAAAAAGGACCTACTTCTGCGGGTATCCGCGAGTACGAAGGAAGGTTGGGAAGGAGGTAACTCTAAAGAGTTCGACAGACTGTCCCTCGGTGATGGCTGCGACTGGCCACTCGCTGTTGGCCAAGGCAAGTTCGCCGCCCATGACCTCCTCGTGGCGCGATTCGATTCCCTCGAACTCCTCGTTTCTCCATCCGACGACCCACCACCCCTAACGCTGGGATCCGGAATATACATTCTCGACTCCGTCAAATCCCAAAACCGGACGTACGTTGAGTCTCTCTCCAACGTCGCCAAACATCCCCTCCTCGTACTCGAAAACTCAATATTGGCGTATGTCGATCCCGGTTTGATCCTCGCACCGTCCGCTATAGCGTCTCGTTCGGAAAACATGAGCAAAGGTTGATTAAGCCGGCGCGCATCCCAGATTGTGATAGCGGCATCCCCAACACAGGCTATTCTGTGAGGATCAAACGGATCTGTGGCTATTCCTTGCACCTTTGATGCAACGTTAAAAGGGGCGATTGCAGGCGAGCGAAGGTCGAAGAGACGGAGCCATCTATGGGATATTCCTGCTAGGAGGAGGTGCGTAGATGCTGGTAGGAAAGCAAGGGAAGATACAACTTCCGTCGGTGCATGTTGTTGGAGAATCCGCTGGTCTACTCTCGCCTGGTTCTCCAGTCGAGGAATTTGTGGATGCGGACGGGGTCGGAGAGGGGCTGCAATGGTGGTGGGAGGAGGAGGAGTCGCATCATGGAGCCAATTCAGTGGCAGAGAAAGTGTGGGTACAAAGGAGCTGATGTCCCAGATGACGAGGCTGGAGTCGCCTCGAACTTTATCGAGTCCTACGGCGAGATAATTGGGGTCTGCAGTGCTGAATGCCAGGGCATTGCATGAGCGGGAGTTGCGTACTGGCAGGGTGATAGAGGGCCCGCTGGAGAGGGCGTTCTTCCGCTGTGCTTGTTTACTAGCTTCGAGACGGATGAGATCCACTTTCCCAGTGCTGAGGCCGACAGCGATAAGGTCGTCGAAAGCTGGGTCTGGAGACCAGGAAAAGCACTAAGAGTCAAAATGGTTAATTATATATATATATAACATGGGCTTTCGAGGAACGCAAGCCATTTCTCAAACAAAGCCCAAGCCCCGAAAGAAAACTTACCTTCATAAAATGCAAGTCATGCTGAGATGTTACATGTCGTATCTCCGGATATTCAGGTGCCCATTCATACAGGGTGATCTGTGAGTTTCCGCCCACCACGAACTTGTTATCATGTCGAGGATGCCAGAGAAGTCGTTTTTCCAGCTGCACCATGTTGTCTTATTTGACTGAAACAGAGAGATAATATAATGGTGGGAAATGTGAATCAATGCTGCCAATTCATTGGAAAACCTAGAGAAGGACAGAAATGAGTGCACGAGGCGATAGCTAGATTTGCACAAGGCTTACAGCTTTAGAAAAAAATCTACTCCGTAAAAATCTTCTCCACTGCAGCCAGGAGTATACGCCGGGGGTGATATCCCTTCCGAAAAGGGGGCAACACCGTTCCAATGGTCAGTCGAAGTGGTGGAAATCTGGAAGAACAAGCTGAGAAAGCTTCCGCGTGACCGCGACAACATATGCGGCCCGAATGGTGCCGATCGTGGACGACGGGAGTGATCATCTAGGATCATCTTCGTTGTGGCCTCTGCTACTTATTATCTTCACCTAAAGCTCTACAATAAACCCAGCCGCCACAACGCTGTTGAGGACTACGGTGGTAGCATTGAGGTGAATAACAAATTACGACTATCTCTTGGTCTCAAGCCTCAAGTTGTGGACGATCACGATGATGCTGGCACAAGATTCAAGAAACGACTCCGATAAACTTGCAGAGGATAACTATGCAAAAAAACGCTCGGAAGAGGCTAAAATGCGCGAGGAGAAGTGATTAATAAAATGCCCATGTACTTATGTCTATCTTTGTAGAAGGATTTCAAACTGCATAGCGAAGTAAGTTGATAACCCAGCTCTATTTCGAAAATGACTTACCTGTCCCCTTTGTTCGCCCAGGGTAAGGAATCGAAGCACTTAATTCAAAGCTCAAAGGAAGTACTCTTGGAGACGGCGACGAGCCTGAGAACTCGCCAGTGGGTCAAGAATTCGAAGCAGCGTGAACAAGAGGCTGTCAAGAGCTCGGGAAGGGACGACAGGAAAGGTTTAACAACTCCATTCGAGACGAACACACCGAAAGTCAGCGATTTTATTTTTTGACTAAGGAAAAGGAGTTATTAACGATATGCGTGTAGGAGATCTCATCAACCTCAAGGCCACGGTTTTGGAGACATGGACGCGGGGGGCCCAGGATTCTCACACTCGAGGATAGCCAAATTCTCAATGACGAAGGTAAGGATATACTTATGACCCACTTTATTCTTCGTTGTCTAATGAAAAATAAGAGGATCATCTGCAGACTAGCCATTGCCACTCATTGGCAATTTTCTTCAGCTTCTTCTCCGCCTTTGCCTTCCCACTCCCTTTCCCGTGAAACGTGTGCAAAAATGCCTTGAATGCCTCCTTGCGCGTCATCGCCCGGCTCAAATTCATCGTACTCTGGAATAGCTTGTAGTCCTTGAACACACCCCATTGGTCCTTTTGTTCTCGCATACGATTTTCGTACTCTCGGGTAGCTTGATCCATACTCTGCTGGTTTCCAAAGCGCTTCTTTACCTCGCGCCGCGCAAGGTTCACGCGTTGATCGGCAAGGCACAGATCGTGCTGAAGTTGCTTCCGTTCAATCTCGACCTGGTCGGCACTGGGGTGGGCAGCGCGCCCTGCTGGTAGTGGTGGGGTATGCTGAGGGTAGAGGCCATACTGGATCCATGCCGCAGCTGCTGAAAGAAGGTGCGATTTCCATGGTATCATCGTGTCCAGCTCCGCTTCGGAGAGCCGTGTACTGTAGATTTGAAAGGTCGAGATGGCGGAGTGGACTAGGAAAAGCATGGAGCTAAGTGAGCGAATGTCGGTGGAGGGAGACCACTTACGCGGCGCTGTATCATGGGTATCGTGAGAGTTCCCCAATATTCGCCTCCATCGAGCGTAGAAGGTCCGTCGGACTTCATTTTCACCGTCGGATCAGATTCCTCACCAGCTTTGAACTGTCTTCATCTTCATCCATTTCGACCACGATTTCGCCGACCACGATTTCTTCAGCGGGTGTTCCTGCGGGTATCATCGAAATATCGTGTGGCCGCCGCTTGACGGGCGGCGAAGCAGCCATTGCATGGAATTCCACTGCAGTGGGGTTACACTGGATCGATGTGATGAATTCGGACGTGGCGTCAAAGATTAGGGCCTCGGATGTTTCTTCACCTTTATCCTGCGCTGTTTTGGCTTCATCCAGTATGCGTTCAGCGGCCACTTTCTTTGCAATCTGTTCGGTTCTTCGTCGCTTTAGAGGCATAATGGGTGGATGATCTATTTTCATGGTGCCGATGTTACCTTCGCTTCTACGCGTATGCGTCGTGATGGTCGTTTCTTCTGGGTCTGAAATGAAAAATTAGTTAGCTGGAAAATAACAACGGAGTGGGTGTACTGCACCGTAATCTTCTTGAATTCAAAGTCTCCTTCTTGAACACAGTCAACAAGAGCGAGATTCTCTGCAAAACTATCCTCAATACGGGTCTGTTGTAGTGAAAGGAGGGCACTTACTGCCATAGTCCATCAACAGAGGCAACTTGTTCGGGGCGATACCACTCTCGAGATTCGGGCGGGCAGCTTCTCTCACCCACCACCCGGGCGAAATCCAGTCCCTTGAACATATTTATCTAGGACGGCTCGTGCAGTTCCGGGTGCAAGAAACTCTTCGTCGTCGTATCCTGTATACACGCCTGACTATACACTCCTGACTTTGCCTTGGGATTGTGTCTCTTTTTCATCTGTTGATTTTCGACCATTTCGATGTTGGAGATACTTAGTTGGGCATGAATTCGGCATTCTAGTGGCTGCAGGAGAAAGCTGGGCAGGGGCATTTCGCGTTTTCTACTGGAAGGTGACGGTTTTCCTTTTCCTTTGATAAAACAGACTATGTAACATGTCCATGTCAAGCTGTGAATAACTCGTATTTTTCGTTGACTAAGTACGATCCAACGCGATAAGATAAGATGTGCGCCAAGACGAAATTTCCACGGTTGAAAACCATCTACCCATGTCGTATCAACTCCAACCACAACAACGACCTTATGTTCTCGAGCAATACCCTGATTAGTGGAGGAACGTTTACACAAGTTCGAGTTGACCGTAGCTTTCATGTGCATCGGACTGCGATAGGTACGAGTAGCATCGAAGAAAGGCAATATCTAATAAGTATTCAGGAGGTTTCGAACAGCTCCAGCAAACCGTCGCGCATGCCGCATTCCACAACTCTGGGGAGAGGTTCGACCCCCCAACGTGCCATCCCAACACCCGAACCGCAGTCACCGACAAAATCATGCATTGGATCCTTGGGCTGGGAGCGGACGATCAAAACGCAGTTATTCTCTGGTTCTATGGCCCCGCCGGAGCAGGGAAGTCCGCCATCGCCCAAAAAATTG
>Ga0307513_10004607_pt1 | contig 18358 bp, 15 predicted proteins | sample 15_EM_MG_FD_202174 | JGI IMG/M metagenome (GOLD analysis project Ga0307513, IMG submission 202174) | Populus trichocarpa ectomycorrhiza microbial communities from riparian zone in the Pacific Northwest, United States - 15_EM | ecosystem: Host-associated > Plants > Roots > Unclassified | place... | reverse complement strand
GCCAACTGCACTTCTCGATCGGCTACTCCGAACCCGCAGCGGGAACGGACCTCGCCTCCCTGCAGACCCGTGCGGTCCGGGACGGCGACGAGTACGTCATCAACGGTCAGAAGATGTGGACCAGCCTGATCCAATACGCCGACTACGTCTGGCTGGCCTGCCGGACCGACCCGGCGGCGGCCAAGCACCGCGGCCTGTCCATCCTGGTCGTCCCCACGGACGCGCCCGGTTTCTCCTGGACACCGGTCCACACCATGGCCGGGCCGACCACCAGCGCCACCTACTACCGGGATGTCCGGGTGCCGCGCACGGCTCTGATCGGCCCGGAGAACGGCGGCTGGCCGCTGATCACGAATCAGCTGAACCACGAGCGGGTCGCGCTGACCCCGGCCGGACCGCTGCGCTCGGTGCTGCGCGAGGTGCAGCAATGGGCCCGGACGACCCGGGGGCCGGACGGCCGCCGGGTGATCGACGCCGAGTGGGTGCAACTGAACCTGGCCCGCGTCCATGCCAAAGCCGAGGTGCTGTGGCTGATGAACGCGAAGATCGCGGGCTCCGCCGGGCAAGGCGTCAGCCCTGCGGAAGCCTCCGCCACCAAGGTGTTCGGTACCGAACTGGCCACCGAGGCCTGCCGGTTGCTGATGGAGATCCTCGGACCGGTGGCCTGCGTTCAGGACGACTCCCCCGGTGCCGCACTGCACGGCCGGGTGGAACGGATGCATCGGTCCTCGCTGATCCTCACCTTCGGCGGCGGCACCAACGAGATCCAGCGCGACATCATCGCCACCGTCGGCCTAGGCCTACCTGCCGGGAAGAGATGACCATGGACTTCACCCCGACTCAGGCACAGCTCGCGCTCGGCACGCTGACCCGGCAGATCGTGACCGATCGGGTCGGCACCGAGCAGCTGCGCCGGCTGGACCGGCAGCTGGTGAACGGCGGCGACCGGTTCGACCCGCAGCTCTGGGACCTGCTGGCCGAGACCGGCGTGCTCAGCGCGGCGCTGCCAGGAGATGCCGGTGGCGACGGCCACGGCCTGCTCGAGCAGTGCAGCGTGCTGATCGAGCTGGGCCGGGCGCTGGCTCCGGTGCCGTACCTCCCGACGATAGCGATGGCCGGTTCGGTGCTGGCCCGGTTCGGTACGGCGCAACAGCAGACCGACTGGCTCAAGCCCGCACTGGCCGGCCGGACCGTGCTTGCCGTAGCGCTCAGCGAGCCGAACGGAACCGACCCGTTGACGCCGTCCAGCCAAGCGGAACCGACTCCGACCGGCTGGACCCTGACCGGAACCAAGACAACGGTTCTGGCCGGACCGCTGGCCCACGTCATCCTGGTGTCCGCCACCACCCCGGACGGGCCGGGGCTGTTCGCCGTCACCCCGGACGACGCCGGGGTGCGGATCAGCCGACAACGGATGAGTGACCACGACGACGCGGGCCGGCTGGAGCTCGACGGTGTTGAGCTACCGGCCGATCGCCTGGTCGGGCCGGCGCATCCGACGGACGCGAGCATTGACGGCGGACCGGTCGCCTGGGCGCTGCTACGCGGCACCGTTGCGCTCTGCGCCCAACAGCTCGGAGTGCTCGAGCGCGCCCTCGAATTGACCGCGGAGTACGCCGGCACCCGGACCCAGTTCGACCGCCCGATCGGCACTTTCCAGGCCGTCGGCCAACGGCTCGCCGACGCTTACATCCAGGTCCAGGCGCTCCGGCTGGCCCTGTGGAACGCCGCTTGGACCTTGGACGCCGGGACCCCCGACGAGCAGGCTGTCGTGACCGCCGTCGCCACGGCCAAGTTCTGGGCCGCCGAGGCCGGACACTACGTCTCGCACACCTGCGTCCACGTCCACGGCGGCGCCGGCATCGACGTCGAACAGCCCATCCACCGCTACTTCCTCGCCGCCAAGCGGGCCGAGTTCGAGCTGGGCAGCGCGACCGCGCACCTGCTCACCCTCGGCGCCGCCCTCGCCCGCTGACCGCGCTATTGCCGAGGCGCTCTTAGAGCAGTTTGCCGAGGTTGGCGATGGTCTCGTCGGCTTCGCGCACCAGGTCGGCCATGATCTCGGCCACCGGTCGGACCGCGTTCATCCGGCCCACCACCTGACCCACCGGCATGGCGACCACCTGCGGGTCATCGGCCGCGGCGATCCGCCGATGCGCCTCGCCCACCAGGAGGTTCTGCAGCGGCATCGGCAGCGGCTCGGGTGCGCCCTGCGCCGCCCACGCCTGGGTCCAGCGGCTCTTCACCAGCCGCGCCATCTTGCCCGAGTAGATCCGGGACCTGACCGTGTCTGCGGACGTCGCGCCGAGCAGCGCCCGCCGGACCGCGGTCTGCCCCTGCCCGCCGAGGGTGTACTCCTCGGCGACCAACCAGACCGAGCCCATCCAGACCCCGGACGCACCCAGCGCCAGGGCCGCCACCGCCTGCCGACCACAGCCGATTCCGCCGGCGCCGAGGACCGGAACCTGGCCTCCGACGGCGTCCACGACCTCGGGCAACAGGACCATGCTGGCGATCTCGCCGGTGTGACCGCCGGCTTCGTAGCCTTGAGCAACAACGATGTCGACGCCGTCGGCCACCTGGCGACGGGCATGATCCACCCGACCGGCCAGCGCAGCCACCTGGATTCCCTGGGCATGGGCCCGATCGATCACGTCCTTCGGCGGCGAGCCGAGCGCGTTCGCGATCAGCGCCGGCCGGTGCGCCAGGGCGATCTCCACGTGCGCCCGGGCGACCGAGTGCAGCCATCCGAGCACACCGTCGCCGTCCCCATCACCTGCTGCCCCGTTCGCCAACGGCGGGACCCCCAGCGAGGTCAGGGTCTGATCCACAAAGTCCCGGTGGCCCTGCGGAACCAGCCCGGCGAGGTCCCTGACCGATCCCTCGGTCGGGGCGGTGGACGGCATCACAACGTCGACGCCGTACGGCTTTCCGTCGGTGTTCTGCTCCATCCAATCCAGGACGTCGGACAGCTCGGCTGGGTCGTTGAATCGCACACAACCCAGTACCCCCAGGCCACCGGCGCGGCTGATCGCGGCTGCCACATGCTCGGACGGGGTGAAGCCGACGATCGGATATTCGATGCCGAGTTTCTCGCAGAGGCCGGTGCGCATGCGTTCTCGTGTCCTACTTTCCGGAATCCGAATGATCTGATGACCGCCCGGCCGTCACGTTCAGCTGCACCGTCGGCGGGTGCTGCTCGGCGTACCGCCGGGCAGAGGGATAGTCCGGCTTGCCGGTCGCGAGCCGCTCGACCTGGTCGACATACCAATAGCTGCGGGGCATCTTGTAGCCGGCCAGGACCTCGCGGCCGCACCGATCGAGAGCGGCATGATCCGGCTCGTGCCCGGCACGCCACTGCACGGACGCGGCCACCCGGGTGCCGAGCAGCTCGTCCGGAACGCCGAATACCAGGACGTCGAACACGCCCGGATGCGATTTCAGCGCGCCCTCGACCTCTTCGGGGTACACCTTCTCGCCACCGGTGTTGATGCAGGTGTCACCGCGGCCGAGCAGGGTGATCGCGCCGTCCTCCTCCAGCAGCGCGGAGTCGCCGGGGACGACGTACCGGCGTCCTTCCACCTCGACGAACAGCGCCGCGGACCGCTCTTCGTCCTTGTAGTAGCCGAGCGGGACGTTCCCGCCGCGAGCGATCCGGCCGACCTCACCGGTGCCCGGTTGCATTCGTTGGCCGTTCGCGTCGATCACGATCGCATCCTGATGCGGCTTGACCCGGGGGCCGCGGCTTTCCATACCGTCCTTGGTCACGATTCCCAGTCCGCTGAACCCGGACTCGGACGAGCCGATCGCCTCGGTCAACAGAATGTTCGGGAAGGTGTCGAGGTACTGCTGCTTGACGGTCGCGGAGAACAACGCTGCGGTGCTGGACACGGCGAAGATCGAGGACGCGTCGTACGAACCCGCGTGGTACACCTCGATCAGCGGGCGGGCCATCGCGTCGCCCACGATGGCCATCACGTTGACCTTCTCCTGCTCGACCACGCGCCAGATCTCGTGCGCGTCGAAGCGGGGCATCAGCACCACCGTGCTGGCGCTGAACAGGGCGCCGTACATCGCCCACTGCGCCTGCCCGTGCGCCAGCGGCGCGGCGCACAGCCGGACCATGGGGAACTGCGCGCCGGCCTGGGATTGCTGAAACTCGTCGGCGAGCGGTTCGCCGGTCATGAAGTCGACCCCGCCGCCGAGCGCCCGCCAGACGTCCTCGTGCCGCCACATCACACCCTTGGGTCGACCGGTGGTGCCGCCGGTGTAGAGCAGGTAGAGGTCACCGGGATCACGCGGCCCGAAGTCGCGCTCCGGCGATTCGGCGGCCAGCGCGGATTCGTACTGCACGGCACCATCAGCAGCATCTACACCGACTTGATCAACACCGACTTGATCAACACCGTCGCTGCCGTCGTCCACGACGATGAGGTGTCGCAGCAGCGGCAGATCCGCCAGCACCGCTGCGACTTTCGCCGAATCAGCTCGCTGATATACCAGGGCGGCTACATCGGCGTTGTGCAACAGATACCGCAGCTCGTTCTCGGTGTACCGATGATTCACATTGACCGCCACCGCCCGGAGCTTGGTCACGGCCAGCATGGTCTCGACCGTCTCCATCGTGTTGGTCAAGAAGATGCCGACATGCGTCCCCTCGCCGACACCGTGTTTGGCCAAGTGATGGGCCAAACGGTTGGCCCGTGCCTCCAGCTCGGCATACGTCGAGCGGCGTGTTCCGCAGATCACCGCCATCCGGTCCGGCACAGCATCGACGGAGTGTTCAACGAGATCTGCGACGGTCAGCGCCATGGCCATAAACTAGAACATGTTATTGTTCTCCACAATCCTCTGCGGCCCTCGGCTCTGACCGACGGCCCTGACTGACGGCCCTGACTGACGGCCCTTTCGATCGTCTGGAGCACGGATGACCTCCACTGAACCGCCGCCGTCCGAACCACCGCTTTCTGAACCACCGCTTTCTGAACCACACTGCCTGGTGGAACAACGCGGGCACGTCCTGATTGTGACGATGAACCGCCCGGCAGCCAAGAACGCGCTGAGCGGGCCGATGATGGCGATCATGCGCGAGGCGTGGGATCGGGTGGACGCCGATCCGGAGATCCGGGTCTGCGTGCTGACCGGTGCGGGCGGAGCCTTCTGTGCCGGGGCCGACCTCAAGTCGATGGTGGCGGCGCCTCCGGGCGAATCCTTCGCCGGCGGTGTGGACGTGACTCGCATCGATGCACTGCTCAAGGGGCGGCGGCTGATCAAGCCACTGATCGCAGCGGTAGAAGGCGCAGCGATCGCGGGTGGCACCGAGATCCTGCAGGCCACGGACATCCGAGTGGCGGCCGAGAGCGCCCGGTTCGGCGTGGCCGAGGCTCGGTGGGGGTTGTTTCCGCTCGGTGGGTCCGCGGTCCGGCTGACCCGTCAGCTGCCCTACACGCTGGCGGCGGACCTGCTCCTCACCGGCCGCCACATCACCGCGGCCGAGGCGCTGAGCATGGGCCTGATCGGGTACGTGGTGCCCGACGGCACGGCCTTGACCAAGGCTCTTGAGATTGCTGATCTGATAGCTGCGAACGGCCCGCTCGCCGTGCAGGCCGTCCTCCGGACCATCCGGGAAACCGAAGGAATGCCGGAGAATGACGCCTTCACCCTGGAAGCCAAGTTGGGCGTGGCCGTGTTCGCCAGCGAGGACGCCAAGGAGGGGCCCCGGGCGTTCGCCGCCAAGCGCCGTCCCGAGTTCCGCGGCCGCTGATTTCCAGAAACGCCCGCTCGGCTCCGCGCTTACTGAGTCAGGGCGTCACTTGTGCATGTCAGACCGCGCGTTCGGCGGCCTGCCAGTAGGGGTCGCGCAGCCGGCGCTTGTAGAGCTTGCCGTTGGGATCGCGCGGCAGTTCCTCGGTGAAGTCGATCGTGCGCGGCACCTTGAATCCGGCAAGCCGGCGCCGGGCGAACTCGATCAGCTCGGCCGCCAGCTCCTCCCCCGGCTGCACGCCTTCGGCCGGCTGGACAACCGCCTTGATCTCTTCACCCCACTCCGGGTGCGGGATTCCGAAGACGGCGACATCCGCGACGGCCGGGTGACTGGCCAGCTCGCCCTCGATCTCGGCCGGATAGACGTTGACCCCACCGGTGATGATCAGGTCGCTCTTGCGGTCGCACAGGTACAGGTAGCCCTCGTCGTCCAGGTACCCGACATCCCCCAGGGTGAACAGATCGCCCACCCGCGCCGCCTGGGTCTTCTCCTTGTCGCCGTGGTACTCGAAGGTGGAGGTTCCCATCCGCAGATAGACCAGCCCGGGCGTCTGCACCGGTAGGTCGTGCCCGTCATCGTCCAGAATCCGTACCACCGACCCGGGCCAGGCCTTGCCCACCGATCCGGGACGCTCCAGCCATTCGGTTGCGGTGATCGTCGTCCCGCCGCCCTCGGTCGCGGCGTAGTACTCGGTGACCACCGGCCCCCACCACTTCAGCATCTGCCGCTTGACCTCCGCCGGGCAGGGCGCGGCACCGTGAATCATGTTCCGCAGGGACGACAGGTCGTAGCGATCCCGCACGTCCTCGGGAATCGTCAGCAGGCGACTGAACTGCGTCGGCACCATGTGGCTGTAGGTGACCCGGTGCCGGTCGATCAGCCGCAACATCTCCTCGGCGTCGAAGCGATCCATCAGCACGGTCGGGTGGCCGTGCTGGATCGACAGCGTCGCGACATTCAATACGGCCGTGTGATAGAGCGGTGAGCAGCACAGATGCACGTGTCCGTCGAACGGGTCCAGGCCGAAGATTCCGAAGAACCACCGCCCGGCGGCCGGCATCTCGTCCGGATCCGCGCCGGTCAGCGCGCGTCGGACACCCTTCGGCCGTCCGGTGGTTCCGGAGGTGTAGACCATCGGTGCGCCCAGGGTGCGGTCGTCGGGCCGGCCGGCCGGTTCGTCGGCGCCGAGCTCGGCCAGCGGCCGGAACCCGGACACCTCGCCAACGGCGAACGTGGCGGGCGCTGTTCCGTTTTCTGTTCCCGTTTCTGTTCCCGTTTCTGCTGCCGCTGCCGCCCGCACGGTCTCGACCGCCTCAACCGCCACGGCGTCGAAGCGCTGGTGGGCGACGAAGACCTTCGCCTCCGAGTCCGCCAGCAGGTAGGCGACCTCGGCGCCGACCAGGTGCCAGTTCACCGGTACCACGTACAGCCCGATCTGGGTCGCGGCGAAGTACACCGAGATCAGGTCGACGCCGTTCGGCAGCATCACCGCGAGGGTGTCCCCTGCGCGCAGTCCGAGACTGTGCAGGCCGCGGGCGTACCGATCGGCACGGGCGGCAAGCTCGGCATAGTTCAGGCTCTCGCCGTCCGGCCCGACGACCGCGGTCAAGGTCGGTTGTTCGCGCGCGATGTTCCACAATCCCGGGCTGTTCATTCGCTCAAGGTAGAACGTGTTACAGCTCCGAGACAAGGGGTGGGCCACCGGCCAGGGTGTCGGCCAGGGCATGCACCTGGGCGACGTCACGGCAGTGCACCAGCAGCATCGAGACTCCGGCCGCCTCGCGGCGCGCCACCTCGGCACGGACCCGCTCGGCGTTCCCCACGATCGCGGTCTCGTCCACCAGCTCGTCCGGAACCGCGTCGGCGGCATCGGCAAACCGGCCCTGGGCGGCTGCGGCGACGATCCGGTTGACCGCTTCGCCGTAGCCCAGCCGCCGGAACAGGTCCGCGTGGAAATTCTGCTCCGGTGCGCCCATCCGCGCGATGTAATGCGCCAGCGAGGGCTTCAGCAGTTGCCGCTCGGCGTCCGGATCATCGGTGACGACAATCTGGCAGTTGGCCGCCACCTCGAAGTCCTCCCGGCGCCGGCGCGCTCCCGGCCGGGCGAAGCCGTCGGCCAGCCACTCCTCGAAGAGCCCGGCGAGCCGAACGGAATGGAAGACCGCCAGCCAGCCGTCGGCAATCTCCGCGGCCAGGGCGACATTCCGCGGTCCTTCGGCACCGAGCCAGATCGGCAGGTCGGCCCGCAGCGGATGAGTGATCGGGCGCAGCGGTTTGCCCAGCCCGGTGGAGCCGGGCCCGGTGTACGGCAGCGGGTAGTGCGGGCCTTCGCTGCGCACCGGGGCCTCCCGGCTCAGCACCTGCCGGACGATCGACACGTATTCCCGAGTTCGCGCCAGCGGCCGGGCGAACGGCTGGCCGTACCAACCCTCCACCACCTGCGGCCCGGATACCCCCAGCCCGAGCACGAATCGTCCACCGGACAGATGGTCGAGGGTGAGCGCGTGCATCGCACAGGCGGTCGGCGGGCGCGCCGACAGTTGCGCCACCGACGTGCCGAGCCGCACGGACGACGTACTCGATCCCCACCAAGCCAGCGGGGTGAAGGCGTCCGACCCCCAGGACTCCGCCGAGAAAACCGCGTCGAAGCCTGCCTCCTCGGCCGCCTGCACCAGCTTCGCGGCATCGAGCGGTGGCTGCGCGCCCCAGTACCCCAGTTGCAGTCCGAGCTTCATCTCCCGACACCTCCGGCGTTGAGTGAGCTCCCATCTTGCCGCATGAATCGAGAACATGTTCTACTCAGGCGGTGAGTTCCGCGACCCGCTCCGCATCAGCCGCCCCGCTCGGCGCGCCGCTGATCGTGGACTTCAACTACACCCGATCGCTGGGGCCGGTGCTGGGCGGCTTCATGACCGCTTTGCGAGACCGGCGGATCCTCGGTATCCGCGGGTCGGACGGCCGGGTGCACGCCCCGCCGATCGAGTACGACCCGGTGACCGCCGAGCCCCTCACCGAACTCGTTGAGGTCGCGGCGGTGGGTGAGGTGGTGTCCTGGTCCTGGATGCCGGAGCCGCTCGAAGGGCAGCCGTTGCCGCACCCGTTCGCCTGGGCGCTGATTCGGTTGGACGGCGCGGACACCAGCCTGCTGCACGCCGTCGACGTCCCGGCCGGACAGATTCACACCGGCATGCGGGTGCGGGCGCGCTGGGTGGCCGAACCGATCGGCAGTATCCGGGACATCGCGTGCTTCGAACCGGCCGACCTCGAACCGGCCAATCTCGAACCGGCCGGACCGGACGCCGGATCACCCACCGCACCGCCCGCGGAACCAGTGACCATGCTGACGGCGCCGATCCACCTCGAGTACCTGCACACCGCGTCGCACGAGGAGAGCCGGTTCCTGCGCGGACTGATGGAAGGACGACTGCTCGGGCAGCGCTGCCCGGTCTGCCGGAAGGTGTACGTGCCCGCGCGCAGCTCATGCCCGGTGGACGGCGTCGCGACGGTTGAACAGGTCGAACTGCCGGACCGGGGCACGATCACCACGTTCTGCATCGTCAACGTGCCGTTCCTCGGGCAGCGGATCACCCCGCCCTACGTCGCCGCCTACGTCCTGCTCGACGGCGCGGACATCGCCTTTCTGCACCTGATCCTGGAGTGTTCGGTGCAGGACGTGCGAATGGGGATGCGGGTCCAGGCGGTCTGGCGGCCGCGCGAGCAATGGGGTCCGACGCTGGAGAACATCGATCACTTCCGGCCGAGCGGCGAACCGGACGCCGCCTACGAGTCCTACTCCCAGCACCTGTAATTGAGCCCCACTTCTGAAACAGCCCTGGAGCCCCGATGAGAACTCCCGGTCCGGCCGTCGCCGTCGTCGGCTTCGCTCAGGCGCCGTCCGTGCGCACGAGCGACACCACCACCAACGGCGTCGAACTGCTCATCCCGATCTTTCGCGAGCTGCTGGACCGGGCCGGCCTGACCAAGCACGACATCGGCTTCTGGTGCTCCGGCTCCTCGGACTACCTGGCCGGCAGGGCATTCTCGTTTGTCACCGCGATCGACGCGATCGGCGCCTTCCCGCCGATCAACGAGTCGCACGTGGAAGCCGACGGCGCCTGGGCGCTGTACGAGGCGTGGATGAAGATCCGCACCGGCGAAGTGAAGACCGCTCTCGTCTACGGGTTCGGCAAGTCCTCGGCCGGACTGCTGCGGCGAGTGCTCGCCCTGCAGACGGACCCCTACACGATCGCCCCGCTCTGGCCGGACTCGGTGAGCATCGCGGCGCTACAGGCCCGGCTCGGCCTCGAGGCCGGGTTGTGGACCGAGCGGGAGATGGCCGAGGTCGCGGCCCGCAGCCGTGCTGACGCCGTCAATAATCCCACCGCCCAACTGAGCGGCGTGGTCGACGTCGACGCTTTGCTGGCGAGCCCGTACCTGGCCGATCCGCTGCGGGCACACGACTGTGCACCGATCACCGATGGGGCCGCGGCGATCCTGCTCGCCGCCGATGACCGGGCCCGCGATGTGGTCGATCGACCGGCCTGGATCACCGGAATCGAGCATCGAGTGGAGTCCTCGGCACTGGGCGCCCGCGATCTCACGAGTTCGCCGTCCAGCAGCGCCAGCGCCCGGGCGCTCGGCGGCACCGACGGTGTCGAGGTGGCCGAATTGCATGCGCCGTTCAGCCATCAAGAACTGCTGCTGCGACGCGCTCTTGGCCTCGGCGACGACGTCAAGATCAATCCCTCGGGCGGCGTGCTGACCGGCAACCCGATGTTCGCCGCTGGGCTGGTGCGGATCGGCTCTGCTGCCATGCAGATCATCGATTCCCGAGCCGGGCGGGTGCTGGCCCATGCCACCAGCGGACCGGCGTTGCAGCAGAACCTGGTCTGTGCCATGGAGGCAGAGTGATGAAGCAGCGCGCGGCGGTCCTCGGCACCGGCCAGACCCACCACACCAGTCGGCGTACCGACGTCTCGCTCGGCGGGCTGTGCCGGGAGGCGATCGACCGGGCGCTCGCTGACGCCGGGCTCACCTCGGCCGATATCGACGCGGTTGTTCTCGGCAAGGCACCCGACCTGTTCGAGGGGGTGATGATGCCCGAGTTGGCGCTCGCGGATGCCCTGGGCGCTGTCGGAAAGCCGCTGCTGCGGGTGCACACCGCTGGTTCGGTGGGCGGGTCCACCGCGCTGGTGGCGGCCAGCATGGTGCAGTCCGGTACGCACCGCAGAGTGCTAGCAGTGACCTTCGAGAAGCAGTCGGAATCGAACGCGATGTGGGCGCTCTCGATCCCGATCCCGTTCGCGATGCCGGTGCACGCCGGGGCCGGTGGGTACTTCGCGCCGCACGTGCGTTCCTACATCCGGCGCTCCGGGGCACCGAACCACATCGGGATGATGGTCGCGGTGAAGGACCGGCTCAACGGCGCCCTGAATCCCTATGCTCACCTGCGTCAGCCCGACATCACCATGGACTCGGTCCGGGCCTCGACGATGCTGTGGGATCCGATCCGGTATGACGAGACCTGCCCGTCCTCGGACGGCGCGTGCGCCATTGTGTTGGGTGATGAGGCCGCTGCGGAACAGGCGCCCGGCCCGGTGGCCTGGATTCACGCCACCGCAATGCGCACCGAGCCAACCATGTTCGCCGGACGTGATCACGTCAATCCGCGCGCCGGTCACGACGCCGCGGCAGAACTATGGCGGCAGGCGGGCATCACCGACCCGCTGACCGAGGTCGACGTTGCGGAGATCTACGTACCGTTCTCCTGGTTTGAGCCGATGTGGCTGGAGAATCTCGGGTTCGCCGAGCCGGGGCAGGGCTGGAAGCTCACTGAGTCGGGTGTCACCGAGCTGGGCGGTCGGTTGCCGGTGAACCCGTCCGGCGGAGTGCTCTGCTCCAACCCGATCGGCGCCTCCGGGTTGCTCCGCTTCGCCGAGGCCGCGATGCAGGTGATGGGCCGAGCCGGTGATCATCAGGTGGACGGCGCTCGGACCGCGATGGGCCACGCCTACGGCGGCGGCTCGCAGTTCTTCGCGATGTGGGTCGTGCGCTCGACCAAACCCTGAAACCCAAACCCTGAAACCCTGAAACCCAAACCCTGAAACACCCCCTGACAAGACGCTGGCCCGACAAAGCGGTATTAGACGCTGGTTTCGAGCAGGTGGTAGCTGCCCTTGCCGCTGCGCTTGGCCACATACATGGCGGCATCCGCCTCCTTCAGAAGGGCCGCCGCCTGACCTGCATCGGCCGCCTGCCCCACCGCGACGCCCACGCTGGCACCCACCTGAAGCCGATGCCCGTCCACCAGGATCACCTCCTGCAGTGAGTCGACGATCCGCTGGGCCACCCCGGCGGCCTGCTCAAGGGTGGAACCGGGGAGCAATACGGAGAATTCGTCTCCGCCAAGCCGGGCCACCGTGTCGTGCGCGCGCACGCAACGAGACAGCCTGCGAGAGACCTCGACGAGGAGGTCATCGCCCACATGGTGGCCGTATTGATCGTTGATCGGCTTGAAGTCGTCCAGGTCGATCATCAGGACGGCCAGATGGTCGCCCGAGGCCGCAGGCGTGCAGGCGGCGTGCACCCGTGCCTCGAACAGGTTCCGGTTCGCCAGCTGGGTCAACGGGTCGTGCGAGGCCTGATGGTTCAGCTGCTCGTGCAACCGCTGCAATTCCACCATATTGGCGTCCAGCCGGGTCAGCAGCAGGGCGTTGTCGTGCAACGCCGCCAACTGCCGGACGATGACCAGGGTCGTGATGGCGATCACCCCGATCATCACGCCCCAACCGCGGACGGCGAATTGATAGCCGGCCAGCGCGACCACCAGCAGGCCATGCGTGGCCGCGACGGCCGCGTAGGGCAACCGGCTGTAGGGCCGCCGACGCCGCCGCGACAGAACGGTCGGGTCGATCCGAATCTGGAGTTCCTGGATCCGCGGCGTGATGCAGACCAACACCGAGGGCAGCAGCCGAACCAGCAGCGTGAAGCCGAGGTGCGGGAACTGGCTCAACTGCGATGCCAGTGCCGTTACCAGCGCGAAGGTCGACACCCCGGTGAAGCCGACAATCCCGGCCGTAAGGGTGAACGGGGCCTGCGCCCCGATCGCCAACTGCGCGAGCGCGAACACCATCGCCATCACCATCACCGGCATGACCGTCGTGACGATCGGGCCGGCGCTCGACTCGGCGTTCAAATACCAGACAAACACCGCCGCCCCGACGGTCACCGTGCCCGCATCCAGCCACAACCGACGACGTTCCGCACCGGTGACGCCGGTGGGCTGGGAGAGCGCCACCACGACCATCAGGGCGATGCCGGATCCGACAAATGCGGCCTGGAACAGGCCACCGCTCGCCCCCGCCAGGTTCGGGTCAAGGATCATGAACAGGGTCTGACCGCCGTCACCGATCGCAAACAAGATGCCCGCACGGCTCATCCAGCGCCAGAACCGGCGGATCGCCGGACTGGCATCGGCCACGCCCGCAATCCGGTGCGATGACACCACCAAGCACAGATCAAGTAGGGGCTGCGGCAGCCAATAAGCCACCACCTGCGCGTTCACCCCGGTCGGGACCACCAAGAACCAGAAAGCCAGCAGAAGGGTCGCCGCGCCGATGACGAGCAGGACCGGGTCACGATAGAGCAGCGACAGGCTGCCGTTCGCCCACCGCTTGGGCGCGTCAGGTGGTGTCACCGCCTCTCCCCCGTCCTACGGACTTGTCCGAGCTCCCCGCATGAGCGTCGGCACGCCTCGTCGAAGGTTGAGGGTTAGCGCGTCTCTGTCTCTGGTGGCTCTGTCTCCGGTGGCTCTGTCTCCGGTGGCTCTGTCTCCGGTGGCTCTGTCTCCGGTGGCTCTGTCTCCGAAGGCATGAACGGGATCAGGCCGCGCTGCACACATTCGGCCTGTAGATCTCTGGACAGTCCGCGCGCGTCGACAAGGAGTCCGTTGATCGATACCAGCCAGGCCAGCGGATTCTCGGCCACGATGGATTGCCGGCTGTACTCCACGTCCAGCGGGCCGATCCCGAGGGTATTCATGATCAGCCGACCCTTGCTGGCCATCGTCGTCTGTTTGACGCCGAGCAGTTCGGCCAGTTCGTCGGTCTTCAGATGCGGACGTTGCCCCCGGATCGGTCAGGAAGTTCACGTGGCCGATCGTGTAGACGATGGCCGCGGCCCAGATCCGCCGGTCCCCACGGAGCAAGGGTGAGGGTCGCTTTCGGGCGAGCTTGGCCGCCAATTTGGCGCACAGGGCCGCGTACTCGTCGTCAAGATGCGTCTGGCAAAACTCATCTGTGATCGCCGTGACCTCGTCGAAGACCGGACGGACCGATGCCGGCACAGTGAATTCCGAAGCAGTCGCCATCCCTAGCCTCCGAAGCAACCGGCCGCCCCTACCGCCGACCGGTAAGGCCAGCCAGACACCTTAGTGGTGCTGCGCAGCTCCAGAGGGAAAGGACCATCGCGGCAGAGCGTCGCCGGTCAGCGCGGCCGACCACCGCATCCGATCAGGCGTAGCGGACCCGGAGTTCCTTGATCCCGTTGATCCAGCCCGAGCGCAGCCGTCGCGGTTCGGCGATCTTGGCGATGTTGGGCATGTGGTCCGCGATCGCGTTGAAGATCAGGTCGATCTCCAGCCGGGCCAGGTTCGCGCCGATGCAGTGGTGCGCGCCGGTGCCGCCGAACCCGAGGTGCGGGTTCGGGTCGCGGGTGATGTCGAAGCGCTCGGGGTGGTCGAACACCTCGGTGTCGTGGTTGGCCGAGCTGTAGAACATCGCCACCCGCTGCCCCTTGGCGATGTCCACCCCGCCGACCTGGGTGTCTTCCAGGGCGGTGCGCTGGAAGACGACGATCGGCGACGCCCAGCGAACGATCTCGTCCGGCGCGGTCCGATGCCTGCCCTGCTTGTACAGCTCCCACTGCTCCGGGTGGTCGAGGAAGGCGTTCATCCCGTGGCTGATCGCGTTCCGGGTGGTCTCGTTGCCGGCCACCGCCAGCAGCAGGACGAAGAAGCCGAACTCGTCGGAGCTGAGGCTCTCGCCGTCGACGGTCGCGGTGACCAGCTTGGTCACGATGTCGTCCATCGGGCACTGGACGCGATCCTGAGCCAGTTCCATCGCGTAGCCCAGCATCTGGGTGGCTGCAGTCATCGCCTCCTCCTCACCACCGCGCAGGTCCTCGTCGTCGGCGCCGACCATCTGGTTCGACCAGGTGAAAATCTTCCGGCGGTCCTCCTGCGGCACTCCGAGCAGTTCGGAGATCGCCTGCAGTGGCAGTTCCACGGCGACGTCGTTGACGAAGTCACCCTCACCGCGGGCCACCGCCTCGGTGACGATCTTCTCGGCCCGCTCGGACAGCGCCTGCTTCAGGCCGTTGATCGCCCGCGGGGTGAACCCCCGGGAGATGATGCCGCGCTGGGAGGTGTGTTTCGGCGGATCCATGTTCAGCATGATGAACCGCTGCATCTCGATCCCGTCCCGGGTCATGTCCGGGCGGAATTGCGCGATGGCGGTGTTCTCAGAGGTGGAGAACACCTCGGCATTACGCGAGATGCTGACGATGTCGGCGTGCCGGGTGACCACCCAGTACCCGTCGTCGTCGAACCCCTTGGCGTGATACTCGGTGGGGCTCCAGAAGACCGGGGCGGTGCGCCGCAGTTCGGCGAATTCCTCCAGCGGAACCCGTTGGGCGTACAGATCCGGGTCGGTGAAGTCGAAGCCGGCGGGAATGTTAGGCGCGGTCATGACCTGTCTCCTGACCTTCTTCGGTGCAGCGGCCGATGTGTAACGCGTTCCACAATGGATTGAAGCACACCCGTGACTGGTCCCGAAAGGCAAGGAGGCTGCCCTTGTCACGCAATACAGGAACATGTTCTAGTTTGATGTGTCGACAGGCACATCGACCTGAAGGAGAAGCACCCGTGGCCAGCCCGGTGATCGTTTCCGCAGTGCGTACGCCGATCGGCAAGCGCGGAGGGTGGCTGTCCGGCCTGCATCCGGCCGAACTGCTCGGTGCCGCTCAGCGGGCCGCCGTTGACCGGGCCGGAGTCGAGCCCGCCGACGTCGAGCAGGTGATCGGCGGGTGCGTGACCCAGGCCGGCGAGCAGGCGCTGAACATCACCCGGACGGCATGGTTGAACGCGGGCCTGCCGGAGCAGACCGGCTGCACCACAATCGACTGTCAATGTGGATCGGCACAGCAGGCCACTCACCTGGTGGCGGCGCTGATCGCGACCGGCACGATCGACACCGGCATTTCCTGCGGCATCGAGATGATGACCCGGGTACCGCTGGGCCGCAATGTCGGCACCGAGGGAAAGCCCCGCCCCGACTCCTGGGACATCGACCTGCCCAACCAGTACGCAGCCGCCGAACGGATCGCCGAACGGCGTGGCCTGAGCCGACGCGACATCGACGATTTCGGGCTGCGGTCCCAAGTGCACGCCGCCCAGGCCTGGGCCGAGCACCGCTTCGACCGAGAGATCACCCCGGTCCTGGCTCCCGAGCTGGCTGCGGACGGGACGCCGACCGGCGCGACCAAGGTGGTCGAGCGTGACCAGGGCCTGCGCGCGACCACCTCCGAAGGGCTGGCGGCCTTGCGTCCGGTGCTGCCGGACGGCCTGCACACGGCGGGCACGTCATCGCAGATCTCCGACGGCGCCTCGGCGCTGCTGCTGATGGACGAGGACCGGGCGCGCGCTCTGGGCCTGACGCCGCGAGCCCGGATCGTCACCCAATGCCTGGTCGGGGCCGAGCCGTACTACCACTTGGACGGACCCGTGCAGTCCACTCAGCGGGTGCTCGACCGCGCCGGGATGAAGATCGACGACATCGACGTGTTCGAGGTCAACGAGGCCTTCGCGTCCGTCGTTCTCTCCTGGATGTCTGTGCACCAACCGGATCCCGACCGGGTCAACGTGAACGGTGGCGCCATCGCCCTCGGACATCCCGTGGGCAGTACCGGCGCCCGCCTGATCACCACCGCACTGCATGAACTGGAACGACGGGACGCCTCCACAGCGCTGATCGCGATGTGTGCCGGCGGCGCGCTCTCCACCGCCACCATTATCACCCGCTGCTGATCGTCTGGGCCCGAGAGCGGACTCGCAGCGCCGCCGCATCCAGACGTTTCCAGGCGTTGCGCCGATGGCGCTTTCGGAAGTGTCTACCCGGTGTCGGCCAGCGGTGGTGGCGGATGGTCGGGGCGCGGTCGATCCGGCCGGGCCTCATTCGTATGGGGCTGATCGGGGCAGGCGTGATCGGGGCAGGCCTGATCCGCGCGGGCCTGATCCGCGCGGGCCTGATCCGGGCGGGCCTCATTCGGGCGGGCTTGATCGGGACAGGCCTCGTCGGGGTGGGGTTGGTCGGGGTGGGGGTGGAGGGCCCAGTCGGGTGGGTGGTGGTTGGGGTCGGGGGTGAGCTTGAGGTGGAGTTGGGTGCCGAGGGCGCGGGCCTGGTCGGCGCGCTGGTGCAGGGTGTTGCGGATCAGGCGGCGGTGCGGGTCGAGCCAGGTCGGCGGGCGCGCCCAGGGCACGCCGTTGATCATGGTGAGGTCCCAGACCCCGAGGTGGATCAGGGTGTGGTCACGTCCGCAGACCAGGGCCAGATTGGCGATATCCGTGCCACCGTTGTGCCGCCACCAGATGACGTGGTGGGCCTCGCACCACTGCGGTGGCGCCGGGCAGCCGGGGATCACACAGCCGCGGTCGCGGGCGTTCAGCGCCCGGCGCTGGGCCCGGCTGACGGTCCGGGTATCGCGACCCAGGTCCAGGACCGCGCCCTGCGAGGACAGCAGCACCTTCTGCAGCAACGCATCACAACCGAACCGGCCCAGCAGCCCGGGCCCGATCGGGCCCAGCGGCTCACACAGGGCACCCCGACGACTAAGCCGAGCGATCCGACCCCGCTCCCCCAGCACAGCACCCGCCAGACCACCCGCGAGACCACCAGGCACCGGATCCGACACCGGATCCGCCCGGTGACCGGCAAGCTGATCGGCCGAGTGATCGGCCCAGCCGTCCAGCACGCCGTCGCCGTGGCCGTCCGCGTCGTCCTGGTGGTCCGCGTTCTCCTGGCCGTCCTGGTGGTCCGCGTCGTCCTGGTTGTCTTGGCCGTCGGCTGGGTGGTGGGTCAGCGGCTCTGCCGGGGTGTCCGGGGCGGCGTGGGGTTCGCTTTGCGGATCCGCTCCCGAGGTCCCGGCCCGGCGCTGACTCCTCGAAGCGCCCGGGTCCAGGTCAGGTGGCCCCGCATCCGGTGGCCTCGCGTCCGGTGGCTTCAGGTCAGGCCGTCGCCCAGCCGCCCGGTCACGCTCACGGTCAGCGGGCTCTCCCTCAGCGGGCTCTCGGTCAACTGAGTGCCGGTCAGCGGGCTGCCGGTCAGCGGGCTGCCGGTCAGCGGGCTGCCGATCAGATGGGGATCCCTCGGACGGGTCTTGGACGGGCGGGGCCTGACCGGATGGGGCCTGGGCGGGTGGGGGTGGGGTGTCGGGACTCGCGGCCGGGCGGTCGGGGCGCTGACCGGCACGCAGGGCATCCAGGACGTCCTGGACCCCGGCATGCACCACGATCCGCGGCGGCTCACCCCCCTTCACCGT